>Ga0182216_1000076_pt1 | contig 9788 bp, 10 predicted proteins | sample G5R1MG_17_FD_129669 | JGI IMG/M metagenome (GOLD analysis project Ga0182216, IMG submission 129669) | Switchgrass phyllosphere microbial communities from Michigan, USA - G5R3_NF_03OCT2016_LD1 MG | ecosystem: Host-associated > Plants > Phyllosphere > Phylloplane/Leaf | place: USA: Michigan... | reverse complement strand
GCGGTTGAGGTTGGTTTTGCCATACTGCACCGTGTCGGTGGGCTGCACTTTGTAGCCCATCTCGGTCACAACTTCGCCATTCACCCGAATCTCGCCAGCTGCAATCAGTGAGTCGGCCTCGCGGCGCGAGCAGATGCCCGCGTTGGCGATGTAGCGGTTGAGGCGCATTTCTTCGTTGCCGAAGTCCTCTTCGCTGGCCCGGCGCTTGTTGCCGCGGGTTTTGTCGTTTTCGTAGTGCTTGAGGTTTTTGTAGTCGGGCGCTTCGCCCGGCTTCTCGCCGTACTTGGGCTTGTCGGCGCGGTTGTCGGTGCGGCCGTAGCCCGTGCTGGAGCGCGGGCCGCTCTCGGCCGCCCGCATGGCCTCGCGCCGCTCGCGGAAGGTGCCACCCGTGCTGGGCCGCTCGCCGGTGCTGCGCGGCTTGTCGAAGCTACCAGCCGCCCGCTCGCCATACGGCTTGCGCTCACGGTCGCCGTAGCTGCTGCTACCTTCGCGGCTACCGCTGCGCTCGCCGTAAGGCTTGCGCTCGCCCCGGTCGTTACCAAAACCGCTACTGCCACGTTCGCCGTAAGGCTTGCGCTCGCGGTCATTTCCGTAGCTGTTGCCACGTTCACCATAGGGCTTGCGGTCGTCGCGGCCACCGTCGCGCTTGTCGAAGCTGCGGCGCTCGGGGCGGCCTTCACTTTGCTCACCACCTTCGCGGCGAGTGGGGCGGTCGCTGCCGTAGTTGGCGGCTTTGCCAGCGCCACGCTCCTCGAAGGCCGAGCGCTCGTTGCGGCCGGTATACACGGGGCGCGCCTCAGCGGGCGTCGGGTTGTCGGGGTCTTGCTTGATAAATTTGCGGTTGCGCTCGCCGGCTACACCGCGCGGTACCGTGGGCTTGCCTTCGTAACGTACCGGCTGGCCCTGCCAGATGGCTTTGGGCGGGTAGGCTGGGCGCTCGCCGCGCTCACCTTGCTCGCCACGGCCGCGCGACTCTCTGTTTTCGCTGGCGTCGAAGCGCCGGGCCGGGCGGGCCTCGCTACCGCCATAGGGCCGGCGAGTGGGGTCGCCGAAGGCACCCGGCGTACTACCTTCGCTGGAACGCCCGCCGCCAAAACCACCACGGCTGCCGCCGTCATTGGAACGACCGCCGCCAAAGCTCGGCCGGCTGCCGCCTTCGTTAGGGCGACCACCACTAAAACCACCACGGCTGCCCTCGCTGGGCCGGCCTCCGCCGAAGCCGCCGCGGCTACCACCCTCGCCGGGCCGGCCGCCAAATTTGTTGCCGCCGCCCTGCCCGAAGGAAGGCCGCGCCCCCGAATACTCGCCCCGGCCCGCGGGCCGGTCGCCACCGCGGGCGGCACCGTAGCCGCCGCTGTTGTTGCGGCCTTCATAGCCACCGCGGCCCTCGGGCCGATTAGAACGCTCGGGGCGGCCGCTGCCCCCGGCCGGGCCACGCCGGTCCGACTTATTGTCTGAGAAATGTTGCTTCGCCATAGTGGTAATGCGGGGTTGCTAGGTGCGGGTTTTAATGTACTGGTGGGCCGGCTTTTAGTTTTTGGCAATGCTGCCAGCTGGCCTCCCCAAAACCGCGGGGCAACCGGCTATAAAAAAGGCCCGGACCCGCTAGCTGGCCGCCACTGCGCCAGCCACGGGTCCGGGCCAGAGAATCTGGTGCTGCTTAGTCGCGGCGGGCCATTTTGGCCTCTATCGAGTGCTGGGTGTGGGGCACGGCCCGCAGGCGCTCCTTCGGAATGAGCTTGCCGGTACCGATGCACACGCCATAGGTGCCGTTTTTGATGCGGAGCTGCGCATTTTCGAGCTGCTGGATGAACTTCATCTGACGCGAAGCCAGCTGATTAAGGCTTTCTTTCTCAGCAGTTTCGGCGCCATCTTCCAGCACTTTCAGCGAAGCAGCGGTAGTGTCGGTGCCCGACTCGTTGTTGCGGGTCAGGGTTTCCTTAATGAAGGACAGCTCTTTGCGAGCAGCGGTGAGTTTATCTTGGATAATCTTATCAAACTCCGCCAAATCTTCGCGCGAATAGCGCAGGTTTTCCTCAGACATCGAAAGGGAAGGCATAAAGGGTAAGTCGAATAGCTGGCTCGCGCCAGTTCAGCAGCCCAACATTAAACCCGGCTAAATGGTTTAGTACCGCTAGGTTTGGGAGAAGGGCAAGGCTACGGCTAAGCTACCAGGCAATGACTTAGGCCATCACAAAGATAAGGCCCGCCCGGTAGTTTGCCGCCGCTGGCCTAAAAGCCCAGCATCTGGATAGCGGCTACGGCGGCGTCTACGCCCTTGTTGCCGTGCTTGCCGCCAGTGCGGTCCCAGGCCTGCTCCAGCGTGTTGGTCGTGACGAGGCCGAAGATGACGGGCTTGTTATACTTCAGACCCACTGTAGTCAGCCCCTGCGCCACCGCGTGGCAGATGTAGTCGTCGTGCTTTGTGTCGCCCTTGATAACCACGCCGAGGCAAATCACGGCGTCAACCTCTTCGTGTTGGGCCAGCAGCTGCGCGCCCAGCGTCAGTTCAAAGCTGCCGGGCACGGTATTACGGAATACATTTTCGGGCTTGGCCCCGTGCTTAAGCAGCGTATCATAGGCGCCATTACTTAGCGTGTCGGTGAGCTCGCGGTTCCACTCGGCCACTACCAGCCCAAAGCGTTTCTCGCTGATGTCGATGAAGCCTGAGCTATCGTAGGTGCTCAGGTTATGCAGTTCGGTTGCCATGTGATGCGGATTAAAAGGGGCCGTACCCCGGTTAGTTTCGGATGGTTCATATCATTGCGAGCGTAGCGAAGCAATCGCACCCGAACGGCGCGGTTGAATAGGTGCGATTGCTTCGCTGCGCTCGCAATGACAAATACTCTTCGCGTGAGCCTTACCAATACAAAGTAAGCCCACCGGGCTGCTACAAACGACCAGCGGCACGCCCTCCGTAGAAAGCGTGCCGCTGGCAAATGGGTTTGGCGATACCGCCGCTTATTGCTGCAAGCGAGCTTTGGCCTGGCGGGCCTCGCCTACTTCCTGCGCCGTGGCGTAGTCGTCGATGATACGGTTGTAAGCTTTCAGCGCGCCTTCGTTATCCTTGGCAGCTTCGAGCGCTACGCCCTGCTTGAGCAGGTAGCCAGGTGTGAAGTATTCGTTGGCTTTGTAGTCGGCGGCCTTGGCGTAGAGGTCAGCGGCCTCTTTGGCCTTACCTTGCTCTAGCTGTGCGTCGCCCATCAGCGAGTAGGCGCGGGCCTGTACGAGGTAGTCATCCGAGCTAAATTTATCGAGCGACGTGTAGGCTTCGGCAAACTTGCCTTGCTTGAGTAGCGCCACACCGGCGTAAAAGTTAGCGAGGTTGCCGGCCTTGGTGCCGCTGTACTCGTTGGCTACTTTATTGAGGCCGGGCAGCTTGCCATCGCCTTGCAAGGCGGGCTTGAGCGAATCGGCTTCCCAGTTATCCACGGCGCGGAACATGGCGGCCTGCGCCTGTTCGTTCTGCTGCGTGCGCCAGTAGTTATAGCCAAAAAAGCCCCCTACCGCCAGCACTACGGCCAGAAGCGCGCCGAGCAATACGTTGCGGTTGCGGCGCACAAAATCCTCCGACTCGGCCAGCCGGGCGGCGAGCGCGTCGGGGTCTTCGAGCAGCGGGTTCTCGGTCACGTAGGTTTCTTCGGCCGGGGCCAGCGGGTCAGTTGATGCGGGCCGGACGGGTTGGCGGGCACCCGGCGTTTTGCCGGTGTAGGGAATTTTAGACATCAGCTAGGATAGCTCAACGGCGCGGCCCTTTGCCAGAGTCGCGCCGCAGATGGAGCCGGCGCGGAAACGCGCCAACCGGGTGTCAATTAAGAATGATTAATCGCGAATATACGGGTAATCGGTTTGCACGTACACATCCTCGTACAACTCGGAGGCGTCGGGGTAAGGCGAGTTTTCGGCAAACTCTACTGCTTCCAGCACGCGGGCCTTTATCTTTTCATCAATGGCGGCGAGGTCATCCTCGGTAGCCAGGTTGTGGGTGAGAATGGTATGGCGCACAGCCTCGATGGTATCACGCTGGCGGTACTCTTCTAATTCTTCCTTGGTGCGGTACTTCATGGGGTCACTCATCGAGTGGCCCTTGTAGCGGTAGGTTTTGAACTCCAGGAAGGTGGGGCCTTCGCCAGCGCGGGCGCGCTCGGCGGCGCGGGCTACGGCGTCGTGCACATCTTCCACGTTCATGGCGTTCACCGGCTCGGAGGGCATGTCATAGCCCCGGCCGATGTGGTACAGCTCGGTCACGTTAGAAGTACGCTGCACCGACGTGCCCATGGCGTAGCCGTTGTTTTCGACCACAAAAATCACGGGTAGCTTCCATAGCATGGCCATGTTGAAGGCTTCGTGCAGGGCACCCTGGCGCACGGCGCCGTCGCCCATGTAGCAGATGCAGAGCTTGCCGGTCTTGTTGTACTTCTCGGCAAAGGCAATGCCCGCGCCCATCGGCACCTGCGCGCCCACAATGCCGTGGCCCCCCATGAAGCCTACTTCTTTGTCGAACATGTGCATCGAGCCACCCTTGCCTTTCGAGCAGCCGGTGACCTTGGCAAACATTTCGGCCATCACGGCATTGGGCGAGGTGCCTAGCGCCAGCGGGTGGGCGTGGTCGCGGTAGGCAGTGATGTACTTATCACCTTTCTCCAGCGCCGACACGGCTCCGGCTACGCAGGCCTCCTGGCCGATGTAGAGGTGGCAGAAGCCCTTGATTTTTTGCTGGCCGTAGAGCTGACCCGTCTTCTCCTCAAACTTGCGAATGAGCTGCATCTGCTCGTACCAGGTCAGGTAGGTCTCCTTCGGAAACTTGAGCTCAGCCGGCGATTCAGCGGTGGGCGCGTTGGCTTCTTCGCCGCCTTGGTGCGCATCTGGCATTTCCTGGGCGATAGCTGCCTGCTGCATCGTTTCTACACCAGTAGCTTCATCGGCGGTTTTTACCGGGGGCGTGGGCGCGCCGTTGCTGCTACCTTTCGCGCCCTTCGACGCCTCCTTTACTTTCGACTCCGCCATAATTTAGGGTATATATTTTCGCGTTGGGAGGGCGAAATTACGTAATTCTATCCGTAGTTACGTAATGCGGCTCAGTACTCTCTTCAACCCTGCTTAATGACGCTCGACCAGCTCCACCTGCTGTTTTTCAAAAACTACGAAGCCGCCGATTTAAGTCTCAGCCCCGGCATCAATTGCTTTATCGGCGACAACGGCAGCGGCAAAACCAATCTGCTCGACGCCATCCATTACCTAGCCCTTACCAAGAGCGCCTTCACCACGCTCGATGCGCAGAGCATCAAGCAGGAAGCCGATTTTTTCGTGGTTAAAGGCAAGTTTGGCGCAGCAGAAGCCGGCCGGCCCGAAACCATTCAGGTAAGCCTGCGCGCGGGCCAAAAGAAGACGCTGACCCACGACAAGCAGCCATACGAGCGCCTGGCCGACCACATCGGTCGCTACCCCGCCGTGCTCATTTCGCCCTACGACACCGACCTCATCCGGCAGGGTAGCGAGGAACGACGGCGCTATTTTGACAGCCTGCAATCGCAACTCGACCCTGAATTCCTTAACCTGCTCATCCAGTATAATGGCCTGCTGCGCCAGCGTAATGCTACGCTCAAGCAGCACAGCGGCGGCCACGGCTTCGATACGCTTTACCTGCAAGCGCTCGACGACCAGCTCGCGCCACTAGGCGAAAGCCTGTCGGCCATGCGGGTAAGCTTTCTAGCTGCGTTCACGCCAGTATTCCAGAGCCACTACCAGCAGCTGGCCGAGGGCCGCGAGCAGGTGCAACTCGATTACAAAAGCCAACTGCCGGGCCAGAATTTTCGCCACCTCCTACTGGCCAATGAACGTAAGGACCTAGCCTTGCAGCGCAGTACCGTCGGCCCGCACCGCGACGACTTCGTGTTCCTCATGGATGGCCTGCCTGTGAAATCTTACGGCTCGCAGGGCCAGCAAAAATCCTACGTCATCGCCCTCAAGCTGGCGCAGTTCGAGCTACTGGCTAATCGCCCCCTCATCCCTAGCGCCGATGGCCGACCCGCGCCCGGCGGCAAGCCCCTACTATTACTCGATGACATCTTCGACCGCCTCGACGACAAGCGCATCGCTCGGCTGCTCCAGCTGGTAGCCGACCACACCTTCGGCCAGGTCTTCCTCACCGACACTAACTTGGAGCGCACCGACCAAGCGCTGACCGGGGTCAGTAGCGATATCCGGCGCTTTCAGGTGGAAGCTGGTACAGTGCGCCTGATTTCGTAGAGTAGCACCGCGTTATAGAGTTTGCGGGTACATAGACGCATTCTTGCGTCTCGCGTCAGACAAGCCGGATAAAGGGAAACGCAAAAATGCGTCTCTACATCCGATACCGATACCTTGAAAACCGATATGCATTTTGGTAGCAGCTTTAATACTGGGGTAGGCCCCAGCTTCAGCGTCAACTTGCGAGTCGTGCTAAATAGCCGAGAACCGGCCTCGAAAAGGAGTACCCCGGCGTAATTTTGCCCTGCGCTTCCGGCCCCGCGCCGGCCCTCCCTTACCATGAAAAAACCACTTCCTTCGGCCAGTTCCCGCCGGGCCGACATCATCCCGCTGAAGGAAGGCCTCGAAGCATTGGTGCGTGCCTACCGGCTGCAAGGCAAGCTCGATGAGGTAACAATAGTAGCTAGCTGGGAGCGCGTGATGGGTAAGGCCGTGGCCCAAAAAACCAAGGAAGTCTACGTTAGCAAAGGCAAGCTTTTCGTGCGCCTTACTTCGGCCCCGCTCAAACACGAGCTAGTGATGGCTAAGACCCGCGTGCTCGAATTACTCAACTCGGAGGTAGGCGCGCAGGTCGTAACGGAGGTTGTTTTCCTGTAGCGCCACCTGCCTGCACACTGGCCATCTCTTGCATCAACACGTAGCCTTGCGCAACTTGCTACCACTAAACTAGTCGGAGTTGTCAAGGCGCATCAAACAAAAATGTTTCACGTGGAACATTTTTGTTACTTCGGACCATACACCTTTAGCAGAAGCTCATTGTAGGCTTCCAGCAGGGCAATGTACTTGGTCTGGAGCGCCAGCAGTTGCTGCGATAGGTCAGAATCAGTGGGTTGCGCGAGCGTTACACGGGGTGTAACGCCTGGTGTTACACTAGACTTAGCCGCTTGTGTTACAAAAGATAGTGATGATTGTTGGGCGATTGTAAAGTCCTGGGAGAAATCGTGACTGATTATTTCGCCAATTCTTTTTACAAAGCTGGCATCCAGTGTGTCATCCTTGAACTTCCGGTAGATGGTGGGCCGTGTAATACCCAACTCCTCCACGATACGGGTGATGGAAATACCGCTGTTTTTAATAGCTTCCTGCACTATTTCACCTTGGTGCGGCATCGCGATAGCTGTTAGATGACAGACAAATATGTAATAAATACGGTTGTAAACCAAATCACAACAAATACTTATTCGGAGCGCTGATGATACAACAAGCTGTAACAAATAGAACGAACAAACGAGTCGTTACATTATTAGTGTTACAGATACAATTATTGTATCACACAGCATCAGCCAAGCCTGCTGCTTTAAAGGTTTGTAACGCTTTAATTGTCGGACCCAGCTAAACGTACCAAAAACAGCTTTGGCAGAACATTTGAACACGTAGTGCGGCCGGACATCCGCATTACACCTGATTCAGCAGCGCGAGCAGGCGTTCGGGGTAGTCGGTCGTGATACCGTCCACGCCCCAACCCCGAACCAGACGCAGGTCGGCAAGTTCGTTTACAGTCCACGGCACCAGGCGCAGGGCCGGGTACGCTGCCCGGATGGCTTGCACCATAGTGGCTGACAGCAGGCGAAAATCTGGCCCGAGCGTGGCAGGCACAAAGCCCAGCCCGGTGAACAGCTCTGGCACCGGGGGCAGGTAATCCTCGAGCGGCAGGCACAGCGCTAGGTCGGGCTGAGCCTGCCGTGCGGCTTGTAGCACGCGCGGGTCGAAACTGAGCAGCGTGGTGCGGGCCAGCACGCCGGCCGCTTCTAGGGCCGCCAGCACCAAGCCCACGAACACCGGCGGCGCGGGGTGAAAGAGGTCGTCGCCCTCGGGACTGCTCTTGATTTCGACGGAATAGCGCACGGCGGGGCGGCCCGGCGAGTGGCCCACAGCTTCGGCCTGCGCTAGCACCTCGCGTAGCAGCGGGCGGTGGCTGGGCACCGGTTGCTGCGCCGGAAAATCGGGGTGCACCCACTCCCCTATCGCGCACTGCCGGATGGTGGCGTAGGGCAGTTGGTAGAGGTTGTAAGCGCGCTCGTGAACGGGGTCAATAAGCTCGCCCTGCGGGCCGCGCCCGAGCCGGGCCGATAGCCAGGGCTCGTGCGACACGACGACCTCGTGGTCTTGCGACACAACGACATCCAGCTCCAGCGCATCGACGCCCAGGGCTAGCGCGTGCTGGAAAGCGGGTAAGGTATTTTCGGGGAGCAGGCCCCGGCAGCCCCGGTGGCCGTGTACTTCGGGCCGGGCACTGGCGGTAGGTTGAGTAGACATGAGCAGCTATACGCAGGAAAGCCGACGGCAGAATATTCGCCGCACGGGCCGGGCTGGCTGCCGCGCACTGGTAATTTTACGTCATTCTCACTGCCGCTATGCGGCCTACTCACATGAAAAAACTAGTATTGCTGGTGCTGCTTATTGCCGTGGTGGCGGGCGGCTATTACTACTACAGCTCGCTGAAATCGGGGCCGGGCTACGCGCTGATGCAGGCGGCGGCGGCTACCCAAACGCACGACCTGGCCACCTTCGAGCGCTACGTGGACGTGGACGCGCTGACGGGCCACCTCGTCGATGACGTGGCCAGCCAGGGCTCGGTAGTGGGAATGCTGGTGCCAGGCGGGCGCTTTGCCATGCAGGGTGCATTGCGCCTGCTAAAGCCACAGCTCACCAAAGCCGCCCACGCCGAAATAAAGCGCTACGTGCAAACTGGCTCGCTGGAAGCTGCCAATGCCGCCGCGCCTAAGCGCTTGGTCAATCTGTCCTTTACTGGCCTCGCGGGCCGCGTGGTAGGAGCCGACAGCAAGTTCAAAGGCATCAAATACACCACTGAAAAAGGCGACGAAGCACTGGTCGGTATTGAATTCACGCAGCCCAAGTTCGACACCACAATGGTATTGGAAGTGAAGCTGCGTAAGCAGGCCGACGGCCATTGGCAGGCCAATGAGATAACCAACACGGGCGAATTGCTGAAGCACGTAGCACGCCTGGAGAAACAGAAGCTGCTAGGCGGTAGCTAGCCATTGCTGCCCGCTTAGCCCAACGAAAACGGCCCCCTCACTTGGTAGTGAGGGGGCCGTTTTTATTTCAATTCGGGAGCTAAAGCCTAACGGCTGCGGCCAAAGAAGTAGTAGATGAGCAAACCACCCAGGGGGAAGAAGAATACGATGGCAGCCCACAGCAGCTTCTTACCAATGTCCCAGGGCTGGCCGAAAATGCTGATGAAAGCCCAGATGTCGAGCGCCAGCAGCAGTAGCCCCCACGGGGCCAGGCTACCATCGGCGTTGAAGCGGCTGCAGCTGGCCGTGAGCAGCAACAGCGGCAGCAAAAGGGCCATTAGAACTGGTAAGCGGTCGGAGAAAGCACGTAGTTGACGCATGAGAGTGGTGTCTTGGTGAAAGAGGTTTGTGAGCTTTGTACGCACACCACTTAAATAGGATGCTTTCAACAATTAATATACTGACTTACAATATATTGCTTAAATAAACCTGGATTTGCTGCGTGAAATAGGGCAACGTACCCGGCAATAGCGCCGCAATGAGCACAACTCCAAACAGCGC
>Ga0182216_1000075_pt1 | contig 9842 bp, 12 predicted proteins | sample G5R1MG_17_FD_129669 | JGI IMG/M metagenome (GOLD analysis project Ga0182216, IMG submission 129669) | Switchgrass phyllosphere microbial communities from Michigan, USA - G5R3_NF_03OCT2016_LD1 MG | ecosystem: Host-associated > Plants > Phyllosphere > Phylloplane/Leaf | place: USA: Michigan... | reverse complement strand
GCCATGGCGAGCGCGCGCGAACGCCATGCGGACGCGGTGATCCGCCTCGGTCAGACCCGCGCCGACGTCGATGCGCTTCGCAGCATCCGCGCGGGTCGTCCGATCACCGGCACGCTGCCCGACTCCGTGCGCGCCTATGCCGAGCAGGCGGGCTTCACCGTCGCCAGCCTCGATCCCGACGGTGCCGGCAGCGTTCGCGTGTCGATCCCGTCGGCGCGCGGCAATGCGATGGTCGGCTGGCTCGCCCGGCTGGAGCGCGCCGGCATCGTCGTCGACGCCGCGACGCTCGCCGACAACGGTGACCGTACCGTCTCGGCCCGGCTCGTCCTCAAGGCCCGCGGCGCATGAGGCGGCTCCGCATTCGTACCGGCGCGCCCGCGCTCTTCGGCGCGATGCTGGCCGTGGCACTCCTCGTCTTCTTCCCCATGCGCCTCGCGCTCGGCTGGGCCGGGGCGGCCGAGCAGGGGCTCGTGGCGCGCGCGGTCACCGGCAGCATCTGGGGCGCGACGCTGTCGGAGGCGAAATTCGGCGACCTCGGCCTCGGCGACGTGGCCGCGCGCATGTCGCCATTGCCGCTGCTCGTCGGTCGCGCCACGTTGGCGATCGAGGGACCGGGAGGGCAGGGCGCGCCGCCGCTGTCGGGTCGCGCCTTCGTATCGCGCCACGCCGCGGGGATCGAGACCTTCACCGGCCGCCTAGCGACGGGAACGGCGTTCCAGCCGCTACCGGTCACCGCACTCGATCTCGACGGCGTCACCGCGCGCTTCGAGGACGACGCGTGCGTCACTGCCGAGGGCCGGGTCCGCGCGACCCTGGCGGGCGACGTCGCGGGCGTGGTGCTGCCGCCGACGATCGAGGGCGTGGCCCGCTGCGATGCGGGGGCGTTGCTCCTGCCGCTCGCCAGTGCGGCGGGGACCGAGGCGGTCGCCTTCCGCATCTTCGCCGACGGCCGCTACCGCGCCGATCTGTCGGTCCGACCGACCGATCCCGTGGTGGTCGCGCGCCTCGCCGCCTCGGGCTTTACCCCCGGGCCGGCGGGGTATGCGCTTTCGGTCGAGGGTCGCTTCTGACGGTCTTGACGGACCGGGGGCCGCGCCGCTAGGGCCGCGCCTCCACGGCGACCGTAGTTCAATTGGTTAGAGCGTCGGCTTGTGATGCCGGAAGTTGCGGGTTCAAGTCCCGTCGGTCGCCCCAGAAATCGCATAGCGAGAGCCATATGACCGCCGGATGGGGCCTGCCTGATTTCGACGATCACGAGGGCGTGCACCTCTTCACCGACCCGGCCTCCGGCCTGCAGGCGGTGATCGCGCTCCACTCGACCGCGCTCGGTCCCGCGGCGGGCGGCGCTCGCTTCTGGCATTACGCGACTCCGGCCGCCGCGATCACCGACGCGCTGCGTCTGTCGCGCGGGATGAGCTTCAAGAACGCGATGGCCGGCCTCGATCTCGGCGGCGGCAAGGGCGTCGTCCTCGCCCCCGCCCGTGGGAGCACGATCACGACCGAGCAACTCCAGGCGTTCGGTCGCGCCGTCGAGTCGCTCGGCGGCAAGTACGTAACGGCCGAGGACGTCGGCATGTCCGAAGAGCGGATGAAGGTCATCGCCGGCGAGACCAAGTACGTCTCCGGTCTGCCCGTCGCGAGCGGCGCGGCAGGCGGCGATCCCGGCCCGTACACGGCGCACGGCGTCTACCTCGGCGTCAAGGCAGCGGCCGCGCGTGGCCTCCGCGCAACCGATATGAAGGGCGTTCGTGTCGCGATCCAGGGCGTCGGTTCGGTCGGCGGCGGCCTCGCCAAGCTGCTGGCGAAGGACGGCGCGGTGTTGACGCTCGCCGACGTCGACCACGCCCGTGCGGAGGCACTCGCGACGCAGCTCGGCGCGCGCACCGTGTCAACGGACGAGATCCTGAGCCAGGACGTCGACGTCGTGAGCCCCAACGCGCTCGGCGCGATCCTGACCGCGGACACGATCGGCAAGCTGAAGGCCAAGGTGATCGCCGGCGGCGCCAACAACCAGCTGGCGACGCAGGGCGAAGGCGCGCGCGTCCACGAGCGCGGCATCCTCTACGCCCCCGATTACGTCATCAACGCCGGCGGCATCATCAACGTCGGGCTAGAGTATCTCGGCCACGGCGACGAGGCCGAGGTGATGGCGCGGATCGCCAAGATTCCCACGCGCCTTAACGAGGTATGGGACGAGAGCGATCGCTCCGGCCAGCCCGCGTCCGACGTCGCCGATCAGATCGCCCGCCGCCTCATCGGGCGAGCATAAGCTCTTCTTGTCCTCCCCAGCTATGCTGGGGATGGATATCGCGCCGCATGGCGGCGTGGCGGAGGGGCAGTTCCAGGCGCCGCCGATGGTGGCTGCCCTCCACCACCGCCTTCATTGGCGGTCCCCTCCCAAGCGAGCCTGGGGAGGACTTACGTACCGCGTGACACTGCTTTCTGATCTTCTATACAGAAGACAACGTGCCGACGCTCCACGCCCTCGCCAATCCCGCGCGCTTCCTGAAGATCGCCCGGCCGCTGACGCCGGTGCTGTTCTGGCTCGGCGTCCTCCTGATCGGCGCGGGCTGCGTGGCGGGGCTGACGATGACTCCGCCCGACTATCTGCAGGGCGAGACCGTCCGCATCCTCTACATCCACGTCCCCGCCGCCTGGCTCGGCATGGGCGGGTGGAGCGGAATCGCCATCTCGTCGATCGCGCTGCTTGTCTGGCGGCATCCGCTCGCGAGCATCGCCGCGCGGGCGATCGCACCGGCGGGTGCGGCCTTCGCGGCGATCTGTCTGGCGACCGGGTCGATCTGGGGACGACCGACCTGGGGGACGTGGTGGCAGTGGGACGGACGGCTGACGTCGATGCTGCTGCTGTTCTTCGTCTATTGCGGCTACATGGCACTCGCTCGTGCCGATGCCGATCGCGGCGGCGACGGGCGCATTCCGGCGATCTACGGCATTGCCGGCACCGTGCTCCTGCCGATCATCCGCTACTCGGTGGTCTGGTGGAACACGCTCCATCAGGGCGCCAGCATCGGGCTGACGCGATCGAGCATCGATTCCACGATCCTCTGGCCGCTGCCGATCATGCTCGTCGGCTTCACCCTGTTCTTTGCCGCCGTCGTGCTGATGCGGATGCGCGCGCTGCTCGGGCAGGCGAAGGCCGAGGCGCGGCTGCGGCGGATGGCGCGCGCCTGATGCCCCCCTGGCCCTTCGTCATCGCCGCCTACGTGGTGACGCTCGCGGGCGGCGGCGCGCTCGCGCTCGCCTCCTATCTGGCGATGAGGCACGCCGAGAAGTGATCGATCGCGCATGACCGCCAAGAGCCAACGCCTGACGCTCGTCCTCCTCGCGCTGGCCGCGATCGTCGCTGCGTCGCTGCTCGCGCTGTCGGCGCTGAAGGATCAGGCCGCCTTCTTCTACGCGCCGTCCGACGTGAAGCGCGATGGCGTCCCCCTCGGCCGCGCGGTGCGGCTCGGCGGGATGGTCGAGGCGGGATCGGTCAAGCGCGCCCCCGACGGCGTCACCGTCCGCTTCGTCGTCACCGACGGCGGCGCGACCACGCCCGTCGTCTTCGCCGGCATCGTCCCCGACCTGTTCCGCGAGCGGTCGGGCGTCGTCGCCGAAGGCAGCTTCCGCCCCGACGGCGGCTTCGTGGCCACCAATCTTCTCGCGAAGCACGACGAGAAATACATGCCGCCCGAACTGGCCAAGACCGACGCCGGTACGATGCACGAGACCAAGACGCTTGATCGCTGAAGCTGGTCTCGCCGCGCTGTGGCTCGCCGCCGCGCTCGCTCTCCTCCAGTTCGCGCTCGCCGCGCTGGGGTTGCGCGGCGCGGGCAACGCCGCCGAGATCACGGGTGCCGTCCGCCCCGTCGCGATCGTCCAGGGCACGCTCGCCGTCGTCGCGATGCTGCTGCTGATCACGCTCTTCCAGCAGTCCGACATGTCGGTGAAGCTGGTCGCGACCAACAGCCATTCCGCCAAGCCCTGGATCTACAAGGTCGCGGGCGCCTGGGGCAACCACGAGGGGTCGATGCTCCTCTGGGTCACGATCCTCGGCGTCGCCGGCGCCGCGGTTGCCTGGTTCGAGCGGCGGCTGAACGAGCGGACGCTCACCGCTACCCTCGGCGCGCAAGGGTTGATCGCACTCGGCTTCTACGCCTTCCTGCTCTTCTCCTCGAACCCGTTCGCGCGCCTGTCGCCGGCGCCCGCGGACGGGCAGGGGCTCAATCCGCTCCTCCAGGATCCCGGTCTCGCCTTCCACCCGCCGACGCTCTACGCCGGCTACGTCGGCCTCTCGGTCGCCTTCTCGTTCGCGGTCGGGGCGCTCGTCACCCGCGACGTCGGCCGCGACTTCGCCCGCGCGATGCGGCCGTGGGTGCTCGGGGCATGGGTGTTCCTGACGCTCGGTATCACCGCCGGCAGCTACTGGGCCTATTACGAACTCGGCTGGGGCGGCTGGTGGTTCTGGGACCCGGTCGAGAACGCGTCGTTGATGCCATGGCTCGCCGCCACGGCATTGCTCCATTCGGTCACCGTGCTCGCGACGCGTGATGGTCTGCGCGCCTGGACCGTCATGCTCGCGGTCGTCGCCTTCTCGATGTCGATGATCGGCACCTTCCTCGTTCGCTCGGGCATCCTGACCTCGGTTCACGCCTTCGCCGTCGATCCCGAGCGCGGCGCCTTCATCCTGGCGCTCCTCCTCCTCTACATCGGCGGCGCGCTGGCGCTGTTCGCGCTGAGGGTCGGCACGGTGCGCGAGGGCACGACCTTCGAGCTGGTCAGCCGTGAGGGCGGGCTGGTCGCCAACAACCTGCTGCTGTCGGTGATCCTCGGGATCGTGCTGATCGGCACGCTCTACCCGATCGTCGCGGCGGGCTTCGGCGTCCAGCTGTCGGTCGGCCCGCCCTTCTTCAACAAGGCGGCGGGTCCGATCGCGCTGCTTCTCGTCGTCGTCATGGCGGCGGGGCCGCTGCTGCGCTGGCGACGCGACCGGCTGAACGAGGTGGTGGAGCGGCTGACCTGGCCGATCTCGGCCGCCGTCTTCGCCTTCGCCGGGCTGATCGTCTTCGCCACCCCGATCGGCGTCCTCCCGCTACTCGGCCTGTCGCTCGCGGGTGGGCTCGCGGTCGCCAGCGTCGCGCCGTTATGGAAGCGCGACCTGCGCCGCACGCCGCTGTTCACGTGGGGCATGGTCATCGCGCATCTCGGCATCGCGGTGAGCCTCGCCGGAATGGCGTGCGATGCGGCCTTCACCAAGGAACGCCTCGTCGCGCTCCGCGCCGGCGAGGCGACCCGCGTCGGCCCGTGGCGCGTCACCTTCGACGGCTTGTCGCCGGTGATCGGAGACAATTGGTCGGGCCTTCAGGCGCGCCTGACCGCCGAGCGCGGCGGCAGCAGCCGCATCATGTTGCCGCAGTCACGAACCTTCTCCGATCCCCCGACGGTCACCAGCGAATCGGCGATCGCCACCGTGCTCGATGGCCAGCTCTACACCGTCCTCGGTGCCGCCGACGGGCAGGGCCGCTGGCAGCTGCGCTTCTGGTGGAAGCCGTTCGTGACGCTGATCTGGCTCGGCGGCGTGCTCGTCGCGTTCGGCGGTGCATTGTCGCTCCTCGGGCGGCTGCGCCCTCGGCGGCGTCCGGTGGAGCGGTGGACGTGAAGCGTCGCATCCTCTGGCTTCCGCTCGCCGGCTTCCTGCTGGTCGCGGTCGTCGTCGCGGTCGCGCTCTACGCCCCGGCCGACCGCAGCGTCCGCTCGGCGATGATCGACCGGCCGCTCCCCGCCTTCGCGCTCCAGCCGATCGTCCCGGGCAAGCCCGGCGTGGCGAGCGCGGCGATGAGGGGCAAGGGCCCGCGCCTCCTCAACGTCTTCGCCAGCTGGTGCGTCCCCTGCATCGCCGAGGCACCGCAGCTGATGCGCCTCGCGCGAGCCGGCGTCCGCATCGACGCGGTCGCGATTCGCGACACCGGCCCCGCCGTCGCCGATTTCCTGCGGCGCAACGGCGATCCCTATGCGGCGGTCGGTGACGACCCGAACAGCGCGGTCCAGCTGTCGCTCGGCTCGTCGGGCGTGCCCGAGACCTTCCTGATCGACGGCCAGGGCGTCGTCCGCCGCCAGTGGATCGGCGACATCCGCGCCGACCAGGTCGACGAGGTCGTCGCCGCCGTGAAGGCCGCCGGATGAAGCGCCTGCTTCCGCTCCTGCTGCTGATGGGTCAGACCACCGCGCCCGCCGATCTCGCCGACGTCCAGCTCGCTGATCCGGCGAAGGAAGCGTCGGCGCGCGCGCTGATGGAGACGCTGCGCTGCGTCGTCTGCCAGGGCCAGTCGATCGCCGACAGCGACGCGACGATGGCCGGTGACATGCGGTCGCTGGTTCGCGGGCGGATCGAGGCGGGCGAATCGTCGACCGAGGTCCGCAACTGGCTGATCGCGCGTTACGGCGACTACATCACCTACGATCCGCCGCTGTCGGCGGTGACGTGGCCGCTGTGGCTGGCGCCGCTTGTCCTGCTCGGTCTGGGCGCGTGGATCGCGCGCGCGAATTTCCGGAAGCGCCGCTGATGGGCTGGTTGACGCTCGCCATCCTGACCCTCGCCGCGTTCGGCGCGGTCGTGCTGCTGCGCGTGCCGCGGCTGCTGTGGACGATGGTAGGCGCCGCGTTGATGCTCGGCGCAGCGGGCTACGCGTGGCAGGGCCGTCCGACGTTGGCCGCGCAATATGCGAAGGCCGACACGACCGATGCTGAGTCGGTCGACGGGCTGATCCAGCTGCGCACGCAGATGTTCGGCCGCTACGGCGCGGACGGCGCGTATCTGACCGCCGCCGACGCGATGGCGCGCAGCGGCTCGCCGCGGTACGAGGTGCAGACGATCCTCGGCGGCATCAAGGGCGCACCCAAGAGTGCCATGTTGTGGACCGCGCTGGGCGATGCGCTGTCGCGGCACGATCGCGGCCAGTTGTCTGCGCCCGCGCGCTTCGCGTTCGACCAGGCGATCCGCCTCGCTCCGCGCGAGCCGGGCCCACGCTTCTTCCTTGGAACGGCGCAAGTCCGTGCCACCGACTTCCTGGCGGCGGAGCGTTCCTGGCGACAGGCGCTCGCGCTCACCGCCCCCACCGCCTCTTACCGCGGCGACATCGTCGAGCGGCTGTCGCTGCTCACGACGCTGCGCGCGATGATGGATGCGGAGGCGGCGCAGCGATCGGGCGCGCCGCCCCGCTGAGCGCAGTCGTTACTGACCGCGCCCGGTCTTGCCCTGAAGCTCGTCGATCTTCTTCGACGCATCGCCCTTGGTCAGCGTGTCGTCGAACGTCTCGCCGGCTTCCTCGCTCAGCGTCTTCAGGTAGCTCGCCTGCGCGCCCGTCATGGCCTCGCCGCCGGTGGTCCAGTCGTCGGGGTCCTTCTCGGCGTTGCCGGTGGGGTGATCCTTGGGGTTGGGATGGTCGGTCATCACGTCGTCTCCTTCGCGATGACCAACATCTCTGTTCCGCGTTCGTTCCCTCAGCCGGTCCACGCCTCGTAGGGCAGGCCGAGGTCGTCGGCGACCGCCTTGAACGCGATCTTGCCCTTGTAGACGTTGAGGCCGGCGGCGAGGTGCGGGTCGGCCTTCATCGCCGCCTCGGCGCCCTGGTTGGCCAGCTTCAGCGCGAACGGCAGCGTCGCGTTGTTGAGCGCGAAAGCCGAGGTGCGCGCCACCGCGCCCGGCATGTTGGCGACGCAGTAATGGATCACGCCGTCCACCTCGAACACCGGGTCGTCGTGCGTGGTCGCGTGGCTCGTCTCGAAGCAGCCGCCCTGATCGATCGCAATGTCGACGAGGACCGAGCCGCGCTTCATCGTCTTCAGCATGTCGCGCGTCACCAGCTTGGGCGCCGCCGCGCCCGGCACCAGCACCGCGCCGATGACGAGGTGCGCGTTCTTCACCGCCGCCGCGATCGCCGACTTGGACGCGTAGGCGGTCTTGATCTGGTTGGAGAAGAACATGTCGAGCTCGGCCAGCCGCGCCATGTTGAGGTCGTAGATCGTGACGTCGGCGCGCATGCCGACCGCCATCTGCGCCGCGTTGATCCCCGACACGCCGCCGCCCAGGATCGCGACCTTGGCAGGGGCGACGCCGGGCACGCCGCCCAGCAGCACGCCGCGGCCGCCCTGGAACTTCTCCAGGTAGTGCGCGCCGACCTGCACCGACATGCGGCCGGCGACCTCCGACATCGGCTTCAGCAGCGGCAGCCCGCCGCCGTGCGCGGTGACCGTTTCGTAGGCGATGCAGGTCGCGCCCGACTTCATCAGCCCCTCCGCCTGCGGCTTGTCGGCGGCGAGGTGAAGGTAGGTGAACAGCAGGTGGCGCGGTTCCAGCATCGCGATCTCGCTCGCCTGCGGCTCCTTCACCTTCACGATCATCTCGGCGGCGGCGAAGACCGACCGGGCGTCGGGCAGGATCGTCGCGCCGACCGCCTCATAGGCTGAATCGTCGAAATCGATCCCGGTGCCGGCGTTGGTCTCGACCACCACCTCGTGACCGGCGGCGACCAGTTCCGCGACCGACGGCGGCGTCAGGCCGACGCGATATTCGTGGTTCTTGATCTCCTTGGGGACACCGATCTTCATGATACATCCGCTCCTGAACATTGTCTGTTGGCGGCGGATATAGGCCCGTGTTCCTGCCGTTGCACGCCTCGACGGGCGGGTGTAGGGCGCGCGACCATGAACAGGGGTGTCCGCGGGCCGAAGAGCCTGAGTCGCGTCGGAAACGGGCGCGCGTGACGACGACGCACGCTGCGGCGGACGGCGCCGCGCCATCCGAAGGCGAGGGCTTCGGCCACCATCCCAAGCAAGGCCTCGCCAAGCTCGCGCTCGGCGCGATCGGCGTCGTCTACGGCGACATCGGAACGAGCCCGCTCTACGCGATGAAGGAGGTGTTCGTCGGACACCATCCGCTCGCGGTCGACCAGCTTCACATCTTCGGCGTCGTCAGCCTGATCTTCTGGTCGCTGCTGTTGATCGTCACGCTCAAGTACGTCCTGCTCGTGCTGCGCGCCGACAACAACGGCGAGGGCGGCAGCCTGGCGCTCCTCGCGCTGATCCAGCGCCGGACCGTCGGCGGCAAGCAGCGCTGGGGCCCGACGCTCGTCATCCTCGGCATCCTCGCCTCGGCGCTCTTCTTCGGCGACTGCATGATCACCCCCGCGGTGTCGGTGCTCTCGGCGGTCGAGGGGCTGGCGACGGTCGAGGCCGGATTCGACACCTTCGTCATCCCGATCGCGGTCGCGATCCTGATCGGGCTGTTCTACATCCAGTCGATCGGCACGTCGGGCGTGGGGCGCTTCTTCGGCCCGATCATGGTCGTCTACTTCGCGACGCTGAGCGTGCTGGGCGTCATCAACATCCTCGATCGCCCCGACATCCTCGCGGCGCTCAACCCGGTGTGGGCGTTCCGCTTCCTCGTCGACGACGGGCTGCTCGCCTTCCTCGCGCTCGGCTCGGTCGTGCTCGCGGTGACGGGGGCCGAGGCGCTCTATGCCGACATGGGCCATTTCGGCCGCCGCCCGATCTCGGTGGCGTGGCTCTACCTCGTCTTCCCCGCCTTGATGCTCAACTACATGGGGCAGGGGGCGCTGCTCCTCGACCAGCCCGGCGCGGCGTCCAACCCGTTCTTCCTGATGGCCGACGAGACCTGGCGCCTGCCGCTCGTCATCCTCGCGACGCTGGCGACCGTGATCGCCAGCCAGGCGGTCATCACCGGCGCCTTCTCGGTCGTCCAGCAGGGCGTCCAGCTCGGCCTCATGCCGCGCCTCCGGATCGAGCATACCTCGGCGTCCGAAGCCGGCCAGATCTACATC
>Ga0182216_1000074_pt1 | contig 9861 bp, 12 predicted proteins | sample G5R1MG_17_FD_129669 | JGI IMG/M metagenome (GOLD analysis project Ga0182216, IMG submission 129669) | Switchgrass phyllosphere microbial communities from Michigan, USA - G5R3_NF_03OCT2016_LD1 MG | ecosystem: Host-associated > Plants > Phyllosphere > Phylloplane/Leaf | place: USA: Michigan... | reverse complement strand
CTTGCGGTCGCGGTCGGCGAGGGGCAGGGGGAGGGCGAGTGGTGGCCGGTCGCCGATCTCGCATCGGCCGGGCTGCCGACGTTGTTCGCCAAGGCCGCCGCCGCGGTCGTCCGGAGCAAGCCCTGATGGAGCGCCTCGCCCTCTCGTTCCTCCTCCTCTCGGCCACCGCCAGCGCGCAGGTCGCGCCGCGCGCGCCTGCTCCCGTGGCGACGCCCCGAGCGGTTTTGCCCGCGACGCAGGCGGTGCTCGACGGCTACGTCCGTGACGGCCGGCTCCCCGGCATCGTCGCGGCGATCGGCAAGGACGACCATCCGCCCGCGGTCCTCGCCGCCGGCCGGATCGCCGAGGGGCAGGCGCCCGCCGCGACCGGCGATTCGCTGTGGCGCATCTACTCGATGACCAAGCCGATCACCGGCATGGGCGTCATGCTGCTGATCGAGGAGGGCAAGATCGGCCTCGACGATCCGGTCGCCAAGTACATCCCCGCCTTCAAGACGATGCGCGTGCTCACCAGCCCCGACACCAGCCTCGCCTCGGTGCCCGCGACGCGCCCCATCACGATCCGCCAGCTGCTGACCCACACCGCCGGGCTCAGCTACTCGATCACCGCCAAGGGGCCGCTGCTCGCCGAGTACGAGCGGCGCGGCATCCTGCCGCTCGCGGTCAACGCCGAGGTCGAGGCCAAGGCGCGGCCCACCCGCCCGCGCACGCTGGCCGAGTTCGCCGACCGCGTCGCCGCGCTGCCGCTGACCTCGCAGCCGGGCACCAAGTGGAGCTACTCGGTCTCGCTCGACGTGCTCGGCCGCGTCATCGAGGTGGCGAGCGGGATGCCGTTCGACCGCTTCCTCCAGACGCGCTTCTTCGCGCCGCTGGGCATGACCTCGACCTGGTTCACCGTCCCGGCGAGCGAGGCGGGGCGGCTGGCGACCAACTACAGCTACGTCGGCGACCGGCTGGTCCCGCTCGACCCCGGTGCCACCTCGGTATTCCTGCAGCCGCCGAGCTTCCCCTACGGCGGCGCCGGGCTGGTCTCGTCGGCGCGCGACTACGACCGCTTCCTCCACATGCTGCTGAACGGCGGCACGCTGAATGAAGTGCGCGTGATGAAGCCCGAGACGGTCCGGCTCGGCATGTCGAACCTGCTGCCCGCGGGGGTGTTCTTCCCCGGCGCGGGGGCGTTCGCCGGCGGCACGCCCGAGCGCGAGGGCTTCGGCGCGGGCGGGTCGGTGCGGCTGACCGACAAGCCCGGCGGACCGGCGAAGGGCACCTACGGCTGGGGCGGCGCGGCGGGAACGCTCGGCTGGGTCGACCCGACCCGGCGGGTGCGCGGCACGGTGATGATCAACACGCTGCCGCCGCGCGTGCCGCTCAGCGACGACATCGGCGCCGCGCTGCTCCGCGACGCCGGGGCACCGCGTTGATCGGTTTCACCGGCGGCACGCTCGACCGTGCCGACCCGGTCCGCCACGACCCGGCGCTGTTCGCCGCCGCCATCGCCGATCCCGCAGCGCGGCTGCTCGTCCTCGACGCCTATCACCCCCGCGTCGAGCATGGCGCGCTCGGCTGGACGAGCCTCGCCGCCGCACCCGACGATGCGACGTTGGTGCTGCTCGGCCTCGACGACGGCCGTCCCCGCTTTGCCGCGGCGATCCCCGGCGACCGCGCGCGCGGCCGCTCGCCCGCGCTGTTCGGCGCGCTGACACAGCTCAGCCCGAGCGACATGGCGACCTACGCCGCTGCGCGCTCGGTGCTCGACTGGCACGCGCGCCATTCCTTCTGCGCCAATTGCGGCACCCCGACCGAGCCGTTCCGCGCCGGCTGGGGCCGCCGCTGCCCGTCGTGCGTGACCGAGCATTTCCCGCGCGTCGATCCGGTCGTCATCATGCTCGCCGAGCACGACGACCGCGTCCTGCTCGGCCGCCAGCCCGCCTTTCCCGCCGGCCGTTACTCGGCGCTCGCCGGCTTTCTCGAGCCGGGCGAATCGATCGAGGAGGCGGTCGCGCGCGAGGTGCGCGAGGAGGCGGGGATCGACGTCACCGACGTCCGCTACGTCGCCAGCCAGCCCTGGCCCTTCGCCTCGTCGCTGATGATCGCCTGCGTCGAGCGCGCGCGGAGCGACGCGCTGACGCTCGACCGCAACGAGCTGGAGGACGCCATCTGGGTACCGCGCGACCAGGTGCGCGCGGTACTCGCGGGCGAGCCGGGACCGTTCCTCCCGCCGCCGCCCTACGCGATCGCGCACACGCTGCTGACGCGGTGGGCGGAGGGGCAGTCAGCCTAGCTGACACTCGTCACTCCAGCTTTCGCTGGGGAGACGAGCGAATAGCGTGCGGTGCCGCCTACCGCCGGACCCGCGTCACATGCCCCATCTTGCGCCCCGGCCGCGCGCTGTTCTTGCCGTAGAGGTGCAGGTGCGCCCCCGCCTCGGTCAGCGCGCCCGCCCAGGGGTCGTCGCCGATCAGATTCTCCATCTCGACGCGCGCACCGGTCATCGCCGTCGACCCGAGCGGCAGCCCGCAGATCGCACGGACGTGGTTCTCGAACTGCGAGCATTCGGCGCCCTCGATCGTCCAGTGCCCCGAATTGTGGACGCGCGGCGCCATCTCGTTGAACACCGGCCCGTCGGCGCCGACGAAGAACTCGCACGCGAGCACCCCGACATAGTCGAGCGCGGCCGCGATCCGGCAGGCGAGCGCGGTCGCCTCCTCCGCCTGCGCCAGCACCGCGTGCGGGGCGGGAAGCGTGGAGGTGCGCAGGATCGCGTCGCGGTGGACGTTCGCCGGCGGGTCGTAGCGGGCCGTCGTGCCATCCTGCCCGCGCGCGATCAGGATCGAGAATTCATGCGCGAAGGGCACGAACGCCTCGAGCACCGCGGGACCGCCGATCGCCTCCCACGCCGCGTCGGCGTCGGCCGGGGTGCCGATCCGCACCTGCCCCTTGCCGTCGTAGCCGAAGCGCGCGGTCTTCAGGATCGCGGGCGTGCCGACGTGGTCGAGCGCGGTCGCCAGCTCGTCGCGGCTCGCCACCGCCGCCCAGCGCGCCGGCCGCCCGCCGATGCCCTCGACGAAGCTCTTCTCGGCGACGCGGTCCTGCGCCACCGCCAGCGCGCGCGGGTGCGGGTGGACGGGGATGCGCGTCGCCAGCCATTCGACCGGCGCGATCGCGACGTTCTCGAACTCGTAGGTGACGACGTCGCACGCCTCGGCGAAGTCGGCGAGGACGATGCGATTGTGGTAATCGGCGCGCGTCAGGCTCGACGCGGTCTGTGCGGCTACGCTCTGCCGGTCGGGCGCCAGGATCTGCGTGCGGTAGCCGAGCTGCGCGGCGGCGATGCCGAGCATCCGGCCCAGCTGCCCGCCGCCCAGGATGCCGATCGTCGATCCGGGCGGCAGCATCACGCCGGATCGTCCGCGACCGCCTCGGTCTGCGCCGCGCGCCACGCCTTCAGCCGCTCGGCCAGCGCCGCGTCGCTCGTCGCCAGGATCGCCGCGGCGAGCAACCCCGCGTTGATCGCCCCGGCGCGCCCGATCGCCAGCGTGCCGACGGGGACGCCGCCCGGCATCTGGACGATCGACAGCAGGCTATCCATGCCGCTGAGCGCCTTCGATTCGACCGGCACGCCCAGCACCGGCAGGTGCGTCATTGCCGCGGCCATGCCGGGCAGATGCGCCGCGCCGCCCGCGCCCGCGACGATGACCTTGAGGCCTCGGTCGGCGGCGCCGGTGGCGTAGTCGTACAGCCGCTGCGGCGTCCGGTGCGCCGACACCACGCGCGTCTCGTGCGCGACGCCGAGCGCGTCCAGCATATCGGCGGCGTGGCGCATCGTCTCCCAGTCGGACGTCGAGCCCATGATGATGCCGACCAGCGCCATGCCCCGCGGGTTAGCGGCGGGGGCGGGCGAGGGCAACGCCGCGGTTCATCGACGATACAAGCATCGCGCGCGACACCGCGCGCCCAAGGAGATCGTTCGATGAAGTCGCTGCTGCTCGTCCTGCCGTTGGCCCTCGCCGCCACCCCCGCCGCCGCGTCGTCGCCCGGCGCCTGGGCGCGGTTCGAGCGCACCGTCGCGGCCAGGTGCGCCAAGGCAAGCGGCCTCGTGGCCCCGCGTACCTCGGCGGTGATCGGCTTCGACGATACGCTCGGCAAGGTCGCGACGCTCGTCTCGGGCCGCTACCCGCAGCCGCGGCTGCGCGGGGTGCCCGGACGCATGCTGTGCGTCTACGACCAGCGATCGGGGCGGACCTGGGTGTCGGAGGCGAAGGGCTGGACCGCGCCGCCCGCGCGCTAGAGCGCGGTGACCAGCGCCACCGCGCCGAGCAGCACGCCCGGCGCGTTGGCCAGCACGATCGGCCAGTCGCGCTGGGGACGCAGGTAGCCGTAGAGCACCCACAGGCTGCAGTTCACGACCGCGGCGAGCGGCTGGATCGTCGACCCCTTGTCGCCCGCCAGGTTGAGCCGGATCTGGTCGATGTACGACAGGTACATCGCCACCGCGGTGGCGGTCGCGATCCAGCCGAGCAGCCGCAGGTGCCGGTCGGTCACCGCTCGGACAGATAGTAGCGGTCGGTCGGCGCGAGGTCGGCGTCGAGTTCGTAGACGATCGGTTGGCCGGTCGGGATCTCCAGCCCGGTGATCTCGTCGTCGGGGATGCCCGACAGGTGCTTGACCAGCGCGCGCAAGCTGTTGCCGTGCGCCGAGATCAGCACGCGCTGCCCGTCCTTCAGCGCCGGCGCGATCCGCTCGTTCCAGTAAGGCAGGACACGCTCGATCGTGTCCTTCAGGCTCTCCGCGCGTGGGATCGCGATGCCGGCGTAGCGGCGGTCGCCCGCCAGGTCGAACTCGCCGCCCGGCTCGTCGGCGGGCGGGGGCACGTCGAAGCTGCGCCGCCAGACCTTGACCTGGTCCTCGCCGTGCTTGGCGACCGTCTCCGCCTTGTCGAGTCCGGTCAGCCCGCCGTAGTGGCGCTCGTTGAGCCGCCAGTGCTTCTCGGTCGGCAGCCACAGCCGTCCCATCGCTTCGAGCGCCAGGTTGAGCGTCTTGATCGCGCGCAGCTGGAGCGAGGTGAAGGTCAGGTCGAAGTCGAGCCCCTTGGCCGCCATCAGCTCGCCCGCCGCCCGCGCCTCCGCCGCGCCGCGCTCGGTCACGTCGACGTCCCACCAGCCGGTGAAGCGGTTCTCGAGGTTCCAGGCGGACTGGCCGTGGCGGATGAGGACGAGCTGCGGCATTAAGGCTCCTGCGATTCTCGGGAAGGTGGGGGGCGCTTACAGCTCGTCGATCATGTCGGCGAGCGTCTCCAGCATCGCGTGCGCCAGCTTCTTCGACCGCTCGGGACTCCAGCCGAATTCGGCATCGGGGTTCGGATCATGATCCTTGAACGGCATTTCCAGCGTCATCGACACCGCGCCGAAGCGCTCGGCGAGCTGGTTGGTCGACATCGCCAGGTTGGCGGTGCCGGGCTTGGCGATCTCATAGCCCTTCTCGGTCTGGAAATCGGGCGTGTGCGCGGCGAGGCGGCGGCCGTAGTCGGTGAACTTGGCGCCGTGATCCTCGGTCCACGACGGAATACCCTCGTAACCGGCAAGGAAGTTGGCCGGGATCGCCTCGTCGCCGTGGACGTCGATCGCGACCTGCACGCCGGTGCGGTCCATCTCGTTCCGCACGCAGAGAACCTCGGGGCTGCGCTCGGGCGAGGGTGCGTGCCACTCGCGGTTGAGGTTCACGCCCGCGGCATTGGTGCGCAGGTGGCCGCGGCGCGTGCCGTCGGGGTTCATGTTGGGGACGAGGTGGACCGTCGCCTTGTCGAGCAGCGTCGCCACCCCCGGCGCCGACCGGTCGCCGAGCCGCTCGATCGCACCCTCCATCCACCATTCGCACATCGATTCGCCGGGGTGCTGGCGCGCGTAGATCCACACCTGCTTGGGACCGCTGCCGACGCGCAGATAGTCGATCGCCTGTCCGTCGAGGCTTTGCCCCAGCTCGCGGTGCGCGAAGCCCGGCAGCACGGCCGCGCGCGCGACCAGGTCCTCGTGCATCTCCATTGTGTACGGCGCGAAATAGGCGAACCAAACGAGCGGTGCCCCGCCGTCCCACGTCCATTCGAGCACGCCGCCCTCGTAGCGCGTGTCGGTCATCCGCCACGCCTGCCGGTCGGTCGACGCGCGCACCTTGTAGCCGGGCCAGCCGAACGGATAGGCCGACGTGCCCGCGTTCAGGATGCGGAGCGTCAGCGGCCCCTCCGCGCCGGCGACGCGGAAGTAGAACCACTGGAAGAAGTCCGAATGGGCGTCGCGGACGATCTCCAGGTCGACGCGGTCTCCCTCGACGGCCACGACACGGATGTTGCCGCCGTCGAAGGCGGCGTTGATCTGGATGGTCATTTCACCTCGATAGTGCGGCCCGACTCGCCGGGGAACCCCGCGAACAGCGCGCCGGCCAGCCGGCCCGCCTCGTCGTCGGCGACAGCACCGGCGCGACGCGGATCGATGAAGCCGTGCGCGCGCCCCTCCCAGACCGGGCTCTGGTCGACGCGGCGCTTGATCGTGACCGCCAGCTCGGTCTCGACGATCTCGCGCGCGCCGCCGCCGCCGACCGGGAAGCTGACGCCGCCGCCGAGTCCCACGCTCGACCCGCCGCGCCAGCCGCCGCCGGAGAAGCCGCCGCCGCCCAGGCCGATCTGCACGGGTGAGCGGCGCGGCGGTGCGAGCCGGCCCTGGCGGGTCAGCGCGACGCTGGCGACCAGCTGCGGCTGCGTCCCCGCGGGCGCCAGGGCGTAGCCGTTGCGCAGCAGCTCGGCCTGCACCGCCGCGAGGTAGGTGGTCGCCTCGATCGAGGCGGGGGCCGCGGGGGTGCCGGCCGTCGTCGCCGCCTCGACGCGCACGGTGCCGCGGTCGATCGGCTCGCCCAGGTGATAGCGCAGCACCTGCGTCGGCGGCAGCGCGCCGCCGGTGGCGCAGCCGGCGAGCGACAGGCCGGCAAGTAGGAGGGTGGCCGAGAGACGGAGCGACATGGGGAACCTCGTGATCGTTGCGGGAGTGCAACGCCCCAGACGACTGGTCCGTTGCTTGACCGCGGACCCGCCCGCCCTTATGCGGCGGCGCTTTCACGCACTCTCGACACAAGAAGCCCGCGCCATGAAGATCCGCAATTCGCTGAAGTCGCTCAAGGACCGCCACCGGGACAACCGCGTGATCCGTCGTCGCGGCCGCACCTACGTCATCAACAAGACCAACCGCCGCTTCAAGGCGCGCCAGGGCTGATCCAGCCGCCGACCGCCGTCGTCTTCGACGTCGGCCGCGTCCTCTACGACTGGGACCCGCGGTTCCTGTACGAGCGTCTCATCCCGCCGGGTGAGGCGCTCGATGGGTTCCTGCGCGACGTCGTCACGATCGACTGGCATTTCCAGCACGACGCCGGCCGCGACTTCGCCGACACCTCGGCCGAGCTGATCGCGCGGCATCCGCAGCACGCCCGGCTGATCGAGGCGTGGCAGCCGCGCTTCAACGAGACGATCCCCGGCCCGATCGCGGGGATGCACGCGCTGGTCGAGCGGCTCGACGACGCTGGCGTGCCGCTGTTCGCGATCACCAACTTCAGCCACGAATTCTGGCCGCCCTTTCGCGCGCAGGAGGCGGCGCTGTTCGACCGCTTCCGCGACATCGTCGTGTCGGGCACCGAGAAGCTCATCAAGCCCGACCCCGCCATCTACCACCTGGCGCTCGCCCGCTTCGGGCTGGAGCCGGGGCAGGCAGTCTTCATCGACGACAATGCCGCCAACGTCGCCGGCGCCGCGGCGGTCGGCATGCACGCGGTGCTGTTCACGGGGGTGGACGCGCTGGTCGAGGATTTGCGGAAGTTGGGGCTGCCGGCTTAACTTTCCCGTCACTCCCGCTTTGAGCCGGGGTCCCGCTGCCTTCAGGCGGTAGGAAAGAAGCGGGACCCCGGATCAAGCCCGGGGTGACGGGTAGAACGTCACTCCCCCAGCATCGCCAACTGCGCGTCGTTCGCCCGCATCGCGTCGGTCCGCACCAGCTCGCGATCCAGCCGATCGCCGCTGATCTCCTCGTCGGTCACCACCACCGTCGTGCCGAGGTCGGTCACCGAGAACAGCTTCTTCGCGAATGCGGCGGGCATCCGCACGCAGCCGTGCGAATCGGGGAAGCCCGGGTTCTTGCCCGCATGGAGCGCGATCCCGTCCCACGTCAGCCGCTGCATGAAGGGCATCGGTGCGCTGTCGTAGAGGTTGGAGAAGTGCGTCTCGTTCTTCTGCAGGATCGGATAGATCCCGGTCGGCGTCTCGTTGCCGTCGCGTCCGGTCGACACGCTCGACGCCGCGACCAGCGCATCGCCGCGATAGACGAAGGCGCGCTGCTGCGGAATGCTCACGACCACCGTCACCGGATCGGCGCTCGCGACGTCGGTCGCGGACGGATCCATCCAGACGAACTTGTTGGGCGGCAAGCTGCTCGACGCCTCGTCGATGGCGACGGCAGAGTCGTTGGCGAGGACCGGTGCGGCGGCGATCAGCGCCAGTGCGGCGATCGAACAGGACAGAAGCTTCATCGTACCGGGCCTTCTACCGTTACATCGCTCCCCCTTGGGCCGATGAACGCGCGACTCGGGCGTTGGTGCCCGCGCCGCTTGTCGGCGAGTCGTGGCCGACTTGCGCCGAACTGGGGAACGAACGCGCCAAACTGCCGGGATCGCTACAGAAAGTTCAGCCTTGATCGACTATATGGAGGTCGCGGGGTTCACAACGATCCGGGACATCGATGCACGACATGGAACGGGCGCTCGCGCGCCGGGCGCTCATCAAGAACGGTCTGGTGCTGGCGGGCGGGCTCGCGGTCTCGGGCGCAGTGCCGGGGGCGGTCGCCTCCGCGACGCGCCGGCTGACCGGGCACGACCTGAAGCCGCTCAGCCAGCCGCCCGCTCCCGTTCCCGCCGCGCCACTCGTCTCGTCGCGCGTCATCCGTCCCGAGCTTCTGCGCCGCGCGCTCGCCTCGCTCCAGCGCCATGGGTCGCGCGTCGCGCATCATGACCGGATGGCGATCGCCGACTTCACCGCGAATTCGTCGCAGCCGCGCTTCCACTTCATCGATCTGCACAGCGGCCGCAGCACGTCGCTCCTCGTCGCGCACGGCAGCGGTTCGGACCCGGCGCACACCGGCTATCTCAAGCGCTTCTCCAACGACTTCGGTTCGAACGCCTCGTCGGAAGGCGCGTTCGCGACCGACGACTATTACGTCGGCAAGCACGGCCGTTCGCAGCGGCTGCTCGGGCTCGACCGCACCAACGACAATGCGCTCGAGCGTGCGATCGTCGTCCACTCGGCCTGGTACGCCAACCCGGACATGCTCCAGACGCACGGCATGCTCGGCCGCAGCCAGGGCTGCTTCGCGGTCGGCGAGCGCGACCTCGATCAGGTGTTCGCGCGGCTCGGGCCAGGCCGGATGATCTTCGCCGCCAAGGTCTGAGCGCCCAGCGCTCGTCGGGCGATCCCGACTAGGCGCGACCAGCCGAGCGCCGCCGGCCCGGCATAGCCCAGTCCCAGATGCGGCGGCCGCACCGCGACGAGGTCGGCGACCGACAGCGTTCCCGCGCGAAGCCCGGTACGCCCGATCCGCGCCCAGCGCCGCGCGGTCTCCCACTTGATCAGCCGACGGTCGGCCGGGCTCGGCCGATGACGCGCCAGATAGGCCGCCTCCAGCCGCGCCAGCGCGTCGCCCAGTTGGCGCAGCGTCGCGCGGTCTGGCACCGGCCGTCCGCCCATGTGATGCACGACCAGCAGCCGCGCGACCGCCGTCGCCTCGTCGCCCAGCAGCGGCGCGTGCGCCTCGGCCAGCACGCGCGCCGCGCTCGCCT
>Ga0182216_1000073_pt1 | contig 9874 bp, 6 predicted proteins | sample G5R1MG_17_FD_129669 | JGI IMG/M metagenome (GOLD analysis project Ga0182216, IMG submission 129669) | Switchgrass phyllosphere microbial communities from Michigan, USA - G5R3_NF_03OCT2016_LD1 MG | ecosystem: Host-associated > Plants > Phyllosphere > Phylloplane/Leaf | place: USA: Michigan... | reverse complement strand
TAAGTGTCACTCATACTTACACATAGATGTGTTATTATTAGTGAGTTGTATTAATTTTCAATATCTGACATGCACGTGTGGCTTGCAGAATGCAATATGATTAGCAGGAGATCCATTATGGTCCGGATCATCATTTTAATGCGGATAAAAGGGCTTTATATCTCAACCCAATGAAAATATGCGAGAATGAGCACACATTCAGAATGGGTCTGGACCACAAAGAATTACAGGGGAAGTCACCTGATGAAGCTAAGAAGCATGTACAGGAAATGAAGGAGTTTGAAGACAGATATGGCTTCTACCTAGGACACGCCATGTTTTAGTTTCAACACAGGGAATTCGTAGTGGCCCCGTACAACTTTAGGTAAGTGTGAGTTTGCATACATAAAATTAATAAGTCCAATACACATGCATCATAAATTTGATTCACGCAGGGACCACTGGATATGCTTCATCATTTTTCCCAGGGATGGAAAGGTGCTGGTCCTAGACTCAGCTGACTACGACCCTTCAACATATGCACAATTCATGAGACATTTAGAGCGGTAAGCCGAGGTATAAAATGGAGATTCTATTCAAGATCATAGGGCATATAGGTTTTATAAGCTTAAAGATAGAAGGCACAACACGTCGAAAAAAGGGCAGCCATTGGCAATACACTATAACTGGCTGGTAAGTATGTAAATTTATGAATACATATCATACATGTACAATACATAGGACAATGTTGCAACTAATTAACCACTTTGCCATTATATAGTGCCACAAGCAACCAAAAGGATCAGTCCTTTGTGGATTTTATGTGTGCGAGTTCATGCGAGAGAATGGACGATACATCAGGAACCCTGATAAGGTAATATAAGTAATAGCCATGTATGTATTTCTATCATTAAAGTTGCAAATGTATTATCAAGTGTAAATATATGACATTTATAAACTTCCTTTCCAGCAATTTGAGCTAAAAAAGGCGGACAACATGACCGAAGGTGCTCTATACAGCAAAGTCGAGGACCTATGCACATTCCTCTTGAGAGAAGTCATTCCATGCGATGTCAAATATCATGATGCTACCAGCGTGTTAGCAAGGCCAGAGTTTAGGGAGCCAAGAGAGATTAGAAGGCTAAGTCTTAGTCGATATAGTTATTGGAGCGGAGGTGAAAACTTTGATGTATATAATGTTTGATGTATATATGTGTAACTTCATGATTGTAAGCACAAAATTTTGATGTATATAAATGTATGATATAATTAAATTGCATGTTCCTGTAATTAAATTGCATGTTTCTATAATTAAACTTTGATGTATAATTGACGTATATATAAAATAGGGTTTGGAAATCACTGGAGGGAAAATTTGAAAATTTAAAAAAAGGCGGGAAAATTACCACTACCGGTTGTCTTAACACAGCCACCTGTGGAAATCGATTTCCACAGGCGGTTGTGTTAAAAAAACCGCCTGTGGAATTCGATTTCAACAGGTGGTTCTTAGTTAACCGCAAGTGGAAAGTTCGATTTTCACTGGCCTCTCCCACTGGCGGTACAAAAAAAATGCCTGTAGAAATAGGTTTAGAACCGCTGCTATAGAGCTTCTGTGTACTAGTGTTTTTTCCACTTGCTATACAACCTTGGTGACCAACAGGCATCCTGTCGGCCATTCCCTGCACAATTTAATGCTTTGTGCTCACCCTACTCCTTTCAAAGCCAAGCGCACACAACCCGTATGCCATCCCCACGACCGCTACTAGGCGATTCAAATCTGCTTAGCCCCCTCTCTCCAGTCTCCGACGAGCTTGTCGAAGCGGGCAGGGAGTGGGGCCCCTCTCCCTCTCCTAGTACCTAGTAGTTGTAAGTTCCCGGGATGGGTAGAGTCTACCTTGCTACTATCGTCGTCGCAGCCATAGGTTAGCGGTCAGCCAAATGAGATATTGATTGTTCTTATGAGTTTGATATAGATTTTCCAATTGATAAGCTTTAGCAGGATGTCTCTTTTTTAATTTCTTTGGTTTTTATATTTCATAATGCAGAAAATAAAAATACATATGCATGGTATTTTTATATATTTTATGCCACCACAATGAATATTCCTTCAGAAATGTCACATGTTTACTCATATGGGGCTTTGTATAATGATGAAACGCAATAAGGATTTTTATTTTCTTTTCAATAGGCAATGATGACAATAGTAAATTTTTATTTTCTTTTTCAACATATGCAAAAAGGTAAGTATGCTAAAGTGAAATTACTAATGCTCAATATAATGCTAAAAAGTAAATATAGATAACTACCATTATTATCTTATGGCAAGGGTATGGAGTTTAAAGTCTTTCGGACAGGACTTTGGTGAGAGAGAGTACTTAGTTGTCAGTTGCATCATTTGATCCCGATGATGGAGACTCAGATGATTGCTCCTCTTGTGGCGATGATGTTGATGTTGTCTTCTGCTCTCTCCATACCTTGGTGGTTTGTACATTTGATATAGAAGGAGTGATTTCTTCTTTTGTGGGCACTTCAGTCTTCTCAGCTTCATCATTCCAGCGGTCTTCATATCTTGACCCTTCTCCTAGGTAATCTGCCCATCCATCCTTCAAAGGCTGATTTGCTTGACGGCGGGATCGGCGTCTTTTCCTATTGTGGGGCTTCATTGGCTGCTCATGATTAGTGTAACTATTAAAGTGACAGCGTACCTTTCCGTCTAGAAATTGGAAGTGGACTTGTCCAGATCTAATGAAAATGATGGTGTTGGTGGTGTTGAGGAAAGGTCTCCCCAGAATGATAGGCGTATCTTCGCCTTCTGCTCCCATGTCAAGGACCATGAAATCGGCGGGGACGTAGCGATATTGAATTTGTACTAGGACGTCTTTTGCTATGTCCTCCAGAAATCAGATTGATTGGTCCGCCATCTGCAGCTGCATATACATCGGGTACAATGGTTCGTTACCAAATAAATATTCGTATGTTATCTTTGACATTATGTTGACACTCGATCCACTGTTGCAGAAGATCTTATAGAAGATTCTCTGATTGATTTTGCATTCTATTGTTGGTACATCTGGATCATCCTTCTTAACTAGGAATGGTGGAGTGAGCAAATGATCGTATGCTGATTTCATTGTGTTAATTATCTTGACAGCTTCCTCTGATGTTTGGCTGGGCTTTTTCTTCCTCCTGTTTCTATTATTCTTCTTCATGGGTACTATTGGCTCGGCAAGTATATATAGAGCCTATGGTTGTGTAGGAGAGTGCAGTATATGTTCCTTGAATGAGAACTTCCCTTTCTTGTCCTTGATGGAAAAGACAATCTTGGCATGCTCTGCATAAATAATGGCTTTTATTGTGCATAAGAATGGTCGACACAATATGATTGGTGCTCTTTCATCTCCTCCTGTATCCACGACCACAAAGTCCACGGGAACATAGGATTGTCCAACACGAATAATAGCATCTTCAAGAACTCCCTCAGGATAGCAAATTGACTGATCTGCATGCTGCAAATGTATATTTGTGTACAATAGAGGATCTCCTAGAATCTTTTCATAAATTACCTTGGCCATAATGTTGACACTTGCACCGAAATCGCAGATAGCTTCGAGGAAAATATGACATCCAATGGAGATAGGAATGGCGGGTCTCCCTGGATCACCTTTCTTGTCGGGAAGTGAATAGTCTATCCACTTCACTTCTGCCGACTGAGTGTAATAGTTGGCTGCATTGTGAATATCGACAAGATTTGCAGTTTCTAAATCTTTCGGCTGCCCCAGAATCTTACCTTTATCCAGTGGAGGAACAGCAGCTGCCAGCTGAGCTAATTGTGATTCTAACATTTTGTTGAAGCTATGCTGGTTCTTAATGACAGAAGCAAAGGTATCCATTCTAGCATTTATATTCTCAAGAATCTTACCATTGGAAGCTACCTTTTTAGTCATTTGATCTAACAATCTAGTCTGACCAGCAACTAAATCTCTCAAGGGTGGCTTATTGAAATTATTATAATTATTACCTTGAAAGTTACCATGGTAGTTACCTTGGTAGTTTGGCCTTTGTTGCTAATTCCATCCTTGATTTTGCTGAGGACGATAATTGTTGTTGTTGATGTAGTTCACATCCTCTTGAAGTTCAGGACAATTATTTCCTGAATGCTCAATATCTCCACATTCTTCACAAGTCATGCCAGAATCATTAATGTGCATGACTTCCTTCTTCTCACTGACTCAATCTTCAAGCTTCTTCATCATCAGGTCTACTTTGGTAGACAACATGTCTATTTCCTTGAGTTGATGCATACCTCCTCCTCTCTTGCGAGGTTGAACACGTTCTTCATTCCAGCTTTGGTTTGATGCCATCTTCTCAACGAGTGATGTTGCATCTGCGAGGGTGAGTGACAAGAAAGCACCTCCAGCTGCAGCATCCATCGTCTCACGGGTGCCAGTGGTCAGCCCGTGATAGTAAGTTTGTGTGAATAGCCAATCCTCCATTCCATGATGAGGACATTCTAAAATATAATCTTGAAAGCGTTCCCATGCCTCGGGGAATGATTCATCATGTTGTTGCTGAAAGCTTGAGATTTTCGCACGCAGATTGATCTTGCCTGTGGGAAAGAACTTGGCTAGGAAAGCAGTTGAGCATTTGTCGCATGTAGTATGCTTCTCTTTATTAGCATAGAACCACTGTTTTAGCTTTCCCTAATAGTGAAAATGGGAAAAGGCGGAGTAGAATAGCATCTTTAGTTACTCCCTTGATCGTGAAGGTGCTGCAGATCTCTAGAAAGTGTTGCAAATGTGAAATTGCATCTTCATAAGCCCTTCCACAAAACTGACTAGCTTGCACTATGTTAATGTGCGAGGCTTGAGCTCGAATCTGTAACACCCTCGGTGTTACGCAACGTAAAACTTAAGCACGGCATTAGCAAGAGCATCATCATTACATGTAAACATCCATAGTGGTTAAATTGTGTTTTGCATTCACTTAAAATCATATAATATGTTTGAGTGGTGCATTGCAAAGGTTTATGATGTGGCTTGTTTGTTTAAAACCTTATTCAAGATTCAAACTTGGTGATTTTAGTTTATGCCTTTAAACATATTAAAATGGGAAACTTTATTTTATTCCTTGGTATGAAAAGCATACTTTGGTACTAAATAGGTGGTTTGGCCCAATAATATATGGTTGACCACCAAATAATTGCAAAAAGTAGGGTAAATTCAAATTTTTGAAACCCAAGTCTTTAAATTAGTTTTGCGGCAAACTTTTTCACTTTTAAAACTATAAAAAATTAGGGGAAACACCTTAAATGAAAGTTATAGCTCTCAGTGAATGGAGCAACTTTCATTTTTAGAGATTTTGAAGTTATATTGTAAATTTTTGATTTATGCTTGAAATTCAAACTTAAGTTTCAAATTTAAATGCTACTTTAAAAAATAATGAGAATTTGGGGTTGGACCATAAATAAGATAGATAGATCTTTCAAAATGGAACAACTTTGCTTTTGGAGGTTTTTCTAGTACTATTTTTCAAAATGGACTTTTGAATCAAATTTGGTTTGCTTATTCTTGTCCCGAATTCAAATTTGAAAATCTGAAAGGATTTTGGAAATACTTCAAAAACCAAAGTTGTAAATCCTGGAAAGATGAACAACTTTTGTTTTGGACATTTTTCAAGTTTATAAGTAATTTTGAAAGTAATTTTGGAAATTCAGGGTAGAGGAAAAGAAATGAACAGTACTCTGAATTGGATTTCAGGTTTTCATATCCAGTTCACTCTTGCTTCTTTGATCTATCTCCATCTCCTTGATCTTTGCTCTTCTGCGGTTATGTCCTAAAGCAAAGGTGAAGCCTGTATATAGGTGAACAACTTCTAGTAAGGATTAATCCTATATCTCTACACAATTTTGGGAGATAATCAATGTGGGATTTGGCTCGACAGACGGTGATTGGTGCACTGTATTCAGTTTCAGTTAATTGAAACTATGTTTCAGTTTGTTAGCTCAAACCTTTGGAGCTCTTTACTTCTCTATCAGTCGAGTTTCAGTCCAAGATCCCTTAAGAGAAGTTGGAGACAGATCTTCAGTGAGTATTTGTTGTTAAGGGAGTTTTCTCGATCATCAAGTGAATTTGGGAATAGCATGTAACCGAAAGTCTGTTTTCTGACGAGGAATAGTAACACGCAGGTGATCGTCGGTGAGCTACCTGTTTGCCGCCGCGCCGCTTCCTAGATCACCGTTTTCGATGGATAAGCACGGAGCGAGCTACGTGGTCCCGATTAAGCTGGAGCTGGCACTCACTTGCACGTTTTCCTTCTTTTCCTCTGAAGTGGACGCCACCTGCCGAAGCTGCACCGCGCCACCCAGCTGCTCGCCATTGATCGGTCACCGCTTTAACCGTGTACACGTGAGCAGGACACGTAACTACCTGTCGAACGTAGTTATGCTGTCGTGGAAACATCCCAACGTTGTTCACCTTTCCTTCCTTCCACTCATTCAGCGATAATGTTGAATTCCAGTTCTAGTCTTTCCCTTTCACGGTCAATCAGTCGAGCTCCGCGATAGAAATTCGCGGTAATCGGTCATTCATTGTCCAATTCCTTTTTACTACAGCTTCACGCCTTCATCACACGCCCCTTATCCACTGAATCGACTCCTAGATCACCAATCGTTTTCCCCAGTGACGGCAGTTGTGTGCCTCCGCGAAGGTGCTCACGTGACCAGATCTTCACGCTGTATTTTCCTCTTCACCTGTACGTGTTTCACGTTCCTTGTGATGTCACGATGCTCGTCGACTTACCGGTTTTCCTTTTTGTCAACCAAATACATCAGAACGTCGGTGATGCCGCCGCCGTAAGTATCCTCGTCGTGGACAACTAACCTCCGCAGCATGTTTAATCCATCCAGCTAGAGCACCAAGGCGTAGGTGAGCAGTTAATGGTTTTCCTCTACCCCTTTTTACATCTATCGCCTCCATCCCGTCGGAACGACATGTGACGCCGCCGTTCGGGCACCACCATCGGAGTATGCGGGCGGAGGTCTTCCCGTGCCTTTTGGTCGTGACTGTTACCACCCGCTAATGCGGTTAGGACTAGTGTTACCCGCGCGCCACTCTCCTGCCTCTACCATGCCCTCTTCACAGAGAACGGTGAGGCATGCCACACCGTAGCATGCTCGGCTCTGGAAAGGGAGAGCAACGGCTTCGAGTTCAAAATTCGAAGAAAGACAAGGGGCTTTCTGCAAACTGTAAGACACATTTAAATAGTGTCGAACACTGGAATGGACCTATATATAATTTCATGGAAATCCGAGGGTTTTTTCGCATAACGCGACGCGTGCGGACCGCGGGAGCAACGCGGAGCTGGGCCACGGCCCGAGCGGAGCCCGCGCGAAAGTGGGCCGGATAGGCCGTTCCCGGCCCAGCTTCGTTAAACTGATTCTTCCGTTATTTTCTAAATGTTTTATCTTGTGATTTTTGCTGTGAGCTGTAGAAATGTGAAACAATGATTAAATAAATTTTGTTAGATTCAAAAGATTTTTTAGTTCATGGATAAAATATTTATTGTGTTTTAACAGATACTTTTCTGTATAGATTAAATTTAAAGTCAATCTAATAAAGGTTGATTGATTTTTTCTGGTTAATTTGTAGCTCTAAAAATTATGAAAAGTTTTTGGTGAGATACTGGTAGGTAGTGCTACTCACCTGTGAGTTTTGGTTAATTTAAGATCATGTTTAGTAAGATAAGTAATTACTACCTAGGATAAATACCTTTTTCTTTAAAAAAAATAAATACCTAAATACTTAGGAAAATAATTAAACCGCTTTGGGTGAATTTTATACTTTGGGTGAAATCCATGGGACACCAAACCCGTAGTGTTCCATGGCAACTGTTTAGTAACCCTAATCTTTGGGTTAATATACTAATAATTATCAAATGTTTAAGAAGAATGACAAGATAGGTTTTATATCCTTTTGGGGCTGTGTGGAGTCCATGAATCACTAATCCTTAAGTGATCCATGGCAAGTCTTAGTCTTTCGCCAAAACCCTAGGTAGTTTGGTTAGGATGGCAGTTAGGGTTTTGTCAATATTCGAATACAACTTTACCATGAAGGAAAGTTGTACTCGAAGTTTGATTGTTTTAGATTATCTACCATGTACTTATGTTCTTTCCATCATGACATCATGATCATATAATGCATACGTATTCATTTCCATCATCACGCATCATGTTAAGGCATACATCCTTTACGTGTAGATCCTGCTGTTACGGAAAGGTGTGGGGGAATGACCTCCTGAGTTGGTGATCGCTCATTGAGGTTATTTGGTCATCGTGATCATCTACTCGACTCTGCAACAAAGGCAAGCACCGGTGCATTAACCCTATTTCCTTGTGCTTTATCAAAGGTTTATCACACTGAATATGATGATGCATTAGGTTTATAAGAGTTGATTGAAAACCTAGTTATGCATGAAGTACCTTGAATTCCTAAACCCATGAAAAAGGATACTTCTTTTCAAGTTATAAAGTATTGTGCTTAGCCCTGCTTAGGTTAAAACTTGTGGAGGAAGTTCGTCTTTCGCGATAATGCCTAGCTCAGGGTTGACCTTGAGGAATGATGACTTCTATCTACAAGGCTAATTTGGTCCATATATTTTTATGCTTAGGATCTTATTATTGAAGGTCCCTAAGTAAATTATTCATCATGATATACTCAGATAGAGATCTGAGAATGAAAGTAATTAAATTGAGACTGGGCTAGGAACATGTATCATTCCGCCCAGTCGGTTAAGGATTACATCATAGTTGGTCCTTTGAGATCATGGTTCGTGATGATACTGGCCACATGCTTCGGTAAGCCTGACCTTGGCAAATCCAATTTATGAAAAGACAACCGCGCACTGGGAGTGGGAGATGGCGGGAGTAGCGTGTAGCCACCGCAGGCCAACCTACTGGAATTTGGTAGGGTGGTGGAACGGACCGGTTCACAGTTTGGAGGACACGGGGAAGGGTTGATATATGTAGGGTTTCGGCATGCATATATCGTGTGGTCGGGAAGCTCCAGCTGGATAAAGCGATTCGAATCGTCGTTGGCTCTACGATAAAAGGAGACATGATCTATGTACCAGCACGTAGTTAGAAAGTGGAACTGGATATCTAAAATGATGCTGAGATGCAAGGAATAATGTTTGTAGTAGAATAGGTGCTAACGTGTCCTACTAATCATTCTGAAATTGGCTAAAACGTTGAAAGTAAGGATCCACTTTTAGACAGCGCTTTCCGCAAAAGGGTAATCTTGATTCTTGCTAAAGCCTTACCTTGTCCCTAAGAGCCAACATGCCCTTGGAGTCTTTTTTTTAGTCAGGTAAGACTTGTTGAGTACCCTCAAGTACTCAGGGTTTGTTAACCTTTGTTGCAGGTACTGACTTATGCTGCTGATCAAGGTTGCGTCGGTGGGCTCGACATGATCTGGTTATGTTCTTTCTCTTCTATTGTTTTAATTATGTGTCTCCAATCATCCAACTCAATCTCTGGCACTCGAAGTTTGGTTTTAAAAAGGTACATGAATATATGTTGTAAACTAGTGTTATAAATCTTCCGCACTCTGATAAATACTATTTGTACCAACTATGGTAATGTTGTGGTAACTCCATGTTGATCTTGAGTAAGTTGTAAAGTGGATGATTCGGGGCTCTCACGGGGCACCTGACAGAGCCTCCGAATTATCGGGCTCCCGTGCATGGCAGTTAGAGATCTTTGGATGACGACGAGTGCACGTGGGCCATGGTAATCCGGGCGGTTTTGCCACAGAATCCATCCTCTCCAACATTGACTTGAGGTTCTGTACGAATGTTGGCTGTTGTCGAAGCAGAGAAATCACGGAGACTCTTGTTGGCC
>Ga0182216_1000072_pt1 | contig 9897 bp, 11 predicted proteins | sample G5R1MG_17_FD_129669 | JGI IMG/M metagenome (GOLD analysis project Ga0182216, IMG submission 129669) | Switchgrass phyllosphere microbial communities from Michigan, USA - G5R3_NF_03OCT2016_LD1 MG | ecosystem: Host-associated > Plants > Phyllosphere > Phylloplane/Leaf | place: USA: Michigan... | reverse complement strand
TCGCCCGCCTCGGCCAGTTCTGGCTCCAGGACGGCGTCTGGGCCGGCAAGCGCCTCCTCCCTCAGGGCTGGCTCGCGACGATGACCGATCCTTCGGGGCCCCAGCCCGCCGACGGCCCCGGCTACGGCGCCACCCTATGGCTGTTCGGCCCCGCGCAGGGACTCCCGGCGGGCAGCTACGCCGCGCAGGGCAACCGCGGCCAGTACGTCATGGTCATCCCCGCGCGCCGCCTCGTCGTGGTCCGCCGCGGCGAGGACCCCGGCCCCGCCCGCTTCGACATCGCCCGCTTCGCCGCCGACGTCGCCGCCGCGATGAAGTGACGCGACGCTTCCGCCACGTCGTCGCGATCGACTGGTCGGGACAGGCGGTCGCGCGACCGAGGGGCCTCGCGGTCGCGCTGGCGAGCCGCGGCGACGCCGCTCCCGTCCTCCTCGAGCAAGCCGACGGCTGGTCGCGCGAGTCGATCCTCGACGGGCTGCTCGCCTATGCCGATGCCCACGCCGATGTCCTCATCGGCGTCGACCTGTCGCCCGGCTTTCCCTTCGTCGACGCGGGCGCCTACTTCCCCGGCGGCCATCCGCCGCTCGACGACGCCCGCGCGCTCTGGCGCTTCGTCGACGAGACGTGCGCCGGCGACGAGCATCTCTCCGTCGGCACCCTTCTCCGCGACGCGGGCATCGCCCGCCACTTCCGCCAGCAGCACGCCACCGGCGACCTCTTCCCGGCGGGCAGCGGCCGGCTGCGCGTCGCCGAGCGGGCGCAGCGCGCGATGCGGCTGTCGCCGTCGAGCTGCTTCAACCTGATCGGCGCCGCGCAGGTCGGCAAGTCGAGCCTGACCGGCATGCGCGTCCTCCATCGCCTGGGCGGCCGCATCCCCGTCTGGCCGTTCGATCCCGTGCCCGCCGACGGACCGCTGATCGTCGAGATCTACACCAGCATCGCCGCGCGCGCCGCCGGCCTCCCCGCCGGCCGCAGCAAGATGCGCGACGCCGCCGCGCTCGACGCCGCGCTCGCCGCACTGGGCAGCCGCCCCCACGCACCGCTCGCTCGCTACGACGACCACGCCACCGACGCGATCCTGACCGCCGCCTGGCTGCGCGGCGCCGTCGCCGACGCCGCCCTCTGGTCGCCGCCCGCCCTCACCCCCGCGATCGCGCGCACCGAAGGCTGGACCTTCGGCGTCCCCTGACGCATGGACGTCCCCGCGCCGGTTTAGCTCAGCTGGTAGAGCAGCGGTTTTGTAAACCGAAGGTCGCGGGTTCGATTCCTGCAACCGGCACCATCGATCCCAGCCCGACGGCCGCCCCGCATCCCGGCCACCGGAACCGCGTGGTTGACCGCACGCCGTTGAGGAACGTGCGCTACCCGTTGGACCGGACGTCTGCTGCCGCGCTCTCCTCACCGGCTTCGAACGTCCGATCCTGGTGGGAAGCGGAACGACCGCTTACTGGAGCCCCGATGGCGATAGCCGACATCCCGCGGCACCGCCTTTCCCAAAAAGGATTGGGAACGGGATTCACTCTCTGATCGCAAAAGGCTCGATCAGGTCCCAGCGGTTGCCGTAGAGGTCTTCGAAGACGGCCACGATGCCATAAGGTTCTGACCGAGGTTCCTCGACGAAGCGGATACCCCGCTGCGTGTAGGCGAGGTGGTCACGGGCAAAATCATCCGTTTCTAGAAATAGGAACACGCGACCGCCGCTCTGATCACCTATCGCATTACGTTGCCGGTCGTTGACGGCCCGCGCCAGTATCAATGCGCTCGCCGCGCCATGCGGCGCAACCACGACCCATCGCTTGCCATCATCCAGCGTCGTATCCTCACGCACCTCGAAGCCGAGTTTCTCGACAAAGAAGGAGAGTGCGACGTCATAGTCGTCGACGAGAAGCGCGGTCATGTTCAGGTGCTGTGGCATTCGTTGAGGATGCCCTGATCCAGGCGGACAGCCAACGCCCGCCTCCCATCTCACCACAGGAGCCTTGCAGGACATTATTCCATGTGTATTATTAATATAGTACACATGGGGACGGATTATGCTCAGAACCGCGCTTGCCCTAGCTCTGGCAATAATCGCGCCCGCCGCTGCGAACGCCGCCAATCAGGGTCAAGTCATGGTGCTAGGCACTCATCATCTCGCCAACAATAATCGCGATCTTATCAATTTGCCAATCGAGGATATCACGACGCCAGCACGACAGAGTGAGATCACCCGCATGGTTGATGCTCTCGCTTTTTGGAAGCCGACACGCGTCGTGGTCGAATGGAGTTATTCCGATCAAGCCGGCCTAGACCATCGCTATGCGGCATACCTGGCAGGAAAGCTGAAGCTATCCGCGAACGAGCGCGATCAAATCGCGTTCCGGCTCGCCAAGCGACTAGGGCACCGGAAAGTCTATGCGATCGACTGGAACGGTAGATTTCCAGGGCAAGACAGCAATTACGATTTTGTGAATTGGGCCAAGCGCAACGGACAAGCCGAACGATTCGATCGTTTCGTCGCGGACGGTCAGACTGAGGCCAATCGGACGGCGGAGGAGATGCATGGGCAGACAATCAGCCAATGGTATCGCGCTCTAAATACACCAGAGCATCGGCTAAGGATGCATCAGCCCTATTTCACCATCGCTTCGTTCGGCACAGACCAGGAGAATCCGGGAGCGGCGTGGGTAGGTGGTTGGTACACGCGCAATCTGCGCATCTTCAATTCACTCGCCGCGTTAGTGAAGCCCGGTGAGCGCGTGTTCGTCCTTTACGGTGTAGGCCATACCTATCTCCTCGACAGTTTTATCCGCGAGAGCGGTGCTGCCAAGCTAGTCGATCCAAGAGATTATCTCCCTGAGAAGTAGGTAACGCCGGCCTTCGGCAGACGTCCTGCACCCACAACGCGCTTCCCGAAGAGAACCCCTGGCGGGAACGCCACCTGCCGATCCCGCTGAGAACCGTTAATCGGTCCCGTTTTCTCGAAACCTGTTCCCGATTGCTCTCTCCCAGATGTGCCGATCAGACGCGGGAAAACGGAAAAGCTTGCGCTGAACAAAAGGCCGGTTTCGACAGCTGATCCTATTCCCTCAAACGGCCATCATTTGGCGTTAGCGGACGTCCGGCGAGGCACGATGCCGAATGTCCGGCTTTGAATGGTTAGCTGCCGTTGGGGTTCGACATTGCCGTCTACGTCGGATGCCGGCAATCAGACGCGATGACGTTCGCGCGGCTCCTCCTGTTGACGGCCTTGATCGGCAGCGGAATCGTCGGCTGGGCGTATTGGCAGGCTGTTTCCGATCCGATCGTCCGCTCGGCGGAAGTCGAGTTGCTGCCACCCGACGGTTCACAGAAGCCGCTTCGCATCCTGCTGCTCTCCGACATCCACGTGGCCGGGCCTGACATGTCTCCGCAGCGGCTGGGCCGGATCGTTCGGCAGGCTAACGCGCACAAGCCCGACGCGGTGCTGATTGCAGGCGATTTCGTGAGCGACAAGCAGCTCGCAACGGGCCGTTACTCGCTGGATGAGGCGATTGCGCCGCTCCATGGCCTGCAAAGCCGGTTCGGTACCTTCGCCGTGTTGGGCAATCACGATCACTGGCGCGACGCGGCGGCGGCGAAATCCGCGTTGCGCCGCGCCGGCATCGCAGTGCTCGGCAACAGCGCCGTGCGCGCGGGTCCTCTGGTGATCGGCGGCCTGGATGACGCCTTTACCCATCACGATGATCTCGGCGCGACGTTGCGCGCCATGGCGAAACTCGGAGGAGCGCCGATCCTGCTGAGCCATAGCCCGGATCCATTCCCCCGCGTCCCAACGGACGTGGCGCTCATGGTGGCCGGGCATACGCACTGCGGGCAGATCAGGCTGCCTTTCGTGGGAGCCCTCTCTTCCATGTCCGAATTCGGCGACAAATACGCGTGTGGCGTCATCGTCGAGGACGGCAAGACTCTCGTCGTCGGCGCGGGCTTGGGAACCAGCATATTGCCGCTCCGGCTGGGCGCCGTGCCCGACATGTGGATCATCACCCTCAAGCAGCGCACCCGCTCAGGCGGCGATGGGCAATCGATGTCCGGGGTTGGGCGATAGCCGACGGTCGCGACGGCGGGGCACGAACCTCCTCGGCACAAGCGGGCGCCTTCGACGCCCCACCTCCCCCTTCACCCCCGCTGATCCGCATTCTCCCCGCCCGAGTCCGAATCGAAGTCCTCCCCCGGCTGCCCGCCGCCCGCGCCCGAGCCGCTGCCGTGCACCGCGCCCGTCTTCTGGTCGATCCACCCGCGCGCGCCGTTCTGGGGCGGGATCGCCTCGTCCTCGGCGCTGGTCTCGCGCAACGGCTCGATCCCGACGCCGCCGTCGGCGTGCCCCGATCCCGCCGTGCCGACGCCGACCTTGTCCGGCTGCCGATGCTCGTGGCTATCGTATTCGTTGCCGAAGCGGTGGCCCTTGCTGCCCTCCTCGTTGCCGCGCACTTCCTGGCTGTCGTCGTGGGTCGGGGGCGTGATGTCGGTCATGGCGGTCCTCGTGGCTGTCTCGGGCGATCAACGCACGAGCGCTGCAACCGGCCACCACGGCCCGGCGTTGCACACCCGGAATGACCGCCAGCGCTACCCCCCGCCCGATCAAGGTCGCCAGCTACAACATGCACAAGGGGATCGGCACCGATCGCCGCTGCGACCCGGCCCGCATCCTCGAGGTGCTGCGCGAGATCGACGCCGACGTCGTCGCGCTGCAGGAGGCCGACCGCCGCTTCGGCACCCGCGCCGCGGTCATCCCGCTCCATCTGCTCGACGAGCACAGCGACTGGAAGCCGGTCGGCGTCGCCCGCCGCGCCGCCTCGATGGGCTGGCACGGCAACGCGCTCCTCGTTCGCAAGTCGGCCGAGGTCGTCGCCTGCGACGCCGTTCACCTCCCCGCGCTCGAGCCGCGCGGCGCGGTGTCGGCGGACCTGTCGATCGACGGCCGCCGCCTTCGCGTCGTCGGCATGCACCTCGACCTGTCGGGGTTGTGGCGGCGGCGGCAGGCGGCGGCGATCCTCCACCACGTCTCGCACCAGCGCGACGCGAGCCCCACCGTGCTGATGGGCGACCTGAACGAGTGGAGTGCCGCGCTTGGCTGCCTGCGCGATTTCGGTCGCGACTTCGCGGTGGCGCCGACCGGCCCCTCCTTCCACGCCCGCCGCCCGGTCGCGCGCCTCGACCGCATCCTCGTCTCGCCCGATCTCGCGGTGCTCGACTGCGGCGTCCACCTGAGCGCCGCCGCGCGCCGCGCCTCCGATCACCTGCCGATCTGGGCGACGGTGACCCCCGCCTGATGCGCGAGAAGGAACTCCGCCTCGCGCTCGTCTGCTACGGCGGGATCAGCCTGGCGGTCTACATGCACGGCATCACCAAGGAGGTGTGGCGCCTGGCCCGCGCCAGCCGCGCCTTCCACGACGGGGCGGCGCCTGCCGCCGGCACCGACGCCGTCTACGCCGCGCTCCTGGCCGAGCTGGAGGAGATCGGCGGCACCCGCGTCCGCGTCCTGCCCGACATCGTCGCCGGCGCGTCGGCGGGCGGGATCAACGGCATCTTCCTGGCGCAGGCGATCGCCACCGGCCAGTCGCTCGATCCACTCACCGACCTGTGGCTCGAATCCGCCGACGTCGAGGCGCTGATCGATCCCGAGGCCGCACCCCACGGCCGTTTCTCGAAGCTCTGGGCGATGCCGATCGCCTGGATGGCGGCGGGGCGCAGCGCGGAGAGCGTCGACGACCTCGCCGACGCCGCGACGCGCGACGAGGTCCGCGCCAAGCTGTCGCACTTCGTCCGCTCGCGCTGGTTCGAACCCCCGTTCGGCGGCGAGACCTTCACCGGGCTGCTTCTCGATGCGCTGGGTGCCATGGCGGCGAGCGAGCGCGGGCCCCGCCTGCTCCCCGCCGGCCAGCCGCTCGACCTGTTCGTCACCGTCACCGACTTCGCCGGCCATCCCGAACGCCTCCGCCTCCACTCGCCGACCGAAGTGGTCGAGACCGAGCACCGCATCATCATCGACTTCTCCGACGGCGGCGGCGCGGCGGGGGGCGCGGCGATCGACCAGCTCGCCGCGCTGCCCGAACTCGCCTTCGCGGCGCGCGCGACGTCGAGCTTCCCCGGCGCCTTCCCGCCCTTCACCGTCGCCGAGCTCGACCGCGTCCTCGACCACCGCGGCGAGCGCTGGCCGAACCGCCGCGCCTTCCTGCGCCGCGCCCTGCCCCGCCACGCCGCCGCCGGTGCCGCCGAGACCGCGGTGCTGATCGACGGCTCGGTCCTCGCCAACGCCCCCTTCCGCCCCGCGATCGACGCGCTGCGCGAACGGCCCGCACGCCGACAGATCGACCGCCGCTTCGTCTACATCGATCCCTCGCCGGGGTTCCGCTTCGGCGTCCGCCGCGGCGAGGCGAGCCCGGGCTTCTTCCAGACCATCCTCGGCGCGATCAGCGAACTGCCGCGCCAGCAGCCGATCCGCGACAATCTCGACGCCATCGCCGATCGCTCGGCCCGGATCGAGCGGCTGCGCGCCGTCGTCGCCGCGATCCGCCCCGCGGTGGAGGCGGAGGTCGCCGCGCGCATCGGGCGTACCTTGTTCCTCGACAAGCCCACCCCCGCCCGCCTCGCCGCCTGGCGCGCCAAGGCGCAAGGAGCCGCGATCGCGCAGGCCGGCTACGCCTATGCCGCCTACGATCGCTTCAAGCACGCCGCCGTCGTCGACGCGCTCGGCCTCCTGACGCAGGCGATCGCCGGCCGGCGCGGGGCCGGTCGCGGGCGCGCCGCCGACGCCATCGCCGCGGCGGCCGGGGCGATCGACGGCGTCGACTTCCTCCGCCGCTTCGACCTCGGCTTCCGCATCCGCCGCCTCCGCCTCATGGCCCGTCGTCTCGTCGAGCAGGAGGAGGACGCCGCCGACACGCCCGCGCTCGACGGCGTGCGCGACGCGATCTTCGCCTCGCTCGCCCCCTATCTCGACGCGCAAACCGGCCGTGCGCACGACGCGCTCCGGGCCCCCGCGCGCGGCGCGAAGCGCGACGCCGCCGGCTTCCTCGACGCGCTCGCCGCCTCGCTCGATCTCGCCCGCCTCGACGCGGCGGCCGACGCCCGCCTCGCGCCCGCGCTCGCCGCCTTGCCCCGCGCGGTCCGCCGGCCGCTGCTCCTCGCCTATCTCGGTTTCCCCTTCTTCGACGCCGCGACGCTGCCGCTCCTCCAGGGCGAGGGGCTCGACGAATTCGACGCGATCAAGGTCGACCGCATCTCGCCCGACGACGCCACCACGATCCGCGCCGGCGGCGCCGACGCCACGCTCAAGGGAATCCAGTTCAACAAGTTCGCCGCCTTCTTCAGCCGCGCCTACCGCGAGAACGACTATCTCTGGGGCCGCCTCCACGGCGCCGAGCGGCTGATCGACATCGCCGTCTCGACCCTCCCCGAGCGCGCTCGCCTGCGCCCCGGCCGCGTCCTCGCGATCAAGCGCGCCGCCTTCCACGCCATCCTCGACGAGGAGCAACCGCGCCTCGGCCACGCCGCCGCGCTGATCGAGAGCCTGCGCCGCGAGATCGGCTGAGGCTGGCCAAACCACCCCGCCCGCGCTAGCCTTCGGGCCGGCCGACCGGAGACCCGCATGCAGTTCCTCAAGATCCTGTTCTGGTGCCTCCTCGCCTTTCTCGCCGCCGCCTTCACCATCGGCAACTGGACCGCGGTGCCGATCCGCCTGCCCGGCGGCCTCGTCGCCGACGTCAACCTGCCCTTCCTCCTCCTCGTCACCTTCCTGCTCGGGCTGGTGCCGACGCTCGGCTGGCAGGCGGCGCGGCGCTGGCGGCTGAAGCAGCGGCTGACCGCGTGCGAGCGCCAGCTGGCCGAGGTCCGCACCGCCCCCGTCGTCGCCGCGCCGACGCCAGCGGCCCCGGCGAAGCCCGTCACCGCGCTGCCGATCGCGCCGGACACCGTCCCCAAGACGCTGCTGTGAGCAACCGCGTCTTCGTCGCGCTCGACACCCCCGATCTCGCCCGCGCTCACGCGCTCGCCGAGCGGGTCCGCCACCACGTCGGCGGCATCAAGCTCGGCCTCGAGTTCTTCGCCGCCCACGGTCAGCACGGCGTGCGCGACATGGCGAGCCTCGGCCTGCCGATCTTCCTCGACCTCAAGCTCCACGACATCCCCAACACCGTCGCCAAGGCGGTGCAGGCGCTCGGCCCCCTCCAGCCCGCGATCCTGACCGTCCACGCCAGCGGCGGTCGCGCGATGCTCGAGGACGCCAAGGCCGCCGCCCCGCACGGCACGAAGGTCGTCGCGGTGACGATGCTGACCAGCCTCGATACCGACGATCTCGCCGCCACCGGCGTAGCCGGCAGCGCGCACGACCAGGTCGTCCGCCTCGCCACGCTCGCCGCCGAGGCGGGGGTCGACGGCATCGTCTGCTCGGGCGCGGAGGTCCGTGCCGCCCGCGCCGCCTGGCCGAAGGGATATCTCGTCGTCCCCGGTGTCCGGCCCCCCGGCGCGACGATCGGCGATCAGAAGCGGGTGGTCACCCCGCGCGCGGCGCTCGACGACGGCGCCTCGATCATCGTCGTCGGTCGCCCGATCACCGCCGCCGCCGATCCCGACGCCGCCGCGCGCGCCATCGCCGCTACGCTGTAGCGGCCGAGGACGCCGCGCTCTCGCGATCGAGCAACCACAGGCAGTCGGCCAGCTTGGCCGCGATCAGCGTGTCGCCCGCCGCGTCGGCCGCGGCCAACGCCTCGTCGAGGCAGCGCCGCAGACGATCCTGCTCACTCTCTTCCATTCCATCCCGCTCCATCCGGTTCCAGGCGTGGACGTTGTCCGTCCCGATCGCCAAGACCAGTTTCCCCTTCTAATAATAAAAAAACATTCCCGAATGAAGATCAATGATCCAGATTAAAATCTGCGGACTATCGACCCCCGCCACGCTGGCGGCCGCACTCGATGGCGGCGCGAGCCACGTCGGCTTTGTGTCGTTCGCGGCATCGCCGCGTCATCTCGACGCGGACCGGCTCGCCGGCCTGGCCGCGTCGGTGCCGGCTGACGTCGCCCGCGTCGGCGTCCTCGTCGATCCCACCGACGACGTGCTCGCCACGATCGCGCCCCACCTCAACGCCATCCAGCTCCATCGCACCGCCCCCGCCCGCGTCGCCGCGATCCGCGCGACCTTCCGATGCGAGACCTGGGCGGCGATCGCCATCAAGACGCGCGCTGATCTCGACGGCGCGCGCGCCTACGTCGGCGCCGCCGACCGCCTGCTCTACGACGCCAAGACGCCGGCCGGCGCGGCGCTGCCCGGCGGCATGGGGGTGAGGTTCGACTGGAACCTGCTCGCCGGCTTCCGCCATCCGCTTCCCTGGGCGCTCTCGGGCGGTCTCGATCCCGACAACGTCGCCGAGGCGATCGCGCGCACGAACGCGCCGCTGGTCGACGTCTCGTCGGGGGTGGAGAGTGCGCCCGGCGTCAAGGATGTGGACAAGATTGCCGCCTTCCTCCAGTCGGCCCGAGCATGAACGCTCCTCCCAACAGCTTCCGCGCGCAGCCCGACGACCGCGGTCATTTCGGCCAGTTCGGCGGCCGCTTCGTCGCCGAGACGCTGATGCCGCTGATCCTCGACCTCGACGCCGCCTACAAGGCTGCCAAGGCCGATCCCGCCTTCCAGGCCGAGTTCGACGACCTGCTCGAACATTACGTCGGCCGCCCCAGCCCGCTCTACCACGCCGAGCGGCTGTCCGAGGCGCTGCGCACCGGTGCCGACGACGGCATGGGCGCGCAGGTCTGGTTCAAGCGCGACGAGCTCAATCACACCGGCGCGCACAAGATCAACAACTGCATCGGCCAGATCCTGCTCGCGATCCGCATGGGCAAGACGCGGATCATCGCCGAGACCGGCGCAGGCCAGCACGGCGT
>Ga0182216_1000071_pt1 | contig 9901 bp, 15 predicted proteins | sample G5R1MG_17_FD_129669 | JGI IMG/M metagenome (GOLD analysis project Ga0182216, IMG submission 129669) | Switchgrass phyllosphere microbial communities from Michigan, USA - G5R3_NF_03OCT2016_LD1 MG | ecosystem: Host-associated > Plants > Phyllosphere > Phylloplane/Leaf | place: USA: Michigan... | reverse complement strand
TGCACTACCCAGTCTGCGACCGTCATGACCTTGCCGCCACGATCGAGCTGCACCTGGCTGGTCATCAAATGCGCCAGACACACCGGCCCCTCGTCGGCCTCCTCGGCGGTCTCGATCAGATTGTCGCGGCCCAGCAAGCCCGCCCAATATTCCAGTTCCTCCTCGTCGGGCATCCCGACGCCGTTCGCGCCCATTTCCGGCTCCAGCAACAGGTGCGCTGCAGCGCGCAACGTGCCGAACTGGTCGGCCGCGCGCCCGCCTTGCTCGCCCATGTCGATCAGCGCATCCATGTACTGGTCGAGCACCTTGGGCCAGAACCGCCAGCGATCGGCGAGACGCCGGCGCATCCACGCGCCGATCGCGTTGATCTCGCGCTTGTCCATCCGTGGCTTGCGCGCGCCGGCCGGCAGCCGGTTCAGCTCCAGCAACGCGATACGTGACCGATCCGCCGGGGTCAGGGGCGGCACCAGGATCGACGAGAACAGGAAGCACGACGTGGCGCGAAACTCGGTCGCCTTGTGGTCCTGCCCGCCGCGCAGCAGATTGCCCTGGCTGGTCGCCGCGAGGCGCGCGAGCTTCACCAGCCCCAGCACCTTGCGGCTGTCCGCCTCCGCCTCCGCCTCGTCGAGCCCGACCGGCAGCGACTGCTGCCCCAGCGTCTGGCGCACGCCCGCCTCGGTCGCATCGGGCGATTGCAGCATCCCGCCGTCGAACAGCCATTCGAGCAATTCCTGGAAGCTCGACTTGCCCGCCGCCTTCCCTCCCGTCACCCAGCCGATCGGGCGATAGTCGAGCGCAGCGCCCAGCATTGCCGCGCCGATCCATCCCATCGCCAACACCGGGTCGATCTTCTCGCGGCTCCAATTCCACGTCCGCATCAGCACCATCAAGAGATAGGCTGGGCTTGCATCTTGCGGCAGCGCATCCTCGACCATCTGCTGATCGTCATTGAACCGCTTGAACAGCTTCTGCCGCATCTCCGCGAACAACAGCGGGGCGAGGTCCTGCCCGGTCACGTCGTGCTTGCGTGCCGGCTTGGGTATGGGCGGTGCGGTTGGGTACACCATGCCCTCATGCATGCCCGGGTCGATCCAACGCCCGTTGATCAGCACGCTCGATCCGCAATGCAGGATCAACGATCCGTCATCGGCCTTCCACGCGCCCCGCCCGCGCACCTTTTCGCGCGCGTTCCACACGCCCTTGCCCGCCGCCACGTCGAACAGGTCTTCTGTCACTTGTTGCGTCTTGACGCCGGTGATGACCCAGTCCTCGATATCCTCGCCGCCTGGGCCCTTGGTCTTGACCAGCTTCTTCTGCTGCCAGCGCTCGACCTCATACAGAAAGTCGATATCGGGCGCGAACATCGCCTTGATGTGGTTGTTCGCAACCTTGTCTGCGGTCAGCGCGCGCAGCTCGCCCAGCGCAGTCAGGAAATAGAACAGGCCGTCCTCGGTGCCGACCGGCACCACCGGGCAGCCCTCGGGCATTTCCTTCGGCGGCTTTCGCCCGACGCGTCGCTGCGCGCCGTCCGGCGGACCATCGTTCGACGCCGCGGGCGGCGCGCCGGGATCTTCGATCGGCGGATCGACCAGATTGTTGAGGCTGTGACGAACAGCGTCCAGGCTCACCGCTTCGCCCAGCCTTCAGCGCGTTGCTCCATTGCCGACGGCGCGGTTTTTAGATCGAGCAACGCGGGGCGTGGCCGTGCTGGCGGTGTTGCCGGAACCGAACCACGCGGTTGCTGATTAGCGAATTGCATTACCGCGGCACGCAACGTTGCCAACTCGACATCAGTGCGCGCGATTTGTCGCGCAACGCGCCGGTCGCGCAGCCCTCGGGAACCGTTACGAACGCCCATCACCCACCCCGCGCCAAATCGTTCAGGTCCTTCACCCCGGCCGGCGGCTCGACGAACAGCACGCGCCGCCCCTGCGCGCGGTGGTGCGTCACCGCGCGCGCCAGCGCCTCGGCCGCTTTCGATCCCGGCGGATCGTTCTGTTTGATGATCACCAGCGCGCCCATCTGCTCGGGCAGCTCCATTGCTTGGAGGTATCCGAGTGCCACCATGCTGATGACGCGCAACGACGGGTCAGCGCACGCGACCGTCAGCCCGTCCTCGATCCCTTCCGACACGTACACGTTGGTGCCCGCGGGCACCTCGCGCAACGGCGCGTTGCTCGTGCCCTTCCACAACGGGATGTGTCCGCCGAGCGGCGATCCCATGACCTTCTTCGGATCGTTCGGTTCGCCCTTCGCCTCGTCGAACCACCCGATCAGGTCCGCGCCAGCCTTGGTCGCGCGCACGGGATCAAGCCACGTGCGGTGCGTCGCGCAATGCGCACCGTCCAACCGAGTGACCATCCCGACCAGCGCCGGCACTACCGGCCCCTTGAAGCCGTACGGCAAACCCTCGTGCAGCCGCAGCGCGCCGGGCGCCTTGCGCATTGCCGACAGGTCGATCCGACGCCCGGACAAATAGCGGTCGGCGAGGTCGCCGGGACGCAGCGGCGATGCCTCGTGCCAGCGTTTCACCGCCGATCGCATCCGCTTCTGCTTCTCGGCTTCTGCCTCGTCGTTCCGCTTCTTCGCCTGCGCGCGCGCCTGTAGCCGGTGCTGTTCCAGCCGCGCCGGATCGGCGTCGTCTAGGTGCAGCCAGCTTTTCGCCCACGCGACCGCCGGCTTGATGTCGCCGCGGAACAGCGTGTGCGCGATCAGCCACAGGCAGTCGCCGCTCTCCTGGCTGGAAAAGTCGCGCCACCATCCCCGCTTGGGTCCGGGACCGACGTGCACGCGCAGGCTCTGCCCGGGCTCGCCCGCCAGACTGCCGACGCACATTTCGTGCCCTTCCTTGCGCGCGTTGGGCAACAATTCGCTGACCAGGCTGTCGACGCGACCGACCAGCATCGCCTCGATCTCGCCGACCTCGATCAGCCGCGGCTGGGGCGCGTTCATGCGCACGCGCTCCACCGCCGCGACGTGCGCGGCATTCGCTGCGACCAGCGATGGGCGCGGGTCGGGGTCGAGCCGGTCGTCGTAGATCTTGACGATGTCGCGGACGATATAGCTCGCCATTCCAAGCTCGCGCGCGATCGTGTCGCGCGTCGCGCCGGCATCCCACCGCGACAGCACCGCGCGCTCGGTCGTGGTAAGACCATCCGACAGATCACGCTCGAACGCGCCCGCGCCATCAAGCATCGTCACCCCGCACCAGCGCCGACGCGTAGATCAACGCCCCTGCGGGCAGCGGTGGGTCGAGTTCGGTGATGCAGGTAGCGCAGCACGGCACCCAACCGCGACCGTTCACGAACAACGGCGAGGTGCGCGTCATGCGCCCGCAGCCACTGCATCCCCGCGAGAAAGTCGTGTGAAGAACATCACTTGACTTGTTGGAACGCGAAACGGAACATAGCGGGAACATTAAGGATTGTGTCATGGTGCGTATCCCCGAAACTCAGGCGTCACGCGGCGCGGCTGATCAGCCGATCCATCAACTCGGTCAGTTTGACCTTCCACCCGGGCAGGTCGTACCAATCGTTCGGCTCGACCTTGCCGCCCGACATCAGGAAGATGCGCCGCTTGGTCGCTGCGTCGGGGTCGCGTCCGTTGTTTTCCCAGCGGTAAACACTCGATTTCTCGACGCCGAGATGCGCCGCGACCTCGGCCTGGGTCTTGCCCTCCGCCTCTCGCCATTCCTTCAGCCGCAAGCGCAAACCCTCCGACGCAATATGCCGATTTGGCTTGGACTAAATAGGCCATTATGGCAATATGCCAATATGGCTTATTCCAACATTCGCTATCTACGCATCGTGGCAAACGATGACGAAGCACCGAACCGCATCCGCGAACTGCGCGAGGCTGCCGGCCTCAAGCAGGACAGGCTCGCCGACATTGTCGGGATGCATCAATCCACCTTGTCCAAGCTGGAAAAGGGCTCACGTGGCCTGGGCTTCGACGACATGCGCCGCATCGCGAACGCGCTGAACGTCGCACCAGTCGACCTGATGCCGCACAGCGATCACGGCATGGTGCTGACCGACGCGGAGCGCGAGCTGATTATGCGCCTGCGCCAGAGCGACGATCGCGAGCGGGAGACATTTGACCGCGTTGCCGCAGCTATCCTTCCTGACCTCGACAAGGGCTCAGCCGAAGTCGCGTGAAATAATTATGCCGTTATGGCTTGAATGAATAGGCCATATTGGCATATTTGCCTTCGTCCACTCAGGAACGGAGGCTCACGTGCACCCCAAGCCGTCATACCGGATCAAGCCGGCACCAGCGCAAACCTATGGCGTCGACGACATTGCGCGACGCCTGGGACAGCAGGATCACACACCCCGCTGGCATGCCCGGTTCGTCGCACGGCTGATCGAAACGCAGAAATTTCCCGAGCCGTACCCGACGATGATCGGCGAACGGCTTATCACCAAGACGCACCCGCGTAGCCGCTGGGCGCGCGTTGCCGTCGACGTCTGGTTCGACGATCGCCTGCCGCCCGACGCATCCGCCGCACTTGATCGCGCTGCCGAAGCCGAGGGGGTGCGCGACATGGACGCTCGCGCCGAAGCGATCGGGCTCAAGCTGATCCAGGGCGGGCGGCGGGCATGACGATCGCGGATATCTTCTGCGGGATCGCCTTCGCGGGCGGTGTCACACTCGCGGTCGCCGGTGCCGAGGTCATCGTCGGCAGCCTCGTCGGATCGTGGATCGCGTGGAACCACCACGTCGACACGCTCGACCTCACCGAGGCACAGATGCTCTCGCCCTCGCCGCTCGACGCCGACTGGCGTGTCTACCAGCAGCCGCTCGTTACCGAGGAGTCGTGGCGTGGGTGACGGTCTGACACCTTGCCGGTGCGGTAGCAATCGCATCTCTGTCGAAATAGTCGACATCAGCGCGACCGATGCAGACAAGCGATACCAAGCTACCTGCTTAGATTGTGGCAGAGCCGGCCCTCGAGAGTCCCTTGAAATGCGTGCGCGGGTCGCCTGGAACGGTCAGGCCGCTCGGGTCGACGCTGTTGAGACGGCGCGCGAAGGTGATCGCTGGGATTGCGGCAACGGCCACCTCCGCGCCGATGCGGCGCTGCGGCTGATCGTGCGCAATCATGTCAGCGACGTTCGCGCAATGGAATGGATCGACGGCGCAATCGACGAGGCTGGACCCGCCTTCGCGCAGGAGATGAGCGCGGCGCTGCACTTCGACGATGTGCCGTTCTGATGATGCTCGACGAGATGCAGAGACGCGACGCGTGCATTGCCGCGATCGAGCGCATTCCCGCCGCGCAGCGCAGCCCGGAGCAGCAGGACGCGCTCGGGCGCATGCACGCGGCCCGCGACCTGCAATGGCGTCGCCTGCCGCTCTCCTATGCCCGAGCGCAGCTGCGACAGCGCGAGATCGAAGCGTACGCCGCGCAGCACCGGCTGGCGCTCGTCTGATGGCACAGCGGGCGCTCACCGATTCGTTTGCGCTCCATTCCGATCTGTCACGCCGCTTGCCGTGGCAGGTGTCGCGTGACGAACAGGCCGACGAGGTGCAGGCTGAACTCGCCGACCGTCGCGCCACTTACCCCCGCCTGATCCAGCGCGAGCGCATGTCGCGCGAGGAAGCCGATCGGCACCTCGCGATCTGGCAGGCGATCACCGACGACCACATCCGCGATCGCGCCTGGCGCAAGATCGTCGGGACACCCGGCGCGTTCTATCCGCCAACCCCGGCACATTCCTTTGCGATCGACTGGGAGACGCGCGTGCGCGAGCTGCGCCGTGAACTGGCTCTGCGCCGCAACCTGTATGCGAAGCGCATCGCATCGCCGACGTCGCAACTGACCGCCGACGTTGCCCGCCGCAAATTGGAGGCGTTGGACGCCGTACATTACCGCTACTGGTGCGACCTGTTCGGCTTCTGCGACGGCGCGCAGGACGCGACGCAGGATCTGGCGCGGCATGCCCACGTGATTGCCGCGGCGGTCGAGCACGCGACGCCCGATTGGGAGCGGCTGACGCAGGACGACGGCCACGCCGCCCACGTCGGCGACTATGCGCGATCACAGATGAACGCGTGGCAGATAGCCCGCCGCATTGTAGACCAGGTCCGCCAGGGCGGCAGCGCGACGACGCTGGTGACGCGCGCGCAGCTGGGTCGCCTCTCGCTTCTGATTGACGCCGCGCTCGAGCGCGCGATCGACACCGCACTGGCCGATCGCCGCTACGAATGGCGCGTCGCCCAGCTTCTTCCCCTCGCCCGCTGGCTCGAACGTCTCGCCTATGCCGAGGCCGCGATCTGGCCGGCGCCAATCCACCAGCCAAGGATCGCCGCATGACAGAGCAATTGTTACCTGAAAGCACGAAGATCGCTCGCACCATCTTCGCCAACCTCTACCCGCCCGACGACTCCCGCGCGGTCATGATCCGCGAGGGACGCGCCGACGACACGATCGAGGTATGCACGATCGCGCAGGCCGTGCGTATGGCAGCCGAGCATCCGCTGCCCAAGGCCAACCCACGCCTCCGCGCACGCAGGCTGCTGGGCGACGCTTACGCCCGCGCCAATATTACTCGTGGCGGCTGTCCGCTGATGCGCTCGGCCGTCCCCGCGGTCCGCAGTGGCGACTGGGACGATCTGCCACCGGTGCAGGCGATCCAGCGCGCGCTGTCAGGAGAGGTCGCGTGACCACATCCCCAACCACCGATCAACCCGACTACGTGATGGTGCCGCGTGAGCCGACGATGGAGATGCTGAACGCGGCGATCGACACCGACAGTCGTAAGCTAGGCGACATCTCACCGCTGGGTTTCCGATGCAGTCCGCAGCGAATGTTTGAGCAAGCGTGGTCCGCCATGCTCTCCGCTGCCCCTGCATCCCCTATCCCCACTTCTGTAAACGGGGCGGGGGAGCGGGAGGCGCTGGTGCAGTACGTAACGCACTACGGTCCGCAATGCCGTGACTGTGCCGACGAAGATGGCGTTTGCCCGGCGACCGGGATTGGCTGCGGTCAGCGCGCCAAGGCCGCGGCGTTTGTGGTCGATGCGCTGATCTACGGCGCGAAGCACAGCTATGTGCCCGCCGCCCTCTCGCCCGCACTCGATAATACAGCGGTGGAGTGGCAGTCGTGAGCGCGCCGTATCGCGACCTTGACCGCTACATCCTGCCGCGATTTCGCAATATCCAGCTTACGCTTAGCGGTGGCGGATCGTCAGCGTACCAGGCAGCGCACATCCTCAAGGCGAACGACGGCTTGTCGCCCAACTGGAAGCTGGTGTTCGACAACACCGGCTTTGAGCCCGCGGAGGCGTTACGCTTCGTGGACGACTTCGAGCGTGAGATGGGCGCACCGGTCACGCGATTGGAGCGTGACGGCAAGGCGATGGGTAAATTCCGCATCGTGGGGCCGAACAGCTACAGCCGGGATGGCGAGCCGTTTATCGAGCTGATTACCGAGGACGTGCACCGCAAGGATGGCACAATCGGCCCGCGGCCATTGCCGAGTGATGGGCCGCGCCGCCTTTGCTCCGGCGAACTGAAGACCAAGACGACGCACCGCTACCTGCGTTCGCTCGGCTGGGGACGCTATCGGAGCGCCATAGGCTTTCGCGCTGACGAGCAGGATCGGATCGCGCGCAAGAAGCGGATGGACGCCAAGCGCCCGCACGGTGTTGTCGAGGGCGGTGTCGGCATATTCCCGATGGCGGAGGCTGGCGTCACCAAGGAGGACGTGGTGGCGTTCGGTCAGCATTTCGACTGGTGGCTCCCCGCGTTCACCGAGGTGCGCATTGCAGACCGCATCGAAGTGCTTTCAGCTACCGACCTATCCAATTGCGACAACTGCTTCATGGCAGCCGAGTGGCGGATGAAGCTACGCATGGCAGCGCGCCCGCATACGGTGCAGCGCTGGATCGACATGGAAGGGCAGGATCGCGGCGTTGATCGTCGCACCGGCAAGGACCGCAACCGCTTCTTCCGCCCCGGCCGCAAGACGATGGGGGAGCTGTTCGCTGAGGTCCAGCGTGGCGACTTCTCGGTCGATCAGAAGGCCATGAAGCGCCGTCCTGGGTGCGGGACGTGTCATGACTGAGCCGCGCTACCGTGGATGGTCCATTTCTCCCGCACATTGGCCAGTGCCCTGGACCGCGACCGGACCTGATTACGACGCTTCATACGAGGGCGAGGAAGACGGCTGGGTCGATAACGGCCAGCGCGTCGAAGCACCCACTCGCGAGCAGCTTCTGATCGAAATCGACACCTTCATTGAGGATATGCAGCCGTGACCGCACCCGCATATTTGTACCCGTGGCGTCGTACCTTCGCGCTTTTACCGACCCGCATGACTACGGGTCAGCGCCGGTGGGTGTGGCTACGCTCATACGAGGAGCGCTACAAGGGCAGCGCCTATTTCGAGGATTACTACGACCGCCGTGAGCACGATGATCTGTTGGCCGACCCCTTCTTCGAGGAGGCGATCGCGCACGCTGTAGAGTGTGAAATCGCCGGTGCAGAGCGTGCGTCGTACGATGGGGCTATTCGGGCTGGCGTCCGCGCTGCGCTTGACGGTTACCGCGCATGACGACCCAGCAAGACAGCGTAGATATGGAGCGGCTGCAACGTATCCGCGCCAGCATGGCCCTGTTGCAGCAGAACAGCGAGGGGTGCGCGCGCAACCACTATGGCGACGACGCTAACACCTTCGGGCTTCCCGGATGGCTAGCTGATACCCGCGCCGACCTGGAAGCGTTCACCGACATCATCGCCGCACTCTCCCTACCTATCACCCAAAGAGACGAGCAGGGCGATCGGTGGCAGGGCATCGCGACGTGCGACAAATGGCGCTACGACTTCCAGCGCCCAATGCTCGCATATTGGACGAGCCGAGGCGTATGCGAAACGTATTGGCACGTAGACGAGGGCTTTGACGACCACCCGTCATGGTGGACCTCCCCGCGTGAAGGTTGGCGCGCGCCCGGCGACCAGTGCATCCCGGTTAATCAGGACAGCGTGACACACTGGCAACCCATGCCCGCACCGCCCTCTATCGAGCAGGGCGATCAGGATGGGGGTACACCCGCATGACCCCGCCATCCTCCGTATCACGGATACCTGTTATGATAGATGACGTGGCAACGGTGGCTGCATAACCTCTCTGCGCGCTGGCGCTAGGCCGGCGCGCTCGTCGGAAGGACGATCCAATGACAACAGACATGACACAGGCTCGCGTCGCCCTGCTGCGCCGCGCGGCCGACTATTACGGCACCGAAGCCCTCGCCTCGCACCTCGGCGTCAAGCCGCGCGCCTTCTACCGCTGGCTCGATGGCAGCCGCAACCCGCGGTCATGGTCGGACGTGCTGACGCGTACTCGTGACCTGCTCGCGCAACGTCGCGGTGAAATCGGCACGCTCGTGCAGGCGCTTCGCGTCGCGGGATCGGCAGCATGAAGATCGGGCGCGAGAAGATCACCCGCCTGACACAGCGCGAGATCGCGTCGGGCATCGCTTATTACTGGCAGCCTTACCCGGCTGAGCGCGCGAAGGGCTGGAACGGGCAGCCGCTCGGGCAGGACCTCGTAGAGGCCATGCGCCGCGCTCGCGCTCTCAATGAAGAAATCGACGGTTGGAAGAACGGCGGAGCGACGAAGCGCGCCGTCAAGGCACACACCAAGGCAAAGACGTTCGGTGCCCTGCTCGACCATTACGAGCGCGACAAGCTGCCCAAGCTGGCGGCGAACACCCAGCGCGTTGACAAGGGTCGATTGGCGACCCTGCGCGAGTGGGCGGGCGATCAGCCGGTGCAATGGATCACTCGTGCCCGCGTGCGCGCGTTACGCGACGCGATGATGAAGCACGCAGTGATTGATGGTCGCGGCCACCGCGTGGCGCACCACACGCTGACTGTTCTGCGGCGCGTCTTTTCT
>Ga0182216_1000070_pt1 | contig 9916 bp, 3 predicted proteins | sample G5R1MG_17_FD_129669 | JGI IMG/M metagenome (GOLD analysis project Ga0182216, IMG submission 129669) | Switchgrass phyllosphere microbial communities from Michigan, USA - G5R3_NF_03OCT2016_LD1 MG | ecosystem: Host-associated > Plants > Phyllosphere > Phylloplane/Leaf | place: USA: Michigan... | reverse complement strand
CATGGCCGCTCGGGAATGGGCAGCGGCATCAGCGCTCCTGGTGTGAGCTGCTGGCTAGGCTTGTTGCGCTGGCAGGTGTCGCAGCCCGCAACGTACGCCTCGACGTCAGTCGTCATGCCCGGCCACTCGAAGCGTCGTTTCGCCATGTCCAGCGTCTTATCGCGTCCGAAGTGGCACGCCGTGACTGCGTCGTGGCACTCTGCTAGGATGCGCGTGCGCAGCAGCTTGTCGTTGGGGACCACCAGGCGATTCTCGTGCAGCAGCACGCCGTTGTGCACCGTGTGTCCCGCTGGTGGCGCTACCACCTGTGCTGCGTATTTACTGTCTTCCAGCGCGCTCTTGCGAAACGCTGCGGCCAGCGCTGCGTCCGCCGCTGCACCGTCGTCGTCGACCGCAGCTAGTTGTTCTGCAACTTTGCGCGGTGCTCGACGCGATCTCATGCGTGCTCCGCCTCTCGCTTTGCGCTGTCCCCCTCGCGCCATGTAGCGCCAGTATCCCGCACCGTACGCCACTAGAATCTCCTCCCCCTTCGCTACGGCCCGCGTCAGCTTGATGCAGGCCCGTCGCGAACCGCCCGGTGGCGTGTGCACGCAGAAGGCGGAGTTGGCCGAGCTGGGTCCGCCCTTCGGGTCGTTCACCCAGCGGCCCTCCCCCGCGTTCGTGCGCGCCGCGTCCACCGCCGTGTTCTCCGTCAGCTGCAGGAAGTACACGCCGCCATCGCGGTCGGAGTCTAGTACCATTCTGTCGCCGGTGTAGTCGATCGAGTAGCCGGACGGCAGATTGCGCTCGGCGAACAGGCCCAGACCGGCGTCCGGCCTAGTCGATGGCTTCACGCGCAAGCCGTGCACCATGCGCAGATGGTTCCAGCAGTACTGCCCTTTCGCGGTGCGCTGCGCGCAGTGTTTGCCGAGGCGCGTGGTGCCCGTGCATCGCTGTGTCGGCATCACGATAGCGCCCTTTCTGTTGGGGGCCGGCCGCACGGCGTTCGGTGGCACCGGCACCGTCTGTTCGGCAGCCGCCTTGTTCAGCACTCGCTGTGCTTTCACTTCTTGTTCGCTCGGAACTGCGCGGACGGCGCTCAGCTGCTCGTCCCGCGGTGGCGCGGTCACGCGGTCACGCGGTGGCGCGGTAGTCTCGTCCCGCGGTTGCGCCGTGACGGTCACATCGCTCGTCTTTTCCGGTCCGTCCTCAAGATTCCACTGGCGCGACAGCGCATCGGCTACAACATTGTCGACGCCCTTGATGTGCTCGATGGTGTAGTCGAACTCCGCCATCTGCTCGATCCACCGCGTCAGCCGCGGCGACATCTTCGGCATCGTCTTGTGGTACTTCAGCGAATCGTGATCGGTCTGCAAGCGGAATGGCTGCGTGCCGTGCAGATACGGTCGCCAATGCAGGCACGCGGCGCGCAGCGCGAGGAACTCTTTTTCTCGCACGTCGTAGTTGAGCTCGGGTCCCTTGAACTTCTTCGACATGAAGGCAACTGGCTGCAGGCCTTTCCCGTGATCCTGCTGCAGCACTGCGCCCGCGGCGAAATTGCATGCGTCGCAGCTGACGACGTAGGGCTTGGTGGGATCCGGAATGATCAACACCGGCGCCTTGCTGATGGCCGCCTTCAGCCCCTCGAACGCGTCGTTCTGCTGTTTGTCCCACACAAACTTCGTCTGCTTCTGCGTCAGCATCGTCATTGGCAGTGCAATGCGGCTGTAGTTGGGCACGAAGCGGCGGTAGAAACCTGACAGACCGAGGAACGAGCGCACGTCGCCCGCGTTGCGCGGCGTCGGCCACCTGTTGATGTCGGTCACCTTCTCCGGCTGCGTCGCCAGGCCGCCCTGGCCGATCACATGGCCCAGGAACGACACCTGCTCCTTGCCGAACTGGCACTTGCTGAGCTTGACCCACAGCTTCTTGCTGCGCAGTCGCGTCAGCACTTCCCGCAGGTGCGCGATGTGCTCGGGCCGCGTCTTGCTGAACACGAGGATGTCGTCCAGGAAGCACAGCACCGACTTGCCCAGCAGGTCCCTGAACGTGCCGTTCATCAGCTGCATGAACGTGCCCGGCGCGTTGCACAGGCCCATCGGCAGCACGAGAAACTCGAAGCTGCCGTCCTGCGTGCGGAAGGCCGTCTTGTGCTCGTCCCCCTCGCGCAGGCGGATCTGGTGGAAGCCGTTCTTCAGGTCCATCGAGCTGAACACAGTCGCGCCGTGCACCCTGTCGAACATCTCGTTCATCAGCGGCAGTGGGTGCTGGTTGCGCACTGTGATCTCGTTCAGCCCGCGGTAGTCGATCACGACGCGGTACGAGCCGTCTTTCTTCTTCACCACCAGCGCCATCGCGCCGAAGGGAGAGTGACTCTCGCGTATCAATCCGCTCTCCAGATTGTCTTTCACGAACTGCTTGACGACTTCGGCCTCTTTGGTGCTCTGGTGGTAGAGCGGGCGCACAGGCGGCACCTTGTGGCCGGCCTTCAGCTCGATCTCGTGCTCCACGCCCCGCAGCGGCGGCAGCTCGTTCGGCACCTTCTCGGGCCACACATCGCTGAACTCTTGCAGCAGGCTGTCCAGCTCTGGCCAGGCACCGTTTTGCACGGTGGGCGAGGTCCCCGCGGTGTCTAGTCCCGCGAGCGAATCGGTCGCCTGCTGGCAGCTGCCCGGCATCATCACCAGGAACAGCTCGTCCACTGCGCCCTTCTGGATCGCCTTTCTCGTGGCGTTCATCGTCATGGTGGCGAGTCGCGGTGCCTTGTCTGCCTTCACCGGTATCGGGTTGATGAGGCACGGCGGCTTGCCCGCTACTCGCAGCGTGACGGCGCGAGTGAACCAGTTGATGTGCGGGTCGTGCTGGCTCAGCCACGTCATGCCCAGGATAGCGTCGTATCCCTCCAGCGTCGTCGCAACGAACGTGGATGTGAAGCTGAAAGGCGCACCCTTCGCTGCACGCAGGTCGCAGTCGATTGCAACCTCGCCCTGCGCCGCGACGACGGAGCCGTCGGCCAGGCGGATGCGCCGGTTGGACGGCTGCAGCGTCATGCCGCACTTGTCCACCAGGCGAGTGTCTACGAAGTCTCTCGACGCCCCGCTGTCGATCAGCAGCGTCACTTCTGTGCCGGCCATGTGGCCGCGCAGCTTGAACAGCCCCGCTGCGTTGGGGTTGTGGTGCACACCGTGCAGCTCGAGCAGGTTGTCTGCTGCAGCTGCCGGTTGCATGCCTTGTTTGTTGCTCTGAGTCAGGACCGACGTAGCGCGAGGCAATGAATCTGCGTGCTGCTGTATGTCGTCCCGAGTCGTCTCGACTGCTGCCGCAAGCGTGCTCTGCGCTGGCTCCGCGGCGGCGGTCGTGGACGGTGGGTGCCCGTTGGGTACGCGGGGGCGGCGTCGCGATGCGCCGAGTCCCCCCCGCGCCGGGCTCACTCGTTTCCCTGCTTCGGCTTCTTGCACTCTCCCGCGCGATGGCCTTGCTCGCCGCACTTGAAGCACTTGTTCGCCGCCATGTACTCCTTGACTTGTGCCGGCGTCAGGCCAGGCACCTTGGTTTTCGGGAAGCGGCGAGGCCCGCGCACGCTGCCTGTGTGGCCTTCTCTGCTGTAGCGCATGACCGCCAGCAGCTCTTCACGGTCCATGTTGTTCAGATCCTCATCGTTGATCTCTTCAGCCGCGTCGAGGTCCATCGGAGCGTGGTTGGAGCCGGCTGCGCGGTTGTACGTCCAGCCGCGGCTAGGCTGCTCCCCCAGCGCGCCCACACGCGACGCCATCGCGATCGCATCGTCGAGCCGCGACACGCCTTGCACTCGCAGCATTGTAGCGACGTTGCTGTTGAGCCCGCGAACGAAGTTGTACACGCGGTCGTCCTCGCTCATGCTGTCCAGCGACGGCAGCAGTGCGCGGAACTTGGACACGTAGTCGTCCACGGTGCCGCGGCCCTGCGTCAGCGAGTGCATTTGGCTGCGCGCCGTCTGCGCGGACGTCACTGGCTGGAAGCGTGCCTTGAGTGCTGAGACGAATGCTTGCCAGTCGGCGGGGCGCTGTGGCGCAGGCATGCTGGCCCACCAGTCGCCGGCGGCGTCGTCGAGAAAAGCGGCGCCCATGCGCACGCGCTCGGTGTCGCCCGCCGTGCCGTACCACTCGAACTGACGGCCCATCTGCACCAGCCACTTGTCCAGCGTGTTGCTGCGTCCACCGAAGCTCGGCGGTTGTGGGTAGCGAGGGCCGCCATGGCCACCGTGGGACCCTGCGACAGCGAGTCCTGTTGAATGTCAACCTCACTCTCTGTCACCGACAAGGACCGATACACCACAGCCACACAAGCTAACCAAGACCATCAGAGCAGTATTACTACTATCATTGATAAACAGTAAGATCAATCGTCATGATGTAAAATCAGGCCACCGCCCAATTGTACCTTGCGCATTCTTGCAGCTTGTGTTGTTCACTTCTCAAGTGCCACGCTGTTACGATACAGTGTGCAGTACGTTCCCAATCGCATCTGACCCTTAGTATCACACAACACGTGTGTGGCGTTCAACAGGTTATGAGCCTAAACAGCGCGAGCGCTGCGCCGGCGATGGGCGGAGGAGACAGTGGAGCCGCCGCGCACTCTGCGCGAGTGCCGCAGCTGGCTGCATCCGGCAGCAGCGCGGGCGCGCACTACGCAGCGTGGCGGCCGCAGATGGAGACGTTCCTGATGCGGCACGGGCTCGAGGCCCGCGACTACAAGAAAGAGCTGCCGCAGTGGCAGCAGCTCGAGACGAAGGCGCAGGAGAGCGCCATCGCAGACGAAGACGCAGCAATGGCGCTGCTGCTCGACAACGCGTCAGCAGTCAGTCAGCCAACACTTGACAACATCAGCACGTCGTCACGACAGCTGGGCGCACCGGCGCCTGCTGACGCAAAAGAACGAGCCAAGCGCGTGGTGGCCGACATCGTGGCTCGCTCCAAGCGCGCCTACGGCTACCTGTTCGCCGCGCTGCCAGAGGACCTACGCCTGCTCGTGGCAGACGTGCCGCGAGGCTACGCCTACGGCCTGTGGACCTTCCTGGAGCGCCGCTTCCAGAACACCGAGCAAGACAACGTCGCCGACCTGTGGGCGCAGTTCACTGCGCTGCAGCAGCACAGCGGCGAGTCGTTCGACGCGTACAAGGCTCGCGTCGACACAGTGCGCGTGCTGCTCGAGCACGCCAAGCAGCCGATCCCAGCAGGCCTGTACGCGCACCTGCTGCTGGGCAAGCTACAACCGTTGTATGCGCAAGCAGTGCTGGCGCTGAAGGCAGGCGGCCGCGTGGCAGCCGCCGACAGCATCGATTGGCCAGCGATCGTCACGTTCATCAACAACCACGAGCGTCAGGTGCAACGCCAAGACGAAGGAGAGGCCGAAGGCGAGCGTGCCCTGGCCGCACGCGGTGTGTGGAAGAAGCCTCCGAAGATGGCTGGAGGTGCAGCTGCGCAACGCAGCAACCCCAGCAGCAAGCCGAGACAACAGTCGTCTCACGACCAGACCCTGTGCTACAACTGCGAGGGACTGGGCCACATCGCAGCTCACTGCAAGAAGCCGCTCACGGAGCGCACGAAGCAGGCCATCGCCAAACGGGCACAGGCCAGCGGAGGTCAGAGCACGCAGCGCAACGGCGCCACGAGCGAGTCGGACCTCGACGACAACGAACAGAAGCGAGCATACTCGGCGCGAGTTGCACCCGGCAACATCGCGCACCCGCAGGCCAACGGGCCGAGCGCAGTCTTATTCGGCGCCCGCAGCCTGAACCGATTCAGCGCGCTGCAGCAGCCGGACTACGACTGTCGCCAACACGACGCCACCACACGCAGCTCACCACACGCCATGTCGTTTGTGGGTGCTGCTGCTGGTGTGCAGGCGACGAAGGCGTCGAGCCCGGCGCAACCGCAGCTGAGGCGCCTGCTGCGTCCCGCTGACGTGCAGGCGCGCGAGGCGGCCAAGCAGAAGGAGCGCGAGCGACGCACTCCCCGAGTCGACGCACCCAAGGCGCCCAGCACACGCACGCTGGACGTCGACCTCAAGACGCACTCGTGGGGCGTCGACAGCATGGCATCGCAGTCGTGCACCGGCACGCGCGAGGCGCTCATCAACGTACGACGATGCGCGCCACTCAGCATCAAGCTTGCTGACGGCGCCGTCATCATCGCCATGTACAAGGGCACAGCCGAGCTGCGCCTGTACGTGGAAGGGCGCGATCAAGGCGTAGTAGTGCGTATCGACGACGTATACTACCACGAGCGATTCGACGCCAACTTGCTCAGCTGGGACCACATGCGCCTCGCTGGCTGGGAATCGCACAGCACGAAAGAACACACCTACCTGATCACACCAGGCAAGAAGCGAGTGCTAGCGAGCACTCGAGGCAAGCTGACCATCTTGGATGGCGCACAGCCAGCGGGCCGTGCGTACGCAGCAGCCGGCGTGCACCGCAGCAGCATCGGCCGCGTGGTGTGCGCCAGCAGCGACGACCTCGTGCGCCTACACGAGCGTCTCGGCCACGTCGGCTGGGACAGGCTGCTGTCCATATGCGAAGCTGGTCAAACGGACGGAGTCGGAGAACTACGACTCAACAAAGAGCAGCTGGCCACAGCACAACGAGCAGTGCAAGAATGTACGGCCTGCATACGAACAAAGATGACGCGCACCGCGCTCGGCCACCGAGGCCTCGACCATGGGCAACGGCCTGGTCAAGTGTTGCACATTGACACTGCCGAGGTGTCATTACAAGACGAGCGCGACAACAACCGCAAGCACGTGGCCTACTGGCTGGTCGTGATCGACCCGTACAGCGAAGGCCGAGTCAGCGCGATCGTCGACCGAAAGTCAGACCTGCCGCAGAAGGTGACTGAGGCCATCCGCCGCTTCCACGCCATGACGAGCAAGCCCGTGCGCGCCGTCTACGTGGACCAGGGCAGCGAGTTCATGAACGGCATCGTGCAGAACGTCTGCAAGCAGAACGGCATCGACTTCAACCCGTCACCTGCTCGACAGAAAGAACAGCATGGCATCGCTGAGCGCGGCGTGCGCTCGTACAAGACAGGCGCGCGCGCCATGCTCGACCACGCCCGGGGACTGCACTGGATGTGGCGCCACGCAGCCGATCACCAAGCGTACGTGTGGAACCGGTCGCGCATCGCCAAGCGCACCGGCGTCACTCCGTACCAGTCGCTCATGGGGCGCACCCCCAGCCTACTACACGTCGGTGTCTTCGGCTGCGATGTCTGGGTGCACCGCGATCGTTCCCAGCGCGAGACGACGTTCGACGTGAGCGCAGAGCCAGGCATCTACTTGGGTCACCACGGCCATCAGCGTGGTGCTAACGTGCTGTTGCTGCGCAGCAACAAGATAGTGTTCACTCGCGACGTCGAATATCGCGAGCAGTCATTCCGCCACATGCGTGCTCTGCGAGAAGGCACCGTGCAGAGCTTGCTGAACCAGCACCCTTACGAGCCTCTCGGCGACGACGACGCAGATGAGGCCAGCCACGACTCGACTTCGTGCCCCGCCTTCGCAGATGATGCGGGCGACCTCAGTGAAGATGGTGCAACGGCACCACACGCCGACTCCGATACCAGTGCCGCCGACGACGAGGCCACTGAGTACGATGTGGAGGAAGTGCTGAGCCACCGTGGCTCCGGCCCCAAGCTGCAGTACCAAGTGCGCTGGCGTGGCTTCAGCGATCCCACCTGGGAGCCTGCGCGCAACTTGGCGAACGCACACGAATGTGTGCAGGAGTACAACGACCGGCGTCTTGCCAGCGTCGTTCCGAAGGGTCGCAGTGGCCTGCGCTCAGGATCAGCATCAAGCGGACGAGTGGCAGCGGCGACGATAGTGGCCAAGCAAGTACGCACATCCGACGCCCCACTCCTCCACGCCTACGAGCACGACAACGACAATGATGACGACGATGACGCTGTGCTCTCTCACCCTGCAGCCCGTGCAGCACTTGGTGCTGTCGGCTGCAGTCGTCTTTAGCCCCGCTGTGCACTCGACGCGCACAGTGGGTCACATGCGTGTCAACGGACGCGCATGTGCAGCAGTCGTGCAGCGACCGACGCTGACCGACATCGAGACAAGGCGACGCAAGCGCCGCATGGCCACAGCAGTAGCATACGGCGTAGCTGCTGTGGTCGACGACGTGCCTCAGACGTACAAGGAGGCAATGACGAGCAGCGAGGCAGCGCAGTGGCTGCCGTCGATGCAACGAGAGATCGCCTCGTGCGAGGAGCAAGCAACGTGGCAGCTGGTGAAACGCGCCGAGCTGCCAGCCGGCACCAACGTGCTGCCGGTGAAGTGGGTGTTCAAGAAGAAGACCGACGAGAACGGAGCGCTGACTGTGTACAAGTCGCGCATCACGCCGAAAGGGTTCCGCCAGAAGCAGGGCGTGGACTACCATGAGGTATTTGCCAGCACGGGCAAGTACAAGACACTGCGCGTCATGCTGTCGCTGGCCGCGCGCAGAAACATGCGACTGGTGCAGATGGACGTGCCGTCCGCCTTCGTGCGCGCCGACCTCGAGGAGGAGGTGTTCATGGAGATGCCGCCAGGCTTCGAGCAGCCGGGCATGGTGTGCAAGCTGCTGAAGTCGCTGTACGGCCTCAAGCAGTCGCCGCGCAACTGGTACAAGCTGCTGTCGTCGTTCATCGCCAACGAGCTCGGCTGGACAGCCTGCGTGAGTGACCCGTGCCTGTTCTGGCGACGCAGCGCATCAGGCAAGCTGATGCTGCTGTTTGTGTTCGTCGACGACATGCAGGCAGCCTACGAGCAGAGCGATGAAGCCGAGTGGCTGGCGACGCAACAGCAGCTAGTTGCTCGCTTCGAGACGAAGGTGCTCGGCGACAGCAGGTGGATGCTGGGCATGCGCATCACTCGCGACCCAGCAACGCGCACCATCCAGCTCGACCAGGAGCTGTACGTGACGAAGGCACTCGAGCGCTACGGACTGGCGCAGTGCAAACACGCGCGCACGCCTGCGAGCAGCAGCCACGGCGCACCCGACGACGAGCGCTACGACTGCGACGGCGGCGGAGGTGCGACTGACGCGCAGTTGTACATGGAGAAGGTGGGCACGCTGCTGTACGCCGCCATCTCGACGAGACCCGACATCGGCTACGCCGTGCATCAGCTCACTCGGCACATGCAGGCTCCGCTGCGGCGACACATGGTCGCTGCTGATCGCGTGCTGCGCTACCTGGCGGGCACGCGCACGCTAGGACTGCGCTTCGGCAGTCCATCGACGGAGCACAGCAGTGCGCAAGTGAGCGCGTTTGCTGATGCAGACTGGGGCGGCGACAAGGTCGACCGCAAGAGTACGACCGGCTGGATCGCGCGCACCGAAGGCGACGTGGTCAGCTGGGCCAGCAAGAAGCAGAGCGCAGTGGCGCTCTCGACGTGCGAGGCAGAGCTGTACGCCGAGGCGGCAGCCATGCAAGAGACGCAGTGGCTACGTGGGCTGCTGCAGGAGTTGGGACTGAGCGACGGCTCCCCCGCACTCATCTATGGCGACAACCAGTCCGCCATCGCCGTGACGCAGAACGGCGTGCGCAGCGAGCGCACGAAGCACATCGACATCCGCTTCCACTTCGTGACCGACATGGTGGAGCGAGGCAGCGCGCAGTTGCAGTGGGTGCCAACCCAGCAACAGCAGGCTGACATACTGACGAAAGCTCTGGGCGAACAACAGTTCGTGGAGCTACGAAACAAGCTCATGGCATGAGCACACTGACAGGAGACAACCGCATGACGGCGCGACCGCGTGACCGCACGATCACTCGATCATATCACCATGAGACGAGTCGGACGTACTACACATCTTCTCACCGGAGGAGACGACTTCGGCGATGGCTGGCAGCCTCAGGGAGGGCCAGCATATGAGTGAGTTTGAGGGAGGGTGTTGAATGTCAACCTCACT
>Ga0182216_1000068_pt1 | contig 9945 bp, 19 predicted proteins | sample G5R1MG_17_FD_129669 | JGI IMG/M metagenome (GOLD analysis project Ga0182216, IMG submission 129669) | Switchgrass phyllosphere microbial communities from Michigan, USA - G5R3_NF_03OCT2016_LD1 MG | ecosystem: Host-associated > Plants > Phyllosphere > Phylloplane/Leaf | place: USA: Michigan... | reverse complement strand
GTAGGTGACGTGTTCGCCCCAGAGGCGGTGGGAGAGGGCGCTGATCTCTTGGAGGCTCATGAGTTTCCAGGAGGCGCCGGCGAGGTTGTTGGCGCGGGTGGTGGCGGCTTCTGCGGTGTGGCCGGCGGAGCAGGTGGCGACGCCGTCTCCGTCGGGTGCTCGGAGGTCCCTAGCGCAGGGTTCCCCGTCGACTACTGCGGGGCAGGGGCCGACGAACTGGCGGGCGGGCTTCGGGTCCACGAGACCCTGGCAGGCGCGGGTGAGGGCGTCGAGCTCGTCGGCGCAGTCGGGCCCTGAGTCGTGTGCGCCGAGCCAGCCCGCGTGTGCGGCGATGATGCCGGCGAGCCCGCGGGTGTCGTGCTTGGTCACGGTGGGTCGGAGGTCCCTCTCGTCCATGAGGAGTTGGACCCACGCGACGAGGGTTTCGTTGATCTCCCGGGCGAGGGACTGGTTGCCCGTGCCGCCGGGTGCTGGTCGTGATGTCGAGGCGGACACGGTGCCGATGCGGCCCTGTGTGGCTGGTCGGATGTGCCCGCCGAGGAGCAGCGGGGTGAGGGTGGTGAGGGCGCGGGCTGCGCGCTCGATCCGCGCGGTCGTCGCCAAAGGGTCCGCGTTCACGCCGCGCCCTCGTTGATGATGATCTCTCGGTAGCGGCCGTCGCGTCCCCGGATAAGTACCCGCTCTCCTTCGGCGTGCGCGTCGCTCACCACCTTCCAAAGCCCGATGGCCCGTCGCACGCTGTCCGTCGCGTTTAAGTCAGCGCGCTTGCCAAGTTCTTTGAACTGCCTAGCAACGTCGGGATGCATGTTGACGCTTAGCCGCACGACCTGGCGGGGCTGCTGCTCGCTGCTCACTGGTCCTCCTGGTTGGCGCGGGCTTCGATGTGGGGGTTGGGGCTGCGGTTGTTGGCCCGGCACCAGATGACGTAGGCGCGGGCGGCGCCACGGGACACGCGGGCCCGGTAAGCGGCACGCTGGGCGGGGGTCGTGACCGCGCCACACACGCGGCACTCCGTCACGGTCACTTGTCGCCGCCGCAGTAGAGGGCACCAGCGCGACCGTGGCGCCTGCCCCTGGCCTTCCGGCGGGCCGCGATCTCGTTAATGTCCTCATCCCGCATCTGGCGGTAGGCCGCCTCGCGCAGGCTAAGCAGCCGCTTCCGCGCGTACCCGTCGCGGCCCTTCCGCCATTCCGACGCCGCATCGAGGATCACGACTCGTCCTCGTCTTCCTCAGCCCACGACATCGCCAGCTCGTCGTCGTGGTGCGCCATCGCGTACTTCAAGAGACCGGCGGTCTGGTGCCACGGGACACCCCCGTCACAGAACGAGTACCTCGTCGCGGGCCGCTCATCCTGCGCGCTGACACCGCACGCGATGGCGACGAACCCCGTCAGGATCGCCCCATCGTTCTCATCCCGGATGTGCGCCGCGATCGCGTCCTCAAGCGCCGCACGCGTCTCCGCGCTCACAGGTCGTCCTCGTCGTAGTAGGCGTCGGCGGCGTTCGCCCGGATCAACTCGGCCAAGTGCCGGCGCCGCTCCACGGCGGCGTCCACGTCCGGGTCGTCATGCGGCTCCATAAACGCCTCCACAAGCGGTCGGGTGCGGTGCTCACGGGCACGCGGCGGGTACGGGACGCCGGTCACGACACGGCCAACGGGTCGACGTGCCACACCCGCGCGTTCTTCGTCCGAGCAGCCACACGCACCACCTCGTCGACGAGGGCCTGCGGCGTCCCCGGCAGCACCCACGCCCCGTAGAACCGCCGCCCAAACAGGGCCTTACGCGTGCAGATCAGCTCCACCTCACCGGGCGCGTCGAGGTGCGCCTCAGCCCACTCACGCGCCGCAGCAAGCGTCGGACCCGCCACGATCACCGCGGTCACCAGAGGCTCCCCTCGGTCTCCTCGTGCTCCTCCAGGAAAGCAACGAGACGATCGAGGCGGTTGTTGTACCCGCGCCACTCGCCACGGGTGCTCATGGCGTTGCGCTCAGCCGCGAGCAAAGCGCTCCGGGCGCGCTTGAGGTAGAGCACCTGGTCGGAGGCGCGCTCGGCGTCCAGTGCGTGCTGGAAATCGCGGAGCGCGGCATCGACGTTGGCAAGATTGACGTACCCCATGTGCTCAGGCATCCGTTCGGGATACGGCGAAGGCTCTCCTGGCTCAAGATCCTTGAGGCGCTTACGCGGCCCGCTCATCGGGTCCTCCGGGGGAGTGGGGTGCCAAGGTCAGCGATGACGAACGTCACCGCCGCCTTCATGACTGCTTCCTTACGGCGCCTGGGCGACCAGATACGCGCTCAACGGCCCGCTTACATGCGGCGCACCGCTTGTACTCCTTGCGCGTCACCGGGCCGCCACAGACCGTGCAGTCGCCCTTGCGGGCCGACCGACTGCGTTCACGGGCGGCCGTGCTGCTGCAATCAGGGGTGCAGTAGTTGCGCTCCCTGACGTGGCACCGCTGAATGCTGAAGCTCTTGCGGCAGTGGCCACAGGTCACCTCGGCGCGGCGGGCCCGGTCGGCGCACGGCTTAGAGCAGTACCTCTGCTTGTGCGCGGGCTCGAAGGTCGTGCCGCAGCCTTCGCAAGACTGTTGCCGGCGCCCCCGTGCGGCCGAGTAAGCACACGCCCGTGAGCAGTACTTCTGCTTAGCGGTCGACGCGTAGATCGTGAAGGGCCCGCCGCACCCGGCGCAGTTCTTCTTGGGACCCTGCGTCACACTGCCGACTCGGTAGATGAGCACTTCCGTTCGCGCATTACCGGGGACGTCCACCCCGCGCCGCCCGGACACCTCCTCGACCTGCGAGTCGTCCTGCCAGGCAACGCCGTTGAGGCCGTCGCAGATGAGCTTGATCATGTTGTCCACGTCGCGCCGCTGCCGAGTGCCTGCGAAGAACAGCCCCATCACGCCATAGGCGTTGGTGCCGTCGTCTGTGTGCCCTGGCGCCACCTCCCGGAAGGCGGCCGCCATGCGAAGCTCGGCGTCGTGCGTGCTCTTGGGGGTGTAGGTGCGCACGCCCTTGCCGGTCCGCGCGAAGCGGGCACGAGCCTTCGACATGGGCTCGCCGTCCACGGTGAACCGGGCAACAACCTCAACCTCGCGCTGCTCGCGCTTCAGCAGGAAGCACGCCGCCTCGTCGCCGTAGGGGTCAACGGCCTGGGCGCTCATCGCGCACTGTCCTGAGCGATCCGGGGCGCCTCCACGCCACCCATTCTACGCACACCCGCGTCCGCAACCTCGCGCAAAGACGCCGGAGGTGTGGTAGCGAACGGGTTGAACAGGTCACTCATCGGGTCTCCTCCGGTCGGGTCATCTGGATGCACGTGCACTGCGTCCACGCCGCGAACACGCCACAACTACCGTCGCCGGTGAGCTGGTGCGCGTACGCCGGGTGCCTGCACCAGGTGCACGGCGTCATGTCGAGGTCGTCGGTCATCAGCCGTCCCACCCGCCGCGTTGCTGCGACGGCAACGGGCCCGTCGTCTCCCACGGGAACCGGCCACCACGACGCAACGTCGTCGGCCAGTCACGTTCCTCACGGTCCCCACGCCACCGGATCAGGTGCGTGTAGTTCGGGTCCTCCGCGTCCGGTGCGAGACCGAACCCAAACTCCGGCCACCCCATGAGCTGGCTGCTACCGCGGGGGCGGAGGGCCCGGTCACCGTTGGAGTCCTTCCCGTGGCCGGCGTGCGCCTCGACCATCAGCGCGACGCCCTGGTCGCGGAGCGAGTCGAGCGCCGAGATGACGGGGGCGGCGTCGTCGTCGGAGTTGATGCCCCGCGGCGACAGGCGGTACAGCGACCCGATCACGAGGATCTGCGGGTGGTGCTCCTCGAGGAGGGCGTGGACTGCGGACAGGTCCCGGTCGGACGTGATGTCCATCCGGGCGGTGCACGCGAGCGCGACGCCCTCACCCGCGCGGCGGGTACCGGCGAGGTTCGCGGCGTGCGCGATGCCGCGGGACTGGCGCCGCCACTGCCGCTCGCTGTTCTCGACATCCACGACGAGCACGTCGATCGGGTCGATGTGCTGGTGCGTCAACGGGTGCACACCCGCCGCCGCGCAGATCGCGATCTGCCGCATCAACGTCGACTTCCCCCCACCCTCGTGGCCAGTGACGACAACCCGGTCACCGCGCTCGAGGAGCCCGGGGATCACCCAGTCGAACGTGTCCTCGTCGGACAGCACCTCGTTAAGGGGGCGGGCGGTGATCCCATCCCGCTTCACACCGTCCCTGAGCGCCGCCAGCGCCGTCATCGTCGACGCGAGCGCCTGGGTGGGGTCGTCGGTCGTCTCGACGTCCGCGAGGCCCCTACGCAGCTCGTACGCGACCCTGCGGGCATGCGCGGCGGACGCGACAAGGTCGGCGTGCCCACCGATCGACGCACCCGCCCACGACCACCGGGCGACGTCGAACACCTCCCCCCGGTCGTGCCACACCACACCACCCGGGGTCGTCGCCTTCCGGCGGGCCGACTCCGTCCCGATCGTCAACGGGTCCGTCGCCTTCCCCGCCGCCTCGTACTCGAGGACGAGGCCGTAGAGCTGGCCGAGGCGGGCGTCGGCGAAGTCGGCGGGCGACACGGCTGCGACGGCCACGCGGATCGCGCCGGCGTCAGCGAGGCACGCGCCCACGACGGAACGCTCCGCGACCTGGAGGTCGTCGTCGCGGTTCACCGCTGCACCGCGCCTGGTCGGAGGGGGCGCACGTTCCCTGGTCGGCGCTGCTCGGCCTGCTCCTGCTTGGCGAGCATCCGGTTCTTCCAGGTGGCCTCCCAGTTGATCTTCGTGCCGCGCTGACCGGGCATCCCCTGCCAGTAGGCGACGAACTCGGCCGTCGCGAGCGCAGGGTTCGTGACAAGGGGGGCGTTCTCGCGGCCCCACTCCTGCATCCGCTGCGTCATGGGAAACCGGCCCTCCCCGTCGAGGTGGGCGTCGATGCGGGTTCCCCGCTTGGCCTTCGCCTTCGGCTTCTCGTCAGGGTCGGCCGCGTCAGCGGACGTGCCTGATGACGTAGTCATCTCTGTCTCTGCCTCTGCTTCTGCATATATTGCCAGCTTGCTAGGCGTTTGCTTAGCAAACGGTGTGGCACTTGCTACGTCGTTGCCAGGCTCTTGCTTGGCGTTTGCTTTGGCGCGGCCACCCAACTTCCCAGCGTTGGCGCGCTTTTCTCGGAGAGCGGCGCGCTCAGCTGCGGACCTCTGGTGCTGTAGGTAGTCGCGCATCTGCACGCCGTCGTCCGCGAGCAAGACGAGGCCGGCGTCGAGCAACTCTTGCCTGGCTTTTGCTGTCGATCTGCGCTCCCACACGACCTGGCGGATGTTCCCGTCAGTGTTGTTGGCGGCGCAGTAGCACCATGAGGTGACGAGAAGTCGGAAGGCTTTGTCGGTGAGGGGCTCGACCTTGGGGTGGTTCGGCATGCCGTCGTGGACGGTGATGTACCCGCGGGGGTCCTTCGGCATCAGCCGCCGCCTCCGATGGGCCAGATGCGGACGTGTTCGGGGTGGTTGTCGAACCCGCAGCAGCACTCGATGACGTCGCCGTTGCGGGCGCACTGGGCGAGGACGCGGGCGAACTCGGTTCGGCAGTCGGGGCAGAGGTACTCGACGGGGCAGGGGCAGTCGTCGGAGATGAAGGCGTGGGTCGCGGGTGCCTGGTGGGGGCAGTCCTCGCCGTCCCAGATGCCACCGCAGGGCAGTTGGGTGGCGTCGCAGACGGCCTGCTCGAGCGCGGGGTCGGCGGTGAGGGTGGTCATGACGCGGCCTGCTGCCGGTCGGTGCGGGATGCCCGCTTGGCGTCGGAGCAGGGGCCGCAGCGGCAGCCGCGCTTGTACATGGCGGCGTCGCCGTGGGTGATGGTGGGGCGTATGTAGCCGATGGCGCGAGCCCAGGAGCGGATGGACTCGTGGTGAGCACCGGTTTCGGCGGCGAGGTCGGTGGACTTCTCGCCGTCGATGAACCGCTGGGCGATGGCCCGTTGCTCGGGGGTGAGGGTCCGACGCGCGCGGGTGGCGAGGCCGGCGGCGCGGATCCACTTCTGGACGGCGGCGCGGGAGTAGCCGATGGATTCGGCGATGTCCTGGGTGGACTCACCGGCGAGGCGGCGCTGCACGGCGGCGCGTCGGGTGTCGGCGTCCGCGACCTCGCGAGCGATCGCCGCGCCGCGCAGTTCGCCGGCGACGACCCCGTCGATCTGGACGCCGGAGTCGATGACTCCCTTGCACTGGTCGAAGACGGGGCAGGTGGTCCGGCACGCCTGCTTGGCGGCGGCGACGTCCCGGGGGAGGCCGTTGTCCCACGCCTTGGGGTCGTCCTTGCAGGGTCGGCGGTGGTACTGGGGCGCGTCGAACAGGACGGTGTAGGCGGCCCGCTGTGGTCGGGTGAGGGTGAACAGCTCGTCGGTCATGCGGCGTCCTTCTTGGCGAAGCCGAGGTGGGCGCGGAGGTTGTTGCGGGTGCACCCGGCGGTGCGGGCTGCGTTCTCTCGGGTCATGCCTTCTGCGACGAGGGCTGCGGCGTGGGCGACGCGTTCGGCGCGCCCGGTGTTGGGGGTGCCCAAGTGTTCGCGGAGGCGGCGGATGGACACGCCCGCGGCCTTGGCTGCGTCGGCCCTGCCCATGCCGTCGGCGATGAGCTGGGTGGCGTGCTTGAGGGCGGCGAGGGTGGCCTGGTCGGGGGGTGTGGCGAAGGCGAGGGCGGGGCGGTTCCCGGGCGGGGTGGTTGTCCACCCGTGGGAGATCCACTTCTCGGCGGTGCCGAAGGACACGCCGTGAGTGGTGGCTGCCGCGCCGAGGCTCGAGCCGGCGAGGACGGTGTCGGCGACGGCCTGGGCGAGCTGGGCCCGCTCGGTGGTGACGTGGATGGGCCGGTCGGACCACTGGTCGGGGGGGACGTCGCGGATGCGGGTGTCGCGGGCCATCCGCTGGGCGGCGTTGAGCGCGGCGAGGTGGGTGGCGTTGCTGCGGGTGCGGCCTCGGCGGTTCTCCTCCTTCTGCTGGGTGGCGATCTTGGTGAGGGCGGCCCGCTCGCCTGCGGGGTCGACGGTCGTCCCGGTCCAGGGGGATCGGATGGCCCACCGGTCGGGGGACAGGTCGGGTGCTGGTCGACCGGGGATGCGGATGGGCTTGGTGTTGATGGGCAGGTGAGTGCGGGCGGCGATGGTGGTGCCGCCGTAGGTGGTGGTCATGCTGCTGCTCCGAGGGTGGTCCGGTCGATGCGTGCGGTGATGTCGTGTCGGCCGGCGCGGGTGAGGGTGTCGCGGGCGGTTCCGGGGCGGGTTCGTGTTCGCCGGTCGATGTCGTCCCAGGTGCAGCCGACGTCGGCGTAGTCGGCGTACTTGTCTGCGGCGGTGGCCTTGTCGGGTGCGGTGTCGGGCCAGTCGGGGTTCACGGGCCGCTCGTAGGGGAGGACCCAGCAGGCGGCGGTGATGACTTCGGGTGCGCCGCCGGAGCCGGGGACGAGGCGGCCGGGGCAGCGGCGCCACTTTTCGACGCCGATGACTCGGTGGCGGTGCCGTCGGGCGACGTCGGGCAGGTCGGCTGCGGCTTCGGCGACGAGTTCCCGGGACGACATGGAGGGGTCGTTGACCGGCCAGACCGCGAGCCAGCGTGCGGGCACGTCGGTCACGCCTGGCCCTCCTGCTGCTCCCAGTGCTCGGCGGGCGGCTCGTCGTAGTCCGCGTCGGGGTCGGCGGTGGCCTGGTCCTCGGTGTGGAGGGTGTCGAGGAGGGTGGACGCTTCGTCCTTGGTGACGGCGGCGGAGGACTCGATGGGCCGGCCGATGCGGTCGGTGAGGAAGTCGAGCTTGTCTGCGCGGGCGGTGAGGCCGCGTGCGGTCATGGCGGCGTTCATGGCGGTGACCTGGGCGCGGGTGGCGGGCTCAGGAGCCGCCTCGGGGACGGTGTCGTCGACGACCGGGGCGGTGTCGTGGACGCCGCGGGGTGCGAAGTCGGACGCCTGCGGGGTGACCGGGGCTGGTCGGTCGGTGATCGGGTTGGAGTCGCGGACCTCCTCGACGGACAGGCCGATGCCGAGGAGCGCGTCGGCGGCGATGCGGCGTCCGAGGTCGGTGGTTGCGCGGGCGGTGAGCATGGTCTCGGGCTGTGACTTCCACTGCTGCTTGCCGGTGAGGCCGAGCTGCTGGGCCCGCTCGATGGTCCACACGGCTTCCTGCCAGGCGTCCTCGCCCTTGCGGCGGCCGCGCATGACGACCTTGGTGGGGGACGACTCGGCGACGTGCATCTCGTGGCCGTGGGACTGGACGATCGCGCGGATGGTGAGGGCGCGGGGCGCGGCGACGCCCTGGATGACGTCGAACGCGCGGAGCGACGCCATCGGGGACAGGCCGACCTCGGCGCCGGCGAGCATGGCGGCGGCACCCTCGACGGGCTTCCCGCGGAACTGGGCGGGTGCGAAAGCGGACGAGCAGATCTTGTCGGCGAGGGAGTAGGCGGCGTCGGCGCGCTGGGCCCACTGGACGAGGTCGGCGGGGGCGCCATTGATGGGCGCCTGGTACTGCTCGAGCTCGGTCATTTGGTTGCCTCCTGCGGCTGCTGGGTGGGTGTGGGTTCGGTGTTCTCTGTGCGCCAGCCGTGCTCGCTGCCCCCGCAAAGAGGGCAGGGCGTGACGGCGGTCACGAGGTGACCTCGTATCCGGCCTCGCGGAGCGCCTTGGCGTGGTTGAGGTGTCCGCGGTCGCTGCCGGGGTACTGCTCGGACCAGTTGGTGATCTCGCCCGTGGGGTCGGCGCCGAAGATGTACGTCTCGGGTCCGGAGCCTGGGAACGTGTTGGCGGAGACGACGACGTGGTTGTAGTCCGTGTATTCGGCGTCGTCCGTCCATGAGGTGCTGTTGGCTAGCGGCGGGTTGAGGCGGTAGAGGTGCTGGGCGGCGCCGTTGTCTAGGACCCACGCGCGGAGGAGGGTGGCCTTGCCGGGGGTCGCCTTGCGTTCGGTGATCTCCTGGTCGCGCAGCGACTTCGCGGCGTCACGGCATCGGTCCGCGGTGTCCAGGAGACCCGCGATGGCGGCTCGCCGCTGCTCGGCGTTCATGCGGCCCACCTCGGCGCCTCGAGGACGTGGACCTGGTCCCCATACCCGCCCCACTCGCCGGTGGCCTGGCATGCGGCGTAGAGGTCGAGGGCGTCCTGCCACTGGCGGGCGCCGGCGTCGAGGAACGCCTGGTCGAGCTCGGCGACGAGGACGAGGTGGGGGGCGTCCTTGTCGACGGCGATGAAGAGGAACGGGGGCGCATCGTCACCGGTGCAGGCCGTGTGCGCCTGCTGGTAGGCGGCGGCTTGCATCCCGTACTTGAGTGTGGCTGCGGCGCGGGTGAACCCGGCGGGCGAAGCATCCCGCGCGGTCTTCAAATCCACCAGCGCGGCGGGGTGCATCCAGTCCACGCGCGCCCGGCAGGGGATGACGGTGCCGTCGGTGGCTTGGGCGTCCCAGAACAGGGACACCTCCGCTTCGCCGTCGGAGGCGAAGACGGCTCCGGCGTAGGGGTGGTCGAGGACGGCCTGGGCCATGTTTTCGGCGAGGGCGAAGTCGTCCTTGGTGATGGGCGTCTTCCCCGCGGCACGGGCGGCCTGGACGCGCTCGGTCTTACCGCGCCCGCCGTCGATGACCTCGAAGGGCCAGCCGGTGCCGAGGACGAGGGTGTGGACGACGCTGCCGAGGTCGAAGGCGTCGCTGGTGCGGGGGTTGGCGCGGTTGTGCTTGAACAGGGCGGGGGCGCGGAGGAGGTCCTTCGCGCCGGACACGCTGAGCTCGGGGCCCTCGTGGTACCGGCCTTCCTCGAGTCCGTGGACGAGGCCGCTGCGGGTTGGGTCTGGGGTCACTGGTTGCCTCCAGGTTTGTGCGGTGGTGTGGATGCTACTTCGCGTAAAACGGTCGGTCAACGGGTGGTGTGGGCGTCGATGTACGCGGCGAGGGCGTCGGGGTGGACGCGCCAG
>Ga0182216_1000067_pt1 | contig 10018 bp, 4 predicted proteins | sample G5R1MG_17_FD_129669 | JGI IMG/M metagenome (GOLD analysis project Ga0182216, IMG submission 129669) | Switchgrass phyllosphere microbial communities from Michigan, USA - G5R3_NF_03OCT2016_LD1 MG | ecosystem: Host-associated > Plants > Phyllosphere > Phylloplane/Leaf | place: USA: Michigan... | reverse complement strand
CGCGTATCCCGCTGCTCGCGGACGACATCGTTCCGGCCGGAGGAGCGATGCCTCATCGCGGCGGCTGCGTGCGGGTCGCGAGCAGCAGCAGCGACCTCAGCCTTACGCCGCTCGATCCTGGCTTGCTCGTTCGCGCTCGTGTCCGCTGCTCGGTTGACCGCACGAGCTTCAAGACGCTGCGTCATGGCCTCACTCCGCTCGGCCGCGCGTGCTTCTCGCGCTTTCGCTCGTTCTGCTGCTCGTTCGTCGATCGTGGCATTCGATCGGACGCGGAAGCCTGTCGTATTGCCAACGCCCCAGCTCTTGTCGACCATGCCACCCTCTTTTTGCCGGCCGCCTCAGACGCCGTCGCAGGAGGCGGTTACCTCAGACGGCGCCGAACGTCGCGCGCTGCGTTCGGGGCCAGGAATGTCGTGGCAGTTGCCGCCAAACTGGTTTCGATCCTCTGCCAAGTCACTCGACTTCCATGATGGAGGCGTCATCATCGGCACTAGCGACTCGGAAGGGGCCGGGTCGAGGGGGAGGAATCTATGAAACTGCGTATCGTCGCGGGCGCGCTGCTCGCTGCGTCTGCTCCTGTTGCGGCCCAGGTGATGCCGGCCGTGTCGCCGATCGCCGCACCGAACCACGGAATGGCCGTTCTGCGCACCGGAACCGAGGTGCCGCTCAAGCTCAGCGAAATGATCACCACCAAGGGCAAGCAGCTGAAGGTCGGTCAGCGTGTCCACATGGAGGTGGCTGAGCCCGTGCTGGTCAACGGCGTGATCGTGATCCCAGCCGGCTCCCCGGCGATGGGTGAGATCACCGAGGTCCGTAACAAGGGCATGTGGGGTAAGTCGGGTCACTTCACTGGTCGCGCGCTCTACACCACCGTCAACGGTCGCCAAATGCGGCTCAGCGGCGGTTTCGACGACAAGGGCAAGGCCGGCGGCACGGGCGCCGTGGCGGCGTCGGCCTTGGTGTTTCTCCCGGCTGGCTTCTTCATGACCGGGACCAGCGCCAAGCTCGAAATGGGCACGCCGGTGAAGGCGTTCATGGACGAGGACGTTCAGCTCGCCATGGCCGCGGCGGCGGTAGCGCCCTTGGTTGTCAACGCACCCGCGCCGATGATGGTGTCAGCGCCGGCAGGCGGCGCTGCGAAGCCCGTCACTCAGCCAGCCGTGATGCAGACCGTCGCACCCGTCGCCAAGAAGTAGGTTTGGGCGCGCGGGCTGAAATATTCGCCCGCGCGCCATTCCAGCCATTGAGAGGCGGGCTCTGTTGCGGTTCCTTACAGCGATCATCGCGGGGCTTCTCTTCGCTCCGGCTGCGCATGCGGCGACAACGACGGCCAACGTCATCTGCCGCACCCTGCCAGCATATAGCGCACGCGCTATTGAGCGCATTGCCGCGGGCACATCGGCCAGGGTTCTCGATCGTGCGGGTATCTGGGCCAAGCTCGACCGACGTCGCGACTGCTGGGTGGCGGCGCGCTACCTAGTTGGCGAACGTGCTTACGCGGCGGCGGACACGTACCGCTCGCCTCGCTACGCAACTCGCCAGGACACTGCGGTCGAGACGCGCCGGGCGAACCGACGCTCGTTGATAGCGGCAAAGCGGCGACCGCGGCCCACCCGCCGAGTTCGGCGATCGGCGCCAAGCTACTACGGTGGTGGCAGTTGCCCCTGCTCTGGCTCAAACATCTGCATCGGCCCTCGCGGCGGGCGCTACTGCGTCACGTCCGGTGGCAATAAACGGTACGGCGTATAAGCCTACCCGATGATCATGCTCTTGGCGGTCGGTGCGGCCGTCGTTCCCGCCGCTACCACGTTCTCCTGCACTCCAACTTGCATCTGGAATGGCGATGGACCCGCGTGGTCCGCTGAGGGATCGCGCCTGACCGCTTCCGCTCATGCAATTCGTAGAGAAGCGGCGTTCGACGCCTTCTACCCGACCATGCCTCTTCGCTTACTCAAAGTCCTGCGAACCAACGTTCAAGCACGCCTGACGGACTCTGGGTTGGTGTACCAGTAGACCTCGCACGTAGCTGTGAAGGAGTGCAGCCGAAAACCTCCACGAAGGCTCTTCTAAGGACTCGCTCATTGCTCCAACCCCACATGTCAGCTATCTGACCTAACGAAGCGTCTCGATGAAGGCCCGCGGCAAGTTCGCGATATAATCCATCGAGGCGCATTTGCCTAATGTATGAAGCCAGGTCTGCCTTATTACCTAAACAGCGGTATATAGCAGATCGCGATAAACCGAGTGCCGCCTGTATATTAGCAATGGATAAATCCCGTGATCGGATGTTCTCCATGATATATCGTCGGACGTTGCGACTTCGCTCGGCGTAGCTAACTGCGCTCGAAATTGGTGAAGGCGACTGCGCTGGTTGGGCGTTAATCAGCGGGGCGACACTCATCAGTAAGAGCGTCAGCTGTTGCAGGGTGGCGGCGCTTCCGACACCTTCCATGTGCTGAATGAGTGCGCCTACGCCGCAGGCATTGAGGCTGCCTGCTTCCAGTAGCATGCCGTCGTAACGACTGTCCCATTTAAGTGTTGGTGTGAAGACAGAATATGGGATAATAAGTGATAGCCATGTAGCGCCATCTAGTACAACGTCGATGACACTATCCATCCTTGAAACGATAACAGATCTACTGTTGGCTGTGAACCGACGGCCACCGATGAGGCCTTTAATCGTGCCTTCTAGCACTAAGTTAAGAGCGATGTGGCCTTCCCCAAGAGGCACCGCCTCCTGATTGGTCCGCTTGAGTGAGAATTTAGTAGCGGCAATACGCATGGTTATGCAGTAATTACTTCGATGGACGGTCATGCGGCCGTAGAAACCGTTCTCGTCCATGTTTTCTACGCGACCAGACAATTTCATTGCGTCCGTCCAAAGCGCAATGCGCTTAGCGGGTGGCATCCTTGGATCGTCCGCTTCGATGATCAACTCAGACTGATGGGTCACAGAATATTACCTATCGATGCGCCCGGACGATTCGTCTCGATTAAGCATCATTGTGCGAGATAAAACGACCGACGGCTATTCACTGATTGATTAACATCAGATTTACGAGGCAGGAAGCGCTGGGGGCGTAATCCAGGGCAGGGGCCCAGATGCGCTGACAAAATAAGTAATTTTCTGCCGTGCGTGCGCGGCGGAGCATTGCTGCATGCGTTAAGCAAAGAGGGCACCATGTTCGCCACGCGGAAGTCGTTTCTAGCTCAATCAACCGGATTGGCCGTTTGTTTGAGCGTCTTGGCGGTTACGCCGGCGCATGCACAGTCGGGCTCCAACACCGGGGGCACAGTCACCCCACCCTCCGCTGTTATCGTGGATAATGCCTCTAATCAGACCGCTATCGTCGGCAACGCGCAATGTTCTCAGCAGTACGACGACTATGTCTTCACAACTACGACCATCGGCTTGGGCGTGGAGGCGGGTGGCCTTGTCGCAGAGGCAGCCGCAGCGCTTGATCCGACGGGGGCAACCGAGGCGGTCGCGATCGGCGTTCAGGCTGGCGGTTTAGCTACTCAGATCGCGGCATACGCAGCAGAAGCTGACACGTACATCCGGGGTTTGCCGGACTGTAACGGCTCGTTTCTCGGTGGGGCCGAATTTACTGGTGGCGGGATCAGCGTGGAGGGCGTGTCTCGTTTCGACTCGAACGTCGGCGTGGCAGGTACGCTGACGACAGAGCGGCTTCTTGGAGGAACGGTTGAAAGTGCGCGTGGTCTTTCCGCATATGGAGGAGCGATCACGATCGGTGATCGCAGCCTGAACAGCTACTACAACGGCATCACCATCGGCGGCGGCGAGATCGCCGGCGCAGGTACCGGCGGAAGTGATGCCCAGACGGCTTTCACCTCCTCAATCGCCATCGGTAACGGCTCCGCATCACTTTCGCAGAATGGACTCGCGCTCGGCAACGGCGCTAGCGTTTCAGCTGCCGGCACGGGCGCGACGGCAGTCGGCCAAAATACCCAGGCGAACGCGACGAACGCCGTTGCTCTTGGCAATGGTAGTGTCGCATCCGGCGTGCGTGCTGCAGCCGTCGGTTCATCCGCTCTTGCGAGCGGCGTTGACGCAGCAGCGTATGGTACCTCGGCGCAGGCTACTGGCTCTTCGTCCGTTGCGACGGGTAACGGCGCCATTGCTTCTGCGGGCAACGCGATTGCGACCGGAACCGGAGCGCTCGCTTCCGGGAGTAACGCTATCGCTACGGGCGCTTCCGCCATCGCTACAGCAGCGGATGCGACCGCGACGGGTGTCAATTCGCTGGCAAGCGGTATCGCTTCAGCGGCGTATGGCGCGGGGGCGCAAGCCACTGGGCTCAACTCTGCAGCCATCGGCCAGCAGGCTGTTGCAAGCGGATCAAATTCCGTAGCTCTCGGATCGGCAGCTAACGCTTCTGGCGTGAGCGCGGTCGCGGCTGGCGCTAATGCGACGGCTAGTGGTCTCAACGCTGCGGCATTCGGGCAGCAGGCTGCTGCATCGGGCGCAAACGCGCTTGCCCTTGGCTCCGCTGCGAGCGCGTCGGGCGAGAACGCTGTGGCAGCGGGTGCAAATGCTGTGGCAAGCGCTCTTCAAGCGTCTGCCTTCGGCTCGGGCGCGCAGGCGACGGCTGCCAATGCCACCGCCACAGGAGCGAACGCCATTGCGAGTGGGAGTGGCGCTACCGCGACTGGCGCTGGGGCCCGCGCTACGGCAGCCAACGCTACAGCGACCGGGTCAAACGCGATTGCGAGCGCTATCGGCGCAACCGTTTACGGATCAGGTGCTCAGGCGACAGCATTGAACACCACTGCTGTCGGCATCAACTCGCTTGCAAGCGGAGTCGAAGCATCGGCCTATGGCTCGAATGCCCAGGCGACCGGTGCCGCGAGCGCCGCATTTGGATCCGCATCCAGGGCTAGTGGCGCTAACGCCGCTGCGTTCGGTGCAAACGCCCAGGCAGCCGGCAATAACTCGACTGCGATCGGTCAGTCAGCAGCAGCCGCAGGTGTTAGTGCTACTGCACTCGGTGATCGGGCTCGCGCCTCCGGCGACAATTCGTTCGCTGCAGGCGTGAATGCGACGGCGAGCGGCGGCAATGCGGTGGCTGTTGGCTTGCAGGCACAGGCGAGTGGCGGAGACGCTGCGGCGATCGGCGCTCAAGCGATTGCTAGTGGGGGCCTGTCTGTAGCGATCGGCAGCCGCTCACGTGCTAGCGAGGAGGATAGCATGGCTATCGGCACCTTCGCTCGTTCGACTGGCCGGAGCGCTGCCGCGATCGGAAGCTTCGCTGAAGCGGTCGGGGCAAATTCCACCGCGGTTGGGCGTGTAGCTATCGCGTTAAAGGAGAATAGCACTGCGGTCGGCACCTCGTCATTTGCCGATGGAGTGAGTGCCTTCGCCGGTGGCGCAAACTCCCGTGCGACGGGAGCACGCTCGACAACTCTCGGTGTCGACTCTCGGGCTTTGGCGGATGACAGTGTCGCATTCGGCTCCACCGCCCTTGCAAGCGCCTCCGGTTCGTCCGCGCTCGGTACACAGGCGTCGGCTACGGGCATGCAGTCGATAGCGGTCGGCGCTGCATCACTGGCTACAGGCGCGAACGCGGCAGCGTTCGGCTCGGCCGCCCTTGCGACGGCAGAGAACGCGTTTGCGGGTGGTCAATCTGCAGCTGCTGCTGGACGGGAGTCGGCGGCGGTCGGTTCGCTCGCGGTTGCCCGCGGCACTGCGACTACTGCGCTGGGCACTCGCTCCGAGGCAACCGGCGAACAAGCAACGTCTCTTGGCGAAGGAAGTCGGGCGCTTGCCGATCGCAGCCTTGCCGTCGGTAGCGGTGCGAGCGCCTCTGGAGCTAGCGCTGCGGCCATGGGACCAGACGCGATCGCATCTGGTGCGACGTCGGTGGCTTTCGGCGCCGGCGCCAATGCAAACGGTGCTACCTCGATGGCGATGGGCTCTTCTGCGCGAGCAGCGGGAGCGGGCAGCATCTCCATCGGTAACGCCAGCGAAGCGGCATCGGCAGGATCAGCGTCTTTCGGCCAGGCTGCCGTTGCGACCGCAGGTAACAGCTTGGCCGTCGGTCGATCGTCTAGCGCTTCGGGCGGGGACAGTGCCGCAGTTGGTTCGCGGTCGGTAAGCAGCGCCGATCTTGCGTCCAGTTTCGGCGCGGACTCCGTCGCAAACGGCACTGCCAGCACCGCGGTTGGAAGCGCTGCCAAGGCGGCAGGTGGAGACTCCACCGCACTCGGTCGCGGGGCCTCGTCGAGCGCAAACGAAAGCCTTGCGTCGGGTGCATTCAGCTCCGCGTCGGGCACGCAATCGGCAGCGGTTGGCGTTCGTGCCATTGCTGCAGGCTCACGCACTGTAGCTGTGGGTGTCGATGCTTCGGCAACGGGATCCTCGGCAACTGCCGTTGGCTCCAATGCGGCTGCACGGGGCTTCGCCTCCGCCGCTGTCGGGCAAGGATCCCTCGCCAACGCAGCGAACGCAGTTGCTGTCGGCGGCGGTGCGTCAGCGACTGGCGTCAACGCTACGGCGCTAGGCGGTGCCAGTTTTGCAACGGCTAACAATGCAAATGCCTTCGGGCAGCGTGCTGCTGCGACCGGGACCGACGCGACGGCGATCGGCACGAACGCAGGTGCGACCGGAGCCTCGGCGTTCGCGGCCGGTACTGGTGCCGCGGCGGCGGGAGAGGGCACGCTGGCGCTCGGCACGGGTTCGGCAGCACGCGCTCGAAATGCTACCGCGATCGGTAACGCCGCTGTTGCGGCTGCTGCCGATGCACTCGCACTTGGCACGGCGTCGAATGCACGGGCAGCAGGAACAACTGCGGTTGGCGTGGCAGCAAACGCGAGCGGTGATGGCTCCTCAGCTTTTGGCCGCCAGGCAACGGCGACGGCTGCCAACGCCTCGGCACTCGGCCAAGGTGCGACCGCGACCGGTCTTAACGGCAGCGCCGTCGGCGTAGCTGCTCAAGCTACCGGCCTCAACGGAACCGCAATCGGCGTTGGGGCTGCCGCGACCAACCGTAACACAGCGGCGCTGGGCGTCGGCGCAAACGCATCGGGCGTTAATGGCGTAGCCTTGGGTGCCTCGTCGGCAGCGTCGGGCATCGGCGCCACAGCTACCGGCAACGACGCTAACGCCAGTGCCAACCTTGCGTCGGCCTTCGGCGTAGGGACTAGGGCAAATGGTGGTGGATCGACGGCGATCGGTGCTGGTGCCCAGTCGTCGGGCGCGTTCAGCGTCGCAGTTGGCGCTAACGCCGTTGCGTTGAACAGCGGCTCGATCGCGGTCGGGGATCGGGTCCAAGCCGCAGCGGCTAACACGGTGGCGATCGGCACTGGAGCCAGGGCATCAACCGCTGACGCGGTGTCGATCGGTACCAACGCAGTTGCCACGCAGGGCGCCTCCGTGTCGATCGGGCGTGCGAACGTTGCCAGTGGCAACGGCGCAGTCGCGATCGGTGATCCTAATTTCGCCACCGGCGATGGAGCCGTCGCGATTGGCATGGATAACGTTGCACAGGGCAACGCAGCCCTTGCACTGGGGCGCAACTCCTACGCCGTGAACTCTGCCACAATCGCTTTCGGTGACGGTGCTCGGGCAAGCGGCGCGGGCAGCACCGCAGTCGGCGCTGGGGCGCTGGCGAGCGGCGTTCAGTCGGTCGCCTCCGGTGTCGGCGCCGTAGCGAGTGGAAGTCAGAGCGCCGCCTATGGCGTCAATGCGCTCGCGAGCGGGAACCAGGCTGCGGCGTATGGCGCAGGCGCTCGTGCGACTGGCGCGGGAAGCTATGCGAGCGGCATCAATGCGCAGGCGACCGGCGCTTCTTCGATCGCCTTCGGTAACGGTGCGCAAGCGACTGGCCTCAACTCAAGCAGCTATGGCACCAGCGCGACCGCTTCGGGCGCCAATGCTTCGGCCTTCGGCAACGGTGCGGTAGCCAGTTTCGAGAACTCCGTCGCTGTAGGCAACAACGCGATTGTCGAACGGCCGAACCAGGTGGTGATCGGGTCAAGTTCTACGACGAGCGTAAGCCTGCCAGGTATCGCCAATCCGGGGAGTGCTTCCAATCAGTCAGGGCAGCGTTCGTTGGTAACAACCGATGCGCGTGGCAATCTCGGCAGCGACAACGGGTACCTGATCAACAGCGTTAATCAGAACCGCCAGGGCGTTGCACTAGCGATCGCAATGGAAAACCCCGATCTGGTAGACGGCGAAAAGGGCGGCGTGGCTGCTAACTGGGGTCAATTCGCTGGCACTAGCGCCTTTTCGATTTCAGGTACTGCCGTGGTGAAGGACGAATTGTTCGGGCCGGGTCGCGGGCGCATCGCCCTCTCTGGATCGCTTGGCGTCTCCACGCGGGAGACTAACCCCTACTACGGTCGCGTGGCCTCACCTCGCGCTGCGACGCGGATCGGTGGACAGATCACGTGGTAATCAGCAGCCGTTAACCACCAGCTGCTATTCCCGCTCTGGGTGCGGCGCTCTGCCTGCGAGACACGTAGCGGATCGCCACACCTCCCCAGGCTTTTAGCCGACGAATTGCAGATGAGCCTCGTCAGTCCTTCACTGGCGGGGCTCATTGCATCAATGGGGCCAGTCCTACCTGAGAGCGTCAGCGGTCAGCCACAACGATGTGTAGTCAAGGAGAGCAGCATACCCGAGAGTAACAATTTGGGCGGCACTTGGCTAATGGGTGAGCGCGGCGAGCCCTTGAACCCGGCGACCGCGGGTACGCAGCCGATGCGGCGAACGATGCCGATCTTAAGGACGGTGACGTAGGCGATGGCGAGATCTACGTACTCGACCAGGAAGACGGCGAAGTCGATGTGGCCGCCAGCTTCGCCGAGTAGCGAGCTCGTAACCATAGCTCCGCTCTGGCCGACTTACTGGTGAAGGTGATCACCCGCTTGGAGGGTGGCAGTGATGATCATTGGCATGATATTATCGGCCCGGCGCACCGCCTGCTCATCATCGGAACCGTTTGCTCAACCGGAGCGTCAGTTCTCACGCACCGGGCTTGAGCGCGCCGTAAGCGGGTAGGTGGCTGAGATCGCTCGATAGGCGCATCTCAGCAGCCATCAAACATGCGCGGTAACCAATGTATGTTTTCGACCAAATCCTGCTCCCGCAACCACCTCTAGCATACATCCGCCAGCGCCCCTCGGGGCGCTGTTGGCGTTTGCGACACCCACTAGCGTACGCCTCTCTCGCTTGCTCGACCGCATCGCCGCTGAGTGCCTTTGCGAGGTCCGCGATGCTGCGGCGGTAGCGCTCGGCGAGGTCGGGCATCATGACCAGCGTCGGCTCGGCCTCGAGGTCGGTAAGTGCACGCCGACACGCGTCACGCTCGGCGATCTGCGCGCTCAGCATGAACCGGATCTCGGCGAAGACAAGCGTCAGCCGCGCGACGCGACGCTCGCCCTCCGCCGCCTTCTTCTCCAGCCTGCGGCGCTCCTTGCCCTGCTGCTGGCGCAAGCTGGCGAGGGTGCGCTTTACTCCTCGACTTCGGCCCCACAGCCTCGGGCTGCAGCATGCGGTTCGGCCGAGCGAGCGGGCCTGCGCGATGACGATGACGCATGCGCGGCTCCCGCGTCGGCCTTGAGCGCTCTCCGACCCAGGCGCGGCAGCCGCGGGCGGCTTCAGGTCGATCGCGCCACACGTTTCTGCAAACACAAGCCGCGCCGCTCCCGAGAACGGCAAGCGGAGGCCATTAACCCCGCATAACTGCATCGACATGCGTTTGCCGACATATGGCGGCCTGTTCGCCTGGAAGTTCGAGCGGGAGGGGCACGAACTCCGCTTGCGGGTGGAAGGCCAGGCCGTGGTGAACCATGACGTGGTTCGGATCCGTCCCCGACGGCCCGGGCCTCGCCGATGTTCCGAAAACCCAGATCGTCGACCATCTCGCGTCCGGCTTCCGCGACCTCTGGTGAATAGCGGTTTGTTGAACTGCAGATGGGATAAACGCCCGTGCGGCCAATCATGAGGTGCACGGCAGCGAGCGGCATCGCCATTTGCGCGTCCGCGGCGCTG
>Ga0182216_1000066_pt1 | contig 10079 bp, 12 predicted proteins | sample G5R1MG_17_FD_129669 | JGI IMG/M metagenome (GOLD analysis project Ga0182216, IMG submission 129669) | Switchgrass phyllosphere microbial communities from Michigan, USA - G5R3_NF_03OCT2016_LD1 MG | ecosystem: Host-associated > Plants > Phyllosphere > Phylloplane/Leaf | place: USA: Michigan... | reverse complement strand
GAGGTTCATCTCTAACCTCTCTGGATGCATAGAACCTTTCATGCCTTTGGTCAAAATAAAGAAAGATCAAGATTTTATTTGGGGACCAGAGCAACAAGTTGTGTTCGATGACTTGAAAATATACTTAAGTTCACCACCAGTTTTGGTTCCACCATGACCGGATCAACCTTTCTTAGTGTACCTATCGGTTGAATCAGTGTCGATGGGAGCCGTGCTTATTCAAGAAATTGATGGCAAGGAACAAGTGGCGTTCTACCTCAGCAAGAGATTGTTGGATGCAGAGACACGATACTCGGAGATGGAACGATTGTGCCTATATTGTATTTCACATGCACCAAACTGAGGCATTATCTGTTGAATGCGGAGATTCACGTCATTTGCAAGGCTGATGTCATCAAACACATGATATCAGCTCCTATCCTCAAAGGTCGACTCGGCAAATGGATGTATGCTTTGGCGGAGTTCAACGTCCGGTATCAACCAGCACGTGTGGTTAAGGGTCAAGCGTTGGCTGATCTTATTACGGAGAGATTGGCTACCCCGATAGACATGGTGGGCATCAGGACGTGGGTGCTGTACTTCGATGGGTCAGTATGGGACCAAGGATGCGGGATAGGTCTCCAATTGATCTCGCCCAAAGTTACGGCATTTGAATTTTCGATACAACTGCCTGACAGATACACCAATAATGAAACAGAGTATCAAGCAGTACTTAAAGGACTCCAATTACTACCAGAAGCAGGAGCCGAAGCTGTAGAGATCTTTGGCGACTCAAAAGTGGTCATTAACCAATTGACGAAGGATTATAATTATGCTAGCCATTTTCTATATCCTTACTTCGTCGAATGTCAGAACCTCATGGCCAAATTCAGATTTTTGACTGCGACGTGGATACCACGGGAACAAAACTGCGACGCCAACAGATTAGCCTAGATAGCCTCTGGGTACATACCGTTGGAGTATCCGAATCAGGTCGAGATTCTGGTCATTGATGCAGCGGACTGGAGAGCCGATCTCATTAATTACTTAAAGGAGCCGGCTCGGGGGGCAACGAGGCAGGTCAGGTACAAAGCTCTGAGGTACGCGTTAATCGGGGATGATCTATATTTCCGTACTTTGGAGGATTTATTATTGAAATGTGTTGGCCCCACGGAAGCAAAAGAGCTGATGCACCATGTCCACGAGGGGACATGTGGTACACACCAATCGGCTCATAAGATGAAGTGGTTAATTAGGAGATCGGGGTACTACTGGCCTTCTCTACTCGAAGATTGTTTTAAATATTACAGAGGATGTCAGCAGTGTCAAAAATTTGGACCCGTTCAACTTGCTCCAGCATCGGCTTTGAATCCTATTATCAAACCATGTCTGTTCAGAGGCTGGGGCATGGACATGATCGAACAAGTTAACCCTCCTACGAGCAAGGGCCATAAGTGGATTTTGGCCACGATGGATTACTTTACCAAGTGGGTGGAGGCTGTACCAATGAAGACGGTGACAGCAAGCGATGTTGTCAGATTTGTCAAGGAGCACATCATCCACAGGTTTGGAATTCCTCAAACAATTACCACAGATCAGGGTACAGTGTTCATGGCAGAGGAGTTCAAGCAGTTCGCTCGTGACATGGGAATCACCCTGATGCGATCATCTCTATATTATGCTCATGCTAACGGTCAGGCTGAAGCATCCAATAAAAGCCTGATCAAGTTAATCAAGAGAAAAATCAATGAGCATCCAAGGAAGTGGCATGACAAATTGGCCGAGGCATTGTGGGCATATCGTATATCATATCATGGGTCTACAAAGAATTCTCTATATCAATTAGTTTACGACCAATAGGCCATATTGCCTTGGGAAATCAAAGCTGGTTCCAGGAGGATAGCGCTGCAGGATCAATTATCATTGGATGATTACACTGCTTTGATGAATATAAATATGGAGGACATGACTGAACTTCGACTTTGGTCTTTAGAAAAGATAAAGGAAAATAAAGCCAAGGTCGCTCGGGCTTATAATAAAAAGGTTCACCCCAAAGTTTTCAAAGTTGGAGATTTAGTTTGAGAGTTGGTACTGCCGATTGGGACTAAAGATCCTGTCTATGGTAAATGGTCACCTAATTGGCATGGTCCCTATCGGATCATTGAGGCTAAGCCTGGCAACTCTTATAGGATGGAGGCTCTTGAGGGAGAGCGTTTCGTGTCAAATGTGAATGGCAAGTATCTCAGGAAGTATTATCCTAGCATGAGAATCGGATCCTAAGCGCAGCGTGGAACCGGGCTAGTGCGTTGCCACTGGCCTCAAGGGAAGAGCCGATGCAAGTCAACGCCTTTAGAACAACAAAAGAGCCAATGCAAGTCATCGCCTTTAGAACAACAAAAGAGACGATGCAAGTCATCGCCTTCAAGTAGTTAACAAAGTTAGAAATACACAACAATAGTTATGCCCGGGGGGCAACAGTTTAGTACATCACGACAGAATATAAATGGCTGTTGCTTAGTTCAGATACTTCCGGATTTTGGTGATTGCATTATTGCGGAGTCGATTGATTTCGACGAATACAGCCTGGTCTTCTTCATCGGTCCCAGGGATGATATGCTGACTCAACTGCTACACGTCAGCCCACTCCTTCTGTATGGCCCGGGCCAAGGTTTCCCTATTTTTGCCGATTTGCTCAAACTCCCGGTTGCGTTTCTCGAGAAGATTGTTGACATCGGCTATTTCCTGCTGGATTTGCTTCAGCTTCTCTTCCAGATTCTGTTTTGAGGTCTTCAGAGTATCAATTTCTGAGAGGAGATTGCTGGGAATAGTTGTGTCATCCAGGGCGAGCTTTCGTTGGTTCAGCTATTGACATTTGTTGGCTATGGTTTTTCTCAATGGGAGTTGAGATTGACAAGCCTTTATGCGAGCTACAGATGTTTCCACTCGAGCTCTGAATAATCCTAAGGAAGATATTGGCGCCAGTACCTTTGGGAGATCTTCTGGTATATCAGCCGATATGGTACTCACTACTTCTTTGATGGACTCGGAGGTTTCCACCAGCTTTTCCGCGGGGGTCTCGAGGGTTTTTACCAATGTTCTCAGACCATGTATAACTTCTGATGGGAGCTGAGTAGTAATTGCTTCTTCTCTGGATGTCTCCGAGATATCAACAATGAAATTCGAAGGATCAAAGGTCAGCAGATTCTTTAGGTCAAAGGCGCCGGCTGGTATCCATGACGGCTCTACAGGAGTTTCTCTTTCAGTATTCTTGCTGATGACAAGGGTTGATGAATCGGCTGGAATGCTGGAGGGAATTCTGTCGGCATCTCTGTCTTGGGAACCTGAAGAAATGTTGGTCACTTCATGTTCTTCTTCAGGATGTTCTTCGTGCAGAAAAGAGAGATAATCAGAAGGTTATTTGTAGAGCATTGATGATGAGCAATGTAGGAAACGAAGTATACCTCTTCGTTTGGATGAGATGCAGATGCTAACTTCTTCACAGCCAAAACTTTCCTGGCATGTTTTGGGATCTTTGCATCAGTAGCAGTGGTTTCCCTTGGACGTTTTGTAGATGAAGGTGGATTGGCTTTCAGTATCAACTTTGACAATGGAGCAGAGCTTGCCCCAAAAAGTGACTTGGGGGCAGTAGCACAGTATTTGAAAGGCTCTCCATTAGGATTCAGTGGTGTTGGGCCATCTTCAGACTGCAAGAATGATGAAGGATTAAACATCCTGAAAATCAGAGACATAGAAAGTAACAAAGATTCGGATGTTTTTTTACCTCTTCGTCACATAAAGTATATTCTGGATTGATGGCTTGAAGTGCAGCTCCTATCCCTTGCCGGAATAAATGGGATTTCCACATGTTCCACCAGTTGTCAAAACCTTGTGCAGTATAGGTGGATCCTAGATCACTGGGGACTGGGATTTCTAGTTCAGAGAAGAGGGAGTATGCCTTGGAAGCAATCAGTCTGTCAGGAAGTTCAGCTCTAGGCATCATGGTGTAGTGAAGGAAGAAATGGGGAGCTACTTGGTTCAGGCCTAGTTTCCTTGCTGCTATTACTAGCTAATAGGATTCGTATCCTGGTTTGGTAATTCGATTGCCAGTACTCATGCCTACAGGGAGGAGACAATGTTTGATCATCACAGAGTATGCTTTTCTAGTCTCTTCATCTTCGGCAAAATTGTCTAGCCTGAAGTAAATAGGATCCTCAAACATCTCTGAAGAAAGGTAAACTGCAAAGAGGGGATTGCTTTGGCCTTGGAAGAAAACTCTGAACCATTTAACAACATCTTCTTCGTTGGGTTTGCTCCCTAGAATTGTTTACAGTGCTTGGCCAAAGGATGTGGCTCTCATCAGTTTGCCATCGGAATTTGGGAATTGACAATTCGTCAGAGATGGGAATTCTAGGATGTGATTTTGGAAATATAGCTCTGTCCAGAGTTGAAGAAACCACCAAGGACCACCCCCTTTTATGAATTCTCCTGGGAGAAGTCATGTGGTATGCAGGGACAGAGTTCTATATAGCTCACCAAGTAAGAGTTTTCCTATGGCCATCTTATTGCCTTGGGCTAGGGAATAAGCTAAGTTGAGGTAATTTCTGGTAGGTGCTAAAGAAGGCCACAGAATACAAAATGATCAAGCCACAGATTCAGAAAGGCAGTGTGTTCTCTGGAGTCAACTGTTCCTTTGATTTTAGCATAAAGTTCGATGTATTGACTCCAGTTTTTAGTTGTGGCTTTGTCTACTATCTGATGGGTACACTTCGGCAAGGAAAAGGCTGAAGGACAAATGAAGGTGATGTCTAGTCCTGTCAACATGGTTGCATCCATCAGAGTGGGAGTCATCGGTGCATGACCAAAGAAGAAGCAGTTGAGGGCATCAGACCAGAAATAGCTCAAGATTTTCAACATATTCTCTTGTTTTTCAAGCTGAGCTAAGGACAATGGTAGTAAATTGGCTATTCCTGCTGGTTGCCGGGTAGCATAATGCTGTTTGGACACTCTTTTGTACCAAGTATCCCAACCTTTGACAGGGTGAGGCCAAGCTCTAAGCTGGTCACTGAGAGAATTTAGATTGGGAGATTGGACCACAAAGGGGATTCGTTGGGCCTCTAAAGCTATTATGTCAGATGGATCTTCAAAGGATTGGGGACCTAAGCTTAGTGTTTTGGGATTTTCAGTTGGGAGTAATATATCTCGCGCCTTCAAAAGCAAGAGGATAAATCTTGTAAGGGCAACTATTTCTGAAGAACTAGTGGACGAATCAATGGGGAAGGAGGTGGAATTCAGACCTTTAGTCCAAGAACTTCAGTGATTGTGTCGTTTCCCGCCATTGGAGGATTGATGCTTCTGGATCTAAGGTTCGCCTGCGTTCGATTCGTTTGTGTTTGGGATTTGTTGTTTGGGTTGGTGAAAGCTAAATGGCTCAGCTGGTTTTATTTCGAGATAAGATTGGTTGCAGTTTGGTTCTGAAAGTGTTTTCGCTTTTGATTCGGAAACAAAAATTCAAAATTTCCTTGTCTGGTGATGGAAGGTTTTGGCTGGCGGATGTCATTTTTAGAGTCGATTTGGTCAAGACCCGATACGCTGAAAAGCCGACGCAGGTCAACATTTGACTTTAAGGAGTCAATTTTCTGAATGAGGACTCATGAGCCCATGTGGTGCCATTGGCTGAGTCAATTAGGGTTTTTTATGAGCTGATACGATGCTATCATTTTTTCTGAATTTTCCTTCATGAATAAAATTTAAAGAAGAAAATGGATTTCATTCTTGATGGATAATTTACATATGGAAAAGAGAATATTTTACAAAACATATCTTTTCAACCGGGAATGATCTACTGGAGTTATTCTACCTAATAGCTGATTTCTATGGCTGATATACTAGGTCCGGCGCTGGTGTTTCGCCGGCAGTGCTTCATCGACGAAGGCAAGGAAGTCTTCATCCTCAGAGCTGGAGAAGAAGTCCAGCACTCCGCCATCATCGTCGCCATCATCGTTGTCGTCATCATCATCGTTGTCGTCGTCGCTGTTGTTGCTGCTGTTGTCACCGAAGCGGACATGCAGCCGGGAGGAGATCTCTTCACTCTTCTCATCATCGTCGTCTTTGTCAAGAGAGGCCTCCTTGCTCTCATCAGAGAGTCCTGGGCCATCCCAGGACCAGAGGTCGTCGCTTGCCTCTGGTATATCTTCTCGGTGAGGAGAAGAGCCGCATGCGAGGTGGCGGTGGAGCCAATGATGCTATCTGTCATGGTATGGTCGGATAGATCGGATCGGCTGTTGATGGAGAAGTCCCAGAGGATGTTTTCATTCTCCTCCGGCAATATAGGCACTGGAGGAGATGGAGGTCGCCAGAATGGCGAGAGAGGAGGAGGATTGGGAGAAGCAGAGGAAGAAGAACTGTTATCGGCCATGGATGGAGATTGGAGTTTTTTTGCCTGTGGTTGAAAGGAGAGGAGAGTTTCTTGGCTTTTGGAGGAAGAAGGTGTGTGGAAGTGGAGAAAGAACACAGGAAAGGCCAATTAAATAAGGGCGGAGGAGACGATAGGCGTCGGTTCAGTTTCCAAGACATGCAGGAGTGGGCTAGTTTTTCAACTAGTCATGAGTGCGTTTTAAACACAATGCAACATGCTTGGAAAGGAGGAGTTACCTCGGGAAAATTTAGTTTCGGAATAAAGGTTATTGCCAAAACTAGGGGGGCATGTGTTGCCACCAGATCTTAGCCGATATTGGGCCAAGCGTGCAGACTGGCTATTGGGCTTCATGGGCTGTCTAAGTAAGGACAGTTTGTATCAGATTAGAGTTTGTATCGAGCCGGTTAAAGCCCGATAGGTTTTGTAATATGGTAAGATAGTTAGTTTTAAATAGGAAGTTTGAATAGGATACGGATCAAACTGATCCAAGTCTCCGGACTATAAATATGTATATTGTTGCTTTGAATAAAGAGACGACGTCATTCGTTCTACAATGCGTGGCTCTCACAACTCTCTTAGACATATTAGGTCAACATTACGTTTTACATTTATCATGGTTAATCTTGTACTAAACTTTGTTGTTGGCAAGATTAACTAGTTATCATGCATGTTTCTGATCTATTTTCATATATGTTTGTTCTTCATGTTTGGATCAGTTTCATGTTGTTTGATGCATATTATTCGTTCGTTTGCTACACACCACGATATGCGCTGCAACATATGCATGCGGCAAATCGAGAGATCAATATGCACCAAACACCCTTTTTCTTACATGTTCTGGATAAGTTTTCTACTTTAGATAAATCTCTTTGGAGGTTTAGATCAAGGACGTGTATGCTTTCTTCTTTTAACATGGATGTTCCTATAATATGCATAACGACGCATGCTTAGTTTAGATCTGGGATGTTCCTATATTTAGTAATTTTCTGTATATCTGGCCCTAGTCACCTGGGATGTTCCTATATTTAGTTAACCTCTGTTTATCTGGCCCTAGATCAACTCTTTAAGCATGATTAGTTACAGTAAGTTATCTGGCCCTCGTTGATAGATGCGAAGCATACATGTTTGTAGATCAGTCTAAAGTTGTTTGCTGTCTAATGCATGCTTTAGAAAAGGGTTTTATTCTTCTTTTATTCGACAATCGGCTAATATTGCAGGGAGAAGAAGAATCGACCATCTGTGACTAGTGTCACGAGCCGATCCAAGCGATCGGCTTGTATTTAACGATTTAGTGTTGTTTTCTTGGTTGCAGGGCGATTCGACAATTAGCATCAAAACCTTCCTGGCTAGCAGGTCATGCCAGGTGGCATGCCCTCGTGATCTAGACACGACCATTTGCCAATTTTGGAGCTGTCTCAGGGAAGAAGACCGTAGCAGCAACGCGATTCTCCAGCTCCTCTGTGTTGCTCGTTCGTACAATCGTGCTACCGGTTTCTTACGACAACATTCCTTCAACAATGCTTGCAATCACTAGACAAGCTTTTTCACATAACAGTAGGACTTTTTTCACAGGATTCAGCTACACGATCTTCATTTGTTGGTTGATCCACAGCTAGAAAAACTAGCATTAGTACCGATCGTATGGCGCGGTTAGTACTGGCTGCCGCAGCTGGTACCGCCTGGCCGGTACTAAATGGCCGTCACCCAGAAAATGTGAAAAAAAAGTGACGAACCCCTAGGAGCAGTGGCGAAGCTAGAGCAAATTGAAGGGGTATGCACTTGCCTTGTGGGTGCATAACGTTGAGTCGTGGGAATGTATATGTGGTGAAAAATTAGACTTAATCACTGATTTGCTTATTTCTGTGGGTGCATCGGCACCCGCTACACACAATGTAGCTTCGTCCCTGCCTGGGAGGCCCACACAAGCGCATCGCGAATTTTTCACGCGTAAATGCGCGTGTGCGGTAGTGAGGATTATTCAAACCCACAACCTCCGGCCTCATATGTAGATTCTTTACTATCTCACCTATGCATCATATGTGACTGGGTGAGAAATATATTTCTTTTCAAATAACCTGTGGAGGACATTTATGTAACACCCGGATTTAAAATTTGTTTGAAATTGGAAAAAAATATTTTTTGTTCAAATTTGAAATGTTTTTATTTCAAAAAGATCTTTGCTTTTGTAAAAAAAACATCTCTTCCTCTTCATCCCCTTCCAGCCCAGCCCACTCCTCTCTCCCTCCTTTCTTCCTTTTCTGCGCAGCCCAACCGGCCCATCCAGCCCAAACCGCCTCCTCTCCCTCTCTGTCACTGCCAGCCGGGCCCTGCCCGTCAGCTCCATCTCCCACCTCCCGCCACCTTGCCTCCCTGCAGTGCCGAACGCCGCTGGCTGCTTCCCCTCCCGCGCGGCCGCACGCCTCCCCTTCCCCCTCTACTCAAACTCGCATTCAAAGCTCAGTGGAACCGCCACAACCTCCTCGCCTCCCCTTCCTCTTTGCGCCAGTAGTGGCCGCCTCCACCGAAGGCCAATAATGGCCGGCCGTCGAGCTTCGCCGCCCCTTTCCCGCCCCGCCGACCTCTCCTCTCCCTCCCTCGGCCTATAAAGGGCAAGCCTAGGCCGCGTGCTCTCCCCGTCCCCGCTCCTCGCCCTCGCTCTCTCTCGCGCGCGCGCGCAGCGCCGCCGCCGTGCTCGGAGCACCACCGCCGCCGTCGATCTACCGCGTCGCCGCCTTTCCTCGATTTTAGTGCACCACCAGAGCTTCTCCGTGAGGTGAGGACCGTCTCCGTCTCTTTTCCCCTCTTCCTCTCGCCCTCTGGCCATGGCAATTGCTCGCCGGAGTTTGGGAGCCGCACCTCGCTGCTGACGGCCATGCTCCAGTCACCGCAGCGCCTCCCCGACCCATTCATCGATCTCGCCGTCGCTCCCTATCCCTCCCCGGCGTTCCCCGGCCCGAAACGAGCCCCGGAGCACCGATTCCGGTGAGCTCCGGCGACCCGCCGCCGCAGATTGCTCGCCACCGGCGCGCAGCGCCGCCCGCCCGAGCCGCTAGCGCCGTCGAGCCGCCAAACCGCGTAACCAAGCCGCTGCCCAGCCGAGCCGCGAGCCACCAGCTGAGCCGCCGAGCCGCCGCCGCCGATCCAGGCCGTTGGATCCCGATCCAACGGATCGGATTCAATCCAAACCAAGTCAATCCCTCAACATACCGGTCAACCCTTGGACTTTTTGTAAAAGAGCCCCTGGGTTTTCTGATAATCAACCCGCGATCCGCAGCAGTTCAAAAATAATTCTAAAAAGGTCCTTTCTTTTCTGTTTTCGCCCCTGACCTTTCTAAAATTTGTACCCGCCGTCCAGGACGTATTCTTTTGCAAGCTAGTCCATGTATCTAATGTTTATTTGTGCTCTAGTCCCTGGTTTCTTCGGATCTAACCCTAGGAAGTTCTGTTTTTTCGCAAATAAGCCCTTTGAAACCTTGTTTTAGCCATAACTTCCTCATTTCAACTCCGATTTCAGCGATTCTTACGCTCACGCAATCCTTGCAACACGTACAACATTTTTATCACCATATCTTTCTCTGTTTTAACTATTTTATGTCGTGTTTCTTATTTTATTGTATGTTTTGCTTGTGTGATCGTGTTGACGACACGTCGTTCAAGGGAAATCAAGAGCAGCAATAGGAGGAAG
>Ga0182216_1000065_pt1 | contig 10119 bp, 4 predicted proteins | sample G5R1MG_17_FD_129669 | JGI IMG/M metagenome (GOLD analysis project Ga0182216, IMG submission 129669) | Switchgrass phyllosphere microbial communities from Michigan, USA - G5R3_NF_03OCT2016_LD1 MG | ecosystem: Host-associated > Plants > Phyllosphere > Phylloplane/Leaf | place: USA: Michigan... | reverse complement strand
GACCACCTTCCATTTCCGGTCGATCACGTAATCGCCCTGGATGCCGTCGAACTTTACAGGCCGCTTCGATCCGTCCGCCATCGTCCGCATCAACGTCGGCGCCCGACCGGGTTGGGCGCCCGTCGCAGCGTCGTTGTACGCCTTCCAAGGCTTTCTGGACCTGGTCGTCTCCTTGACCCAGCCGATCTGCGGCGGATCGAAGGTCGTTCGCGGCCTCGCCATACGAAGTCGGCGCAATGCGGCTGCTTTCGAGAGCGCCGCCGCTGGCGCTGCCGTCAGCGCAACGTTCCCGGCGACCGTCGCGGTGGCACGACCGAGATCCCGCGCCGAGGCGTCGGCGACTGCGCTTGCCGCACGGGAAGCCTGGATACGGGCGGGGGTATCCTCGGCAGCAATCGCAGCATCGATCATAGCCGCTATCCCGCGACCGGTGTTACGAACGGTGGTCACCGGATTCGTCGTCAGCGCAGCGCGGACTCCCGCCACCGTTTCTCTTCCGACTTCGTGAAGGCCTTCACTTACGCCACCGACGAATTCGGTAACGGGGTTCGGCTGGTTACCCGGCCGTCCTCCTTCGATACCTCTGGGTTGCACAGGGGATGACATGGGCCTCACAGCCCTGTGTGCATCACTCACCGGTGGCTTGGTACGCGATGTTTCCGGTTTCGACCGTGTCGCGGTCTGCGACTTGCTGCGGCCCACTGAAGCAGGCGTGGCGCCGGCGCGGGCGGACGTGCGACTGCTCGCCCCGCTGGCCGTATCAGCCTCGCCGGTACCATAATGGCGTCCCGCACCTGCAAAGGTAAATCGACCGTCCGTCGGATCGTGCCATGGGTTGAACTTGAGTTCGAGACCGTCAGGACTGACCGCTGGCGGCAACCTGCCTGTTCGCAGCCACCGTGAAAAAGCGCTCGGTTTTCTACCGTGTGGTGACTCGCTCATGCCGCCCCCGCCTACCATTGCGGCGAGAACATTTGAGCAACATTCTCCAACAAGTCAAGCTTGAAACGCGATCACCGTCACGGACGAGTGCCCGGCTTTGTCCTCTATGGTGCCCATTTTCACGAGTGAGGTGCCCCAAAGAGGACATAAATGGGCACTCAAATCATTGGCGAATTTCTGTCCCGCGGGGCTGAACGCGACCAGGTTGGGCGGCTCCGTCGCATGCTGGGAGTATCGGTTATTACCGAACCTGCCGTTCTGCCTTCCGGAAGCAGTTGGGCTCCTCAAAATGCCCTCTTCGGTTCCAGTAAATGCGAGAAGCTGTTCGCAGATCAGCGCATTCGCGTTGCTACGATGACCCCATCTTCAATCCGCAAATCCATCGAAAGGGGGGTATCGTGAGTGGAGATATTCGTGGTGATTGCTTTGAGGCCATCGAACACAATGGCGCTTTGTGCCGAGATGCGGTTCAATAAAGCGTTTTCGTTCCGCAAAATTTTCGAGCGCTCAGTCGCGCTGGTGACGGCTTTGATTTTCTCGCGGAGAAGCTGATCCAGCTCAACGGCGACCTCGCCCTGCGGCAGCAAGGCTAGTACAGAAGCTCTGATGTCCTGAAGCCGATCTCCTTTGCGCTGTTCTCGTCCAGGGAAGGCAGAGAGGATCTGCCAGCCACATGCGCGGGCTCGCAGGCACAAGAGCATTTCACGATAGAGCTTGTCGAGCGCTGCCTGCTGCTCATCCAGCGCCCTAATATACTTACCCTGTCCGACCCACTCCTCATCTTTCAAAATCTTTAGGGCTTCGGTTTGCCTGCGGATATCCATGGCAAGATGGTCCTGCACCTCCAGCAGCTTGGTCTCGTGCATCTCAATGACGTGAACCACCTCATCCGAGAGCTCTCCGGACATCACGGAGCCAGCGATCTGTTCAAAATAGCGGATCGACCCTGTCAGGACCGATCGACGCTCGTTCTTTTGAAACGCAGCGACATCCTCAATGGCCTCCTTGATGTCCGAGAGCTTCTCGCTGATATCGGCGAGATGCTTTTGCGCCAAGACAGCTGATGCAATATTAAGGGCAGCGCCGGAAGTGGCCAAGGCCGAAATTTTTCCAATATCGAGTTTGGCGGCTCCGGCGAGCTCGTTGGTGCCGATTTTGCGGACCGTGCCGACGAGGCCACCGTGCTTGACGCTCTCGACCAATTCGGTTCCAGCCGGAACAATCACATTCATGTAATTGCTGGTGCCAACCTCTACGGCTGTCGCCATGCCGGGGACAGCCTGCAAAAGGGGATTTAACCGGCTAATTCCAGCGTCACCCTTACTGACCTTGCGCCATCCAGCGTCCGAGTCCGATGGGCTAATCTGGGCAAGCGTTAGGACAGAGGTCCCACTATCGTTCCTGATGACCAAAGCATCAGAATGCATGACAGGCGCTGGTGTCGAGCTTGCCTCCTTGGTTCCCTTATTCGCATGCGCAATTTCATTATGGATCCCGCGTAGGAACGCGACTTGCAATAGGCAGGAGGCCAGAGAAGGCCATTCTGCGGCGCCGAAAAAGCTGCTGGCACCCTCGGCAGCTGCTTGACGAGCCTCATTTACGGCTGCTTGCCGTTTATCCGTTCGGATTGACGAGAGCCGTTTCGACGTGAAGAGGTTGAGTAGAGCGGTCTCGTTATCGGCCAGATCGTCCTCTTGGGCAGGCAACCCCAGCTGTTTGCACAACGCGTTGATCATGCGTTGATAAGACGGACGGCTTCCATCCGTGATATTCAGTGCCTTCTGGCCAAGACGGTAAATTTCATCGCCAATCTGATCGGTATACCGACTGTGGTCCGGGGCATGCCGTTCATAGGCCCGGCAAATCTTCAGTATGCTGAGAGGAGTCCGCGTGAGTGTGTCGACCAAAGGCGCTAATTGACTGTCACTGCTCATACCCAGAACCTTGTAGATGACGGGAATGGCGGTGACGTTTGCTCGGGCATTCATGCGGGCTTTACCGATCTTCGGTTGAAAAGTGCTCGATCCGATGTCCGCCAGGAGCTCATGGGCGTCAAGAGCTTGTCACTTAGCTCCCTTTCCGAGCGAGGCACATCGGCTGGTTCTCCGTAAAAGTGGCTTTGAACGACGTCGTCGAGACTTCTGGAAAGATTCAGTCCCTGTCAGCCCGCCGGACAACGCGAAGTCCATAGCCTCGGTCAAAGACGACATACGAGCTGCGGCTACAAAGCGGTCCGGCGGAAGGCTGGACAAGGTCAAAGTCCTAGGTCACGGATAGCGCACGCCCGACGGTATGGAAGGTTGAAGGGCTGATGGCCACGCTTGTACCGCCAGCCGGAGATCTCGCCGCCTTAGGTGTCGATCTGGCGCGCCTGATGGCGCCAGGCGTGTTGGGAAATTTCGATTTTATCGAAGTGACGGAGATCGTTGCATTTCCCAAGAAGGGCGCGCCTCCGAGCAACCTCTTCACCATCGCTGTCGCGGAAGCGGGTACCCCCGCATTTCCGTTTGCGCCCGCGACCCGAAAGCTGAGCCCCAAGCTGCTCCACATCTCGTCCCTCAAAGGATGGGCATTCGGATTGTTTCGGTATTCGGTGACGCCGGCAGACCTCGTCCAGGCCGTGGCCCGCCTCGCGATGGGCCTTGACTGGTCGCTTAGTGGCAAGCCGCTCCAGACGCACGGGCTGGTCGCCGTGCCGCGGCGCTTTGCCCCCGCCGACGGCGCCGTCGTCCAACCTTGGAACGGCATCCTCAAGAACAACTTCTGGGGCGGGTCCCACATATTTGAGTTGGCAAGCGCGGACGAGGGCGTCCTTGCGGCGATGTTTCAAGATCCGCGCCGGCTGCAGGAACTTAGTGAGGTTCTCCGGCCCTTCGTCCCGATCCAGATCGCACGTGCTTCAGATCGGCTCGGCAACATCCTCATCCAGCTACCGGTAACCGCGGTGGTCGCGCGCCAGAGTCGTGATCCGAGCACCGGCCTCTACCGAATCGATCTCTCTTGGCAGAACGGTATCCCGCCCCGCCCGCTGCGCTTCCTCTCCGATCGGCACTTCGACGGCATGCATGTCGCGACGGCTTCGTTCATCACCGGCTCGGGGAGGCGGACGTTCGCGCTTCCCGACGGCCGCGGCCTCGAGACCGGGCTTCTCTGGGACAAACGGTACGACGTGATCCTTTGGGCGCAGACTCCAGCATCTCGAATTTCCCGGTTTGAGAATAACATCTATCTCGACGCCGGAATCCGCCGTTTCTCCGAGCCCGGCGACCCTGATCCCCGCACGGTTCAGCTCAAGGCGCTCGCGAGCAGGCAGACGATTGGACCGGGACCGGGCGTCAACACCGACGAACGGGCTCAGCGGCGGATTTACCAGGAAGAGCGCGCCACGCTGCGCAGGCAGCGGCGCTTCGTTCAGTATATGAGCTCGGGGGCGACGTCCGAGAGCCGCCATGAAGCAGCGCTCGACGACCTCCGCAATTTGATTGCAACCTATGGCGAAGGCGGGGCTTGGCTGTGGGATCCGTATCTCGGTGCCACCGACATACTGAAGACGCTCTTCCATTGCCCGTTCGCCGGTGCGGACCTGCGCGCCTTGTCGGACGCGTTGACGGTGCCGAAGCCGGCGCCGCCGAAAGGGCGTTGGGCGCGGTTCATCGACTGTTTAAGGCCGAAGCCATCGGTCAAGGGCGCCGGCTTTGCAGAGCAGGAACGGCAAGTCCTAGACGGCCACAGCGGCGATGCGACAGGCCTGAGGCTCGAGTTCCGAGCCCGAATCGGGCCGGGCGGCTGGAGTTTCCATGACCGATTCCTCATCTTCCCCCAAACGTCGCAGGGGCCGCTTGCCTGGTCGCTTGGCACGTCGGTTAATATGCTCGGCCACAAGCATCACATCCTCCAGCGGGTCGACGACGGCCGACTCGTCGCGGATGCGTTCGAGGATCTCTGGGACGAACTCACGCATCCAAGGCAGCTGGTCTGGAAATGCCCTTGACCATGGTGTCGATGCCGAGCCTCGTAGCGTGCGCGCTCAAGCCCGGACCGTCGCGTCCGCCCGCTAGACTGCTGGCGTTGCTTTCCGGCTACCCGCCCGGCTATCTTGCCTCCTCCGACGACCACGACCGCTGGTTCGAAGCGCTTGACCGCGACTTCCCGTTCATCCTTGCCGCAACACATCGGCTGCCTTCCAATACCGAGGTCGCGATCTGGTCCGACCTGCTCCGGTGGCTCGTCGGCGAGCTTCAGGGCTGGACCGGGGTTTCGGACCCCGACAGCAACCGGCTCACCGCTCTGCTCGCGCTCGTCGCCCATATGGAACTCGCCGCACCTCTGTGGCCAGTGCTTGCGCCGGCGCTTCAACTAGGGCTTCGCGCTGCGGCAGGGTTGGAACACTTCATCCGGACGCGGAGCGCGGAACTCAGCTTGCCTGAAGACGCACCAGAACACGAACGCAAGTTTTTGGACCGGTTCAATGCCGACGACGCGGCGCTGGCCTGGGAACAAGCGGATGAGGCGCTTCACCGGCTTCCACTCCAACTTTCGTGGTCCGTGGGACAGGCGAGCCGGGCTCTTGCTCACTTCGACTTCCAGCGCCTCGTGATCGCCGCCGACGCGGCGCCGACGCTGGTAGACGTGCTCGGCATTGTGAAGGCGCTATCTCCGCAGCATCAGGCTGACCTGGCGGTGGCAAGCTCCAGCGAGCGGTTGCATTTCGCTGTCGTCCGGTCGCTGGTTCAGTCGCGCACGGCTGCCCTCTCCGCGTCCGTGGAGCAGGCGATTGCGAAGGTGCTCGTAACGGTCGCCGCCGACAGCGAGCGCTGGCAGACTTGGCTGTGGACCTTCGCCCGCTACCCTGTTCGTCACCCAGCGATCCAGGCCCCGTTCGGGCTTGCCCTCGCCCATCTCCCCCTGAAGGCGCAGCATGCCTTTCTCGAAATCTGCGAGCCGTCGACAGACGTCTTTTCGAGAGACTGTCTAAGCCGCTGCTTCGATGCCTTTCGGCATGCCGCAAACCTTCCGGTTCGGCAGGGCTTTTGGGCCGCTGCCTATCGACGCTGGGAGGAGTGGGGCTATCCCCCCCAAGCCGTCGTGCACGGTCCCGCCCGGTCGAGTTTCGACGCGGCCCTGATCGGCTATTTCGTCGAGACGCTGCCTATCGCGGAACTCCGGGGATATGCCGCCGATTGCCGCCAGAAGCTCATGGACTCCGGTAACGGCTGGTATCAGAGCTTGAATGAGGCTCGATGGGCGCGCAGCCGCCTCATCTCGCGGCTGCTGCTCGCTGAGCACGCGCTCCTTGTGATTCAACGGTCCGATCCTTGGCTCGATCGCACTCGCCCAGCCGTCCCGGCTTATGCTTCGTCAGTTTACCTTGACCTCAAGTGGGGGTTTTAGGTCCGAGGGATGCTTGATCAGCCGCTCTCACGAACCCGTCGGCTCAAACTGAATAACGACTGCTTAGGGTATCAGGAACCGCACCAAGGCGCGTCGTCCATTGGCGCTTAGCAGAGAGCGGCTAGTCGCGGCATCGCTACCGGGGCGCTAGTTCTCAGGAGTCCTCTATGGGTGTGCCGAAAGCTGGCGGTTTTCTGCCAGTCTTAAAGTGTGGTGCCGCTTACAGGACTCGAACCTGTGACCCCCGCATTACGAATGCGATGCTCTACCAGCTGAGCTAAAGCGGCCAGCCCGGCGGGTCGGCCGGGGTGAGGAGGCGGCGCTTACCAGTGGTGGCGGGGGCTGGCAAGCGCCCTCGTCGCGCCGATGCGCGCGGGCGGGTTTACGCGGCGTTTACCAGCAGGCGCGCAAGAGATGGCCGACAAGGGACGGTGAACATCCATGGACATGCGTGACGGGCTGGACGAGCGGGCGATCGCCGCGGAAGCCGCGAGCGGGCCGGAGGAGCCGTTGTTCGACCTCGGCGGCGACGAGCGGCGGATGCACGTGCGCGCCTACAACCACTGGGTGTCGCTGCTGAAGGGCCGCGCCGTGCCGCTGATCGCCGATCTCGATCCGGCCGGCAACGCCGACTTCGGCCCCCACGGCGTGCTGCTCGACTTCGGCGGCGACGACGTGACCGATCCGCACATCCGCTACCTCGGCAGCACGCTCGCGCACGAATGCGGGATCGCGGGCGACGGCATCACCCGCGTCGCGCAGGTGCCGCCGCGCTCGCTGCTGTCGCGGCTCACCGACCATTACCTCCAGATCATCGCCAACAAGGCACCGATCGGCTTCGAGGCGGAGTTCGTCTCGACCCGCGGCCGCACCACGCTCTACCGCGGCATCCTGATGCCGTTCGCCAGCGGCGACGGCGCGGCGATCGACGTCATCTACGGCGTCATCAACTGGAAGGAGGTCGCCGACGCGGCGGTGCAGGCGAGCCTCGACGCCGCGCTCGACGCGAGCTTGCGCGCGCGCCTCCACGCGGACGCGCCCGCCTGGGCCGACGGCCCCGGTGCCGAGACCGAGACGCCGCTGGCACCGACGGGCAATCTCGCCGACACGCTGATGCTGGCCCGCGAGACCGCCGCGGCGGTGCGCGCCGCCGACACGCGCAGCCGCGCCGCGCTGTACCGCGCGCTCGGCCGCGCGCACGACTTCGGCCTCGCCGCCGACGACGACGCGGACGGCTATGCCGCGCTCCTCGACGACGCCGGCCTGATCGCGCAGGCGCGCGCGCCGCTGACGCCGGTGGTCAAGCTCGTCTTCGGTGCCGACTACGACAAGACGCGGCTGACCGAATTCGCCTCCGTCCTCGGCCACGCGCGTCGCCACGGCATCGCGCCGGGACGCCTGCCCGCCTTCCTCGACGGCTTCGACGGCGGCATCAAGGCGGTGGTCGCCGCCGAGCGCGCCGCGCGCAAGCCCGCCGCCGCGCCGCAGGCGGATTCGTCGCTCGCCGATCGGCCGGTGCTCGCGCGCCTGTCGCTCGCCGTCGAGGCGACGGCCGGCGCGGCGGTGGTGCTGGTCGCGCGCGTGGGTGCCGACGGCATCCTCGAGGTGGTGTCGGCGCAGGCCGACGACGCGCTCGCCGGACGCGCGCTCCGTAGCGTCAAGCCGCCGTCGAAGGCGTCGTCGCGGGGTTGAGCCGACCGCTGCCCGGGCGTAGGGCGCGGGCATGGAGAAGGACATCATCGCCGCGCTCGCCGCCCGTCTGACGGTCGGGGCGCTTCCGGGAGAGTTGCGCGAGTTCGGCCCCGCGGAGGTCGACGCCGCCGCCCGCTTCGTCGCCGCCACCGCCGCCACGCGCCGGCCGGGCGAACCGGCGATCGCGCTGGAACCGCTCGCGACCGACGACGCGCGCCGCCGCATGCGCGTCGCGGTGATCAACGACGACATGCCCTTTCTCGTCGATTCGGTCGCCGCCGCGATCACCGGCCAGGACATCGCGATCGACCGGATCATCCACCCGGTGGTGCCGGTGTCGCGCGACGCCGACGGCGCGCTGACGGGGATCGGCGACGGATCGACCCGCGAATCGATGATCTACCTCGAGATGGAGCGCGCCGACGCGCGCGACCGTCGCGACCTGATCGCGATGCTGGCAGCCGCCCTCGCCGACGTGCGCGCGGCGGTGACCGACTGGGAAGCGCTCAAGCGCGCGCTCGGTCGCGACGCCGACGCGCTCTGGTCGGGCGAGGGCGCGGCGCTGCTGCGCTGGTTCCTCGACGGCAAGCTGACGCTGCTCGGCCACGAAACGTGGATGGAGGCAGGCGGCACGCGCGAGGCGATCGGCATCGCCCGCAACCCGCAGCCGCGGCCGATCCTGGCCGAGCGGTCGAAGAAGCTGGCGCTCGACTGGTTCCGCGCCGGCAAGCCCGCGCCGCTGCTGCTCAAGTCGAACCTCGTCGCCGCGGTCCACCGCACCGTGCCGCTCGACGTGGTCGTGCTGCCGGTGATGGAGGCGGGCCAGGTCGCCGGGCTGTCGATCCACGCAGGCCTCTGGACCAGCGCCGCGCTCGCCGCGGGCGCGCGCGACGTGCCGCTGCTGCGCGAGCGGCTGGGCGAGCTGGAACGCAAGTTCGGCTTCGATCCCAAGGGGCACGCGGGCAAGGCGCTCACCCACGCCTTCACCGCGCTGCCGCACGACATCGTCTCGGCGATCGGACCCCGGCAGCTGGAGGAACTGGCGCTCACCGCCATGTCGCTCGCCGATCGGCCGCGTCCGGCGCTGGTGCTGGTCCGCTCGGCGCTCGCCCGCCACCTGTTCGCCTTCGTCTGGCTGCCGCGCGACGACGTCACCACCGGGCGGCGCGTGGCGATCGGCGAGATGCTGGAGCAGGCCGCCGACGCGCAGCTGCTCAACTGGTCGATCGCGCTCGAGGACGGCCAGGTCGCGCTGATCCGCTACATGCTCGACCTGACTGACGGCGCCTCGCCCGATCTCGACGTCGCCGCGCTGTCGCAGCGGATCGAGCGGATGGTCCGCGGCTGGGAGCCGGAGGTCGAGGGCGCGCTCGCCGAGATCGTCGCCCCCGCGCGCGCCGCGCGGCTCGCGATCCGCTGGGCCGCCGCCTTTCCGCAGAACTACCGCAACGTCTCCTCGCCCGCGGAGGCCGCCGCCGACGTGCTGCGGCTCGGCGCGCTGGAGACGCCGGAGGCGCGCGGCGTGCGCCTGCTGCCCGCCGATGGCGGGCGCGAGCGGCAGCTGAAGATCTACAAGCTGGCGGGCGCGCTGCCGCTGTCGGACGCGGTGCCGGTGCTCGAGAATTTCGGCTTCCGCGTCATCGGCGAGCTGCCGACGCGGCTGCGCGAGGCGGGCGACGCCTTCGTCCACGACTTCGTGGTCGAGGCGGGCGAGGAGATGGCGGTCGCCGATCCCGCCGTGCTCGAAGGCGCGATCGCCGCGGTGCTCGAGGGCCGCGCCGAGAACGACGCCTTCAACCGCCTGCTCGTCGAGGTCGGGCTCGCGCCGCGCGACGTCGTCCTGCTGCGCGCCTGGTTCCGCTATCTGCGCCAGGCGGGGCTGACCTACGGCCTCACCACCGTCGTCGACGCGCTGCGCCGCGCCCCCGACGTCGCGCGCGCGCTCGTCGCCCGCTTCGCCGCCGCGCACGATCCCGAAGGCGCCGGCGACGTCGCCGCGTGCGACGCCGCTATCGCCGCCGGGCTCGACCAGGTGTCGGCGATCGACGACGACCGCATCCTGCGCTCGATCGCGGCGCTGATCGCCGCGACGCT
>Ga0182216_1000064_pt1 | contig 10166 bp, 10 predicted proteins | sample G5R1MG_17_FD_129669 | JGI IMG/M metagenome (GOLD analysis project Ga0182216, IMG submission 129669) | Switchgrass phyllosphere microbial communities from Michigan, USA - G5R3_NF_03OCT2016_LD1 MG | ecosystem: Host-associated > Plants > Phyllosphere > Phylloplane/Leaf | place: USA: Michigan... | reverse complement strand
CGCCCGCAGCAGGCGGTACGGTCGCGATCACGACGCCCCCCGCCCCGGACGGAGAAACGTCGGCGGCGATCTCGATGGACGCTGCAGGGAGGGCCTTCGGGCTACGAAACTTCACGATTTTGAACGATCCCGCTCATGCCGCTTACGTTGCCGAGGTGATTATCACACGCACTGCGATCGGCACTGCGGTTACACAAGGCCGGTCGGGACAAGCGCTGCCAACCGGCGGGGGCGTGAGCATCCCGATCTCGAAGGGCAAGTCGGTCCTCGTGCCGTTACAGCGTACCCGGGTGGAGATCCGCCTGCGCCGCCGAGGGGAGCAGGCGGTCCTGTGGCATGGCGCGGCGGTGACGATCCGTTCCACCAGTGCGCCGGACGGAAGCGCCGATCAGGTCGCGTTCGCGCTCAGCCAGGCGGCGCTCAGTTCCTATCCGACCCAGACGGCCGGAGCGATCAGCATTCCCTGATTCACCCTCGCTGCGGATCCTTGCGGTCTCGTGCCCGTCACTCACGCAGACGTGGGTGTTGAGTTCCTGGCTGAACTGCAGTTCTCATATGGACCCCCGGCCGCACCGACGAGGACAGCGTCCTCGCCGTCGCGGACGAACGCCGTCTTCGCCGATCCATACCGCTCCAGCGACCCACCTCGACGCCGCAGGACGTACCGCGCCGTCGCGGTAGTAAGCACGACCCGATCCCCGTGGAACACCGCTCTGAAGCTCACGCCGTCGCTACAGGTGTATCCTACCGTTTCGGACTGAGCATCGGCGGGGACGCAGGCCGCGAGCGTAGCGGCAACGGCGGCGAGCTTGATGAGGACGCTTCGCACGAACCGGCTCCGGTCAGTCCTGGCGACGTTCGGTCTCGCCGCCGTTCTCGTTCGACGGCTGCACGCCGCCGAGGATGTTGCCAGGCCGGCCTACATCCGCTCCGCCTTCGGCACCGCCTACAGCGTCGCCGACCTCGTTCTTCTCGTCGATCTCGGTCTTGTTCTGGCCGGCCATCGTTGTGCTCCTACGCTGCAAGGTCGGGAGTAAGGTTGCCGATCCGACACGAGTGCCGGGTCGGCAGCATCATTACGCCTCGACGACCGCCTCGGCCTTCGGGTTCACGGACGACTTCGCCATCGCGGTCAGTTTGTCGTCGGTAGCGTACTCCTCGTCCAGCGTCTCCTGGAGGATCGAGACGATCTCCGGCCGCTCGAGCTGCTCGGCCCACGCGATCAGCGTTCCGTAGCGCGTGATCTCGTAGTGCTCGACCGCCTGCGCCGACGCGATCAGCGCGGCGTCCAGCACCGCCTTGTTCTCGATCTCGCCAGCGACCTCTTTCGCTTCCTTGTTAATCCCGTCGATCGCGAGCCGGTGACCGCCTTCGCCTTCTCGCCGAGAGAGCGAACGTTCAATCATCTTTACCGTCATGGGGGGCAGAGAACGGTATTTGCCCCTGATTGGCGTACGAATTGACTGCTGGAGTAAGGCCTTAGACTTGATCTGGAGCAGTCAATCAGCTGGAATTGATCATGGGGGATCGGTCGACAAGCCAAGATAGCGGGTGGTAGCTTCGGTCGTTCATCGCGAGGGAAAGCAGGCTGTCGAAGATCCTTCAAACGCCGGGGCCCGGACCTCGCATCATCGCGCCCACTACGACCAAGAAGATCGCGCAACGCATGCTCGGCGCCTCACGACAGGTGGCCGCGACCATGCCGCACGGCTTCTACGCGCCGACTGCACTCGACACGCTGCTCATCCTCTACGTGGCCGAAGACGACGCCCGGTACCTGACGCTCGCTGAACTTGAAGTCCCCGGCGCCACGTCGCGCAGCGTCATCCAGCGATGGGCGGCTGCCCTGGTGAGCGAAGGTTTGATCGAGAGACGCGATGAGCTGCTGGCGTTGAGCGAGCGTGGCTATAGTCTCGTAACCTCGATGATCGAGGGGATCTATGCCTCGCAGCGACAGCTGGATTAGCCATGAGGACCGCCGCGGACGATAGATCAGCCGAGATCGTCCTGAGAAGCGAAGCTCGACTGCGCTTCCTCCTGCGTCTGAGCGACGCTCTTCGGCACGTCGACAACGTCGCCGAGCTGCAGGGAATCGCATCTGCCATCCTGCTAGACGAACTAGGCGCGGGTCGCGTCGGGTATGCAGATGTCGAATCCGGTAGAGTGGTCGTCCGAAAAGATGCCACCGCCGGGCTGCTAAGTCTTTTGGGCAGCAATCCCCAAGCGAACTACGAGACCGGCCTCTGCGAACGGCTGCGCTCTGCTGCGACCGACGTCCATACCGACGTGGTCAACGATCCCGATCTGAGCCCGGCCGAGAAGCGGGCTCACGCAGCCATGCAGATCGGCGCCGCAGTCAACGTACCGTTGCTCGACGGCGCCGACCTGAAGGCCTTCTTCTTCCTGCACCATCGTCGAGCGCATGCCTTCAATGACGGCGAGATCGAGCTCGTGCGGGAGACGGCGGAGCGCGCATGGTCCGCCATCAAGGCTGCTCGCAGCCGAGCGGCGCTGCAAGAGAGTGAAGCGCAGCTCGCGGCTGCGCTGGACAGCGTGCCAGTGGGCGTTGGGATCATAGACGCGGATGGCGCGATCGTGCTCGCCAACGCGGAGTACCGCCAGTTCCTGCCGAATGGCATCATCCCCTCCCGAGACCCGCTCGCGCGCGGCCGCTGGCAGGCATGGAATGAGCAAGGCGAGCCGCTGTCCTCTACGGACTTCCCTGGAGCTCGCGCGATGCGCGGGGAGCGCACGGTTCCTGGACAGGAGATGCTGTTCAGCGTCGATCCTGAGCATCAGCGTTGGACCAGGGTGGCCAGTGTGCCCATCCACGACGCTTTTGGCCGCGTCAGCGGCCAAGCGAGTGTTATCAGCGACATCGACGACCTGAAGCGCGGCGCGGACGCACTGCGCGAGAGCGAGACCCGAGCTAAATTGCTCATCGACGGTATTGCCAAGGCGACGTGGGAGGCGGCCGCCGATGGCCTCGTCGAGGTGGACAGTCCCAGTTGGCGTGACTTCACTGGCCAAAGCTACGACGACTGGAAGGGATACGGCTGGCTAGGTGCCATTCATCCCGGCGACCGGGCTCCGATTTTTCAGAAGTGGCGAGACACCGTTCTTCGAGAGCTTCCCGTGGATGCCGAGTATAGGCTTCGAAGCAAGGACGGTGATTATCGCTGGATGAACGTACGTGCCGTACCGCTGCGCGACGATAACGGCCACATAGTCAAATGGCTCGGCATCAACATCGACATCGACGAGCGCAAACGGCTGGAGGAGGCGCACCGGTGCTCGGAGCGTCGCACCCGCGCGCTCATGGATGGCATACCCCAGCTGCTCTGGCGCGCGGATCGCACCACTGAGTGGGCGTGGGCCAGCCCACAATGGACCGCCTTTACCGGCCAGTCAGCGGAGGAGAGTCGCGATATGGGCTGGCTAGCCGTGACACACCCGGCCGACCGCGATGCAGCACTGGCCGCTTGGGCGATGGCCGACATCGAAGACGGTTTCGAGGTCGAAAGCCGGCTGAGGTGTCACGACGGTAGCTACCGGTGGTTCGTCACCAGAGCCGTGCCTGTTCGAGACGAAAGCGGCGAGGTCGTCGAGTGGCTCGGCACTGCGAACGACATCGACGCCCTCAGGCAGGCGCAGACCCGGCAGATGGTTATGGTCGCCGAGCTCCAGCACCGCACTCGCAATCTGATCGCCGTCGTGCGCGCCTTGTCGGAGAAGACACTGGACCATTCCGCCTCTCTCCAGGACTTTGAAGATCGCTTCAACGATCGATTGGCCGCGCTAGGACGCGTTCAGGGCCTGCTTTCCCGCGCAACCGCGGGGCGCAAGGTCACCTTGGACGAGCTTCTGCACGCTGAACTGGACGCCTTGGGGGCCAGCGGCAGCAATGGACAGGACGAGCGAGTGATTCTGCGCGGTCCGAACGGCATACGGCTGCGATCAAGCGCCGTGCAAACCTTCGCGCTGGCTATCCATGAGCTGGCGACGAACGCGCTCAAACACGGGGCGCTGTCTATCGACGGCGGGGCCCTGTTGGTGGCCTGGTCCGTAGAGCAGGATGCCCGTCTTGGCTGGACACTGTCGGTCGAGTGGCAGGAAACCGGCCTTGTGCCGGCAAGTCGCCGGCGCAGTTCTGCCCGCGAGGGTTACGGCCGGGAACTCATCGAGCGCGCTTTACCCTATCAGCTCGGGGCCGAAACAAGCTACGCGCTCGGCGACACGGAACTGCGCTGCACCATCAGGGTGCCGATTGTGTCCGAGCCTGCCGGCATGGGAGAAGAATAATGGCTGAGGCGTCGCTTCAGGATCGTCGCGTCCTGATCGTGGAGGACGAGTACATGATCGCCGAAGCGATGAGCCGTGGGCTGCGTCGTGCCGGTGCCACGGTCCTCGGGCCGGTAGCCAACGTATCCTCCGCGATGGCTCTCCTGCGAGAGGAAGACGTCGACAGCGCCGTGCTCGACATCAATTTGGGTGACCAAAAGGTCTACCCCGTCGTCGACGCACTGCTGGCCCGAGGAGCAAGATGCGTCTTCGCCACCGGCAACGATCCCCTCGACATCCCCGACACCTACGCCTCTATGCGACGCTGCGAGAAGCCGGTCGGCATCGATTGTCTCATCCAGGCCTTGAACGAAGGCATCGCGACTGTAGCAACCCTGCACGGAGAGAAGCGCGAGAGCGCGGTGGCAGACATACGAGCACAACTCCTCCACAGCATACAACTTTCCGAGCTCGCGGGAGAAGCTCTGTTGACGGCAAAGCTGTGCGAAGCGCTGGACGTCGCTGAGACGCTTTGATTAACTGAATGGATTATTAGATGATCTGCTTAGCGCGATTACCGCCACGACTCACTAACGGTCATCCACTACCAGCTTCGGACATTCATCTACCTTACGCAAGCGGGAGACGAAACGAAGTCTGCTGGATAGTTTCGGTGAATGAGCCTGTACAAATCATGCCTCGAGCGAGCCGCCGCCGAGAGTATCTTGTAGAGACCTCGAGTAGCTGAGGGTCAGGCGCTCAGGCCGAGACTGGCAGTGGCTTTCATCGCGCTGACAGAAATCCTGCCTAGCTCGTGTAATGTCGACGGCATCGCTCACGCATTGGCAAACGCCGATTGAGACGCTCGCGGGGACGCTTCCCGCGCCATTCTTCCGCGAGCTCTCGATCGAAGCAACCATCCAGATCGTGCGGCATTGTGCCAAGACCGTTCCGCTTCGAACAGCCACCGGAGGATCCCATGCCGCCTTCGCGCGCCGCGCCCATTCTGGTGCCGATCCACGCGATCCTGTTGAGTTTCCCCATCGCGCTGTTCTCCTCCGCAGCGATGGCCGACGTCACCTATCTCAACACCGCCGAGATCCAGTGGACGAATTTCGCCCAGTGGGCGATCACCGGCGCATTGGTGTTCGGCGCGCCCGTCGTGGTTCTCGCGATCGTAGACGCGATCCGGCGGCGGAAGACGGGGAGTGCGCGTGCGGCCTTCACCTATCTTGGGCTGACCGCGGGCATGTGGGTGCTGGGATTGATCGACGCGTTCAAGCACAGCCAGGACGCGTGGAGTTCGGTGGAGTTCGGCGGCCTTTTTTTGTCGCTCAGTTGCACCATCCTCGCGATCGCGGCGGGATGGATGACGTTCTCGACCATCGGCAGCGGAGACCGCGCATGACCGTCGCCCGCTCCGTCGCCGCGGCGACCGCCACCGCGCTGTCGCTCGTCCTCGCTGCCTGTGGCGGCTCGCCGAACGTCCGCGATACCGGGCCGGAGCCGCAACTACCGGACATTCGCCAGCATCTGGTCCCGACCATCAAGGTTGCGCGACCGACCGGCTGGGGTGACGCGGTGCCGACCGTGCCAGCGGGCTTCCACGTCGTCCCCTTCGCGACCGATCTGCGGATCCCGCGGCAGATGCTGGTACTGCCGAATGGCGACGTGCTGGTGGCTGAGGGGCGCGGCGGCAACGAACCCAAGCTTCGCCCCAAGGACGTGATCGCCGGCTATATCAAGGGGCTCGGCAACACGAACGTCGAGGGCGGCGACCGTTTGACCCTGCTGCGCGACGCAAATGGTGACGGCCGGCCCGAGGCGCGCACGGTATTCATCAACGGGCTCGACGCACCCTACGGGCTCGCGCTGGTCGGCGACAATCTGTACGTCGCCGAACAGGGCGCGCTGCTGCGCTTCCCCTACTCCGCCGGCCAAACGGCAATCCCGCGCTCGAGTGGGGTCGAGGTCACCAAGCTGCCCGGCGAGGTCAACCATCACTGGACCAAGTCGCTGACTGCGAGCGCCGATGGGCAGCGGCTGTACGTCGGTATCGGCTCGAACAGCAACGTTGGCGAGCGCGGCATGGAGATCGAGGGCGACCGCGCGATGGTGTGGGAGATCGATCCCGCCAGTGGCGCGCATCGCACCTACGCCACCGGCATCCGCAATCCGACCGCGCTGGCGATCAATCCGTGGACGCGCGGCTTGTGGGCGGTTGCGAACGAGCGCGACGAGATCGGCGCGCAACTGGTGCCCGACTATCTGACATCGGTGCAACCCGGCGCCTTCTACGGCTGGCCTTGGAGCTACTGGGGCAAGAACGTTGATCCGCGACCTCGGCCGCAAAATCCGGCGATGGTCGCGCGCGCCATCGCGCCTGACTTTGCGCTCGGCACGCACGTCGCCGCGCTGGGGCTGACCTTCGCGAGCGGCCAGGGCATGGGAGGCCAGTATCATGAGGGTGCGTTTGTCGGTCAGCACGGCAGCTGGAACCGGCCCGATTTCGCTGGCTACAAGGTCAGCTGGGTGCCATTCCGTTCCGGCCATCCCGCGGGCGCTAAGCAGGACTTTGTCACCGGCTTCTTGGTCAACGGCAAGGCTCGCGGGCGGCCGGTGGGCGTGACGTTCGACGGCGCGCGTACCGCGCTCTACGTGGCCGACGACCTGTCGAATACGATCTGGCGGGTCTCACCAGCAGCGCAGACGTCAATGCGATAGACGTCTCAGCACTCGCAATCGACAGTTCGCGCAGGGGCAACCGCTACATCGCGGGCAGCGCTCCAAGCGTCACTGGCACGTAGCGCACGCGCAACTCAGTGGCGTTATGGAACGAGTTCATCAAAGCCGAGCCCGCGGGATGCCGAGCTCGGCGACGCTCTTCGCGCCAAGCCCGCTACGACCCAGAAGGCGACATTCAGCCGCGCTAAACGCAGTCCCGAAAGCAGACGTCCGTTCAGCCGTTTTGGAAGCTTGATCCGAGGCGCCGGGTGCCTGCCAACTTAGACGGCTGCTTCGCCGGTTAGGTACGGATCGACCGGCATCTCTGTAGGGATAGATAGTTGCGGCGCCGACCGCGACGCCGCTGCTGCGAGCCACGCCTCGCCACCTGCCCTCTTCCGCGTAGAGCCATCGCCGCGCGTCGCCACTCGGCCATAGATTGCCCGTTCGCGGTCAGACGGCGATCCGGCGAACATCGCGGCGATGTTGCCGTAGGTGCTTGGATCGCGGCCATCTAGGCTGAGGCGGTCGTTAAGGTAGCAGGCGGTCGCCCACGCCGCCTCTGGAGTTGGCGTCCACGAGATGATCCGCTTGCACCAGTACATCCGCAGATTGTTATGCATCCAGCCGTCGATAAGGAACTGCTGCTGACACGCGTTCCACGTCTCGTCACGCGTGTCACCCGCTAGCATGGCGGCAAGCGTCTCTTGTTCGGGCCGGGCGTTGTGAGCATGATCGGCGAGCGTCTGGCGAGCCCAGCCCGCGATCCGGTCGTATTGCTCCGGCGCCTCCAGTTGCGCTGCCTGGTAGTGGAACCACTCGCGCCAGCCGAGCAGCTCATCGGCGAACTTCCGCTTGTGCTGTCCGCCGGCGCTCGCGCCGTTCGCCGCCACCATGTTCTCGCGCGGGCCGAGCACGCCGAAGTGCAGGTATGGCGACAGGCCGCTCGCGCCTTCGCTCCGCGTGGCATCGTTGCGTGCAGAGGCGTATCCGGGCAGCACCTCGGTGACCAGGCGCGCGAGGCGCTCCTCCGCCGCGGCGCGCCCGGGCGGGTGCATCGTGCTGACCGGAAGCGAGTGGTCGATATCGAGGCTCGCAACAATTGCGTCGAGGTCGAGCTCCTCCAGCCGGTCGGGCGCGAACGGCAGCTCGCCGGCATACGGCGTCATGTCGGGCTTCTCGTCCTTCCACTCCGACCAGGCGGCGCGTTCGGGCTCGTGCCGCCGGAGGAAGCCGGAGCGACCCCGCACTTCGCTGCCGATCAGCGCTGGCGGCACCAGGCAGGCAGCGTTGACCGCAAAAACGGGCACCTGCGCCCGTGCGGCGACGCGCTCCGCTTGCCAGCGAGCGACGAAGGTTGGCTGGTCCTCCAGCACCACTGCAGCAGCCTGCGCGGCGAGGCGGTGGACGAGCCCCTTCTCCCGACGCTCGGCACGGTCGACGTGCTGCACGCATGCGAGCTCGCGCTCGCGGCAACCAACGGCGAGGTCGACGCTCGCGCCCAGAATGAAGCGGTGCAGCCGGTCAGAAGCGTAGGGATAGTCTTCCCGGATGCCGTGGTAGACTAGCACGGGCAGGTTCAATCCATTGCCAAGGCGGACTGCCGCGTCGACGACGGGGTTGTCGCGGGCGCGCAAGGCCTGCTGGAGCCAGCAGAGAACGTAGCGACCACCTTGCGCCACGGGGTGATCGGCGATCAGCCGCACGCGTGGCGCTACCTTCCAGTCAGTCGTGAGGACATCGGCGGCCATTAAGCGTTCTCCCTGTTCTCGCGACAACGCGGCGGCGAGCGGAAATCGCCCTCTCGCAGCAGTCAGGCAGGAGTTCGATCAAGATGTTCATCGCCATGAACCGCTTCCAGGTCATACCCGGCGAGGAAGCCGCGTTCGAGGACGTGTGGCTGTTGCGCGACTCGCACCTGGCGGGCGTGCCGGGGTTTGTCGAGTTCCACATGCTGCGCGGACCGGCCGCCGAGGACCACGTCCTCTACTCGTCTCACACGGTCTGGCGCACCCGCGAGGACTTCGAGGCATGGACGCGTTCGGACGCGTTCCGCGCCGCGCACCGTGGTGCCGGCGACCACCGGCCGCTCTACCTCGGGCCACCTCGCTTTGAAGGGTTCGACGTCATTCAGACGGTCAAGCCGGCGTGAGAGGCGTCATGCGCGATCGTCAAAGCGTCACGACGTGAGGATCTTCATCACTGGCTCATCGCAAGGGCTCGGTCTGCTCGCCGGACAGATGCTCGCCGCGAAAGGGCACGAGGTCGTGCTTCATGCGCGAGACGAAGCGCGTGCGACCGAGACGCGGCGAGTGCTGCCAAGCGCCGCCGAGGTCCTCATCGCGGACGTGTCCACGCTCGCCGCGATGCAGTCGCTCGCGAAGCAGGCGAACGCGTCAGGCCGCTTCGATGCGGTGATCCACAATGTCGCGATCGGCTACCGCGAGAAGCGGCGGGTAGAGACTGCCGACGGGTTGTCACAGCTTTGGGCGGTGAACGTGCTGGCTCCCTACGTGCTGACCGCGCTGATGCGTCGGCCAAGCCGGCTCGTGTATCTCAGCTCGGAGCTACACCGCCGTGTCGACGGCAGCTTGCGCGACCTGCAATGGCGGGACCGCTCCTGGAACGGCAACCGCGCCTACTCGGAGACCAAGTTCCAGGACGCGCTGCTCGCCCTCGCTGTCGCGCGAGCCTGGCCAGGAGTGCTGTCGAACGCCGTCGAGCCGGGCTGGGTGCCGACCCGTATGGGCGGGCCGCGCGCGAGCGGCGATCTTCAAGCAGGCGCGACGACGCAGGCATGGCTCGCCTCAAGCGAGGATGCTGGCGCTACATCCAGCGGCGGCTACTTCTTCAACCGCCGCGCCGCTCGCCTCCACCCGGCGACAAGCCGGACCGATCTGCAGGATCAACTACTGGCAGAGTGCGCCAGGGTCAGCGGCATCGAACTATCCCGCCCGACCCCCGCTGACGGTTCATTCCGTAGTCATTCGCCATCATTTCGTACGCCTTCGTCCACAAGCATTAAGTAAGGGATCACGGAGGTGTCAGGACCGCGGTGGCGATCGAGAAGAAGTCTGCCGCTGGCACGAAAGCGATCCGTTCCGGCGACCCTGGCCCTCCTCGCGCGTGAGACGTTGACCGCCTGTCCGGTCATGTGCCTG
>Ga0182216_1000063_pt1 | contig 10475 bp, 15 predicted proteins | sample G5R1MG_17_FD_129669 | JGI IMG/M metagenome (GOLD analysis project Ga0182216, IMG submission 129669) | Switchgrass phyllosphere microbial communities from Michigan, USA - G5R3_NF_03OCT2016_LD1 MG | ecosystem: Host-associated > Plants > Phyllosphere > Phylloplane/Leaf | place: USA: Michigan... | reverse complement strand
GCTGGCAGCGTACGAGGCGGTGCGCGGATGGTGGCTGTCGTGAACGGCGACTTCACCTTCAACCCGCGGCCCTACCTGGGCACGCCGGCCGACATGGACGGCTTCGCCGAGCGCATGACGCGCCTACAGAATGACGCTCGCGCCGCGGGGTTCACGTCGGCCGACGTTCCGAGCAACCGCCAGGTGGGCTCGGTCCTGGACGATCTGTCGGCACGGACCGAGCTGGCGAAATCGCTGGGCGCGCAACGCGTGCGCAACCTGCTGGCGCACGCCGAGCATTTCCTGCTGGACGACGACGCCGGCACCCGGATCGTCCGCATGGTGGAGAACAACGCCAGGCTCATCAACGAGCTGCGGCCGTTCGCGCGCCGCCCCTACCCCACCATGACGATCAGCCTGCCCACGCGCGCGCTGAACGACGCCGATCGCGAGACGCTGATCCTGCTGGGGCAGTATAAGGACATCAACGCGTTCGCCCTGGTGTTGCGCGACACCCGCACAAGCGCCATCGCACCGATCCCGGGCTGGTACGGCGTGCCGAACGGCAAGCACGACGACGAGGGGCGCACCGTCATCCGCCTGGATGACGCGATGCCAGGCGACGAGCGCATGAAATACGCGGCCGTCACCTATTCGATGGCGATCGACGCGGTGCTGTTGATGCTCAATCAGAAGCGGGGCATCCATATCAGCGAGCCGACGCTGCGCCGCCGCTCGATCCGCGCCGGCCGCGCCGTCACCTACTTCGCGCGATCGACGATCAAGCTGTCGCTCGATAACCCCGAGGAGCTGCGCCAGTCCTTCACCAGCGGCACGCACGCCTCCCCGCGGCGGCATGCGGTGCGCGGCCACTATTTCCACCGCGGCGGCGATCGGAGCTGCACGCATCGCTGGGCCGACCTGGACGGGCACGAAGGCGCGTTCGAGTGCGTGGACTGTGAGCGCCGCCGCTTCTGGCGACGCGACTTCGAGCGCGGCGACATCGAGCGCGGCGTCGTATCGCCGCGGTATCTCATCACCGGCGGCGGTGACGCGTGAAGCGCCCCGAATGGGTGCAGCTCCGTCACGCGAGCGGCGGCTACCTGATGCGCATCGGCCCATATTGGGACGTCGAGAGCTGGGCGATTATGGACGATCCACGCGACGGCGGGTTCTTCGAGCGCTTGGACGCCGCCGCCTTCATGGAACGGCGAAGCGCGCCGATCGAGTGGGAGCACTTCGAGCTCGTCGACGCGATCGCGTGCGGCTGCTGTGGGCGCTGGTCGAGCTACGGCGGCCACCCAATGAACAACGACTTCCGCGAGGTCGCGCCGGATCGGTGGCGGTGCGAGAAGCACGTCAACCGCCTGCCCTGCATCGTGGACGGCTGCGGTAAGACGTTCGCGATGCAGCCGGACGACACCTATTACACGCGGACGGTGTGCGGGAAGCACTGGCGTCTCGCGCCGCTGCGCATGCGCCGCCACGTCACCTCGATCCGCAAAAAAGCCCGCCGCATCGGCTGGACGGACCGCCTGCTTCGGTTGCATAACCTCGCCTGGGAGCGCGCCGTGCGCACCATCCAGGACGGGCAGCGCTTGGACATGACGGAGATAAACAAGCTGTTCGGCTGGGACGAACCCACCAACTGAAGGGACTGACATGACTACCACCATCCCCCTACCCGTCAGCGCGGACGACGTGCGCGCGATCATCCGTGCCTGGCTCGATAGCGACGACGCCAGCCATCACGGCCGCTTCGAGCGCGCGCTGGACGCGGTGCTTGATATGGACGGACCGAGCGCGGCGATCGACGCGAGCGTGGACGCTGTGCAGGCCGCCACCGCGTTGATCGAATGGTGCCGCCGGCAATCGAGCCGCGCGGGCACCGGCCACATCGACGAGAACCAACGCTTCGTGCTGCGCGGGCTCCTGGAAGAATTCGATCGTGCGAACGCGCTGTCGGCTGCGCTCGATCACACCGGCGCCGCCGTCCGCTCCGCGCAGTCCGCCGACGCTGAGACGGTGCGCTTCGTCTATCGCAATTATCGCGGCGAGATAGGCATCCGCGAGGTGCGCGCGCCGCTCGTCGGCTACATGGGCTCAACGGAATGGCACCCGGAACGCCAGTGGTTGTGCCGCGCCTTCGACGTGGAGAAGCAGGCATATCGCGACTTCGCCGTGGCGGACATGCGGATGCTCGACGCACTGTGCGAGCCGGCAGCATGAGCGGCCCGATCGCGCATCCGGTGCGGGTGCGCTTGAGCCGGCTGGCGGGCTGGAAGCTGCCCGCCAGCACCATAGTCGTCACGCGAGCGACGAAGTGGGGCAACCCGTTCCCGATCGGCCGCGAGGGGCCGCTGGGCCGCATCGCGCCGGACGCCGCGGGGGCGGTGGGCTTCTTCCGTGCGATGCTGTCTGATCCCGAGATGCGGCCCGAGCGCGGCTACCCGGGCGATGCGCGCTTCCCGTCCACGTTCCTCCCGCTGCGCGGCTATAACCTGGCTTGCTGGTGCAAGCTGGGTGCGCCGTGTCACGCCGACGTGCTCCTGGAACTGGCGAACGCGGTGCACCCCACGTCGCCGGCGATCCTGTATTCCGAGCTGAACAAGAACAACGGCGATGGCGTCGAAGAAGCGTAACCCCTTCGCGCATCGCCCTGCGCCGCCGCCGGCCGCGGTCAACGTGTGTCCGCACGGGCGGCGCGAGGGATTCGGGATGTCGTGCGACGATTGCATCGCCGACCTGAAGCGCGTGACGCCGCGCGAGCTGACCATCACCGTCGTTTCCACTGGCGTCGTGCACACGTTTCGCGCGCCGCCGCTACCGAAAAAGAAAGGCCGCCGAATGGGCAATCGCCCAATCCTACGTCCATCCTACGAAACCGTGATGCCGAACGCTGACAGTCGGCCGCGCGTCCATCTCCGCCTCGTCGATCAGGGCGGCAAGGTCGCGATCGGCTACAAAGCGCACCCCACCGGGCTCGAGCGTTTCGAGCCGTCGATCGAGCTGGCGATGGGCCGCGCGCTGTCCGACGTCAGCGCACCCGCCGTCATCATTTGGGAAGGAATTCGTCGTGTTCAAAATGAAGATTGATGGCTTGCGTCTGCCTCATCGGCTCACTTTCCTTGGATCGCGCGCAGATAAGGCGCGACACGATCGCGCGATGCGCATCCTGGCGCGACCGAACCCCGACTGGCGCGCAGTGAAGAAGGCGCACCGCCTGCTGCGCGACGCCGATCGCGCCGGGCGCATTGCGCGAAAGGAGGAGATGGAGCGGGCATGGGCGAGCTTGAAGCCCGGGTTCCACGGGCTCGCCGACGCGTTCAAGCGCGCGACGGAGAGCATCGCGGCGGCGACGTCTGGCTTGAGCGGTTTCCGCATCCCGATCCTGCCGCCTGGTGACGAGATACGCACGATCGCGGTGAAGCCGGCGGCGCGCATGGGAAAGACGGCGGCGGCGATCGAAGCGCGCGGACTGCGCGAGGTGAATTACAGCACTCGCGCCGCGGTCGATGCCACGAACCACTATGAGATAGGTGACATCGACGATCTACTCGATAACCCCGCTGTGAAGCGTCTGCGCGATCTGGCCGATAATCGCGCGCGAGCGATGCACGATCGCATGTTGGCGGCAGCGCTGACGGGGAAGGTCGCTCAGGCGCGCGGCTCATGCCGGCATGGCGTCTGGCTCTACGGCGATAGCTGCGCCACCTGCGCGCGCGAGGATGCGGCATCATCATCTTCCTCACGCCAGGAAGATGATGACGGGCAGGAATAGGATCGGAATAATTTAGGGGCGGCGTGCAGATGGGCGCCGCCGCCCTGGAGGTTACTCGCCGAATTGCGTGGCGAGTGAAGTGCCCGCGGTCGCGGTGCCGCCCGAACCATTGTCCGCGCGACAGCGGTTGTAACGGAAGAAAATGCGCGTCTCGAACGGATAAACCGTGTTGGCGTTGGTCGCCGCGATTGGCGCCGCGTACGGCACCCAGTTGACATTGTCGGTCGATCCGGCCGGCGTCAGCGTCAGCGTCGCGCTCGCGACTGATCCCGTTGAGAGAAAGCACGCCATCCGCGGGTATCTGTATTCACCGCCCGACCCAACGCCCATGTCCCGGGCGTTCGAGACTGCGCCGCCAACCGCGATGCTGCCGTTCGTCAGCTCGTTCCAATAAAGCATCTTGTTGTTGTTGATCGTTTGGTTCGACAGCGTGACCGGGAACGGCGCCATCGAGCGCTTGATTGCGAAGCCGCCGGTGGCCGCCGTGATCGTGCCCGTCACCGTGACGCGGACGTAGAGCGGACCCGCGGGCAGGAAGAAGCCGGCAGATGCCGTCTGTGTGTTCGCCACGGCGCCGCCGTTGAGCTGCTGCGCGTTGATCGCGAACCAATTCCCGTTCGTGCCGTCGGTCGAATCGTTCGAGCCCTGGAAGTTCCAGGTCGCCCCGTTCGCGGCGGTGCCCGTCTGAAACGAGATGCCAGCAAAGCCGCTGGTAGTAGCCGAGAACAGGACTGCGCCGCTCGTCGATCCTGGAGTGACGGGCACCACCTCGCCGTCCAGCTCGCGGAACGTCTGCGGGTTGGTCGCGCCGCACGGCGCCCACGCGGCGCCTGTCCAGCACACCAGCTTGGAAGGCTCCGGGTTGCTGTCCGTCTTGGCGCTGCCTGGATAGAACGGCGGCGGCGTCGTCTGCGCGGCAACCGGCTGCGCCACGCACGTTGCGAGCGCCAGGAACATGAATAGTCGTCGAAGCATCGTCTCATCCTTTCGCATGGGCATCGTTTCGCCCCTCACGCTCACTTGTTCGCTTCGAGACGAAGCAAACCGCTAGACGGATAGCACTGGCATGCTATGTCCGTCGTGCCGTGAGCGTCGCGCTGCCCGTGAGCCCGGCGATAGTAGGTGCCCCGTCCGGTTCTAGTCAGTCCCGGGACGGGGCACCGAAACGAGAAACCCCCGACCGCTCTAGTAGATACTGTCCATCGACAGGCCGGCGCTGTATTTCGCGCCCTGCATGTGCGCCAGGCGGATGTCGGACATGACACCGAAACCGATTCGATCCTGCATCCACACGTTATACTTCGTGTTGACCACCACCATGACGCTCTTCGTTTTGCCTACGAGCGTCTGAAGCGAGGCATATTTCGTGTGAAAATCTGTCTCGTTCAGCCACGACAGCTCAAAGTCGACCAGCCTTCCGCGCCATCCTGAGACGCGATCGAGGGTGCCGAACCGATTGCGCGCCGCCGCCCCCAGGTCATTCGGCGCCAACGTGTACCCCTTCGAGTGGTTCACGCTTTCGCGCATCCAGCCGCACACAAGGTTGCGCAGCAGCAGGAACGGCGCGGGGCTGTTGATCGTCACCCGCCATTGGGTGTTCGTCGTCGTTGCGGCGAGCTGGTAGAGCGCGTGATAGACGCGCCGCCGCCCGATCCCAGGCGACACGCGCATCGTGCGCGAGCCCGAGCTGTTCGAGCCCGCACCGCCGAACGCCACGCCCGTCGGCGCGCTCTCTACCGTCCAGGTCGCATCGTCACCGATCATTGTGCCGAGCAGGGCCACCGCGTCGATCGGTTCGCCCGACGTCTGCCACGTCAGCGTCGTCGTGCCGATGCCGATCGCCTGGAACGACGCCTGGGGATCGTCGCTCAACAGGTTCGAGACGGGGAAGCCCGCGCGCCCGTTGACACCGGCCCCATACGCCACCGCCAAGTTGACCACCTCCGCCGGCAGGACAACCGCCGCAGGCTCCACCGATCGGCCGACATAGGCCGGCGGAGCTGTCGTCAGCGTGGCGCCGAGTGCGAGCGGCGAATACTGACCCCCTGCAGCGGTGTTGCGCGCGCGGGCGAAGAAGGGCGTGTCGCCCGGCAACCCGGGGATGGCGATGGCGGTGGTGCCCGTTGCCAGCGCGCTCGTCACCGCGAGCAAGGTATCGTCGGAAGCGAAATCGCGCTCGCGGTTCAGCTCCAGGAAGAACGTGCTGTTGGCGGCGTCGTTGTTCGTCAGGTTGACCGTCAGCGATCGAGCGGCGCGCGCGGCGATCGTCAATCCAGGTGCGGGCATGCGCGGCTCCTCGTATCGTGCCGCGCATATCTACACGGGTCAGCCTACCGTATCGACCGCGTTTCGCTCCACCTGCATGTCCACCGCGATCCCCTTCATCGTCATCGGCTTGTTGATCGAGCGCGTGGCGTCGATCATCTGCACGCGCGGCAGAACGGGCACGATCGGCACGTCGATACCGATCGACATCGGCTCGGCCGCCTCCGCCGCCTCCGAGCTGCGGTTCGACGACAGCACGTTGAACTTCTCCGTGAGCAACGCCTGCGCGACGCTGGTGGAGCGGAAGAAGCTGTCGATGGTGTAATCGTCGCCGCCTTGGGGCTTCGCGTCTGGCCGCGCCGCCAGGATACCGGGTGCCTGCGCAACGGCGAACTCAGTTGCTCGGATTACTCGCCTGATCCGCGCTGTGGTTGCCGTCGCCATGTCCAGGAACTCCGTCGATCTTGTGCAGCTCGGTCGCCAGGTCGCCCAACGCGCTCGGCATCTCCGCCTTGACCGACGACGTATAGACTTCGCTTAGCGCCGCGCCAACGCCGCTCGCCGCCGGCTTGTCAGGATCGGTCATCGTCATGTGCGCGGTCGCGCGTCCGGCGTCGTCGGTGTCCACCTTCGACAGATACGGCTTCGCGGTGGCAGCGATTGGCAGCACGGCGTCGATCATCTGTTCGCCGCGCTTCGTTGCGCGCTCCAGGATGAAACGCACCGCCTCGAAGCCGGACATCGACAACAGCGAAGCCAGGAGCGCCGTCTGCTGGCGCGACATCGTGAATTGGTCGATGCAGAAAGTCACGACGATCGCAAAGAACGGCATGATGCACAGCCGCGTCAGCCACCAGCTCGCGTCCGGCCGGCGCCCTTCGTGACGCTCACGACCATAGGCACCGATCAGCCCCGCGGCGAGCGCGAGCGATACAAGCCCCGCCCAGGCGAGGAACGCGCGTAGAGGAGTTAGGGGGTCCACTCCCCGGTCACGACAACGCGCCGGCAGCGAACAACGTCACCATCACCAACGACTGGGTGACGAGAATGGCCCGCTGGTGGTCTTTCGGCGCGTGAACGACGCGCTGCGCGAAAAAGAAGATGCCCGAGATGGCGAAACAGAACAGCGCGATCGCGAAGAACTCGTTCGGCTGGGGCGGGATCGCACCTACGAACGCCTGCCATTGAAAGATGATGAGCCCGACACCGATGAAGCCGAGCGACGTACAGATCATGTCGCCCCTTTGCTCCCGGTTGCTCACGATCCGCACCAGCGCCTTCCCCCCCATCACTCCGATAACGCTCCACTCGATCGCGACGAAAAGCCGTAGAGCGTTGATGAGATGAATTAGCGCGACGTCGGACATGGGCACCTCTTCCCGGGCCTCCTCCTGCCCGCCTTCACGCCTAACCCATTTCAATCAGGAGGGGAACGCTCCGGTGGCCTTTCCGTAGCATCACCCCCGGCGCCGGGGCGCCAGCCGAACGCGACGACGAGCGTTAAGAGCAGGCCGGCGCATAGCACGCCAGCGGAAGAAACGATTAACGCGATCGACCACCACACTCCACAACCCCACGTTCCCCACGATCAGGCATTGAACGCCCAAAATCGTGTTCGTGATTTCCTCGTAGCGGTTGATAAGCGCGACGTCGGCGTGACCGGAATACGCGACGCCGACGGTCATTGAAAGGATCGAGCACACGGCGGTCGCGATCGAGATGCCAAAGCATCGGATCGTCATCGCGACGCAGACGATGAACACGCCCATCTCGGCGAAGGTGTTGACGAGGGCGGTGCCTTCCGCGGGCACCCATAGCCCCAGGATGTTCGAGAACACCACATTGGCGACGAGCGCCCACGCGATCTTGCACGCGGGCGTCCGCCAAGCGAAGCGGAGCGTCAGCAGCGTTGCGACGAGCCAGATGGCGCTCCACCCCCAGTCCATCTTACTCGGCCGTCTTCGGCGGTTCGTGCTTCGTGCCCGACTGCGTCGTCATTTCGCCGGCGGCTGGCGCGGTGGTGTTGCCGGCGATCGTGTCCCAATTCAGCTCAGGATGCTCGGGACGAAGATGATCGGCGAAGCCATGCTCCAGCCGCTTGTGCAGGCGATCAGCGACACGGAGCATCCGAGCATCGCCGCTGGCCTTCACCATCGCGTGCAGCTCGCGCATATCGCGCCCGATGTATTCGCAGTCGTCTTGAAGTCGTCGCATCGTCAGCTCCCTCGATCGTCGGAAGCGGTATGCGAGGAAAGGTCTGGTGTGGAAAGGGGCGACGACGTCACACCGCCGCCCCTGCGATCACACCCATCGCATCGCCGAGCTATCAGCTCGCGGCGGCGGTGTCACCATCGGCCGGCGCGGCCGGCGCGTCCTCGGTCGCTGCTTCGGTCGCCTCGCGCACGAAGCCGGCGTCCGGCTTGGGATCGTCGGCTTGCTTCTGCGGGCGAGGCTGGCCCGGCATCGCCTTGCCGCCCATATCGCGGTTCATCGCCTGCGCGATCAGGCCGCCGCGGTTGCCGTCGCCCATGCCCTGCCAGAAGTTGGTCGCGGCGAAGCTGGCGAGCTGCGCGCATGCGACGCGGCCTTCGTCGTCGAGCTCGTTGCTGCGCGCGTACAGCAGCTCGGCCGTGCGGCAGATGCCGTCCACCGGCGACGGCGAGTCCACCAGCTTCTCCAGTTGCTCGAACGTGTCGGCGGGGAGCTGCCCGTCGGCGTGCGCGAGATACCGCCGCATGACGCGGCGCGCGCTGGTGATGTCCGTGATCGTCGTGATTTCAGCCATGATGTCCTCCTAGTTGAGCCCGCGGCCCTCGCGGGATTTACCTTCGTCCGTGCGTTGCCACCAGCCCCATCGCGTAGAACGTCCCAGCGCCGTTGAGCCGCATGATCTGCAACACGTAAACAGCGGTGCCGGTGGCCGGCAGATTGGCGTCCATGAACGTCCAGCTCCGCACGTCGCGCTGCCCTCCCATCGCGAACTGCGGCGCGGTCGGCAGCACGTAATCCTGCTGTCCGTCCATGCGCCGCACGATGCGGAACGCGGCGCGATCGGTGCTGCTGCCGCTCTGCTGCGCCTCCCAGCTCAGTTTCACCTCTGTGGACCCGCCCTGGAAGACGGGCACGTTGACCGCTACGACGGTCACTGGAGGTTCACCGTGCCAGGCCGCGTCCCACCGCCGCCGCCGCCGCCGCCGCCGCCCGTCCCTCCACCGCCGCCGCCGGAAGCGGTATCGAAGTCGACCCAGGAGTTTTGCGGGAAGTTAGCCATGCCGCCGGCATAGTCGATCGCGATCCACGCGGGTACCGTGACCGTGTTCGCGTTCATGTCGCCGGTCGCGACGATGCTCTTTGTGGCGAGCGATCCTTGCCCGGTGATCGAGCTGGCGACGCCGAGCGACGTGATCGCCAGCGATTCCGTCACGATCGAGGTGCCGTCGCTGCGCGTGACCGAATAGTCCAGGCTGAAGGCGTTAAGCGAGAAGAGCGACTGCTGGAAGATGTTGGCGCGCGTGATCTGCCCAACAGTGGCGAAGGCACCTTGTCCACTGATCGCCGACGCGGTGCGATTTTCAGTGATGTTCGCTCCGCCTTCCTGCGGCTGATAATTCTGCACTGAGCCTAGATTGTTGCCCTCCTGTCCGTAGTAGAGGTTGCTGGCATAGCGCTCCGTCACGTCGTTGCTCGCCATCGAGACAGTCGACTTGGTGGCGAAGGTGCCTTGGTTTGTGATGCCCGCCGCCGTGCCGCTGATCGTCTTATAGTTGGCGTTCGTCGCGCGAACGCCAGCTTGTTCGAGCAGGAAAGCATCGCCGAACATGATGTTTCCCTGCCCGGCAAGGTTGCCGAACCCGGTTAGGAAGGTGCTTCCAAGCCCGACGCTGTCCTTCGTGGCAAAGGCGCCCTGCCCAGCGATTGCCGCCGCGGTGTTGCCGCCGGTCCGGTCCGCGCGCTTATCGGCACTTCCCGGGGCGTAGGGCGGCGCTGTCGTCTGCCCGGGCGGACACACGACAATTTGCGGCCGCATCATAAACAGGTACGGCTCGGCGCCTCCGTTGTAGTATTGGCGAACGCGGAGCCACGCGAAGGCGGCGTTAGCGGGCGCCGTGGCGAACCCGCCCACGGTGTCGAAATTCGCCGGGTCGCCATTTAAGCCGCCGCCTTGACGGCCACCGTTCCAAACCGTTTCCGAGATGTACCCGCCGGTCGCATTGTACCAATGCACGTTCGTCTGCCCGCTACACCGATGAGGGGCGAGCATCGCAGCGACGTACACGTTGTCACCTGGCTTCACCGGAACGAAGTAGCGCGAGTCCTCGCTCGGTCCAGACGCAGCCAGCTCATGCCCCGAGCCAGACGTCGGAGTGCCGCCGAGCGACATGAACAGAACTGCGTTCGAGCCCCAATACTTCTCGCCGCCGCTCGCGGTGAAATTGATGCCACGATTGGG
>Ga0182216_1000061_pt1 | contig 10718 bp, 6 predicted proteins | sample G5R1MG_17_FD_129669 | JGI IMG/M metagenome (GOLD analysis project Ga0182216, IMG submission 129669) | Switchgrass phyllosphere microbial communities from Michigan, USA - G5R3_NF_03OCT2016_LD1 MG | ecosystem: Host-associated > Plants > Phyllosphere > Phylloplane/Leaf | place: USA: Michigan... | reverse complement strand
ATTAGTAGCGCTCACCGTGGCCTGGCCCGCCACCACCCAGTAGCGCGGGGCCACCGACAGCCGCCCCAGGCGCAAAACCCAGGGCGGCAAGGATAAAGCTTGGCTCACGACTGCAAATCGAGGTCGAGGCCACCCAGGGGCACCGCCACCGGCTCGGTGGCCGGGCGGGCGGTACGGCGCTTCGCAAACAAGCGGCCCAGGCGCAAGGCCAGCACGCGCAGCGGGCCGGGGGCGTAGCCATCGCGGTTGAGGCAGAGCTGCACGTTGGGCAGCGCAAACTCCTGAATAAGCAAATCGAGCTCGGGTAGGCGGCTGGTGGGCGTGGCGCCGCCGTCAATCACGACCAGGTTCACGGTGGCCCCACTCATTACGGCCAGCGCGTGGCTGTCCTGGCTCAGGGGCAAGTTTTGCACCAGCAAAATCTCGTCGGGCTGGGCCTCGGGGTTGGGCGAGGTAGCGTCGCGCAGGGTGAGGGCGCGCAGCTTCAGGCCCTTGGCTGCCAGCGCCTGGCGCAGGTGCTCAAAGAAAAACGCCTGGCCTTCTTTCTCGGTGAAGGCGCTCACTACCAGCTTGGTGCCGGGTGCCAGCATCCCTTTGAGGGCCAGCCGGGTAGCCAGCTGCGTGAAGAACGCCAGCCGGCCCGCCAGCCCGCGCCCCAGGTGCGGAATAATGGCCGCCAGCGGCGTGCGCGTTTCCTTCTGCACGCCGTCGGCATCGCCGGGCGTCGAGCGCACGATGGACAGCAAATACACCAGCAGCGTGCCCGCCAGCATCCCCAAAAAGCCCGACAGCACCAGCACAAACGTGCGGTGCGGCGAGGTGGGCTCTACCGGCACCTGCCCGGCCGCGATGATGCGGTGGTACGAGGTAGGCGTGGCCTTCGCAATCTCCGCCTCCGTCGCTTTCTCGCGCAAAAAGGTGTACAGCTTCTCGTTGAGCTGGAAGTCGCGCTGCAAGATGGTCAGGTTCTTCTCGCGGGTGGGCAGGCCCACAAACGCGCCCTGCGCCTGCGCAATGGCGCGGTCGAGCTCACGGCTCTTGATGGTGAGGTTGGTGCGCGTGTTGCGGATGCTTTCGAGCAGGTAGCCGTTGAGGTCGGCCAGCTTCATGTCCACCGTTTTCACTTTCTCATCTTCGGGCGTGAAGCGCAGTAGCAGGTCGTGCTTTTCGGCTTGCAGGTCCTTGATTTTCTTCACGATGTCCGTCGAGAGCATGTCGTTGAACGCCTCAAAGTTGGGGGCTAGCTCCAGGGCGCTCTTCTTGCCGTCGCTCATGTAGCGGTAGAGGTCGTTGGCGGCGGCCAGGCTCATTTGCAGGTTCGAGCGCTGCATTTTCAGCTCCGATACCTTGTGCAAATCGGTATCGGTTTCCTGCTTGATGTTAACGATGCGCTTGAGGTCGCGGTATTGCTCCACGGTGTCTTCGGAGTGGGCCAGCGTGCGGCGCACGTCCTTAATTTGGGCGCCGATGGTTTCGGCGGCCGTGTTCACTACCTTGTATTTAATATCCAAGTAGTCATCCAGGTACACTTTCGAAAGCGCATTTACCAGGTCGGCCGCTTTTTGCGGCACCGCGCTCTGGTAGCTGATGCGCAGCACCGGCACGTTGTGGTCGGTGCTGATGACGTCGAGGTGGCTGCCAATGTCTTCGAGCAGCCGGGCGCGGTTGTGCTGCACCAGCCGGTAGTGGTCGGCCAGCGAAATATCGGGGCGCGCTTTCAGCAGCGAGTCGTTGCGGCCGATGCGCAGCTCGGCCCCACTCAGGCGTAGTACTTGGCCCAATTGCCCCTGCGTGGTTTCGCCCGAGGGCGCAGTTACCTGCACGAGGCCGGCGGCGTCGATGCGCAGGTCAAACGGCTGCTCGGTCCACTTGGGGTTGGCCACTTTCATTTCGGCCGTGAAGGGGCTGGCGCGGTACATCTCGGTAGTTTGCACCTTGCCCACGCGGTAGGCGCTGAGGTCAAAATCGAGGCGGTCGAGGGCGCGGCCCATCAGCAGCGGCGAGCGCACCAGCTCTACTTCGGCGCTGGTGCGGTTGTCGCCCGAAAATGCATCCAGGTTCTTGATGAGCGTGGTATTGAGCACGCCCTCGTTCACGTCGGCCAGCTTGATTTTGGCCGTGCTTTCGTACAGCGGCGTGGCGTAGCGCAGGTACTGCCAGGCGGCCGTGAGGCCCAGGCCCGTGCACACCGCCACGATGGGCAGGCCGGTCCACAGCGGGCGCAGGGCGCGCATGTTTTGCTTAAACTCACTCATGGCTAACTACTTATTGAAGGAATCGGAATACGATAAAGAACGTGCTGATAATGGACGAGATGCCCAGGATGGTCGGCGACTTGCGGTCGAACTGCTTGCCGTTTTTGCTGGGCACGTACACCACATCGCCGGGTAGTATCACCAGGTTGTCGCGCTCGAAGCCCGTCAGTTGGGTGAGGTTCACCTCTGTGGCTTGGGTGCCTTTGGCGTCCTGGCGCAGCACTTTCACGTGGCGCTTGTCGGCGTACACGCCAAAGTCACCGGCCTTGCCCAGCACCTCCACCAGCGTGTTGCGCTCCTTTTCGAGGCGCTGCTTGCCCGGGGCATTCACCTCGCCGAGCACGGTAGTTTCCAGATTCAGCACCTTGATGACCATCTGCGGATTGACTATCCACTTGCTTAGGACTTTTTCCAGCTGCGCTTCGGCTTCCGCAATGGTGAGGCCCTCCACGTGGTAGTTGCCCACCTTGGGCACGTTGAGGTTACCGAAGGCATCGACCAGTTCCCACTTACCCTCGTTTTCGCCCACCGGGTAGTGCCCGTAGATGGAGCCCACGCTCAGCTCCTCGTGGTCGAATACGCTGATGGTGACCTTGTCATCCTTGCGCAGGCGGTACTGGTAGTCGGCCCCCACCGACAGGGCGGCAGGGGCTGGCAACTGCTTCTTCGTGACAAACAGGTTTTGGGTGCAGCTACTCAGCAAGCCCAGCACCAGCACGGTGGCTAGGCGTAGTAGCCCCGACGATAATAGTAATTTTTTCATGTTCATCATATAAATAGCACCCGCACATCCAACACCAGCTAACTGCTTAACCTATAGCGAAAACAGAGATAAAAACTTCGATTTAGCCTTTGCCTTCTGGCGGCTGGCCAGCAGGGCCTGCACCTGCTCTACCTTGGCTAGCACGGCGGCCAGGCGGTCGGTGAGCTGCTCATCTTTCACTACGTAGTCGAAGGCCCCGAACTTGAGCGAATCGACGGCCACCTGCACTTGCTGCTGCCCGCTCACGAGCACCACGTAGATGTCGGGGTTGAAGCGCTTGATGGCTTTGAGCGCATCGGTGCCCGACACGCTGCCCATCATCTGGTCCAGAAAAATGATATCCGGCTCCTCAATCAGCGCATCGAGGCACGAAGCGCCGTTGTCAAAGGTTTGAATATTCTCAAAGCCCAGTCCCCGGATGGCGTGCTCCATCAGCTGGCGGCAGAAGTGGTCATCGTCGACCAGGAAAATTTTGGAAGGTTTATCTAGCATGGCACAGTACGTTTGGCCTGGCAAAGGCCAACGCGGTGCCAAGACTTGGCTTTTGTATAAGTTGCTTACAATCAGTAGGTAAAAGCTATATTAGGAAGCGGGGGCCTCTAATTTTAAGAATCCCGTCTGAAAAATGGAGTTGGCGGTAGGCCGTGTTAAAACATCCCTGAGTGGGCTAACCCGAGAGGGTAGTGCCAATTTCTGGCTTCCCCGCCCATGCCCGCCACCTCAACTACCAGCAGCTCCGCCACCACCCCAAACCAGCTGTCCGATTGCAAAGCGCAACGCGTGCGCCAACCCATTAGCGGCGCGCGGTAGCTAGCCACAGCCTGCGCAAGGTGGGTTTCTGGTAGCTCTCGACTGTACGCCTCCCAGTCCTGCTAGAGCTGTTTGTGTTCGTCAAGGCCCAAGTAGCGCCTCGCACAGACCCAGCACCTGTGCGACCCGCATGGCAGCCGGTTTATTCTGAATTATGCGCTGAAATGCCAAAGAATGGAGGCGTTATTTTATTTATCTCACTGCTAATCATCCTACCTGAATATCTCGGTAAAATGTCATAATTACACCCTTTTCTGCAATGTATAAGCATGGCCTATCTGCTCATATATGCTTCATAGTAAGATTTCTAAACTTATTGCTATTCAAATATTTATAATAAATAAGTAATTAATGCAAGTGTGGTTTGTGCTAACATTGTCCTTTTTAGGCACCTATGCAGCAAGTTAGATTTGACTGTTCTTACCTCTTTTTCCTTTTCCAAACCATTGCTGTCTCATGTCAAAAAAACTTGACCCAACTACCTCCTACTGGCAATCAGTGAGGAGAAAAACATTAGTGGCTTCAGTGCTCACGGCACTTACGTTCGGCTTCTCGGCCTGCGAAAAAGACAAAACGGATGTTGCCCCCACTGCCACCGAAGACCCTACCATGCAGCGCTTGTTAGGAATGGGCTTCGACAAGAAAAATATTGAAGACAAGGGTGCCTACTATCTAGTGGAAGGGGATATCCGGTTCGATAAACAGGCTACTGGAACTACTCCTGCCACACAGCCAGGGGTCATTGCCCAGGCTCAAAACCAAGCCCATACATTTGAGCTAATTCGCTACGACAGGCAGCAAAGTATCTTGATAAGGGTAGATGAGGCCTCGCTTTCTGCTAATAATATCAGTCTTACGCAGTGGCAGACCGATATTCAAAATGCCATCGCGAACTGGAATAATGTTCAAGGCTGCCGAGTAGACCTTATTTATACTACTGCGCCCTTCGCCGACATTACCATCAGGGGTGACCATCTGTCGCCGGGCCTCTTTGGCTACTCCGCGTTCCCTTCTAACGGTGCGCCCGGCTCCGAGGTAGTGCTCAATGTTGATGACGCGCCTAACTACCGGAGAATGACCACTATCACGCATGAAATTGGTCATTGCCTGGGCTTTCGGCACACCGACTTCGTAGATTATGAAAGCACTGATAATGCTGTTGTTATCTATGGCACACCGTTGCGAGATGCCAATTCAGTTATGAACTCTGGTAGTGCTCCTAATCGCCAGCAGCCTTGGGTAGGGTTTTCTACCTATGATGTTATCGCTTTCCAGAATTTATACCCCGTTTATGCTTCATCCGTTGGGAGCAACTATTTCAAAATTCTGAATCGAGCTACCGGCAAATCGATGGATGTGAGCGGTGGTGGTGGCAACACCAACGACGGGGTGCAAATAGTACAATGGGGAGATGGTGGCTCCTACAGTGAGCACTGGTACCTGCAGAGTGCTGGCGATGACCATTACAGCATTCGAAATCGGGTTACCACTAAATCGCTCGATGTGAGTGGTGGCAGCAGCAGCACGAACAACGATGTGCCGATAGTGCAATGGGGTACCGGCAGTGCAACTAGCGAGAACTGGCGGCTACAAGACGTGGGCGGCGGCTATTATAAAATAGTGAACCGCGCTACCGGCAAGGCTATCGACGTAAGCGGTGGCGGTAGCAATGGGGGCAACGGAGTTCCCCTGGTGCAGTATTACTACCAGGGTCACGCTAGCCAACAGTGGCGGTTGGTGCCACTATAGTACAATAAAAAAAGCTCAGGTCATCTGGCCTGAGCTTTTTTTATTGTACTATAGTGGCACCTGCTCCTTTGTAAGTAGGCCCTTTGTCGTAATTTAGAAAGGCACTTTCATTCGTCTTGCTACGTGTCCCAGAATATCTATGTTTAAGCGCTTTTTCGCGTCCATAACCGGCTTGGCCCTGGGATGGCTAGGAGCTATGAATGTGCAAGCACAATCTTCGCCCGATACGACAGCTCTGCACTGCCTGCAGGTACCAATAAGTTTGGCAGCTCGAGTAAGAGCCGCTAGCCTCATTGTAGAAGCAGAGGCAGGAACTGCGGTAGCTAGTTGGGATGCAAGCCACCAGCACATTTATACCCGGCAGTCTTTGCACGTACTGCATGTATTCAAGGGCATCCCATCCGATACGCTTGCCCTGCCACTATTAGCAGAAGGTGGCCAGGTGGGGCTAGACCAGCAACTACTTACCAATACGTTTTCTCCTTTAGCAGAAGGCAAAAGGGGTATCTTTTTCTTAATACCAGCTCCTTGGCCGGGGCTAGCTGCCGCAGGGTACACACCTTATGGCTCTACGCAGGGGGTTATTGTCTATGAGGCGGCGACTGGTACAGCTGCTGACCCGTTTCATACCTACACCTCGGTAGCAGCAGCGGTAGCTGAAATAGTGCGCCTCATAGGAAATACTTCACTAGTAAACCCAATTAAGAATAGCCAGGCTCAGCCCCTTGCACAAGCTGGCCCTTTGCTACGCACCACGGCCAGTATTACGAGCTTTAGCCCATCAGCGCTCGTAGCGGGCGTCGGAGCCGTATTAACTATTCAGGGGAGTGGCTTTGGAGCCAGCCAGGGTACTGGCAATGTATCTTTTCAGAATGCGGATAACGGAGGCGCTACCACCAACACCCCACGCCAGGCTGATTACTTGAGTTGGAGCGACACCCAAATTCGGGTGCGAGTACCCTCATCGGGTAGCAATGGCCAGCCGGCAGGTACAGGAGCAGTGCGCGTAGTAGCTGCTGACGGTAGTATTACTTATACGGCTACACCTCTTATCATTACTTATGCTCTTACCAACGTTAATACGGCGGCGGCGGGGTTGAGTAGCCAACCCAGCCATGTAGCAACTAATGCCACGGGCGGGCTCACCTTTCATTTTGGCCCAAACTTTCAGAACTCAGCGGCAGTAGCGCCGTGGCAGCGAGCGCTGGCCCAATGGCGCTGCAGCACGGGCATAAACTGGAATTTGGCTGCGGCAGCTACTACCAATGCTATTACCAACGATAATCAGAATGTAGTTGCCTTTGATACTGGCTCCGATTTACCGGCTGGCACGCTTGGCCGCACCACTACGTACTACAAAGGCTGCTACGATGCGCAGGGGCGCATCGTATTCTATACGCAAGAAATCGACCAACAATATGCTAGCCCAAGCCCCACGCTTTCCTTTCAATATGGGCCGGCCCTGGCTACTGGGCAGCAAATAGATTTTGAGTCCGTATTCATCCATGAGCTAGGGCACGCGCAGCAGTTGGCACACGTTATTCAGCCGGGAGCTGTCATGCATTACATCATTGGCCGGGGGCAGAATCAGCGTACGCTGAATCTTTCTTCCGATGTAGTAGGTGGGCGGCGCGTACTACGCACCCTCAGTTTTCGCGACAATGGCTGCAGTGGACCGGCACTACTACCGGCTCCACTTACGTCCCTGTCGGCAGAGGCAACTGGGCTTAGATTTACTACTCAGAACGAGTGTTTTCTCAGCAGCTTCGTTTTAGAACGCACCTTGGGAGCTGATACGATTAGCTGGCAGGCCGTGGCTACCACGCCGGCTGGGCTAGTTAACGGCCAATATAGCCTGACTGACCCTCAACCCGCCCTTGGGTTGCACTATTATCGTCTTGGCCTGCGGCGCCCTGATGGCAGCATTGACTATACCACGCCACTACCAAGTGACAGTAACGCTCAAGTAGCGGACAGCCATCTTTTCCCTAACCCTATTGCTGGTACGCAAGCTCAGCTCACCTATGTTGCGGCCGTTAATGAGACCTTAACTATCTACATTTACGATGAGCTCGGCCGTTTGCACCACCAAGCCACTGCTACAGTGCGAGCAGGCTTAAATGTACTGCCGGTGGAAGTTGGTGGCTTATTGACCGGATTTTACTTGCTACGCCTCACTTCTACCCAAGGCATCAGCCAAAATATTAGGTTAGTGCGCCTCTAGCTGGTGCATTTTCCGCATTAACTCTCTGCACGGGCCAACAGGCAGCGTGCAAGGTAATGAAAGCGAAGTGCTTCATCAGCCCGTCGGCTGCCAGAAGGTGGTTTAAATAGCCCGCCCCGTTTCGGCGCGGGCTAACTGCGTCCGCAAGTATTTATTTTCTTGCTTCAGCGCCTCACTGCCAGTAGTATGGGGCCTTGCGCCCGTGCGGCGCGCACCTAGTGCCCCAGCAGCGCTTCGCTCATGCCCAGCGCTTGTGCGACCCGCGTGGCCACCTGTCCATCCTGCGTTACGCGGCGAATCGCCTCGGCGCGGAAGGCCGCATCATACGTAGTTCTAGGCCGTTTGCCAGCTGGCTTTTCGGCTTCTATGGCAAGGCAAAGTTATTTTCGCCATGTCCATTTCTACCCGACCACCTCAGTATTGATAATGCAAAATTTCTGAACAAAGTATTTAACGCAAAAATAAGCCTCAGTATATAGGAGAGGAAACAGTAGTGCTAGCCTGTAGGCTAGCACTACTGTTTCCTCTCCTATATACTGAGGCTTATTTGACCGAGAATTTAAGTTAGCAGGATGGTATAGTACAGGCAATTCATTCGTGAGAAGTGTAAAGCTATACGTCTGTTCATCCTCAGAAATTCCACGAGAAGGTCACCGGTCACCTCTAGATAGGCTCAATTCGCCATTGCTGGCTATTATTCCCGCCATAAGGCCACTGCACTATTTGTGCGCCGTTGCTATCATTAGAATTGCCCCCAGATACATCCAACCCTTTAGCCGTGTTTCGGTTCACAATTTTATAATACCCACCGCCAACGTCCTGAATCCGCCACTGCTGGCTGGCGTAGCCGCCATACTGCCACTGCACGATAGGCACCCTATCGCTAGTGCTGCTGTTGCCTCCACTCACGTCAAGTATCTTGCCGCTACTGCGGTTAACGATGCTGAAGTGGTCGTTGCCAGAGCTTACAAATGACCACTGCTGGCTGGCGTAGCCGCCATATTGCCACAGCACGATTGGGTCACCATTTCTAGTGCTGCTGTTGCCGCCGTTTACATCCAGTATTCTGCCACTGATGCGATTAATAATTCTATAGTAGCCGCTTCCAATGTTAGTGGCATATATAGGATATAAATTCTGGAATCCGATGATGTCGTTAGCGGAAAAACCTACCCAAACCGCATTCGGGCCATGATTAGGTGCACCGCCAGAATTCATAACTGAATTAGCATCGGTAGCGGGTGTACCAGTAATAACAACCGCGCCATTACCATTACCAGTGCCTTGGTTGTTGGATTCGTTTTCCCAATTAGCAACCCAGTCGGTATGCCGAAAGCCAAAGACATGGCCTAGCTCATGAACTAAGACAAGCTTAAGCGTACCTGAACTGGCAGAACCAATCTGATTCGTGTCAATGTATACGTAACTACCGGGAGCGCCATTGTTAGGAAAGCTACCTTGCCCAAGAACCCCCGTAGGTAAGTTTTGTGAGGTAAAAACGATATCAGCAGAGCCAGAAGTAGGAGTAAGTTTTACGCGACACCCCTGAACTGAGTTCCACTCATTGACTGCATCTTGAATTGCGTTGGAAGGCAACGAGGGCGAGTCGATTCTGTACGTGATGTTTGGTTGTTTGTCGTAAGAAATAAGCGACCACGAGTGAGATTGGTCTTGTGACTGAGCCACTACCCCCGGCTGCGTCGCGGGAGTGGTGCCAGCGGCTTGTTTATCGAAGCGGATATCGCCCTCCACCAGGTAGTAGGCGCCCTTGTCCTCGATGTTTTTCTTATCGAAGCCCATGGCTAATAGGCGCTTTAGGGTGGGGTCCTCGGTGGCAGTGGGGGCAACATCCGTTTTGTCTTTTTCGCAAGCCGAGAAGCCAAACGTGAGTGCCGTGAGCACTGAAGCCACTAATGTTTTTCTCCTCACTGATTGCCAGTAGGAGGTAGTTGGGTCAAGCTTTTTTGACATGAGACAGCAATGGTTTGGTAAAAGGAAAAGAGATACGAATGGGCAAATGTATCCTCGTATATAAACGCCTAAAAAGGACAGTGTCAATAAAAAAACACAACTGTATTAATTTTATATATATTGTGAATATTTAAAGCATATTGACGGTATAGCTCTTGCCATGAAGGCTATATGAAGGGACGAGTTGGGCTTAGCTCTGCAGAAAAAGCGTTTAATTGTGACATCTTACTGAGCTACCTGGGTAAGAAGGGACACGGTTTCTTAATCTGCGAGAAGCAAAAAGGAGGTGGTCTAGTTACGCTGAACAGTTCAGGGTGCTAAGTTTAAAGATTTGTTCATGAGCGTGATAGAAATTATAGCAGTCGATATTATAGCAGCTCCGTGAACCACTTGCCCTATTTTAAATGAGCTGTCTATGATAGCCACAGTGGTCAAACCAGAGTTGGGTATCTTGGCTGCTAATTCAGTCGATAGCTACCCGTACGGCTGCTTCTAGCGCCTCTCGGCTTTGGGCCTGAGCGCTACGCATGGCTATTTTGAGCTTGCTCTAGGCCTGCTCAATGAGGGAGTAGTTGGGTGAGTAAGGGGGTAGCAATAAGACCTGCACCGTGCGCTTTGCGAGCCATTCGCGCAGGCCACCAACCTTATGCACAGCCAGGTTGTGGAGTACCAGTATGTTCCTGGACGGAGCGTAGGAGTCAGGCAACGAATTACATACAGCGCAAAGCACTCCTGGTTTAGCGCCCCTTAAAACAGTTGCATCGTCCCGAGGCCCTGAACTGAAAGCGTGCCGATGAGCGTGAGCGAAGGCCCCCGCTTGAGAATGCCCCACGCGCGGTTCTCAGGGCCGCGGGCGTAGCGGCGGCAAGCATCCAAGCGTAGCCCCATTTCATTGAGGAAGGGCAAGCGGCGCGGGTCGTAGTGCTGGATTACGTCTTCGGCAAGT
>Ga0182216_1000059_pt1 | contig 10780 bp, 12 predicted proteins | sample G5R1MG_17_FD_129669 | JGI IMG/M metagenome (GOLD analysis project Ga0182216, IMG submission 129669) | Switchgrass phyllosphere microbial communities from Michigan, USA - G5R3_NF_03OCT2016_LD1 MG | ecosystem: Host-associated > Plants > Phyllosphere > Phylloplane/Leaf | place: USA: Michigan... | reverse complement strand
GTCTGTATAGTAACCGCAGCCAGCGCCGAAGGCTGCGTGACGGTCGCGCTAACCGTGGCCGTCGCGCCGGTCGCATCGGTGATGGTCACGGTGTAGGTGCCGGCAGCTAGGCCGGTGCGGTCCTCGGTGGTCTGGCCGCCGGGGCTCCACAGGAAGGTATAAGGCGCCACGCCGCCGCTGGGCGTTAAGTTAATGGCGCCATTGCTGCCGCCGTTGCAGCTCACGTTGGTCACTACCGCCGTGCCACCCACGGGGGCCAGCGTTGTGAAGGTTACGCTGGTTCCGTAGCCAGTACCGGCTTGGTTGATGGCGTAGGCCCGCACGGTGTAGGTGGTGCCGGGACTCAGCCCCGATACCGCGCCCGAAAACGTGCCCGTGAGCACGCCGCTGGTGCTGACCAGCGCCTTAGTATTGCTGACCGTGGGGGTGCCCGTGCCGGCCACGTACACTACCCCGCGCTCGGTGAGGGTACCGTCGCCGTTCGAGGTGACGTTGCCGCCCAGCACGGCGCTGGTCGTGGTGATGCTGGTAGCCGGCGCGTTGGTGGTTACCGTCGGGGCCACGGCCGCCGAGATGCGGATGTTATCAAAGGCCAGCTCCTCGTCGCCGTCTGAAAGCTGCGTGAGCTGAAAGTCCAGGTTGCTGACGGCCGCCGCAGTGGGCAGCGGAAACGTGACGTAGCGCAGGGCCGGGCCAATGGCCGCGCTGTCGGCGCTGCCCCCGCGGTGCAGCACGCCGTTGGCATCCGGGGTGAAGGAGCCGAACTCCGTCCAGCTGCCCCCGTTGGCGCGGTAATACAGTTTAAAGTAGCCGCCGGGGTTCCAGCTGGCCGAGCTGCCCAGCGTAGAGGAGCTGCCCACGGCAATGACGAATTTCAGGCCGGCGGTACCGGCCGCGTTTACCGGGGCCAGTTGAATGGTGCGGGTGGGCACCCCGTTCAGCTTGGTATTTTCACCAAACCAATAGCCGCCGCTCCAGCCCGTGAAGTTGACGTTGCCAATGGGGCTGCCGCCGCTGGTGGCGGGGCTGGTGGTGGCGCGGAAAAAGCCGGCTGTCGCCGCCGTCGATACGAAGTCGTTGCCCAGGTAGCGCAGGCCTTCCCCATTGGTGTCGAAGTTCTCAACATAAGGAGTGGCTAGCGAAGCTGGTGGGTTCAGGGAGGCCGTCACGTTGAGGGTCCGCACGGGCGTGTTGCTCAGGGCCGTGCTCCCGTTGTATACCTGGAAGGAGAGCTGCCGGGTGCCGCTGGTGAGCGTGGTAACATTGTCGTTCGAGTACGTTACCGTTCGCAGGGCGGCCTGGTAATTGGCCTGCGTTTCCGTGCCGCTCAGCGTCAGCACGCCGTTGCTGGGGTTGTACGAGCCAGTGATGTTACCCACCGGGCTAGGCAGGGTGAGTCGGTCCTGGTTGGCCACGAAGTTGGCGCTTACCTTCACCGTGGCCCCCGTCAGCGAGGTAGTCGCGCCGTTGGAGTAGCCCACCGTCAGCGCGCTGGTTACTGCTACTGGGCTGCCGGCTTCGGTGTAGCTAGCGGCCGTCGTTTCCAGGTTGGCCAGCGTGGGCTTGGGCGCGGCGCTGAGAACGCCGGTAACCCGCACGTTGTCAAACACAAACTGCGGGAGGCGGGTATCGGCCACGATGCGCACGCGCAGCGTAGTGCCGGTGGCATTGATGTTGGCCCCAATGTCCTGAAACGTTTGGTTGAGGACAATACCATCCGGAATGCTGTCAAGCGGCGCGGTATCCTCCTGATAATAGCCCGAAGTTTGGGTCTGCTCGGAGTTACCTAGTATCAGCCCGGCCGTTACCCAAGGGCTACCGTCAAACGAATATTGCAGTCGGATGCGCTGGGCGTTCACCACCGCGTTGCGGCTGGTGCCCGACGGGTCGGCAAAGGCGACGACGATGCGTAGGCTGTTGTAGTTGGCCGCCGCGATATCGTTCAGCTGCAACACGGCCGCCGAGTTAGAGTTGATGTTGCTGCTGCTGGTGCTCCGCACGCTGCGGGCGGCCCACAGGTAGGTGCCCTCGGTACCGTAGATGGCGGCCCCGGTGGCGGTGCCCAGAATGCCCGTGTAGGAGTTATTGGTCACGAGCTTGCGCTCGAAAAACCGGGTAGAGCTGGGCGTAAACGGCACTACGGTGGTGTAGCCGTAGCGGGGGTTGGCCCCCGAGGTGCCGTCCTCGAAGGCTTCCTGCGCCAGAGTGACGGTTTGCGCCTGCGCCCCGAAGGTGAGCAGGCTGAGCCAGCCAAGCAAGGCCCAGAGTAGGTTTCTTTTCATAAGCTGAAAAAAGAATGGTGGAGAAAAAGTAAAAATTGAGACTAGTAAAGCAGAAAGAATTAGCAGGGCAAGCTATGCCGGGAGCGGCTGCGTAGCCAGCGGAAACTGCCCCAGCAGCTCGCCGGGCCCAATGCCCAGCGCCGCTAGCTGCAAGCCGGTGAAATAGCCCTCGTCGAGGGCTACCATGTCCAGGCGCACGGCCTCGCCCTGCCCGCAGGCGACCCACACGCCGGTGGCCGCGTCGGCCTGGAGCACGGTACCGGGGGGCACCGGGCCAGTGTTAGCAGCCGGGTGCGGCGTAATGCCCAGCAGGCGCAGGGGCTGGCCGCGCAGCGTGGCCAAGGCACCCCGGTTCCAGGGGTTAGCGGCCCGCACCAGCCGGTCAATGGCCAGGGCGGGCTCGTCCCAGCGCACGCACACATCGGCCAGGGTGGCGCGGGGCCAGTAGTGGGCCAGGGCGGCATCCTGGGGCTGTGGCGTCAGGGCCGGCGCTTCGGCGCGTAGGCTGGCCAGCAGGCGCAGGGCGGCCGTAGCACCCCGGCCGGCCAGCTGGGCGCGGTGCAGCCCGTGCGTGTCGGCCGGGCCGATGGGCACGGGCTCGGTCAGCAGCACCGGCCCGGTGTCAAAGTCAGCGTCCATGCGATGCACGGTCACGGCCCCGGTGGGCTCGCCGTTGCGCAGCACCCAGAACAGCGGCTCGGGGCCGCGGTAGCCGGGCAGGGCCGCGAAGTGAAAATTGACGAAGCCGTGGGGGGGCAGCGCCAGCACGGCCTGCGGCACGCGCCACGGAAAAGTGAAGACCAGCACGGCCGCCGGGGTCAGCTCGGCTAGCCACTCCGTGAGCGTAGCGGCCAGGTGGGTCCGCTCCAGGCGGCGCACTGGCAGCCCCAGACTGGCGGCCGTCTGGGCCAGTTGGTCGGCCTCGTCGGCCGCCTGGGGCAGCCGGGGCACGGCCACGCCAGCCACGGTTCCTTGGGCGGCCAGGGCATACAAGGCGGGCAAGCCCAGCGCATTGCTCAACAGGATGGCGAGTTGCATAGTAGGACGGGAAGCAGCTAAGCCGCGCCGGCCGCCCGGCCGTGAGCCAGGGTGCCGACGCGGCCAATCAACCTAATCTGTTGCCTTACTGACGGCTGGGAAAGTAACCAGTGAGGGCAATGGCATAATTCAGGGTCAGCGATGGCATGCGGTTTTCGTGCGACTGGCTGGCGCCGGTGGCGGCCAGCGTGCCCGATAGACTGCCCGCATTCAGTGTGCCGTTGGGGGAGCCCGACGCAAATTGCGTGGCGTCGCCCTGGGCCGGATAGTTGCCAGTGGGCGTATCGTAGTCGGGGCTGGCTCCCGCCTGGATGGCGCCCGAAAACGTGTGGTCGTGCTTCGGCATCTGGGACTGCGACAGGGTTACGCCTTCCGTACCGCCCGCCTGGCCTGGCGAGTAGGGCGAGAGGCTGGGGCCGCTACCCACCCCTACGATAGCGCGCCCGCGCAAGTCGGGCAGGCCGAAAGTGGTTACACCATTGCCACCGTAGGTGGTACCCAGCAGGGAAAACAGCGCCTGGTTCTGCGTGATGCCCAGGAGTTGCCCCTGGCAGTACGCCCAGCCCTTGGGTGCAAATGGAAAGCTCATGAGGCGAATCTCGCCGATAAAAGGGTCCATAATGAAAAGAAAATACAAGTGACGAATCTGCGGCGACGCGGGCTACTGCTGGGTAGGATAGTAACCTGTGGTGCAGATGATGTAATTGATTGCCAGTACTGGCTGCACGTTCGTGTGCGGCTGCGAGCCGCCGACTACGCTCGACTGGCCGGCGACAATGCCCTTGGCCAGCGTCGTGGGCTTGGTGCCCAGGCCCGTATTGTAGGTGGGGCCGCCTCCCGCACCGAAGTAGTTACCCGCCGGGTTGGTTTGGTTGGTGCCCCCTGCCAGCACGCCAACGGTACCCGCGAAGGGGTGCGTGTGCGTTGGCAGTTGGTTGCTGGTTAGCGTCACGTTTTCGGTGCCCACGGCTTGGCCCATCTGGTAGGTAGAGCCACCAGGCAAGGGCCCCTGGCCCACCACCACGCGGCTTTGCAGGTTGGGGAGCGCGAAAGTGGTTTGGCCATCGCCGCCGTAGGTAGTACCAATCAAGGTATACAGCGCCTCGTATTCGGCAATTTGGAGTAGCTGGCCCTGGCAAAAAAGCCAGCTGACAGGGGCGAAGTTGCCAGCGAAGATGCGGATTTCTCCAGTGTAGGGTTCCATAGTTAGCGTGTGGAGTTGTAGGTGAGAAAAGGAGAAATTATCAGGAACGCTGCGGAAACTCGCCTTGCAGCGCGATGATATAGTTCAGCGCTAGGTAGGGCTGGCGGTTATCGTGCGCCTGGCTGTCGCCCACCGCGCCCACCGTGCCCGTTACCGAGTTGGCGGCCATGGTGTCGGCACCCGGCGTGTCGGAATACTGGGCCTGCGACGGGACGCCGATGTAGTTGCCGGTCGGCGTGGCCGCGTTGGAGGGCGGCGTGGGGTTGACGCTCAGCTGGCCACCGAACCCGTGGATGTGTGCCGGCATTTGAACAGTGCTCAGCGTGACCGACTCCACTCCCGCTTTAGCACCAATAGTGTAGGGACTCAGCCCCTGGCCCTGGCCGGGGTTCACAATGGCGCGGCCCCGCAGGTCGGGCAGGGCAAACGTGGTGCGCCCATCGCCACCGAACTGCGTGCCTAGAATAGAAAACAGCGCCGTGCTCTGGCGAATTTGGATTAGGGAGCCGTCGCACAGCGCCCAGCCGCGGGGCGCGTAATTGAAGCCAACCGCCCGGATTTCTCCGACAAAGGGGTCCATAAGGTAAAAAGGGAAAAGGTGAAAAAAGGCTCTGCCAGACGACAGGAGCGGTGAAAACAAAGGCAATATTTAATTGGCGCTGTCTTGGGCAAGTGCTATCAGGCTGCACCAGCAGAAGCAACGCGCCAGCGGGACCTATCGCTAAAGCCAAAGCATGTATTGCGTCGGCGCGCTATTAGCTTTCTGCACTAGAGAAGAGTTGGTTTAGCGGGCTTAGGGCAAGAGCTGGCCGCCCCTAGCCTAAAATCAATTATTCGTTAGTCATTACCCGGTAGCTCGTCTCCTAGTCATTCGGGAAGGAGCGACGGCCGGAAGGAAATTGGCGGCGAAAACCTGCCAGACCACACTGGGCAACCAACCGCGGGGAACGTAGCTACCGTTACTACTGCCGTGGGGCACAAAGCAAGTTTCGCCTAACAAGGAGCCCATAGGACAACTAAGAAGAATGATAAAAATGAATAAAGGAAAAACCCTACTTTACAAGAATAAATCATTAATTACTAGATTTTTAACTGCCTAACTACTGCGAAGATAGATGCTAAAACCGGATGACACTACTATAGTCGATTGCCCTATTGTGATTTTTTTATATCCTGGTCGCTGCCTCCGCAAGCCAGCCCGGCAGCGAGGCGAATAAGCGGCCCGCGGCGGGCGCTGTAATGCCAAGCGGCAGCATCATGTAGTTGCGTTGGGCTAGCTGTAGCCAGTGCTGGCACCTTAGTCATAGCTAATAGGCAAGCCCAAAAAGGAGTGAAAGAAAGCCGGCCAAAAAAACAGCGGCTATGAGAGGTAAAGGTGCTCTACCGCACTGGTCTCGCGCAATAAAAGCGCGTGAACAGCAGGATTTGGCTAGTGAACAACATCGGGTGGGGTGCGTAAGCTATAGGGCGGTATATTCGCATTACTCAACCTTTCTTTTTTACTATGAAAACTGACCTATCCCGCGCCCAGGTGCTGGTGGCCACGGGCCAGGCGGGGCTTGCACCCGACCTGGCCAGCGTGCTCGCCTCGGAAGGCTACGCCGTGCTGGGCCCCGCCACCAGTGGCCCGCAGGCGCTGGAGCTGTTTCGGCAGCACCGCGTCGATTTATTGCTGTGCGACGTACACCTGCAAGGCCCCTGGGATGGCATCGAAACCGCCCGGCGGCTGGCGGCCGAGCGGCCTGTTGCGCTCATCTACCTCACCGCCGCGGCCGACCGCGACACCCTTAGCCGGGCACTGCTCACCGCCCCGGCCGCCTACCTCGTCAAGCCCGTGGGCGTGGCTGGCCTGCGGGCCGCCATCGAGGTGGCGCTCGCGGGCCGCCGGGCCACTGCCGAGCCAGTACCCGCGGCCCTTCCCCACCCGGCCGAAGCCAACCCGCGCGAAACTATTCTGCGCTTCGACCAGCACATTTTTCTCAAGCACAACTACCAGTACGTGCGCCTGACGCTGGCCGATATCGTGCTGCTCGAAGCTGACAACACTACCACCAACATCGTGACGACGGGGCCGCACTACGCGCTACGCCTGTCACTGACGGCGGTGCTCGAGCGCCTGAGCTACCCGCCGCTGGTGCGGGTGCACCGCTCCTACGCCATCAACCTGCACCACCTATATACCTTCAGCGAAAGCGAGGCCACGCTGCACGACCAAACGGTGCCGCTGGGGCGGCAGTACAAGGCCGATTTTCTGCGGCACTTTCAGTACCACTGAGCCTAGCTCTGTGCCCGCAGCGGGGCGCTAGTCGCGGGTAGTGTATTCGTGCAGCAGGCGGCCCAGGTCGTGCAGGCGGCGTTGCACGGGCTCCAGCACGGCCCCCGACACGGGCACCTGCGTGCCAAAGCGCGCCGACAGGTAGCGCACCAGCGCCACCAACTCCCGGATTTCATCGGTTAGGTGGCGTTGCACCAGCTGCCAGTGCCGGTCGCCCTGGCCCGTGCCAATGCGGCAGTAGTGGCGCACGGCCACGGTGGTGGCTACCAGGCTGGCCACGTGCTCAAGCACCCGCTGCTCGTCGGGGCTGAAAGTGCGCGGGCGGCGGTCTATCACGCACAGCGTGCCGATGCCGCGGTGGTCGGGCATGGCCAGCGGGGCCCCGGCGTAGAAGCGCAGGTTTTTGGCCCTGGCGGCCAGCGCAGCCTCGGGCACGAGGCCCGGCGCGGCGGCTATGTCGGCTAGCACCACGGTTTTGTGCTCGCGCACGGCCAGCGCGCACAGAGCCTCGGCGCGGGGCTGGCGGCGCAGTCCGGGTAGTCCCTCGTTGGCCTTGTATTCTACCTCGTCGCCATCGACTAGGGCAATGAGCGAGATGGGTAAATTGAAAATACGGGCCGTAAGCTCTACAAACTCATTAAATACCACCTCCTGCAACGAGTGCAGAATGTCGTAGTGCTGCAAGGTCTGGAGGCGCTCTTCCTCATTGTCGGGCAGCAGGGCCGCAAGGGTGGTAACCATAGCATTCAGGAGGAAAAGAATCGGATAGAGGCAGCCTTCAACAATAAGACAAATCTAAGCTTCCGCTCGCCAAAAATCACCATTTACTACCCCTGTTTCGAGGCCATAACTTCCCCTTATACCGGCTTAATACCCCCGCAAAGGTTGTTTTGCAGCCTGGAGGCGAAGAATATGAGTTGGCTTGTTACCAATTGTCTTAAAATTATAAAAATATTTCTTCTAAAGATAATACTTATTTATAGCGAATATTTCATTTTTTAAGCTTCACCTAACGCGCTATCGGCATAGAGCTTACCATTCGCAACCTCTCGAAAACCTACGCTAACGGCGTGCGCGCGCTCAATGGCGTGAACCTGATGATTCCGAACGGTAGGTTTGGCCTGCTTGACCCCAACAGGGCGGGCAAAAGCTCGCTGATGCGCACCATTGCCACGCTGCAAGAGCCCGACGCGGGCACCATCACGCTGGATAACATCGACGTGCTGACCGACAAGGACGCCGTGCGCCGGGTGCTGCGCTACCTGCCATAGGAGTTTGGGCTGTACCCCAGCATTTCGGCCGAGGTGCTGCTCGACCACTTCACCAGCCTCAAAGGCATTCGCGATGGGCGCGAGCGCAAGCTGGCGGTGGAGACACTTTTGCAGCAAACCAACCTGTGGGCCACCCGCAAGAAAAGCCTCGGCGGCTACTCGGGCGGCATGCGCCAGCGCTTCGGCATTGCGGTGGCGCTGTTGGGCTCGCCGCAGCTCGTCATCGTGGACGAGCCCACCGCCGGCCTCGACCCCACCGAGCGCAACCGCTTCCTGGACTTGCTGAGCGAAATCGGCGAAGACGTGGTGGTTATCCTCTCGACCCACATTGTGGAAGACGTGACGGAGCTGTGCTCCAACATGGCCATCATCGCGGGCGGCGAGGTAGTGGCCACCGGCCAGCCCACCGACGTTATCGGCGAGTTGCGCGGCAAGGTTTTCCGCACCAAAACCGAGAAGGCCGCCCTGGCCCAGCTCAAGGCCGAGCACGAGGTAATTTCCTCCAAGCTGGTGGGCGGGCAGCCGGTGGTGCGCGTGTTCAGCGATACGCCAATTAACGGCCAGTTTCAACCCGCCGAGGCTACGCTGGAAGACGTGTATTTCTATCGCCTGGCACGGCGCGAAAAGCCGGTGGTGACTACTTAAAATTTATCGCTTGTCATGCTGAGCGCAGCGCAGCGGAGTCGAAGCATGACAGTCACTAATTCAGCGACTCCCTATGTTCCGCGACGTTTTCCTCTTCGAGCTGCGCTACCGCTTTCGGCAGCCGAGCACCTACATCTACTTCGGTATTCTCTTCGCGCTGGGCTTCATTTTCCTGGCCGTAGAGGAGACCGGCGACCGCGTGCAAATGCCCGTGACCTACGAGATACTCAGCCTGATTAACAACGGCTTCGGGTTGTTCTTCCTCATTATTACCACCGTGTATTCGGGCGAACTGGTGTGGCGTGAGCGCGAAACCAAACTACAGCTCGTGTTCGACGCGCTACCCATGCCCAACTGGGTGCCCTTCCTCAGCAAGCTGCTGGCGCTGGTGGGCACGCAGGTGCTGCTGTATGCGGCGCTGGTGCTGGTGGGCGTGGGCGTAGCTATTCCGCGGCTACCACGGCCTGGAGCTGGATTTGTACGCCAAGGACTTTCTGTTGCAGCTGGTTAGCATTATCTTGCTCTGCATCCCGCCCGAAGACCGGCTCACGGCCAACGGCACCTTCCTCGACGGCACCGGCGTGCATATTGGTTATCAACCAGAAGGCGAGCTGGAAGAAGACGACATCCGGCAGCGCAACCAGCTAAAGCCCAAGGAGCGCACCGCGCGCCTCAACGACCCGCGCGGGCTGATGACCTGCGCCTTCACCCGCGACGCCGACTACCTGCGCTTTGAGACCACCGTGAGCACCGCCGCCGACCAAACGGCCATCGCGCCCAGCTACTTGCAAAAGGAATGGACGCAGGGCGACCGGCGCTATTTCCACTACCGCATGGATGCGCCGATGCTGAATTTCTACTCCATCCAGCGCGCGCGCTACGCCGTGCGGCGCGACCAGTAGCGCGACCCCGCCACCGGGCAGGCCGTGGCCATCGAAATCTACTACCACCCCGCCCATGCCTACAATGTAGCGCGCATGGCCGATGCCCTCAAAAAGGGCCTTTCCTATTATACTAAGGCCTTCGGGCCCTACCAGTTCCGGCAGGTGCGCATCCAGGAGTTTCCGCGCTACAAGAGCTTCGCCCAGAGCTTCCCCAACACCATTCCGACCTCAGAAGGCGCGGGTTTTATCGCCGACTTGCGCGACCCCGAGCGGCCCGACGGCGTGTTTTTCATCACCAACCACGAGCTCGGGCACCAGTGGTGGGGCCACCAGGTGGTGGGCGGCCAGGTGCAGGGCTCGTCGATGCTGAGCGAGTCGCTGGCCGAATACTCGTCGCTCATGACCTGCAAGCACGAGTTCAGCGGCCCCTTGATGCAGAAGCGCATGCGCGACGAACTCGACTAATGGCATTTCTGGATAAGGCCCGCTACCAAACCCGGCCCTACACCAACACCGCCGAGTTCGTGAGCTACCTCAAAAAGGCCACGCCCGACTCGCTGCAATACGTGGTGCACGATATGTTTGAGACCATTACGCTCTTCGAAAACCAGCTCGACGAGGCTACCTACACCCTGCGCCCCGACGGCAAATACGACGTGCGCCTCACCCTGCACGCCGCCAAACTACGCGCCGACAGCCTCGGTAACGAAAACCCCCACCAAGCTGACCGACTACGTGGACATCGGCATCTTCGGCCCCGACCAGGCCAAGAAAACCGAAGATTACGACGCCAGCGGCAAGCCGCTATTTCTCCAGAAAGTAAAGCTAACCCAACCCCAAACCGTGCTCACCTTTGTGGTAGCTAGCAGGCCGGCGAAGGCAGGCATTGACCCCTACCACAAGCTTATCGACCGCCACTACATGGATAATGTGAAGGCTGTGAAGGCGCAAGAAACCAAGGGCGCGACGGTGGCAAGGCGGTGAGGCGTGGCGCATATCCTCCTAAGTAATCGCGTGCGCGCGGAGCCATTGAGGCACTGCCGCTCACCACCAGTGAGATACCGGCCTGGTGGCTTCTAGTCCGCTGCTGGGCTAGTAACTATTTTCCAGGCTGACTTTTAGAAAACGCCTCAACAGCAGCTCTAGCGGCCCTTCTTCATTTGACGACTTCTACCCACCCC
>Ga0182216_1000058_pt1 | contig 11047 bp, 3 predicted proteins | sample G5R1MG_17_FD_129669 | JGI IMG/M metagenome (GOLD analysis project Ga0182216, IMG submission 129669) | Switchgrass phyllosphere microbial communities from Michigan, USA - G5R3_NF_03OCT2016_LD1 MG | ecosystem: Host-associated > Plants > Phyllosphere > Phylloplane/Leaf | place: USA: Michigan... | reverse complement strand
TTCGACGCCGCCCGCGCTATGACTTTCACGGCACGTTCTCGATCCAGCGCTGCAGGCTGCCACTGCGATTTGCCCGTTCGGCCGGCCTCTGCTCAGAGCCTCAGAAAGAACAGACACAGTGTGACCGTAAATTGGCATGCGCATACGGCATAGCAACGAAGCTAAAACCATCCAACGGATGGTCTAAATCAGGGCAATTATAAGGAGAGCAACCAAAAACAGAATAGCTTATCTGACACAAGAATATGGTTCTCCTGTCACAACTCAAGATCAAATAGCTTCTGTGTTTTACAATTACTTCAACAAACTGTTCTCTTCTCAGAGCACTACTTTTCAGGTACCACAGCAGCACAATGGTGAGGAAGCATCACCAATACAAGATGAATATACAACCTCTGTTCCAGACAAACAAGAAATTTGGAACATTGTTAAAAATATGAGATCAGATGCAAGTCCAGGCCCAGATGGTTTGAATGCAGGTTTCTATAAAGTGGCTTGGCCATGGATTGCTGATGATGTAGTTCACCTGGTCCAACAGTTCTATAATTCAGCTGAACTTCCTCAAGGTATTAACTCTACTTACATAGCTCTTATTTCAAAGACCAATGCTGCTCATACTCCACATCAGTTTAGACACATAAGTTTTGTAATGTCATTTACAAAATCATCACTAAATCTTTAGCTGAGAGGATCAAGTTGCATTTGCCTAATTATATTCACTCTTCTCAATCTACTTTTATACCTGGTAGGCATATCACTTCCAACATAATAGTTGCTCAGGAAATTATTCATTCTTTCTCCCTGGCCACTTGGAATAAAAAAAACTTTCATATTGAAGATTGATCTGGCAAAAGCCTTTGATAGAATAGAATGGAATTTTATTATCAATGCTCTCAAGCAAAGAGGTTTTAATGATCATTTTACTAATCTTATTCAAGTCTGCATCACTGCCCCTGTTTTTTCCATTCTGGTTAATAGTCAGCCTTCAAACTATTTCACCTCCCAAAGAGGTATCAGACAGGGATGCCCTCTTTCTCCTTATCTTTTTGTTCTAGCTATTAATGATCTGTCCAAAAGGTTGCAGGTGGCCATGGTGGAAGGTAACATTCAAGGAATATCTCTAGGACCATCTTAGCCCTCCCATTCACTCTCTACTTTTTTCAGATTACTTACTAATTTGTGGTCAGGTCAATGATTACGAACCTCAGACACTAAGAATTATCATTCAAAAATTTTGCAACATATCTGGTCAAACACCAAATTGGAGTAAGTCTTCTGTTCATTTCAGTAAAAACTGTACCATTCATGACAAACAAAAGGTTCAGGACATTTTCCCTGTTCAAGAGATGAATGCCAACACTATGCATCTAGGTCATCCTTTGCTTTTCTCATATAAAAATAGATCCAATGCTTACTCTTTCATTCTTAATAAGTTCAGAGCCAAATTATCTACTCTTAAGGCCAATAAAATTAATCATGCTGGCAGACTTGTTTATATAAACTCTGTTCTATCTTCAATTCCAATCTATTATTTAACAAACATTATTTTTCCTGAGAATTTTCTTGACAGGATTGAGGCCATTATGAGAAATTTTTGGTGGGCTGGTCACAAAGACGAAAATGATGGTACTAATCCTATTGCCTTCAGATCTTGGGATGATATATGCAGGCCTAAAAAGCTTGGAGGGCTTGGAATACGAAAGATTCATGCAGTTAACAAGAGTTTAGTTCTCCATTCAGCTTGGATGGTAGTTTCAGGTAAAGATCCTTTCCTTTCTTCAGTTTTAAAGGCTAAATATTTCCCCAACTCAACTTTCTGGAAATATTCTAAACATGGGTCAAAATCTGTTTTCTGGAGTTCTATTCAAAATGTTAGGCAATTCCTTTTTCAGAATTCTATTTTTCAGATTCATCAAGGAAATATTAACATTTGGACAGAACCTTGGTGTCAAGGATGGGACAACATTCATAGCCACATACAACTCCCTGTTTCTGTTAATCCTATTCCTAATCAGGTTAAAGATCTTTGGTATCCAAGCACCAGGGACTGGAATTTACCTTTGGTTCAAGAATTGTTTGATCTGAATTTTCAGGAATTTATTTTCCAAACACCCATAGTACACCTGCACGAAACAGATAAACTTATATGGAAGCCAGCAAGAATAGGTATATGCTCTTCCAAGGAAGCCTACAACTTCATTTCAAGATTGAACAATCATCAATTGCCGGATCAAGGGTCAAGAAGCATTTCTGCTCCAGCTCTAGACCTTATCAATGGAATATGGAAGAATAAAAAGGTACAACCAAAACTCAAAGTTTTTATGTGGAGACTTATCAGAAATGCTGTTGCTACAGCTGAAAGAGCCTCAAGATACTCTACAAATATAAACAATCTTTGCAATTACTGTGGCCAAAAGGAAAATGACATGCATCTTTTCTTTCATTGTTCTCTGCCTAGAGCAGTTTGGTTTTCTGCTAACCCCTCCTTAAGAGCTGATCTTCTTCCAAATATTGAACATGGGTTGCAGGATATTTTACCCTATATTTTTCCTCCTCATACAGATGACAGTCACTTGATCAGTGTCATCACAACCTTGTGGTACATTTGGAGAGCCAGAAATAATAATCATTTTAATAATAGAACTTGGACAGTCCAACAAGTCCACTTTAATATTCAAGCTGAAATCTCTGTGATCACAAACAGTATTTCAGAAAAGTCCTCAATGAATGATGACCACAACCACTTGTCCAACCAGGATGATACAGGAGAAGGAAGTCCACAAGGGGAACAACAGGATACAACTACTCCTTCAAACACTAACAATATTTCTTGCTATGTTGATGCTGTTATTCCACCTGAACATTTAATTGTAGGAACAACGCCAGCAGGGATAGGAATCTATATCACAGGGGATGATCAAGCAACAAGACTTAACATAAAGATACAAGCACAAATACAGGATGGAGTTAACCCTTTGATGGCTGAAGGTTTGGCAATGGAACTAGCTACAAAGATCACAACTATCATGGGTTTGCAATCCTATTCTATTTTCACAGATTCTCAAATCTTGGTTGAAGCTTTGAATCCAGGATCAGGGAAGGCAAAACCTCCTCCGTGGAGACTCAAACCTACTTTATCTACCATTCAAAATCAGGTTCAAGGGCATCAAGTCTCTTTTTCCAAAATCAAGAGAACTTTGAATGTTGAAGCTCATAAACTGGCTAGGAAAGCTAGGCAATCTTTTCAGCAGCAGGTTTTTACAAGATGCTCTAACTGTTTTCATAACAGTCCCTGTGAGCTCTTGCATTTGCTCTGTACCCAGTCTTGGGGAAACTTTAGGCTCTTGTATGTTTCATGTGAATAATCAATAAAGAGCCTTGACTTGATCAAAAAAAAGTGGATGTTTATCCACTGTACATCTATTATTTTAACTATTCTTCTCTCTGTCTACAAACAAACGCTACAGCGTCGTTTTGTACTGTGTACTGAAGATAGCCTAATGGAGGGAGGTACGGGCACTGCACTGCAAGAATGATGCGGTCTTCGCTGTCGTGTCGTGTCAGCCGCGGGTGCCGTCGACTTCGGAACAGAAATTTCTTTTATCTGTCCAAAATCCAAATAGCAACGGTTCTAAGTTGAGAACTATAAATTGGTGTGAAGGAAGAGAGAAGAGGATACGGGGAAGTCTGGCATATGGTCTCTGGCTATAGGGGAACACGATCGAGGGTGTTGGTGTTGTGGCGGGCAGCGCGGATGGCCGTTGAGCGTGGGCGCATAGCGCGGGCGAAGGAGTCGCCACGGCGCGCTCTGCGGATGACGCGGTCATGGCGAATTTGCCGGGCATGGAGGAGAACCACGCGGCTATAAGAGCCACCACCCACCCCTATGTACTGCCGCCGAGTTGAGATGGAATGAAACGGCCAACATATAGGCGAGTTCGCTCGCCGGGGCGTTCGTCGCCGAAGTTCCTGTGTTCTTGAGCACTGTTCATCTTCTACCTTGAGTCACCGGCGAGTGAGCGCGAGAGAGAGCGAGGCAAGTGGTGCAGCAGCTGTCCCTGGGTTTCAACAGTTTCTCCGTTTTAACTCCATTTTCATCGATTCTTGCGCTCACACAATCGTTGCAACGCGTACAACAGTTTCGTAACGTTATTCTGTTCTATTCATATTGTTTGGTGTAATGTTTCTTATCCTTTGCATTTGTTTGCTTGTATGTGCCCGTGTGTACGAATAGACGGTGAACCATTCGAGGAACGCCAAGAGCAAGGGTTCGAGGAGTCCGAGCATCAGCAGCAGTGCTTTGACGAAGGCAAGTGGCCCTTGATCATACTTCAGTCCTAATGATTCATAAATACACTTTCACTTTATATGCAAGGATGTGTCTATAATATGATGAGAACCCTAAATTAAGGATATGCCTAGTTTTGTTTACCTTACCTTGATTAAACTTGGGTAATTTATTTATTGTTGGGTAGTATTGCTAGATGCTTATACCTTTTGGGTTATGGTTGGTTTAAGATGAGACAAATGCTACACTTGTTTACTTCATGTTCGCGATGGTTTAATTTTGTTAATCAAGATCATATGTTTAATCGGAATATGGAGAACCACCCAGGAAAATAGTGCAACCATAATATTATATGGCTCTGGTCTTGGCTAATTAATTAGAAACTCTAGCTTGTAATGATCTTACCGAAAGGGCAAGAAGGGAGTGCGTTGATGGGGTATAGCTCGGTCCTCTTAAGGTGTAGATATAAGACCCGGGTAGGGCATCTTCCTCATTAGGAGGTGTTATGACCACTGCGGCCTGAAACCTTAGCGGATCAGTATAAGTTGGGGAATCTTTGTAAAGGCCTCGTAGTGAATCCCTAGCCACTCACCAAAGGAAGTGTTTAAGAGGCTAGCTACCTCGGGCGGCATGGGAAACACGAATTGTGGGTAAAGTGTATAACCTCTGCAGAGTGAAAACTGATATATCAGTCGTGCTCACGGTTAAGAGCGGCTTGGACCCTCACATGATAATTGAACTTGGAGATGATTCTAAATCAATGTTTCTACTCATGGTTTATTTAATTGTTACTTTGTATATCTTTTGGGTTAATGGTATAAACTTATACTTAGTTAAAGCTTGCTAATAAAATTTGGTCAACTAAAATTGCTTATCGCAGTCAAACCATGTCAGCTTATCCTTGGTTTAGCCTTGCATGTATTTATAGTGTTCCCTACCACTTGTTGAGTACCAACCATAAGTGTACTCACCCTTGCATAATCGCTGCTCAGAACAAAATAATTGCCCGGAGTTTCCAGAAGACTTCGAAGAGTTCTAGGCTTATGTCTTCCAGTCGTCTGCCTGTGGAGTTGAAGTTGAAGTCCGCTGCTATCGTAATAAATGTTTGTTTGTTTGCTTAAGTTCAAGACTATCGGTCATGTAATAAGTGATTTAATACTCTCTTTCGTTATGACATGGTTTCGGATATGCTTATGACGTCTATTATATGTGTGGAACTTGATCCTAGCGTACATATAAGATGCATTCGGTTACTTTCTTAAACCGGGTGTGACAAAAACTACATATTAATTACCACTCTGTCAATATTAAAAGAAAAATATGAAATAATACCATAAATTTATACCTAATTGCTCACATTTGCTATTTTGAGGGATAATACCAAATATCCCTTTTTAATTTATATTTAAATTATTCACCTTAGTTATTATGACTAATAGTATAATGAAAGTAACCCCTCAAAATTATATTAAAATCACCTAATTTTACAATGGATCAAAGATTATCTAAATCAATTAAGCATACATTTAAGACTAACCCGTGCAAAAGCACGGGTTAGATTGATTGATACGAGTTGATTTTCAGTTACAATCGATGGAAGAAAGAATGGAGAGTCCAATAGTTGCTTCATCTTTGCACAAGGGTACTATAACAAAAATTGCAAAAATATGATTAGAAAATTTTAAATGATGCATGAGTCCAAGTTTCTTTCTTCTTATTTTCACAGGCTTATAATTACCCATTTATTCAAAATTGCATATCCCTTTCCTCTTTTTTATCATTCTGCTTGTCGCTGACTCATAAATCAAAATCAAACGGAATTCCACACTTGCTTGCATTCAATGTGGGCTCTGTTTGGTTCCGCTTTTTTGAGTCTCACTTATCTTTTCCACAAAAGTCGTTTGCTAGAGAATTCATTGTGTGAAAAATCTAGGTATTTGGTGAGTTTAATATTTTCAATGGAGGCAAGGGTGAGGTGGTCCGGCGGCCGAGGACGAGGCGGACCGGGCGGAGGCGAGGCGGACCGGTGATGAGGGCGAGGCGGAGGCGGATCGGTGGCTAAGGATGAGGCGGATCTAGGGGCCGGTGGGGGAGGATCCTTGCACCGGCGGGGGCAGATGCGGGGGTCAGTGGGGGCGGATGTGGGGTGGCGAGTGCTCGGAAGAGAAAATGAGCCTCGCGTTTTGCGAAACGTGAGCTATGGTATGTGTTATGGGATAATCGTGTTTGTACATTGAGGAGGATTTCAGGGGAAGATGGGCTTACGAGAGAAGCAAAGTGTTTGGATAGGATTCTCGCGTTGGTTTATCTAGAATCCCGATTTAAGCAAAAACAAATGTATTTTCAATGAATCATTCAGAGTCATAGGCATGGTTTATACATGGCGTAGGATTGAATCACGCTAACCATACTAAACCAGCACGGAGCTGAATGGTTGCAGAAGCTAAAAATGATTTCTTCATTTCCCCAAATCCAAAAATTAAATATAACTCGTTTTTTAAATTTTGGACAGAACACAAGAATGTTAGTAAATCAAGCTGAAAGAATAAGCTATCGACATCTTGATTGCGGAGTCTTGATCTTTATTACATTAATTTTATTTATAAGATGCGCCGCACCTTAAGAATTCTCCTCGAACTCTAAACTAAAAAAATAGATGTAGCTGCCGTCTATCTGTCTATATGTCTACAGCCGCGCTTCCCCATGTAACATTAGAGATGCTAGCGTTCATGTATCCACACAATCTGCGTCCTCGTGTACTGCGACCATACATCCCATGGCGTCTCTAATGCAGAGTCATCTTCATATGCACTATTCTAGCTCGAACGTTCCGCTCGACATCCTCAACCAACAGGACCTTAGTTCATTTCTAAACTTAGTCTCAAAATCTCAGTTCCTCCCAAACTTAGTTCTAGTTCTATCACCGACCACGTCACTCTGTCTCAAGCAACGCCTGCACATGAACAAACACAAAATTGTTCGAGTCCAAGTCTATGAATTGTCTCATATTAATTCAAAACACCTAAGCTACTACGGATGTATGCAATCACCAATTGCTATCACATATATTAATAAGCTAATCACTTTACAATACCAATTTCAATTCAAATCAATTTTTTCATCACGCACGCGATAATTTCCTGCTAAAGCATTAGGGGTTCTATGCACTTCATTAATCAAGTTGTTATTCAATCCACCAAAATCCACATATGGGTTTGATCGATGCCGAGAAAGAAAATATATAGCATGAACAACCAATTGGACAGATATGCAAACGAGGAAAAATGGTGTAGATAAAGTTTATACTATATTGCTTAGGAATATTTAGAGCTAAATTAAACTAACAAAAAGTCCCAATTATACCTGCAATAAGCAAAAAAAAGCCCAAACTGTAATGAGTAAATGAGCTAATGCCCAAATAAAAATATATAAAAAGAAATGTTTCATAGAAAATAGTAGATACTAAAAATGAATTTTTTTTAGATAAAGAAAGCTTTATTTCAAGATGAAATAATGTTCCAGCCTCTGCACTTTAGAAGTGCACACAGCCAAGAAAAAAAGAAAAAAATTCAACATACAACTCATACCACCTATCAAAACAACAGACCCAACAGATACTAAAAATGAATGATAATGATATAGACTCGTAAAGTTACACGAGGTCACTTGCTTAAGTATATTTTATTACAAATATAATACTGCATCGCACCACCTAAGCAGCAATCCATGGTAATGAAGCATATATGTTACATTGGAGTTGCTCCTTCATATATTATGCAAGTATATATATGAATTCATAAACAAACAAATTCAAGAAAAGCTAGATGAGCTCACTGTTGCCTCACAAGAGTAGCAACAGATTATTTGTTCTTTTTTTCGAATATAGTAGACAATATATATGGCCTGGACAGAGAAGCCACTTGCACACAGAAGCACAACGGACTCCATGGATTCATGCATGTCGAGGTTGTAGCCAAAATCCCCGCAGCCAGCGCCCCCGCCGCCGCCGCCGCCGCCCCTTAGTAACACGAAGAACAAGTCGTTAATTCGCTGTGCAGTGCGGCTGATGATATAGTTAGGCATGGACCACCGAACAAATATCTAACAAATATTACTAGTACTAATTAAAGCCTCAAAATACAGTACTAGATTATATACAAATATATATATATATATATATATATATATATATATATAGAGAGAGAGAGAGAGAGAGAGAGAGATAGGAATGAATTACCGCTTGTGCCTCCGCCGCCGCCTTGGCTTTCCTCCCCGCCTCCTCCTGCTTCCGCATGGCCTTCTGCATTCCCCATTGATCGATGCCGGCGTGGTATAGGAGAGCCCACAGATGGGTGATGAACTCGCCACCCTGCGCGAGGTGCTGCATGTGCTCCTCCAGATTGTTGGACGGCGCGGCGTAGAGTAGCGCCTTCACCCAGAACTCCTCCAGATACTTCCAGCGGTCATCCACACTCCTCCCTAGCAGCTTCTGCCCCAGCTCCACTACTCCATAGTAAAATATGCTGTCTCCAATATCAGTAGACCCTGCTTCCTCGTGATATTCCGCCGCCGCCGCGTCCATGGCCTTGAGCTTGTCCCCCCCACGGCGCAGTACCCGTGTCACCGTCAGCGCGACTTCACGGTACACTCTTACCATGTCGGCGGACCGCCCGGGGAGCAGCCCTGGTGCTGAAGCCACCAGGTAGACGCAGTACTTGGACAGAGTCGTGGCCACTAACTGATGATGATGCTCGTCTTGCTGCTGCTGCTGCGCCAGCTCGCAGTAGCACGTCGCAATGTGGTAGGCCATGACGCTTGAGACCCAAGGAGGGACAATAATGTCCGTGTCCTTCTTGGGGTCGAATTCGCCGTATTCCGGAAGCCCCGGAACCGAGGGGGTTGGCCAGTCACTCACATCGTTGCTCTTGATCTGGTCAGCAAACCTAGCAATGGCGGCTTTGACGTGGGTGTTCAGCTTGACGGGCTTCATAAGGACGCAGCCCCAGGACAGCTCCCGGAGCACCCGCCGCATGTAATGGAACCCAAGCATCCCTGAGACGAGGGAGCAGTATTTCCTGGCACCACCCAAGTATGGGGATAGCAGCCTGCAGCTGCAGCAGCAACAATACTCGGTGGCCCTGCACACCGCCGATGATTCCTCCAGCAGCGAGTGCTGCCCGAGCTTGTTCTGCCACAGGTAGCTCCTGAACCACCCAATCTTGGCAAGACGGGCTCTCAATCCCATCAGCCACCGGCCGACTGCTGCTGCAAAACGAATCTTGTTGCTGCTGCTGCTGTTGTTGCTGCTGTTCCTCCTCCTCGCCCTCCTCGCCCTCGTCGTCCTCGTCGACCTCTCTTGCTCCTCCTCCTCCTCCTCCTCCTGCTTCTCCTTCATCAGCTCCCTGGCAGAGTCGCAGGCAATGGAAACTCTAGCCCAGTTTGAGGTCCAGCAGCGGAACAGCTGATGCATCTGCAGTAGAGCCAGGGATAGCAGTATGGCTAGAGTGATACCAAGGTCCGCTCTTGTGCTGCTGTCCACAGCAGAGGCAGAGCCGCCGCCGCCGCCGCTGCCGCCGTGGACAGTCCTCGTGCCAGGCATGGCTGCTACCACCCCAACAAAGAGGACTCCAAGGATCGAGGCGAGTGCCCACACGCTCGCCGCTTTTGCCTCGTAGTAACGGAGGAAGGGGTTGCTGGTGAACAAGACATCGTAGAGGAAAGCCATCTCGACCTCAATGATCCCAAAGGCCCACATGATGCTTGGGAACGGGAACCCCGCTGACTCCTCACCCTCCGCTGGGCCCACACTTCTCCTAAACGCGGACCAGTGGGTTGACACAGACATGTCACCCACGTGGGGTCCAGCGTAAGGGAACCCAACGAAGCGTAGCTGCAGCTGATGAGAAAGAGTGTAGGAGACGCACACATCACGAACCTCCTCCGATATCGCCTCCGTCTTTCCGCACCCGCTATCTATGGACGCCATGGTTACGAAGTCATCAACAGTGTAGGTTGGTGCTGCGTCGCCGTGGAGGGGCACATGGACCACCAGATTCTCCAGCCACTGTGCCTTGGCTAATTCATCGTCACCCCCGTGGAAGTTTCTAAAAAGCCAGTTGACCCCATCGACGGCCAGTTCTAGGAGCCCATAGTATAACCGCAAGTCTCTGATGCTGTCCCTCAGTTTTCCCGGCAGCACCAGCGCCATTGATCTATGGAAGCCCTTGACGAAAGTGATAGCTGACAGCAAGCAAATGGCTATGTTGCCAGTATCACTCGACAGGGTTGTGATGCTCATCATCAGGACGTATGCGCAGTTGAGGCAGAGCTGGTACAGCACCTTCAAGAGCTGGCTGTTGTTGTCGATGGACAGCATGGTAGTGGCAGATGAGTCGACGCAGCCAAGGAGCGCGAAGAAGGACACCGTCCATATGGGGTACATCTCACTCTTCACCGGGGAGGACTGCATCAGGCCGATGCTGTATGTGCCTAGGGACAAGAACAGCGCGTTTGCTGCCAAGAAGCCCTTTTGGAGGATCGAGTTGCTGGACCAGCGGCGGCAGGACCCACAGATTGCGAGGAAGAAGCAAACTGCGATTGCCACCAGTATTAGTGCCTCGATACGGAGCACTGTACCCTTAGGACTACTCCATAGATCTCTCAGATGATGCATCGACGGTGTCGTCCATGTTGAATTTAACAGGTGCTGCTGCCGCTCCACATTCCCCATGCGGCGATAACCACCCTACCATTATATAT
>Ga0182216_1000057_pt1 | contig 11128 bp, 15 predicted proteins | sample G5R1MG_17_FD_129669 | JGI IMG/M metagenome (GOLD analysis project Ga0182216, IMG submission 129669) | Switchgrass phyllosphere microbial communities from Michigan, USA - G5R3_NF_03OCT2016_LD1 MG | ecosystem: Host-associated > Plants > Phyllosphere > Phylloplane/Leaf | place: USA: Michigan... | reverse complement strand
GGGCTTTCCGACCCGCGGAGGGTTCAGACCTCCCGGATATATCACCAGACGCATAACGACCCGGCGCGATGCCCGGTCGACCCTGACGCAGCGCGACGCTGCCGAGGAGATGGTCCCCATGGCTCGAGGTGGAGCGCGCAACAGATCCGGCCCCAAGCCGAGCGAGTCGTCCGGTCGCTCGGATGCCCGCGGCTACTCGCTGACCGCGTTGCCGGCGCAGGGCTACCCGGGCACTCCCCCGGACTTTCCGCTTCCTCTCGCTTCGGCCCGCGAGCTCGAGGTCTGGTCTCAGGTGTGGACTACTCCCCAAGCCTGCGCCTGGGCGATGCCTTCCGAGGCGTGGCGCGTGCCGACGGTCGCGATGTGGGTGCGGGTCAAGGTCCGCTGCGAGGACGCCGATGCTGGCGCCGCACTGCTGGGCCAGCTGCACCGCTTCGCCGATCAGATCGGCATGACGACCGCGGGCCTCGCCGAGATGGGCTGGAAGGTCGCTGTTGACGAGACGGCGGCCAAGCGCGAGGACACGCCGCAGCCTGAGCCCGCCGACGACCCGCGGGACCGCCTGAGCGTGGTCACCGGTGGAGCGTAGTTACGCCGTCACCTTCCCGACTCTGTTCGTCTTGGCGGCCTGGATCGAGCGCCACTGCGTAGTGCCGGACGGGTTCCGCAAGGGCCGCCCGTTCAAGCTCTACGACTGGCAGCTCTGGGTGACGCTGAACCACTGGCGGGTGCGCGACAGCGCCTCACAGGTGCAGGACTTCCTCGACGAGGACCCGGACGCCATCCCGATCCGCTCCGAGGCGTTCGTCAATCGTCGCTCGTTGGTCATGGCTCCCCAGAAGACCGGCAAGGGCCCGCTGTCTGCCGCGTGGGTGTGCGCTGAGGCCGTCGGGCCCGCCCTGTTCTTTGACTGGGCTGTCGAGGGCGACGTCTACGACTGCTCCGACCACGGCTGTAGCTGCGGCTGGGTCTACCGCTACCGGGCCGGCGAGGCAATGGGCCACGCATGGCCCACTCCGCTGATCCAACTGCTCGCCACGTCCGAGGATCAGGTCGACAACGTATACCGGCCCCTGCAGGCGATGGCGAAGAACGACCGTCTGGCCGATCGGATGCTGGTTCGCGAGGGCTTCATCCGCCTGCCGAACGATGGCCGGATCGACGTCGTCACATCGAGCGCAATGAGCCGCCTGGGCAACCCGATCACGTTCTGCGTGCAGGACGAGTCGCAGCTCTACACGGCCAGCAACAAACTCGTGAAGGTTGCCGAGACGATGCGCCGCGGTGCCGCTGCGATGGGTGGCAGGTCGATCGAGACCACCAACTGCTACGACCCCTCCGAGCAGTCGGTCGCTCAACGCACCCACGAGGGCAAGGCGCGCGACGTCTTCAAGTTCTACGAGCCTCCCCCGCCGGACCTGCGCTACACGGTCAAGTCGGACCGCTCGCGGATCCATCGGCTCAACTACGTGGGCTCGCCTCACGCCGACCTCCACGGCATCGAGGCCGAGGCTGCCGAGCTGATGGAGCGGGACCCCGGCCAGGCTGAGAGGTTCTACGGCAACCGCATCGTCGCGGGCCTCGGTTCGTGGCTCAGTCGAGACGCCTGGGACCTCCGAGCAGCCAACATCGACGTGCCGACCGGGACGCAGGTCGTGGTCGGCTTCGACGGATCCGACGTGGACGACTGGACCGGCTTCCGCTGCGAGACCCGCGACGGCCACCAGTTCACCCCCACGTTCCCCGACGGCCGGCAGATGGTCTGGAACCCCGCCGACCATCGCGGCCAGGTCCCCAGGCTCGAGGTCGCCGCGGCCATCGACCACATCATGTCGACCTACGCCGTGGCCCGCGTCTACGCGGACCCGCCCTACTGGGCCACCGAGATCGACTCCTGGGCCGAGCAGTACGGCGAGAAGGTCGTCATGCGGTGGGCCACCTTCCGCGACAAGCCGATGCACGCCGCGGCTGAGCGGCTGCTGATCGACGTCAACAAGCAGGACTCGACGTTCACCCACGACGCCTGCGAGGACACCGCCCAGCACGTCGGCAACGCCCGCAAGGCACCCCGTCTGAACGGCCGCTACGTGCTCTCGAAGCCCGGCGACGGTCGAAAGATCGACCTGGCCGTCATCTCGATCCTGACCCACGAGGCGCACGGCGACATGACGTCGGCCGGCTGGCCGGAGTTGGTGACCGGCCCGACCTACTTCCGTCTACCGCGCTGACCCGAGGGAGGGACCGTGGCACTCACTCCCTCCGAAGTGGCTCTGTTCAACGAGCTCAGCCTGGAGTGGGGCAAGACCTCCCTGACCGACGAGCTGCTGCTGCGGTACTACCTCGGCCAGCAGCGCGTCGAGCACCTGGGCATGGCGATCCCGCCCAACATGCGCAAGTTCCTCGTCATCGCCAACTGGTGCCGCACCCAGGTCGACACGATCAACGACCGCCAGCAGGTGCGGTCGCTGATCCTGCCTGGCGAGGAGACCGCCGACCCCACGCTGCGGTCGATCATGGACGCCAACAACATGTCGTCGCAGATCGCCATGTTCAACCTCGACCGGATGATCTACGGCCGGTCGTTCATGTCGGTGGGCACGAACGAGAAGGACTCGACCCTGCCCCTGATGCGGGTCGAGTCGCCCCGCGAGATGGCCGCCAAGGTCGACCTGCGCCGCGAGGAGATGGTCGCTGCGGCCCGCTTCTACGGCTGGTCCGACTCAAGCCCCGGCCCCACCCACGCCACGCTCTACCAGCTCGACCAGACGGTGTGGGTCCAGAAGGGCGCTGACGGTCGCTGGCTTGAGGTGGACCGCGACGTCCACAACCTCGGCGCCGTCCCGATCGTGATGCACCTCAACCGGCGCATGTCCGGCGGATGGCAGGGCGAGTCGCAAATGAGCGACCTGATCCCGCTGGTCGACTCCGCTGCCCGGTCGCTGACCAACCTGCAGTTCGCACAGGAAGCTCACGGGATCCCCCGCATGTATATGACGGGGGTCTCCAAGGGCGATTTCGTGGACGAGCAGGGCAAGCCGATCCCGCAGTTCGAGGCGTACTTCGACGCGATCCACATGCTCGCGAAGGAGAACTCGAAGGTCGGTCAGCTTGACGCCGCCGACCTCAAGAACTTCGACACCTCGCTCGGCATCTACGGGCGCCAGGCGTCGATCGTGACCGGCTTCCCGGCCCGCTACTTCGGCATCATCACCTCGAACCCGCCCGCTGAGGGTGCCATTCGCGCCGATGAGGCGTCCCTGACTCGCGGTGTGGAGGCTCAAAACGAGCAGGTCGGCACGACGCTCGGGTGGGCCGGCGCACTTGCTCTCCGGTTCGCTACCGGCGAGTGGGTCGAGGGCAACCGGGTCCGGGTCGACTGGTTCGACCCGTCCACTCCCACGGTGTCTCAGCGCGAGGACGCCCTAGCCAAGCGCCGCGCAGCCGGCGTCCTGTCCCGCGAGGGCTACTGGGACGAGCTCGGCTGGACCGAGGCGCGCAAGGCGAAGGAGCGCGAGTACCTCCGCGTAGAGGCTCTCGACCCGATCACGCAGGCGATTATGGACGGGCTGGGCAACGATGCCGCGGACGCTCCGGTCGGCGCGTAAGCACTACCGACTGTCCGCACTCATCGCGCGGCGTGCTGCCCGTGAGGCGCGCAAGGTCCGTGGGCAGGGTGGCGCAGCAGTCGCTACGGTCGTCGCGGCGCATCAGATCACTCAGGCGCAGGCGTCCGAGCTGGCCGTGCAGGAGATGCTCGCCGAGCAGGAGATCGAGTCCCTCGCCGAGGCGTTTCTCAACATCGCCGCTTTCGCCAGCGACCCCATTGTGGTCGCACGTTCGGTCGATGCTGTCGAGACTGACACGGAGTTCGACCGCCTGGTCGCCTCCATCGTCCAGGACGCAGCCCGAGCCGCCGAGAGCGTGTCGATCGCCGTCCGGCCCGACATCTACCACGTCCGCTACGTCAACCCGCCCTGCTGCGCGCGCTGCGCCATCCTGGCCGGCCGCGTCTACCGGTGGTCCGAGGGCTTCGAGCGGCACCCCAACTGCGACTGCTCCATGATCCCCACCACCGTCGCCGGGACGCTGCGCCAAGACCCCGACGAGCTCGTCGCCACAGGGCAGGTCCGCGGACTCTCCAAGGCCGACCTGCAGGCGCTCGCCGACGGCGCTGACCTCGGCAAGGTCATCAACGTCCGCCGCAGCCAGGCGGGCCTGAGTGACGCCACGGGCGCCATCGTCCGCGGTGGTCGCCCCACCCCCGCCGGGATCTACCGGCTCGCCAGTGACCGCCCGCAAGCAGTCGATCTACTGCGGCGCTACGGCTACATCACCACCTGATCTTCCCGACGACGCGAGGTTGTCGGGCTGTCTCCGCGATGGAGGAACGATGTCCGACCCCACCCCCGATCCCACAGCCGAGCCGACACCCGACCCGCAGGGCGAGCCTGCAGTCGACAAGCCCCTCGGCGAGAACGGCGAGAAGGCTCTGAAGGCTGAGCGAGAGGCGCGGGCCAATGCCGAGAAGTCGGCTGCCGCGCTTCAAAAGCAGCTCGACGAGATCAACGCCGCCAACCTCTCCGACCTCGAGCGGGCCCAGAAGGCCGCCGAGGACGCACAGACTGCCGCCGCCACCGCGACGGCTGAGGCTCTGCGCCTGCGCGTAGCGGCCAAGCACGGGATCAGCGACGAGGACGCCGACCTGTTCCTCACCGGCTCCGACCTGGAGACCGTCGAGCGACAGGCCGTCGCGCTCGCCGCACGGACATCGACCGGCCCCAAGCCCGACCTCTCCCAGGGCTCCAAGGGCACCCCTGTCGCGGGATCACCCGAGCAGGACTTCGCCAACTTCCTCGGCGCTCAGATGAGCGGACGAGGCTAACTGACTAAGGAGTCAGACCCGTGGCTACCAACCTCTCCGCCATCAACAACACCCTCCTCCCGCCGACCATCACCGGCCCGATCTTCGACCAGGCCATCGAGTCCTCGGCCGTCATGTCGCTGGCCCGCCGGGTCCCCCTCTCGGTGAACGCCCAGACCGCCATCCCGGTCTCCATGGACATCCCCGCCGCCGGCTGGGTCTCCGAGGGCGGCCAGAAGCCCGTCGGGTCCGGCGCCATGAGCGTCAAGACCATGGTCGGCAAGAAGGTCGCCCTGCTCGTGCCGGTCTCCCAGGAGATCGCCATGACCAACGCCGCGGGCCTCTACGCCCAGCTGCGTCAGGATCTCCCCATCGCCATCGCGCGGGCCTTCGACTACGCCGCCATCCACGGCGTGGACCTCCGCACGGGCGGCGCCGGCCCCTTCGCCGACTACCTCAAGAAGGGCGCCTCGGCCGTCGAGCTCGGCACCACCGCGCAGGGTCAGGGCGGCATGTTCGCCGACCTCGTCCAGGGTGAGAAGCTCGTCACCGACGCCGGCTACGACTTCTCCGGCTTCGCGGCGGACCCCCGCCTCAAGCCGACGCTGAAGCTGACCACCGACACCCAGGGCCGCCCCCTGTGGGTCGACTCCCCCACCGACGGCAGCATCGCCGGCAACCTGATCGGCTACCCGGCCGCCTACAACCGTGGCGTCTCGGGCACCTACCGCCGCAACGGCAACGGCGTCCAGGTCGTCACCATCACCGGCACCCCGACCGGCGGCACCTTCACGCTGACCTACGGCGGTGCGACGACCGCCCCGCTGGCCTACAACGCCGCCGCGGCGACCGTCCAGACCGCTCTGCGGACCCTGCCGGGCCTCTCGGGCGCCACCGTGTCCGGCTCGGCTGGCGGACCCTTCACGGTCACCATCGGCACCGTCGGTGTCGCCACCGGGCCCATCACCGGCAGCGGTGCGGGCCTGACCGGCGGCACCAGCCCCGCCGTGGTCGTCGGCGCCACGCCCTCGCGCGACACCAAGCTCCGCGCGATCGGCGGTGACTGGACCCAGGCCGCCTACGGCGTGGGCATGGACATCACCATCAAGGTCTCGGACTCCGCGTCCTACGTGGACGAGGCCGGCGCCACCCACTCGGCCTTCCAGGAGAACCTCGTCCTCCTGCTGGTCGAGGCGTACTACGGCTTCGTCAAGAGCGACGCCGCGAACGCCTGGGTCGCCTACACCGACGCCGTCTGATCCAGCCCAGGGAAGAGGTGGGGCGGCCATGACCGCTGCAACTTATGAGGACGTGGCTGTAGCCATCGGCCGCCCCATCTCAGACCCGACCGAGCAGGCTCAGGTCGGGTACTGGCTCAACGCTGTCGAGATCCAGATCAAGGCACGCCTTGGCGACCTGGCCGAACTCGACCAGGACGCTCTTCGCTACGTCGAGGTCGAGGCCGTGGCCGCCAAGATGCAGAACCCGAACGGCTACCAGTCCGAGACCATCGACGACTACACGTACCGCTTCGGCACCGAGACTCGCCGGGTCACGATCCTCGACGAGTGGTGGCGCCTGCTTGGCCCGGCCGGGTCGTCCGAGGCTTTCTCCACGCGCCCCGGTTTCGAGGCCGACAGCGAGCCACTGTGGGTCGGGTGGGTCGACTATGGGCGTCGCTAGCGTCACCGCGGCTGGCCGGCGCGCGGCCCTGGCCCGCATGACCTCCACGGCCACCATCCGCCGCAAGTCAGGCGACCAGCAGCAGGTAGCCGGCCTCTGGGTCGACACCTGGGACACGGTGGCCACGGTCCCATGCCGCGTCTCGTCTGGCAACGGCCGGTCGCGCACAGTCAGCGTGGGTGACGAAGAGGTCGAGGTCGCAGCCCGGTTCGTTCACGTCCCGATGGGCACGGCGGTCCTGACTGACGACTACCTCCAGGTCACTGGCGGCCGAGTCTTCCGGGTGGTCAACGCATCCCCCGACGACCAGACGACTGCGCTGCGACTGCCGGTGGTCGAGGTCGCCCAACCCGAGGAGTGGTGATGGCGCGCGTCTCTGTCTCCAACGCCGACCTCGGCGGCCTGTCCAGCGACATGGCCAGGATCCCCCCAACGATGGTCCGCAAGGGCAGCGCGGTCGTGCGCAAGAACGTCCGGCTGGGCAAGAACACCACCCAGCGAATCGTGAAGTCGCAGGCCGGCCCGCACGGAAAGTTCGCCTACAAGCGCATCGACTCCGGCATGACTGGTGCGCTTGAGGGCGACTACGGCTGGACCGGCGACGCAGACAACATCGTCGGAGCTGGCTGGCGTCACGGCGCGGGCAACACGGACCTGGAGAAGTCGCAGGACGTCGTGGGCCCGAAGTTCGCCAAGGACGTCAGCGACATGGTCGACGGGCTGTTCTGGTGACTCCGACCCTGGACGCCACCCCGCACATCGACGCGGCCGTGGCGGCGATCAAGGCCGTCCGCATCCCCAATGACGTGTACCCGTTCGGCGAGGTCCCTGGCACCAACCGCAAGGGCGCGAACAGCGGAACCGAGCCGGCGACCTACCTGCGCGTCACGGTCGAGCGCCGGTACATGGAGGCCACCCGCATGGTCGGGCGTGCTGGCCGGGTCGCCTGGCGTGTCTCGGTCCGCTCGGCGTCGACCAACCCGCGCAACACGCGGCAAGGACTGCTGGACGCCTCGACCGCACTGAATGAGGCGCGTCTGGTCGTCGCTGGTCAGACCTCGACGCCCATCCAGCACGAGACCACGAACGACCTCGACTACGACGACGGCTACTACCTCGCCGACGTCATCTTCACTTACGTCTGCTGATTGGAGCCCGCCGTGGCTGACCTAGTACGCGCACGCCTTGAGAACGGCATGGAGGCCAGTGTCGGGGCCGAGCTCGCTCAGGACGCTGACCTTGAGGTGCTCGACGAGCCCACCCACAACGACGACGGCTCGCTTCGTGAGCCGACTCGAGCCAACGGGCGCCCGCCCAAGGCCAAAACGACTGTAGCCAAGGCGGCTGCGGGCAAGGCGGACAAGCCCGCCGACAACGGCTGAGGAGGCCACCATGACTGTTCTCTTTCCTGAGGCCGTGAAGGCGCAGGGCAACATCTCCGTCAAGGTCGTGCAGACGATCGCTGACATGTCGGCCCCGAAGCTGGCGACCGAGATCAACGCGACGTCCTCGGTGGACGTGTCGTGTTTCCTGTTCTCTGGCGGCGCCGGCACCGCGACCACCAATAAGGGCGCTGCGCCTCGCCGGGTCTGCACGACCGACGAGTTCCAGGAGTTCGGCAACACCTCCTACGAGGTGTCGGACCTGCAGTACGTCTACTCGCCCCAGGGCGCGGCCTCCACGGACGCGAACAAGGCCAAGCAGGCCCTGACCGAGGGCAGCATCGTCTACCTCGTGATCCGCAAGGGTCTCGACGCCGACACCGCCCCGTTCGTCGCGGCTCAGACCGTCGAGGTCTGGCGGGTCAAGCTCGGCCCGCAGAACCGGACCATGACCGGTGACGGCGAGTTCGACCAGTTCTCGGTGACCCAGACCGTCGTCGTCAAGGGCAAGCCTGTCCTCGACGGCGTCGTCGCTGCCTGACCCATCTAGCCGCCGGGCGCCGCGTTGGCTGGCGCGGCGTCCGGTACCAGCCACCCCAGCCGTGGAGTAGCAATGGCGCACATCACCATCCGTCCGGCAGGCCCCGGCGTGACGCAACTTGTCATCAACGGCATCGACGTCTCGAACGAGGTCTACTCCGACATTGAGCTCGTCTCCGTCGGGGAGGATCCGGCATTCGCCGAGGTCGGCCTCCGGGTCACTTTCTGCGTGAGCCAGCTCGACCTCGGCGAAGAGCAGGACGTGATCGTCACTGACCACCTGCGCGAGGCCGCCCAGCGAGTCAACTCGATTGCTTCGGCGTCTGACGCCGACGAGCGGGCCGCGGGATGACCGGCTTCTCTTTGGCGGACCTGCGCGCCAATCCGCAGCCTTCGCCGGCCCAGCGGTCGACGAAGGTCTGCGCCGCCCCGGATCTCGTCGCCGAGCTAATCAGCCTGGCCGAAGACTTGAACAACCTTCCCGAGGTCGTGGTCGATGACGACGGAAAGCCGGCCGGCCCCCCGCGGAGGGTCGGTCAGGGCCCGGACGCCGAGCGCGCCGAGCTCCAGCGGCGCTACGACGAGATGCACGCAAAGATGTCCGCGGCCTCGCGGGTACTGGTAGTGCGGGACGTCATCGGCGACGGCGCGTGGCGTCGGTGGTGCAACGAACACCCGGCCCGCGACGAGGGCGAGCCCGGCCACAACCGCGACCGCGAGGTGGCCGGCGGTTACTGCAACGCCGACGACCTGCTCGACTCCCTGGGGAGGTTCGCCTACTCCTGGGACGGCGAGCTCATCGGTGACGGCGACTGGGAGCTTCTGTCCAAGCGGTTCGCCCCCTCGGACAAGAAGCGGATCGCCACCCTGGTCACGTCGATGTACGACGGAAACCTCGATATCCCAAAATTGCTCTCCGACTTGCGACCGATCCTGAGCGAGTCCGCCGTCTCAGGCTCTGTCGGGATCTCGGCCTCAGTCCCCGACGCTTCCTAGGTTGGGAGCCGGCGACCGTCCAGGTGGCCTACGACCGCGACGGCAAGCGTTGCCCGGTCGCCGAGGCGTGGGAGATCCGCGTCGAGCGGGAGCCGGAGTGGTCCGACCAGGACCGTGCCGACCTGCTGGCCCTGGCTGCGTACGAGGCGGACCTGTGCGAGTGCGGATTCCACATCTCGCAGCACGACCCGGCCAAGAACACGTACACGTTCGAGCAGGACCACTGCCCCATCTTGGCGTCGTCGGCAAAGTACGGCCGCCTCATCGGCGAGCAGGACGCCGAACGGATGAAGGCGCTCGGCGACAAGCCGCCCGCGTCGGCGGACCGTCCTGATGACGGCCGGCGCGTGTTCATCCGCCGCCTGTCAGACCTAGAGGCCAGCGAACAGCAGAACAAACCAACACGCCGGGGGTGAGCATGGCTGTTCGTAACGAGTCGGTCCGGCTCTCTCTCGAGGATGCCGGGTTCACCTCCGGGATGGCGAAGGCTGCGGCTGCGGCCAAACTGCTGAGCAACAGCCTGAACGACCTCGACGGCGCCAATGTCAACGTCGGTCGCGGCGCGCGAACCCTGGGAGCCGACCTCGACAAGGCGGGCGTCTCCGCCCAGTCCACCTCGACGAGCATTAACGGCATCGGTGCGTCGACTCGCAGAACGGGCGCGGAGATCGACGCCTTGTCGGGTCGCCTGCGGATCTTCGCCGACGTCGCCGCGGTCCTCGGTCCTGGCCTGGTGCCGATCGGGTCGGTGGCGGTCCCTGCGGTCGCGACCCTCGCTGCCGGGCTTGGTGCTGCTGCTTTGGCCGCCGGGACCGCGGTCGTCGCCTTCCAGGGTGTCGGTGATGCGACCAAGGCCATCGACGAGTACGACCTGGCGCCCACTGCGGCGAACCTCGCCAAGGTGCAGGCGGCGATGGAGAACGTCGCCCCGGCCGCTGCTCAGTTTGTGGTGGCCTTCCAGGACTTCCAGCCGGTCCTGACGAACATCCGCGACGCTGCCGCCGAGGGCCTGTTCCCCGGCGTCACCGAGTCGCTGGACAACTTCGCCCGCGTCGGCCCGCAGGTCGCCTCCATCTTCGAGGCCGTCGGTCGCGCCAGCGGCAACGCGGTCCGCGAGTTCTCCGAGGACTTGGCCGGCCCGCGCTACGCCGACTTCCTGTCGTTCCTCGAGACTGCCGCCCCTTCTGCGATCACGTCGATGGCGACCAGCCTCGGCGACCTGACCCACGGCATCACCGAGGTCATGCAATCCCTCAACCCTGGGATCCAGGGCGGGTTCGGCTGGATCGAGGACGTCGCCAACGGGTTCGACTCGTGGGCCTCGTCCGCTGACGGTCGCCAAGACATCGAAGACTTCCTGGCCTACGTGCGCGAGACCGGCCCGCAGGTCGCTGACCTGTTCGGCTCCGTGGTCAGCGCCGTTGGGAAGCTGGGACAGGCCGCTGCGCCTCTCGGCGGGCCCGTCCTGTCGGCGCTGACGGCGTTCGCTGACGTCATCGGCTCTATCGCGGGGTCCGACCTCGGCACCCCGATCGTGACCGCTGTCGCCGGCCTTGCGCTCTACAACCGCACGCTGGCGATCACGGCGGCACTCCAGAAGACTGCTTTCGGCAAGGCTGCTGCCGGTCAGGCCGCAGCGGGCATCGGCGGGATCGTTGGCGGCAAG
>Ga0182216_1000056_pt1 | contig 11236 bp, 20 predicted proteins | sample G5R1MG_17_FD_129669 | JGI IMG/M metagenome (GOLD analysis project Ga0182216, IMG submission 129669) | Switchgrass phyllosphere microbial communities from Michigan, USA - G5R3_NF_03OCT2016_LD1 MG | ecosystem: Host-associated > Plants > Phyllosphere > Phylloplane/Leaf | place: USA: Michigan... | reverse complement strand
TAGCCCACCACCAGAAGCTCGCTCTCTTAGATGTAAGTTAACAACAGAAGTCGGTCCTGTATTGTTCTGACTTATGACGCGAGCCATTACAGATGCAATCCAGCTCTCATTAACAGCCGCTCCATTGCCGCTATGACCCGGTTCGATTCCAGGATAGGTGGGCGATGCGGAGCCAGAGTTGTCTACTAAAAATCTTAAATCTATATAAGGTAGTCCATCTTCTGTACCAGTACCTACTACAGTAATCGTATTTGGATTAGTCCAGCCTGTTGGATAAATACCAACTGCTGCACCCGTCATCAAACTATTTGTTATATAGTTTGAATAAGGTACGTTGGAATAAAATCCATATCCTGCATTTAGTAGTAAAGCGGTCGTAGAATACGCACTATAAACACCCTGGTAATCTGGTAAGTACACCGAACCATTGGCACCAACTCTAGTGTAGTTATAGCCAGGAATCTGATCTGGAGATGTATAAAGCTTATCACCACGCTTATAAATGCCATTCTTAAAGTCTAGCAACAGATCGTGACCATCATACATATAGGCTTGTTCATTTAAAAGCCCAAACTGCTGACCCGCGCGAGCACGTGGATGATACAAACCAAACGCGCTAGCGTTTAGTCCCGCAGCTACGTTACGTGCGCGATCTTTACGAAACATGAATTCTCCTACACCGCTGCAAACATTGCAACGTTATCTCTAGTAAGTGCACCACCGACTAGACGTCTATCTATTACATTTGGAAGTTCTGGCAGATCATCTTTACCTGTGCCCATGTAGGTGGACGATGGCTGAGTCTGCCAGGTAACTTCACGTCCTGGAGGGGTTACGCTGGCCATAGTACTCCTACGCGCAGAGTCTTTACATACTCGCTAGGCTTTACGGAGATTACTTTCCACAAAGAACCGTCAACGTTAAGTACCGTTCCAACTACAGGTGCGTTCTGGTGAGGCTCAAAAGCAATCTCAGCCAGCTGATCGTTTCGCTTAAAAAATCCGAGCAAAACGCTTTTATCTGTTGTAATTCTCATTGCTGTTGTACCTTGACTACTAGAGTTCTTTGGCGAGTACGCGACGGCACAGAGGACGTTTGAACAGTAAGCTGAATTGGCAGCGTTGCTCCCGATCCGCTAAATGCTACGTTTTCTAGGTATGCTGGGGCTACACTGAGCCAGATACGAATACGCGAGTCATCTACTAGAGATGGTTGTCGTATACCTGTGCCAATGGAGAGTCCTAGAAGGGCTGCTTCAGCGTAAGGCACAACTGTAAAAGATTGCACGAGTTCATTAGAGTCTAGCATACCGGAAGTATCAACAACGTAGTCCACTACATCGCTGGGATCCATTGGGTCAGGCCATACTAGTGCGTTTGTTGGTACTGCCATAGTTTTTGTTTCCAGCCTTTTTAGGCGCTTGTTTTATTTATTGCAATTATAACGCGGGGGATGAAAAAAGTCAAGGTAAATTTTGGGAAGGTAGGGGGAGGTGGGGAAGGTGGGGAAGGTTTGGGTGGATGAGGGCGGGTTGAGCTGTGGTGGGGGCTGATTGGGTGGTTTTGCGGCGCCTCGTTTGAGAAAAATAGCTTGGTGGTACACGTGAGGGGGGCCCGCAGCGGGGCAGCATATATGATAGTCTAATAACCGCCCTGTGTCAACAAGAAAATACGTCAAGCGAAAAGATATTTTATTTGTGCTTGACACTCAACTCGTCGCATTTCCTCTAGCCAATGCTATTGACAGATGCCATATCAGAGGGGCAACGAAGGAGACAACAAATGAAGACGGTTCGTAAGATGCTCACCGCAGCGGTCGCTAACACTGGCTATTCGTTCATGGTCGGTAGCGAGGGCGAGGTGGACTACAAGGGCACGAGCGTGAGCAAGGCAATTGCCATCCTCGAAGACCTTGAGGAAGGCTGCGTTACGATCCTGAACGAGCGCGGCTACCGCTGCGGCTCGGCGCTGATCTGCCCCGACCTTGACGACGACGAGATGATCGCGGACGCTGGCGGCTGGGTCAATGACTGGCTGGACGAAAACGTCGATTATTAATTTGACTATCCCACCCTAGCAAGCCTAGGGTGGGACTCAATCAAGGAGACAACGACATGCACAACCTTCCCTTCGCTACCACGGCTTTCGACATGGACGAAGCCGCAGTCAATGCGTGCCTCACGGCGGGCATGATTGTCGTTGTCAACGTGGATGAGCTATCCTTCATCACCGGCATCATCAGCGCGCACACCAGCGTAACAGAGGCGTTCAATGCCTATCAGCCCGTAGAGATGCACAATAATACTGCGGTCATCATCCCCACCGAGAACAGCCATGTGATGTACTACACTTGGCTAACAGAAGATGAGTTCAAGGCAGCAACACGACTGTGAATAAAAGAGGGGGCAACCCCTCTTTTTTATTTGACTCGTCCAGGCTCACTGTGCTATACTGAAGGTAGCGCCGAAATTTGCGCCGGACCGCCCAGCACGCTACTCTCATGATAGCACGCAAGCGTGGGCGGTGTCAACTTATTTATTATACTCGGTTCATCGCATTTAGGCTTGGCGAAGGGCTTGACAGACCCTATATCTAGATCACCACGAAGGAGCTGCCCAAATGATTACCGACGATCTGGTTCTCGAAGTCAGGACTGAAACTGGAAACATGGTCTATGATTGGGATATTGACGATGATTGTTTGGTTCCCGAAATTGAATGGGTTGCCATCGGTTCCGTTCCCTTGACACCTTGGGAAGCAATGGTGTATGGTGTGGCTGGCGTTGATACGCAGGTCGATTGCACTCTTTTCCTCAACTATTAATTCAGGAGCTATTGACATGAGCAAGAACACTTCTTCCGCCGATCTGGTCGCAGCCTTCCTCGCCAAGGGCGGCAAGGTCGCTAAGGTCGCGGCCGATGCGTCGTCGGGCATCACTGCTCGCCAGTTCTACCTTGCTAGCAAGGGTGACATTTCGCTTAAGCCTAAGAGCGAGAACGATCTGATCGAGGAACGGCACGTTGTGTGTGGTGGCGTGCAGAACGGCTTGGGTGAATGGATCAGCAACGATCGTCTGGGTTAATCGAGGAAAGCAGGGGAACCAATATGGTTCCCCTGTTGGCGCCAAAATTTTAGCACGTAAGGCTGGCCGGTGTCAAGCGTAAATTTTACTTAATTCTGTGGATAACTTTTAGCGGCACGAGCCTAGCCCCTCCCCACCCTGGTATATTAGCATAAAAACGCAATCAAGTCAAGCTAAAAACGCGTCAAGAGAAAAGAAATATATTTGTGCTTGACACGTTTTTTGTTTGACAGGTTTTGACTTTACCCCTATTATGGGCCTTGAGGATAAATGCGTCCACAAACCAAATAGGTTCATTTGCGTCCCGCGTGAAAACCGGGTCAAAATGCGAATGACTCGCAATAGCGGAATGTCTATCTCGCAGATAGACTTAAAATAGCTCTTGACACAGTGCAGTTTCTAGTCTATAGTCAATATTCAACGAGTGAGTAAGCAACATGGAACAGGCACTTTGGGGACTTCTGTTGGTTGCAGCTATCGTGCTGCCTTGCATTGGAGCCAAGCTGGCATGACTTTCAACAACAACATTCAGGTCTATCGCACCGCAACGCTTATGCTCAAGCGCGATGATCTGCGCACGGAACAACGATCACACTGGCTCAAGGTTCGCAAGGACTGCATGAGGCATTGTGTCACTAGCCTAGGAGAACATGGACATGGAAGGTGATGACTGGGATTACTCTAGCGAATACTGCGAGGCTTGTGCCGAACTAGGCATGACAACTTGCAGCTGCGAACCGGATGGGTTTGAGGAGGAATACGACGAAGACGAAATTGAAGGCAGCGAATAACAATTAGGGAACCATAATGGTTCCCTAATTTGCGCCGATTTTAGCAGGTCGCTACAGCTTTGTCAAGCGCAAATTTATTTTAATTGTGGATAAATACTATTTGACAGGCCATTGCCTTCTGCTATACTGGCATGGTCAACAAGGAGACGACGACATGACCCCCGCTTTCAAGGTATTGCAGCTTTTCGACAAGCATGATCCTGCAACGGCAACTCGCGACTATAAAGGCGAATGGGTTGTGAAGGGGCGTTTTGTGCAAACGCTTTCGCCAATTGCGAACGATTACTACAAGGAAGATCTTCCGACCATCCCGGCTGGAACCACGGTTCAGATTGACTTCGGCGGCGACTTCGGCATGTACGGCATTGCAGATATCAACGGCGTGCTGCACAAGATCAAGGTGCCTGTCGAAGAATTGCACAAGGTAGATTTTTCTGATCTGATCGCAGAATTTCTCGATTAATTGCTTGACAGCCATCCTAGGTTCGTCTAGGATGGCTACAGCAACGAAGGGAACAAGCCAATGACCACCACCATGACCATGCAAAGCATTGCAATCTATGCCGAGATTTTTGGCTATGACATCGTGGTAAACGGCGACACTGGCATGTTTGACCTTTACTGCGGCGACATTTACCTCTACTCTAGGGAATGGTGATGACTAAGCAAATTGTTGGCGCAACTCACGTCGCAAAAATTTTTCCTGGAAAATACGTTCTAGGGGTTGCGACTTCCCTAGAAATAGGTTATAACAAGCAACCTGCTGAATGGAAGCAAAGTTATGAACCACGCAAAGATCTTTGAGGCTGGCGGATATGTAGGCATCTTTCTAATTCAGGGTGCCAACCTGCCTAGCTTGTTTTCGCTGGCAATGGGTTGGGATACTAATCTTCCGCCTTTGTCAATGGTCCTTTTGGTTTGGGCCGGTCTCTTCCTCTTTTTGCTTAGGAGCATCTATAACAAGCAAATTCTTTACATCGTTTCGGAAGGCGTAGGAATTTTGTTGCAAAGCATAATGCTTGCGATTATAGTCTATTCATAGGAGATTTTATGCGTTATCTTTTGATTGACAATTACGAAGCTCGTAACAATGGTGAAGATCCCTGCACTCGGTTTGAGACGCTGGAGGAAGTCGGCAAGTGCCTTCGTGATCTTGCGCAGGATTTTATCGACGATGGCGGCGGACATCGCATGGAAGAATGGGAGAATGGTTTGCAGCTTTTCGTTATCGAAAAGGAATTGCCCATTGAGATTGAGCAAACCATTTCGGTTACATTCCCCGAACCAACGCCCCCACCTCCTAGCGAGCCGGTGAACGTGGTTCCTCTTACGCCCCGTGATCCTTTCGCAAATAGCAGACGCTACTCAGAAGGCTATCGTTAATAACTTGGAGGAACCTAAATGGTTCCTCCATTTGCGCCAAAATTTTAGCAGGTTCGCTCGCGGAAGTCAAGCGCGTTTTTTCGATTAAAGATTTTTCTGTAATCGGTTTTTATCGTTAGACGCCCACCACGTTCTAGGGCATAAGGGTTTCAGCGATAGGGAAACATCGCTTTACAAGGGAAACCACAATGAACAAGCCTACCAAGAATTTTTCGATCATTTTCGACCTTGACGACACTGTTGTGTCCACCAAGCATCGCTATCGCAATAAGCCTTGCGGCAACATCGATCTTGACTTTTGGTTTGCGAACAGCACGCCCGAAATGATCGCGCTTGACACGCTTTTGCCGCTTGCTGCAATTTGGCGTCGTTACTTTGCGGAGGGATACGAAGTTGTCGTTTGCACGGCGCGCGACTTTTCGGACAATCCTAAGGTTCCAACTAAGAACATCGGCAAGGTCTACGAACGGTTCCTAGCCGATAATGGTTTGCAGTATCATGCGTTGCTGCATCGCACCATGGCTGGCGATGACCATTTGACGCTAGGTGATGGCGATCTGAAAACGCGCTTGCTTAACGATTGGGCGGAGCGCACCGGCAAGCCGCATAACTGGCGCGAACGTGCCGTCATGTTTGACGATAATCGCAAGGTTATTGAGAAAATGACTGCTGACAAGCTGCATTGCATTGACGCGGTGAAGCAAAACGCCTATCTATCGACGCTAGGCATTGCGGCATGACGCTTAGGCGTCGAAAGATTGAGCGGCGCAAGGTCGCCGCTCAAAAACAGGAGAAAAACCTTGACAACCACAATTTTGGCCCTTGCCGTCGCTGGCATGATTCTTGCCTTTATTTATTGGAGGCTTTACGTTACAGACACGGAAATTCAAGCGCAGGATAGTTATGTAAGCGAGCGCGAGGCACTTCGCGTGCGGCTAGAAAACGACATGCCGATAAAATAACTTGTTGACACAACCTTCAAAGGCTGCTATAATGGCAGCCTTTCTTTTTGAGCGCTTTGCGCCGAAAATTTTGCACGAATTTCCACACTAGCAGAGTACACATGAACGAAAGGGCTGTCAAGCATATAATTACGATTAATCGAACCAAACTAATCGGTTTTTTGCGTTAGTCAGAAGTGAAAAGGCGCGCTATAAGGGACAGGCCAGCAACGGCAAGACTTAGTGGCATTAGGAGCCTATGTTATGACTGACAACACACAGATTATCGCCTTTTTCTCGGCTGGCGGCGTTTTCAAGAAATTGAAGCCGGAAACGCAGCGCAAGGCTTTCGATGATCTGTCAAGCGATTTTGCGGCCGAGTTTGACCGCGATGCAACGGACGACGATTGGCAGGTTTGCGTGCAGTATATCGCGGATCGTGCCAAGAGCAAGCGCGATCAGGAAACGGCAAAGCTGGCTCGCCAGCAAGAGAAGGCGGCAAGGCTTGCTGCTATGCCGGTTAGTGGTGGCGTGGACTGCGCAACGGCTCACATTGATAAGCGCAAGCCGGGGCTTTACGTTCTGACTTCCGCACAGAATAACACTGAAATTGACGCGACGTTTCTAGCATCGCTCAAGGTCTACTGTGCGCAGCATGGCGCTGAATTGCTTATCGGTGTCACGCCGTACAATCAAAACGCCTATCGCAAGCTAGAGGATGAGGATCAAGTTATTTGGTTTGATCCTGCAATTCGCGAATACTTGGTAGATACTCAAGTTGACCTTGGTGGCCTGCACTTTGTAGGCAATGCCAACGTCATTCCTACTTCCAAGTATCCCACAACGGGCTTTGAAAGCGCGTCACCGGCTGGCGTTGACGTTGTGGTGCCTGCAAGCGTTATTGAATTGCGCGTTGGTGCAGCACTCAAGGGCGCAAGCACGAAGCGCATCGCAGGAACGGGAAGCGTTACCAAGCGCAACTACATTCCGCGCAAGGCTGGCTCAATCGCTGGCTACCGCCATTGCTTCGCGGCAATCGTGGTGGACACTCGCGACGGCACAATGCGACACTTGCAGCAAGTCGAGGGTGCGCAAGGCTTCTATGACCTTGACGGCTTCTATTCGCCGCACGGCTTCAAGCCCCTAGCGGCTGGCGACATGGCTGCAATCCAGCCGGGCGACATTCACGCGGAAAAGATGGAGGAAAAAAACCTTACGAATTTGCTTGACATGATCGACGAATATCAACCGGCGCATGTCGTGCTGCATGACGTGCTAGACTTCTCTAGCCGTAATCATCACAATATCAAAGACCCGCTTTTCCTCCACTCGCAATTTGTCAAGGGAAATACCGTTCGCGGCGATCTTTGCACGGTATCGGACGTTCTTAACCGTATTGGTTATGCGGCCGAATGTGTCGGCGGCTATGTCGAGATTGTGGAAAGCAACCACGATCTTGCGCTAGAAACGTGGATCAAGACAACCGATTGGCGTTCGGACCCTATCAACGCGCGAGTTTACTTGCAGGTTGCAGACGCGGCTGTTGCAGCACAAGAGGCGGGCGAAAAGCATAATATGCTTGAGCACGCTTACTGGAATGTCGGCAAGGGCGAACAAGAGAATATCAACTTTCACAAGACCGACGATAGCTTGCCTATCGCTGGCGTGGAAATGGGGAACCACGGCCACAACGGGGCGAACGGTGCGCGCGGCAATCCTAAGGGCTTTGCGGCTCTAGGCGTGGCGATCAACACTGGCCACACCCACGCGCCTAGCATCTACTGGCCTTGCTTCACGGCGGGCGTTACTGCCTCGCTTGAAATGGGGTACAATGTCGGCGCGTCGTCATGGGCCATCGCGCATACATTCACCTACGAAAATGGCCAGCGGCAGATTATTTTCGCTTAATCGGTTCGGGGCGGCTCTAGGGTCGCCCCTACTTTTCGGATAATGTCAAATGAATACTTGGCTGCCTTTTGTTTGTTTGGGAGTTATTTTCGCAATGGGGATATATTGGACAATTAAATATTGGCACTAAAGTCAAGCGGGATTTTTCCCGCTTTTCTTTTACCTGCCTATTGCTAATGATTCTCATTAGCAGGCCGATTGGCGCCGAAATTTTAGCACAAATTTCGGGTCGGTGTCAACCCCGTTTTTTCTCAAATCTGTGGATAAGTTTTTTCGCCTATCGTGTCGATTTTTCTTGCGCGTTTGCTGCCATCGCGGTATAAAGGGTCATCGGAAGGGGGAACGGCCCCCGGAAGAAAAACCCCAACGAAGGATTTTACCAAATGGCTACTGCAACCTCCACCAAGTCGACCTCCAAGTTCACCCCTGCACAGGAAGCGATCATTCTGGAAGCCGTTCGCGCGAACGATAACGTCGCCAATCTCGAACTGGCCGAGAAGCTGGCCAGCCGCGACGATATGAAGTGCGAGGATGGGTCGGCTCGCGAGACGCGCAGCATCACCGCAAAGATGTCGCGTATGAAGGAAGCGCATGGCTTCACCTACGCTCGCAAGGCTCCGCAGACGAAGGACGGCAAGCCGGTGCAGAATAAGATCGATCTGGTCGCTCGTATCGCCACGCTGGCTGGCATCACCGCCGACATGCTTGACGGTCTGGAAAAGGCTCCCAAGGGTACGCTTCAGACGCTCGAAGGCATCGCCAGCCGTCTCGCGGACTATGACGCGGACGACGCGGTAGCCGCCTAATCGGTTCGGGCAGATAGTTGAAAATAGTTCTTGACTATCTGCCCGCAATCGCATATAATGAGTTATCAAGAGCGCAACCCGCGCATGTAAGTCGCTTCTGATCTAGCTAGAAACCGTGTCAAAATATGCTCTTGTGAGATAGGTTTGGCTTTCTAGCAAGTAATTCGCGCAAGAAAGGAACCTTTCTACTTCGCCACCAATTTACACAAACGCGTTGTGTGAGCGGACGGGAAAGACGCGACAAGTATTGACGATTGCGGTAATCTCCGCTAGGGCTGAATTGCACGTAAGCGCGTGCCATTGGATAGGCTCCATATCCCCTAGCGGCGATTATTTGAGAGTTGCATAAGATAGCGGGGCTAACCTGGGCCAATGGTTTAACTGGGGGATAACTGATGGGGAATTTGCCTTACCGTCGCGTGCAACTCTCAAATAATCGAAAAGGACGCTTGACAATGACAGTTGATTGGACTAAGCCTATTGAGGCAGTAGAGAAGGCCACCGGGCGCGTCGTGCCTATGACTTTCTATAAGACTAGGAAGGCCGGATCTATAGGCGGTAACTATCCTCTAAACGATGACTATTACACGACGGAAGCGCCCTGCAACGCTACTAGCAATAGCGGCTGGAACGCCGACGGTTCGGACCATTGCGGCTGCAATGCGTGGTTCATTCGCAATGTCGAGCCACAAAGCCGCACGTTCGCAAACGATCATCGCGACAATCCCGAATTGCATAAGCTCTATGTGGGATGGGCGCTTGACATTCTGGAGACGGTTAGCGATAGTATCGCACGGCTGGATGACTTCAGCAATTGGAACGCTTCGCAGTTTGCAGCGGAATTGCGAAAGACGCGTGCCAAGCTGGTTAAGGAAGATGCGGCATTTTTCGAGGCAGCCGCAATTTCCTACGCTGGCCGGGATTGGCTAGACGCGGTGGAGGAATAAAACTAAATCGCCGCTTAATTGCGGCGATTATTTGAGAGGCGTTGACAGGGACCGGAAAACCTGTTAGATCGCTCTAGGGCAGGACGCCTAGAGGAACTCGCTGTAAAGCTAGGTTGTTATGCCCTAGCCGCCTTTCAAATAATCGGAGAAACAAAATGTATTATTCGATTGACATATACTTAAAAAACACTATGGTTTGGAGCACGGTCACAGAAACGGATTCTATAGTCGCTGCTAGGACTGAATGGCAGGAATTTATTAACAAAGGTTGGGCCGCTCGCGTTCGCGTTTGTCAAGACTTAACTAGCGGAAAGAATTGGCTAGGATAAAGAGTAAACCGCTAGGGACCATTGAGTGCGCCCTAGCTAGATGGGAGTAGGTGGAGCGGAAACGCGGTGAAGCCTCCCCATTGATATTACCCGAGCCGCGTCATGCAAAGGCGCGATCGCGGGAAGTGCGGACTAGGCCGATGGAACCTAGATGCATACTGATAGCATAATATAGTTGCGGCTTTGCTAGAGCCTACAGACAAAGGGGATTGCATCCCATAGCAGATTAAGCCGCAAGGGAATTGATCCCCCTTGCGGCTTTTTTGCGTGCCTTATTGCTAATGATTCGCATTAGCAGCTGGGTGCGCCGAAATTTTAGCAGAAAATTGAGGTCGGTGTCAACAAAAATCGTACCTTGTCACAAAAAATTCTTTTAACCTATTCGGTTCTATACCACTTGGTACACTAACCATTTTGGTACGCGCATAGCGCCAAAAACAGTAGTACATCAACAACGTATTTTACGCAGTGCTACGTCAATTAGTACAAATTCAATTGCAGTACCAAATCAACGCATCTCCGTGCGTAATTCGAGAAAATTTCATCAAACACGAGTTATCCACACTTATTTTAGCAATTCCTGAAATTTTTCGCGATTTTGCTGCTTTAGCTGGAATTGAGGGCCGATTTGCGGCCGATTTTGGCGGCTCCCGGGAAAATTTGGGGCAATTTGAGAATTTGCTGCGGGGCTGCGGCGAGCTGGAACGTATTTCGGGAAATTTGGTCAAATCCAAGTAGCAGGTCAATCTTTAGCAAAGCTGCAGCAAGTCAAGGCAACCTCTGCCTTCGGCACGTAGATGCCTAATTCGCTGTAACCACATACAACAAAGCCCACTAGTGCGAGACTAATGGGCTACAATAAGCTAGGGTGTGCTAAGGACGAAAGGCGGGTCGTGCATAGAATTCACTTTCAAAGTAGACGATAATTAGATCAAATTAGTATCGTACAGCCTTAGTTATATAAGTATTACGAATAACAAATATTCAATTAGAAAATGGTCTTCTTTAGAAGACGCAGTAGTAGCCGAAATACTCATATAGATAATTAAT
>Ga0182216_1000055_pt1 | contig 11236 bp, 10 predicted proteins | sample G5R1MG_17_FD_129669 | JGI IMG/M metagenome (GOLD analysis project Ga0182216, IMG submission 129669) | Switchgrass phyllosphere microbial communities from Michigan, USA - G5R3_NF_03OCT2016_LD1 MG | ecosystem: Host-associated > Plants > Phyllosphere > Phylloplane/Leaf | place: USA: Michigan... | reverse complement strand
GGTGGTCTGCGGATCGTACGCGCTTCCCGTCTGTCGCGTAAGGGGGTCTTGTGGCTACGGATTACGAGGTCGCAACCGCGTACGTCCAGCTCGTTCCGTCGTTGCGGGACTTCGGTAAGAAGACGATCCGTGAGGTTGGGCAGAACGGTGCCGCGTCGGGCAAGGCGTGGCGGGAGAACTTCGAGCGTGAGGTCCAGGGACGCAAGGAGATTCCACTTCCTGTCCCCTCACCGCGTAGGTCTTCTGAGGAGGGCGCCGCGACGGGTGGTGCGTTCGCTGAGGGCTTCCGGAAGCGCGTGCAGGCCGCGGCGAAGTCGTTGCCGCCGCTGCGCGTGGGTGTCGCCGCGAACGAGGCCGAGCAGAAGTTGCGGGACCTGCGGGGCGCGCTTGACGACCTGGCAGGTCGGACCGTCGGCGTCGACATTGACTCCGGTGACGCGTTCGCTGAGCTCGAGCGCATCAAGGCTGGTCTCGCCGACCTCGACAAGGACGGCGCGGACGTTGCGTTGCGGGCGGACGCTACTGCGGCGCTGACACAGATCGCTGCCGTTGAGGCGGCGCGGCAGGCGCTCGATGGTCGGGAAGTCGACCTGGACATCAACGTCAACGCCGCTCAGGGACTCGCGTCGCTGAACTCGTTCTCTGGCCGACTGGTCGCGCTGACCACTGTCATCGGCGGGTTGGCGCCCGCGTTGGTTCCTCTCGGGGCTTTGGCGACTGCGACGCTCCCTGCTGTCGGCGCAGGTGGTGTGGCCGCCGGTGCTGGTCTCGGCGTGGCCGTGCTGGGTCTTGCTGGTGTTGGCGAGGCCGTTGAGGCGCTGGCGGAGCAGGACGCCGCCAAGACGGTCGAGGACCAGGCGAAGGCCGCCGAGAAGGTTGCTGAAGCGTTCGCTGGCCTGTCGCCAGCGGCGCGCGAGTTCGCCCGGTTCCTGCTATCGCTGCGGCGGGACCTTGATGGGTTGCGCGCGTCGGCGCAGGAGAACCTGCTGCCCGGTCTGACGACAGCTCTCCAGACGCTCCGCCCGGCGCTCCCTGCGATCAACGCGGCGGTCGCCGCTTTTGCTGGCGCCCTCGGTGGTCTGGCCGTTGCCGCTGCTCAGGCGTTCACCGGGCCCGCGTGGTCCGCGTTCTTCGGGTACATCGCCAGCCAGGGCCCCGGTCTGATGGTGACCTTCGCTGAGGCCATCGGACGTTTCGCGTTGGGCATCGGCAACCTCATGGTTGCGTTCGCCCCGCTGACCGACATCATCGCCGGTGGTCTCGCTGAGATGGCTGGTGCGTTCGCTACGTGGGCTGCCGAGCTGACCGGTTCGGCCGGCTTTCAGGCGTTTATGGGTTACCTGATCGACAACCTGCCCGTCATGGGCGAGTTCATCGGGTCCCTCGCCAGCTTGTTCGTGACGCTGGTGAAGTCGATGGCGCCGATGGGCCCGGTCGTGTTGCAGATCATCACGGCGGTCGCCAACTTCATCGCGGCGCTTCCCCCAGGTGTGATTCAGGGCATCGTCACGGCGATCCTCGGTGTCGTCACGGCGTTCTCCATCCTCGGCCCGGTCATCGGCTTTGTCGGTGGGATTGTCGCGGCGGTCGGCGGCGGGATGGGTGTCCTCGCGGCGATCATGGCCGCCCTGGGTGGCCCCGTCGCTATCGTTATCGCGGGTGTTGTCGCTTTGGGCGCGGCTCTCGTTGCGGCGTACCAGCACTCCGAGGCGTTCCGCCAGGTCGTGAAGGGCGCGTTCGATGCGATCGCTGCCGCGGCGACGTACATGTGGGTGGAGATTCTTCAGCCCGCGTTGACGGCCCTCGTCGCTTTTGTCCGTGACGAGGTCATTCCCGTCGCGTTGCGCCTGTGGAACGAGGTGCTGGTCCCAGCGTTCGCTGCTATCGCGGCGGCTGCGCAGGAGATGTGGGTCGCCTACATCCAGCCCGCGCTTACTGAGCTGGTCCGGTTCTTCCGCGAGACGCTTATTCCGATCACGTTGGAGTTGTGGCAGAACGTCATCCTGCCCGCTTTCAAGGGCATCCGTGAGGCAATCGCTTTCGCGTGGGACAAGGTCATCAAGCCCGTCCTCGGTGCGCTGGTCACCTTCATTCGTGACATCCTTGTGCCGATCATCAGCTTCTTGTGGCGTAACATCGTCGCGCCCGCGTTTCAGGGGATCGCCGCGGTCATCTCCGTTGCGTGGGGCGTCATCAAGCTGGCCCTGTCGGCTCTTGAGGTGCTGCTGCGGGCCGTTGTCATCCCGGTCATCCAGTTCCTGTGGCGTGAGGTCGTCGAGCCCGCCTTTAAGGGCATCGGGTCGACCGTCAAGACGGTGTGGGAGAACGTCGTCAAGCCTGCACTTCAGGCCCTTGGTGGTTTCATCAAGGAGCACGTCGCGCCCGCCTTCCAGGCTGGCGTCGACGCCATCAAGGGGATCTGGGAGACGATTCAGGACATCGCGAAGGAGCCCATCCGCTTCATCGTCGAGACTGTCCTCAACGGCGGTCTCATCAAGTCCTTCAACAGCCTCGTCGACAACCTTGAGCTACCCGACCGGTTGAAGGTCGACGACATCAAGCTGCCTGACGGCTTCGCTCGTGGCGGTGTGTTGCCTGGGCAGTCGTCGTGGCGGCAGGGTGATGACCAGCTCGTGCCGATGCGCCGCGGTGAGGGCGTGTACGTCTCCGAGGCGATGCGTGACCCGTTCGAGCGGCGGCGACTGTTCGCGGTTAACAAGGCCGCGATGCAGGGTAAGTCGTTGGCCCCGTTTCAGGGGTTCGCGCAGGGCGGGATCGTCCCGCAGGGCGTCGGGTTCGCAAAGGGTGGCATCGCAGACCTGCTGGCCTTTGGTCGGCGGTTGCGTGACGCCGGCTACACGGTGTCGGAGAACCGAGCTCTTGGGGACAACCCGCGGCCTGGGTCGCACTCGTCGACGGGTTACCACTACAAGTTCGACAACTCCGGTGCTATCGACGTCAACGCGGGCGCGGGTGAGTCGGACGCTGAGAAGCGGCGGCTTGTCCCGGCAGTCGAAGAGGCGTTGCGCCTCGGATTTGGTGCGCAGTTCCTGTCGTCCGGGCACTTTAACCACGCGCACTTTGACGTGGGGTCGTACCGGTCGGTCGGCAACATGTCGAAGTACGGTGGCGGGTCCGGCGCCTCGGGCATCCTCGCGAAGATCGCTGGGGCTGTCTCCGGTGTCGCCGACTTCCTGAACCCGTTTGACGACATCACCAAGCTGTTCAAGGACACGGTCCTGTCGACCCGCTTCGGGCAGGTTGGTGTCGCACTGGCCGAGAAGGCGCTGTCCGGTGTGAAGGACAAGGTCACCGGCCTCGTCGGCGGCCTGTTCGGCGGGTCGGATGATGAGTCGGCGGCCGTCGCTAAGGGCGCTGGCGGGCCGGGTGTGGAGAAGTGGCGAAGCACGGTGTTGCAGGCTCTCAACATCATGGGCTTGTCGCCGTCGTTGGCGGATACGACGTTGCGGCGGATGAACCAGGAGTCCGGCGGTAACGCCCGGGCGATCAACAACTGGGACATCAACGCGAAGAATGGTGTGCCGTCTAAGGGTTTGATGCAGGTCATCGACCCGACGTTCCGGGCGAACGCTCACCCGGATTACGACTCGAACATCTACGACCCGCTCAGCAACATCCTCGCCAGCATGAGGTACGCGATCGGGCGTTACGGGTCGTTGCCGAAGGCGTACAACCGGAAGGGCGGTTACGCCCTCGGTGGTGTCGTCGGTGACCGTGAGCCCACCCTGTTCGACGGGGGCGGGTGGTTGACGAACGACATGCTCGCCATCCACAACCTGTCGACCCCGGACGCGGTGATCCCGCAGGCGGAGATGCAGGTGATCCGGCAGGCCGCGACCAAGCCCGGTGGGCTGACCGGGCCCCTGGAGCTGGTTGGCACCCTGGATATGGGCGATGGGCTGACTGGCAGGGTGCGCGGGGTCGTCATGCAAGAGATGGCCGCGGCAGATAACGCGGTCGCTGACCGTCTCTACGCGGAGGTGTGACCGATGCCCGTCATTGTTGGTGCGCCGACGGGCACGACACCGGGCACGGGACCGCGTCTGGTCGCGACGGCCGACGACGGGCTCCACCCACCTGGGGTGCTTCTCCAGGTGGGTGGGGTCACCCCCAACGGCAGGGTAACGATCACGCGTACAGACCCCGACGGGCGAACGCGAGCGGTCCGCGAGGCGGAGCCATTGGACATCGACGCCTCCGGTAACGGCGCTTGCTACGACCATGAAGCGCCGCACAACTCGGTGGTTAGGTACCAGATCGCTGCGCTGAAGTTGACGTCAGAGACGGTGCAAGTGTCGTCGGATCAGGTGTGGCTCGTAGACCCGGGCAACCCGGCCTCCGCCGCTAACTTTCCTCTACGGCGGCTCCTCGAGGTGCAGGACCGTTCGTACGCGCCCCGCGGAATCTTGACCGATGTTCCGGGCCGCGAGGAATCCGTAGTCACGGTCATGGGGTCCGACGTCACGTCCCCCGAGTCGGGCGTCGTTGTGCGCACAACTACCACTCGCGAGGGGAACCGCCTTCGCGACCTCTTGCGGACGACGTCCGTGCTGCTGTTGCAGGTTCCCGCGTTCGCGGGACAGCGGCAGCTCTACGAGTACGTCTACTGCACGGGTCGGTCGGAGACGCCCGTGGCGCGGGCGACGGTTCCCGATATCCGATGGTCGTTGCCGTATCGCGTTGTTGCCCGACCGGCTGGCCGGCAGCGGGCGGTTCGTTCATTGGATGCGTTGGGCGACGAGTTTGAGACGCTCGACGACATCGGTTTGGTGTTCGGGTCGCTGGATGACATCGGCGCAAACATCCGCGCGATCTTCGCACCTTAGGGGGTTAGCCCATGTGGGTCGTGTCCCCTGAGACGAAGGTTGCGTTGAGCTCTTCGCTGCGGCGCGGGCGTGTCGTGTTTTCGGCGTGGCGTGGTGGGGTGCGGGTCAAAGACATCCCGCAGGATGTGCAATCAGGGTCGTTGTCGTTTACGGGCGGCACGGGCGTGCGCGCTCAGGGCGAGATGGCCGTGGCGTTGCAGCGGGGATTGTGGGACGAGTTCGTCCCCGGCGTGACGGTCGTGCGACTTACGTGGGTGGTTCGTCGTGTCGACGGTTCAACGGAGAACATCCCGTTGGGAACTTTCGACGTGGTGTCCCGCGCGATCAGTTACGGCGGCGGCAGTGGCACGTTGAACCTAAGGTTGCGTGACTTGTTTGGTCGAGTCATCGACCGGGGGTTTGACCACCCCTCTTCACCGCGGGGGAACCCGGTGAAGATTGCCGCCGCGTACATCCGCGAAGCCATTGGTGACTCTAACTTGGTCGCGCAACATCTCACTCGCACGGACGTGACCGTGTGGGGGCAGGTCTATGAAGGTTCCCGCGCCGACGCGGTGAAGAAGCTGCTCGACGCGGTGGGCATGGAAGCGTTCATCCGTCGCGACGCCCGTCTAATTATCCGACCGGTGCCACTGCTGGCGGGGACGACGGCCGAGTCGATCCGACAGGGCCGCAATGGTTCGTTTGTCGCGGGCGAGCGTGAGCAGTCTCGCGAGGACGTCGTGAACCGCTTGGTGGTGCGCCCCGAGGGCGCGCGAGTCTGGTTCCAACCGTTCGTGGTGGACAACACAAACCCGAGGTCGCTGACGAACGTGACCGCGTCCCCAGTGGTGTCGAGGACGGTCACGAATCCCGTGTGGCGTTCCAGGTCCGCTGCGGAGTTGGGGGCACGCGCTTTGCTTAACCGCCTCTCAGCTTTGCAAGCAACGACGACGATCACCGCCTTGTCGAACCCGACGCGTGACCCTGGTGACGTTGTCAGTGTCTCGTTGCCGGCGCAGGGCGGCGAGCTCGAGGTCCCTGAGCGACACCTCATCGAGTCGTTCGCGTTGTCCTTCGATGGTGCGGATCAAACGTTGCAGACGTCATCTGGGCGGCCGACGGCGACGGGCGACGAGGTGGTGTCGTGACGGCTGGTGAGCGTGCCGTGGCGGCGGCTGCTGCTCGGCGGGCGCGTGCGGTACAGGTTGCTGCTTCACGACCCCCTGCGGCGGCGGTGTTGATACCGGCGACCGTCACGCGGGTCGACGCGACCAACGGGGCAAGTGAAGACGGCGCCCCCGTCTGTTACGTGACGTACGACGTCGACGGCGCTGAAGTGCCCGCCCCGTACCCGCAGGCGTACACCCCGACCGTGGGTGACCAGGTCGAGTTGATGGTGCAGCGTGGTGAGCCCCGTATCGCGTGGCGCCTCCGCGGCATCCCCGTTGCTCCTCCTGTGGTCGTTGATGACGGCCCCGATGACGACTACCTACCTCCACCAGACGGGGACTCCTGATGCCGATCACATCGACGCCCGACAAGATTCCTGCGCCGGCTGGTTCGGAGGCCGCGTCGGGGTTGGCCCAGTACTTCCAGGACATGGCTTCGTCTATCCAGGCGGTGTTGTCGCGAGACCGGGCTAGTGCTTCAGCTCAGGATGACCGCAACATGGCTAGGGCTGCCGCTTTGGCCGCCGACGCTAGGGCACATGCCGAGGATGCCCATAAGGTGAACGGCGGCACGGTTCAGGGCTCGTCGACGTCCGCGCAGGCGGTCACGACTAACGGCGCTGGTGTCGGCGGCCTTTCCTATGGTATTCCAGCGGGATACGGGGCTTCGTTCAACGTCATCTTTGATGTTCGGTGCACGTCGTTCGTCGCTGGTTCCGTTTTCCTCGGCACGATGAACATCATCGACCGCCGCACGAACACTCCTTCGCCGATCAACGGGCAGGCACCCTTTGAGGCGACCGCTGCGAGGCAGCGGACCACGACAGGTACTGCTAACTCGCTTTCCGCTGTGGGGTATGACCGCACGCTACAGGCGATCGTCGCCAAGACGGACAACGGTGGGTACGAGATCACCCCCGGTAATTGTCGCTTGCAGGTCACTTTGCTACGCACTGGTTCGGCATGACCCGCCTTGAAGCTCACCCGCGTGCTTTGAGGTGGGTGGGTCGGCGCGGCGCGGTGTTGTTGCTGTTCGGTGTGGGTTACGTGGTGTACGGGGCTCGTGTTGTCAGTGAGCCGATTGTCACTGACCCCGATCGGGCGTTGTTGCATTACGCGGTCCCGGCTGGTTGGCGTGCCGCGGTGTGGATCACGGCGGGTTTGATTGCGGTGTTGACGCCGACGGTGAGGCGTTACACGGGACGGTTAGACACGGCTGGGTTCGTGGTGGCGTTGTTGCCGCCGTTGGCGACGTCGGCGTCGTACCTGATTGCTTGGTTTGTGTGGCTGCTGCCCCTTGCCATTGAGGGTGACTCGGCGGGGTGGGGTTCGGCGGCCATTTGGGCTGTCCTCGCAGGTGTCATCCTGATTGTGGCTGGTTGGCCGGAGGCAACGCGTTTCCCTCCAACGAGGGAGGACGCGGATGGGTGACCTGACCGGCTTGGAAGTGACCCTGCTGACGGTGTTGGGGTCGGTGATCGTCGCAGCGTTGGGGTACGCGGGTGTGCGATTCACGGCCCGTCAGACGCGGGCGGTGGGCGAGCGGACCGCCACGACGAATGACTGGTCGAACCTGGTGTCGGCATACCGGAACCTGCCCGCTGAGGTTGCCGCGTTGCGGACTGAGCTGGATGAGGTGCGGACGCGGGCGTCGGCTGCGGAGCGGAAGGCTGATGAGTCTGAGCGGCGCGCTGACGTGTTGGAGCGGCGGCACACGGCGGCTCTTGATTACTTGCGGCAGATACTTGTGTGGATCGGTCAGCACACGGATCAAATCCCCCCGCCGGCCCCGGTTGATCTGACGGTGGATCTTGGACTGATCCCGGGTGATGGGCCGCAGGGCCGCGAGCGGCGAACTGCGCCGAGGCCCATCGACTTCGAGGACAGAAGGAAGGGCTGAGCATGGCTAGTTACCATTTGGCGCCGTCGTTGGACGCGTTGCGTGATGAGATCAACCGGCGTTGGCCGGGTAGGTCGAAGAAGTCTGATGGTTGGATTGGTGACGCGTCCCATCAGGCGAGCAAGTCGGATCACAACCCTGATTGGGACAACGGTGGTGTGGTCCGGGCGATCGATGTGACGTCCCAGGACATCGACGCGGACGTCATTATCAACGCCCTGGTGAAGGACTCTCGCGTCAACTACGTCATCCACCGTGGGCGGATCTACTCGCGGGTCCGCGGGTTCACGCCGAAGCGATACACGGGCGCGAACCCGCACAACCACCACGTTCACGTGTCGATCCGTCACACGGCGGCGTCGGCATCGAACACGGCCCGTTGGCTCCCGAACTCGGTCGAGCCGATCGTGCCCGCTAAGCCCCCCATCCCCGAGAACGAGAAGGACTGGTTCGACATGGCATCTGAGGCTGACCTTGAGAAGGTCGTCAACGCCGCGCTGGACGCGCGGCTCCGCCCCTTGCAGGGGTCCCTCGACAAGCAGGAGCGGGTCCTCGCGGACCACACGGGCAAGCTCGACCGGATCTTCGCGACCGGTCGGGTTACGGACGACCGCGTCAACGTTCACTACCGGGCGAGCCGTGAGCAGGTCGTGAAGGCCGTCCAGGGGCTCAACATCCCCGCTGCGACCGTCGACGAGCTCGTCGGTCGCCTCTCCACCCCCGGTGGTGCCGCATGAGCTTCCTTGAGGGTAAGTCGCCGTTGCCGTCCCTGCCGCGCTCGTCGGGCGGTGAGCCTCTGACGTTGTCAGCGGCGATCTTCTTCCTGGTGCAGGCCGTCGTGTACGGCGTTGGCGAGTTCGGCCTCGAGCTGACGAGTGGTCAGATCGGCGCGGTCATGCTGACGACGTCGGCGCTTCTGGCGCTGCTGGTCGCCTTGGGGCTGCGGCGCCTGGTGCAGCCTGTCGACTCGGTGCTCGCTTACAAGCGTGAGGACGGCGTCATCGTCGCCGGCGCCGCGTCGTCGAGCGACGCTGGCACGCCCGTCGAGGTGCGTCCCGCGGTTGAGCGGTTCCCGCTTCAGGACCCGCCTCGTCACCTCGCTGACTGACCTCTCCCCCGTCTAGCCCCTACCTGCTGGTGGGGGCTTTGTCATGCCCGGAGGAGGGCTAATGGTCAGGCACCTGTACGGCGGCAGTACCAGCGACTACACGGCTGAGGTCGTCAACAACTACCAGCGGCGGGTTGGCGGGGTCATCCTCGACGTCCGCCGGGTCGACACGAAGGCCGGTGTCGTCGGCTTCCTCGTGCCGCCCGACTGGGACGGCGTTGCGTTCCCTACCACGACGTTGCCCGACGGCAGCGTCGTCGCCAACCGCATCGTGTCGGACCGTGACGGGGACATCCGGTTCCTCGGCCCCGACGGGCTGACCGCCCGCCTTGAGGTCCGCACCACCGCCACGGGGAACCGGCGCGCGGGTGACTGGTGGATCCTCGACGGGCAGCCACCGCCCGTCCTTGAAGGCGGCGACGTCGACGCGCTCCGGGCGACGCTCATGCAGTACGTCGACACCCGCATCGCAGACGCGACCCTTGGCGACGTCGACCTGTCCGGCCTCGCGACGCAGGCCCAGCTCACCGCCGCGGTTGACGCGGTCCGCGCGCAGATCCCGACGCTCCCCGACCTGACCGGGTTCGTCGACGAGGACGACGCCAGGTCCATCGCCGACCTTGCCGTCGCGACCGCGCTAGCGGCGTACACGCCCCCGACTCCCGACCTCACGGGATACGCGCGACTTACGGATACCGCCGCTTTGCAGTCGGCGCTCGCGGCAGCCCTGCTGCGCATCGAAAACCTCGAGAACGGCACCGCCCCCACGGATCCGCTGCCGGATACGTACTCCGACATCTACTCGGACATCTACTAGGAGACGCCCGTGGCCACCGTTCCCGCGAATCTTGAGTCTGTTTCCGGCCTTCCCGTGGCGGGACTGGTCGACGGCCAGACCCCCGGCCGCCTCGGCCACACCTACATCACTAACCGTGCCTTGCAGGCGGTGCTCGCAGACTGGCCTTTGCTGTCGGTCACTGGACACAAGCATGTTGTTGACGACCTGACTGACGCTTCTGACGTCACTCGCACTTTCCTTAAGTCGGGCACGCAGGTCGCAGCGAGGCAGGCGATCGGTGCGCAGCCGGCGGGGTCGTACGCGACTCTTGTGAACGGTGTTGTCCCGTCGTCGCAGTTGCCCGCGTCCAGTGGTGGGGCGTCCGTCGCGACGGTCCTGACCGCTGTTGGTGAGGTGTCGTTCGACGACTTCGGGTCGGACGACAACGCCCGTGTGACAGCGATGAACGCCTACGCGAAGGGCCACGACGGTGGCCCCTCCCGCGCCGTCCGCCTCCCCGCCCGCCAGATCAACACGAACGTGCCTATCCAGCTCTACTCGGGGCTGACCCTGTTGGGGCGTGAGGGGCCGTCGCGGGAGTTCCAGCGCGGCACGATCTGGAACTGGCAGGGCGCGTCGGGGACGTCGTGCCTGGTGTTCCCGACGGATGGTCAGACGTCGCAGTCGTACCCGGCTGATGGGTCGCCGCGTGACATCACGATGCGGTACATCCAGTTCCAGGGTGGTTCGTCGACGCATTGGATGCCGAAGAACTCGATGTCCGGGACGGACATTGCGGGTAAGACGTTGTGGTACTGCGAGTTCAAGGACTGTGGTTGGAAGAACTTCAACACGGTCTGGTGGGGTTACACGACCGGGTGCTCCTTCGCGACGGGCGTGTCCCACTTCCAGGCGATCAGCGACACGGCGATCTTCCTGGGCGGGTCCGAGACGACGGTGTTCGGTAACGACGGGTACTCGTTCGCCGCGTCGTCGACGGCTACGCAGACGGCGACGCCGTTCATGCGGTCGATGCTGTCGAAGTCGACGATCGGCCGGTGCATGATTACTGCCCGCGGTGCCGGGTGGGGTCTCACCATTGAGGGCGGTTACAACACGACCGTCACGGACCTGGCGATCGACGCGCAGAACTCCTCCCGCATCAACGGGAAGGCCATGCTCATCACCGGTGGTGGTGGGCACGTCATCACGGGCACGTCGATCAAGGGTGCGATGGACGCCCCCTCGAGCACGGCGTCGGTGAACGACCGGGCCCCGATCGTCGTGGTCGGTGGGACGAACCTCCTCATCGACCACACCAAGTTCACGCGCCGGGAGACGTCCTACCCCGCCGACTCCCCCGTCATCCACATCGGCTCCGCCGTCGCTGACCGGGCCGTCGTCATCGGCCTCAACACGTTCGACGGGTACACCGACCCCGCCGCCGTCCGC
>Ga0182216_1000054_pt1 | contig 11685 bp, 12 predicted proteins | sample G5R1MG_17_FD_129669 | JGI IMG/M metagenome (GOLD analysis project Ga0182216, IMG submission 129669) | Switchgrass phyllosphere microbial communities from Michigan, USA - G5R3_NF_03OCT2016_LD1 MG | ecosystem: Host-associated > Plants > Phyllosphere > Phylloplane/Leaf | place: USA: Michigan... | reverse complement strand
GTCGTCGCCGGCGACCTCGAGGAGGAGGCCGTTGCAGGGCCCGTCGTCTGTTTGGACGGTGACGTGCTGGTGTTCCACGCTCAGGTGTTCCCAGCCCATGAGGCGACGGTAGGCCGTGGTCATGGACCGGACCGTAGGGGCGGCGATCGACCTTACGGTTTACGCGGCGTGTGCGGCCGCACCTGTGCGTAGAATGGTGGCACCCGACCCAAAGGAGCACACCGTGCGCCGTACCGTCACCATTACCCTCATCGCCGCCCTCGCCCTCATCGCGGGCCCCGCCGCCGCAGCCGACGCCACCGCCCGCCCCAAGGCACCCACCGCGTCGTTCACCTGGCGCTGACACACCAACTCGGAGGCAACCGACATGTCAGGTGAGGGTTATGCCTTCGGACGCGGTAACCACGCGGGCGAGGTAGACGTCACACTGGCATTCGATCAGTTGGACGTGCCAGTCCTCGTATTCGAGATGATGGACACGTCGACAGGTACGTCCGCGACGATGAAGGTGCGTCCTACGCGGCGGGAAGCATGGCTCATGATGCGTCACCTGCTGCGTACGTTGCTCACCTACAAGCCCATCCCGCCAGAGGGATACGAGGTCCGTGATGGATGACAGGTCGGACTCGATAATCGACGAAACCGTTTGGCTGACCATGTCGGTCATCTGCGAAGGCGAGGGCCGCCCTGGTAGCGCCTGTGAGTTTGAGGCTTCCTACGCAGTGAGCGGCGACTGTGGATGCGTTGACCTGCTGTGCGCGGGGTGTACCGCACTGTCGATGGAGCACGTTGACTACATGGTCTTCCGTGGAGGCCAGGGCCGATGCTCCTGCGGGAAGCGGCTAGACCCTGCAACCATCAAGCCGAGGAAGTTGTAGGCCGAGCCGCTTCATCCGCGGACGCCCTAAGCGGCTGCACGCTCGTCGTCCGCTAGCCTGACCCCGCCTCGTCCGGCGTCCCGAGTCGTCGGGCGGGGCGCCCAACGACAAGAAGGCCCCCGACCGCCAGTTACGGCGGCCAGGGGCCTTCTGTCATGACGGATAGACCGCGACGGCGGTGACCGCCCCCGCTGGGATGCTGACAGCGGTAGCGCCCGTGTTGCGGAGGCGGATCGTCATCGTGGACGCGGTGCGGGCGACGACACCCGCGATGCCCACCGTGCCCGTCGTCACCAAGCCGAGGAGCGTCGCGTCCGTCGCCGCGACCACCGGTGACGCGACCGCGTAGTTGCCGTCCTTCAGCGCGGGGAACAGCGTCAGCACCACGTCAACAGTCCCGCCGATACCCAACAGGGCACCCGGGACGCTCGTCGCCGCCGTGTTCCTCGCAGCCGACGGCAACGCGCCAGACCCAGCCGGACCCTGCGGCCCCACCGGGCCCGTGTCACCCTTCGGGCCCTGAGCTCCAGCGTCGCCCTTAGGGCCTTGTGCGCCCGTCTGGCCGGTCGCACCGGTGTCGCCCTTAGGCCCGGCGGGACCGGTCGCCCCCGTGGCTCCTGCGGGTCCCGTGTCGCCCTTGACGCCCTGTAGACCTGTCAATCCTGTCAACCCGGTGTCGCCCTTAGGGCCAGCAGGTCCAGTGTCGCCGCGGGCGCCAGCCGCGCCCGTGTCGCCCTTCGCGCCAGCAGGACCAGCGGGACCAGCGGGTCCCGTGTCGCCACGGTCACCCTTCCCCCCCGGCAGACCAGCCACACCATCCACACCAGCAGGGCCGCGCTCACCCGCAGGCCCACGCGCACCAACCGGGCCGGCCTCGCCCTGGTCGCCAGCCGGACCCACCAACCCCTGCGGGCCAGTGTCCCCGGCGTCACCCTTCGCGCCCTGCGGGCCAACCGGACCCATCGGCCCGTTCCCACCAGGCGGCGCAGCCATCAACGCCTTCACCGCAGCGTTTAACTGGGCACGGTCGACCGCCGACTCCTGCACCGTCGCCGCGTACTGCGCGGCCATCGCATCAAGACGCTTTTGATCCTCGTCGAGACTGTTCAGCTTTGGGTCCCGGTTGAGGACCATCTGCCGCGCGTTCGCCGCCGCGGCAGCCGCGGCTTGGGCCGCCTTCATAGCAGCCGCCGCAGCCGTACCAATACCGGATGAGCGGACAGGCATCAGACCACCCGCTGCACGGACACGACCGCGTCCTCAGCCGACAGCAGGCGGATCACCGTCGGTAGGAACGTGGTGGGGCGGCGCACGTCACGGTCGCCTACCGGCAGGATGAACGACCGGGCCCCCCGCACTTCCGGGTCTGTCCCGTCCGTCGTCCACCAGATCGGCGCGGTCGCCTCCACCGCGATCACCTCGACCTCTTTCACGGTCTCAGAGTTGATCGGCCGCAACGGTGTCGCGTCCCCCTGGAACACGACCTCCGTGACCTCCCTGGCCTTCAGGTCGACGTGGGCAGCGAAATCAGGCGAACCATTACGGTCCGCGACGTCAACAACAACAGTGGGCATAGGTCCCCCCGGACCGTTGCGTGATGGTGGCCGGCGTGTTCTGCGGCCTAACTGTCACCGGGTGCGGGCGTCCCACCCGTCGTGACGCGGTCCCGGCCCGCGTAGTCCGACGGGACGATCGCCAGAGACCCGGGCGTAGCGTTGCTGATGGTGATGGGCCGGTACACGACCGTCGACGTCTTCGTGGAGCTGGACGTCGCCCGGATCGACAGGTACCCGACCCCGTTGCGGAAGCGGGTGGTGTCGACGCCCTCGAGGTAACCGCGGCCCGCACTGTCGAGTGCGGACTTCGCGACGGTCCCCAGGACCGTGTCGCCCAACCGGACCTCAACGCCCGTGCTTGTGAGGCCGAGGACGTGGCCGGCGTAGAACGCGAGCATCGTGTTCCGGTACGCGCCCGTGTTACCGAGGTCGTCGACGAGGACACTGTTCGACGTCTTCTGCGGGCGACCCGTGAGCGTGCCCGTGATGGTGGCCTTCCGCCCCGGCGCGAGCCACACCACCGTCGGGGGCGTGGTGTCCGCACCCGCAACCTCCTGGCGGAGGGCGGCCGGATCGAACGTCGTGAACGACGCCGCGTTACCGACCCCGTTGATGCCGGTGTTGTTGCCGCCCCACCACGTCGCGTTCCCCGGCCCGCCGACGGCCTTGAAGTCCTTCGCGACGATCTGGAGGACACCCGTGCCGATGGACCGGAGGACCTGGCGGGTCGGGTTCGCGTCCTCGATGAGGACGGACTCCATCCGCCCCGAGACGGTCACCCCGCCGGACCCGTTGTTCCAGAACGCGGTGCCGTGGTCCTGCTCGGACCAGTTGCACCCCTTGAGGTGCATCCGTTGGGCGAGGAGGTTCGCCATGCCCTTCGGGTTCGACGACGCGCCTTCCTCGCGGTCCCACAGGAACCCCGCCGCGGCGGACCCCTCGATGTAGCACTGGTCCCAGTAGATGTCCGAGTTGCAGATCGACACGGTCCCGCGGCCGTGGCCGGTGCCGATGACCCGGTGACGGATGTACGCGATCCGCTTCGACGAGGAGGTGTCGGCCTCACCGGAGTAACGGACGGGGGCGATGCCGTCGTCACCGGACCGGCGGGACGTGCAGTCGGTGTAGAGGAAGTCCTCGCACCCGTTCGCGGCGTGGAACGCGTCAGCCCACGTCTCGATCGACTCACACCGGTTGAACCACACCCGCCGGCCCTTGTAGCCGAAGAACCCTGCCGCGCGGGCGCCGATGCCGTGGACGTCCTCGACGATGATGTCGTGGCAGAACGGGTCGACCAGCAGCATCGTATTGCCCTGCTGATTCAACCCCGTGCGGCCGACCGCGCCGATGGTCTCGGTGATAAGCGGCTTCGCCTTCGACCCGTGGATGAACACTCGGCGGGCGCTGTTCGCCTGCGCCTGGGCGTCGGTGACGGACCCGTCCGACGGGAGGGACTGGCGGTCCCCGAGGAGGCGGATCGAGTGGGCCGTCATCAACCCGGTCGTCGCGTCAGCCTGGGTGTGCTGGAACGTCACCCCCGGCGCGTAGACCTCGACGAGGTCGGTGAACCGGGGCAGGTCGATGTTCCCCGCGAAGACGTACGTGGCGTCCTCGGTGAAGACGAGCCTGTCCCCGGCCTGCCTGGTGCCGGCGTACCCGACGTGGTTACCGAAGTACCCCATCCACCGCTTGTTCGCGTCGGTGCCCGAGCTGCCAGTGCCCGTGTAGATGGGCAACGAGTCGAACTGGACGGTGCGGGTGGGCGTGGGCCACGACGCGGACCCCTGGGTGGTGACGGGGTTGTGCTGCGCCCCGAACATCGACTGGAACGCGGGCACCCACGACGGCTGCGCCGACAGTGCCCCGAGGGCCTGGGGGAACGCGGCGACGGTCTGCACCGCCGCGAGGAAGAACGACGTCCACTTCCACGCCTCGGCGTTCCCCGCGTTGTCGACACCACGGCGGCCGAACCACCACGCGGCGCCCTCCGTGATGCCCGTGGGGATCGACAGGGCTTGCGACCACGACCCGTTCACGACGGGCGCGGACCCCGACAGCAGGGCCGTCCCACCCTCGGTGGCGGCGACCCGGTACTCAACAACGTCGGCCATCAGGCGAACCCTCCCGCTGCGGTAACGGACCGCTCAGTGGTGGAGCCCCCAGCGGGGGCGGTCAGAGTGGTCGTGGGGGGTGTCGTGTCAGACGCCGACGAACCCAATGGCAGCGACACGCCGACGGCGATGTTGTCGTGGCCGATGGACCCCGAGCTGGCGGAGTTCGCGGAGTCACCGAACTGGATCGACGCGACCTCAGCACCCGAGGTCGCCATGCTCCCGAACGTGGCCGTGCCCGTCGCCGTAGCAGCGGGAGTCCCGGAACCGTCGGCGAGACCCGCCCACACGCGGATGTCGTACGCACCCGTGGCCGTGTTGACGACACCCTCGATGGTGTGGAACGCGTTGTCCGCGGCGACGTAACTGGCGCCAGCGGTGTCCTTCAGGATCTTGACCTGCGCGGTGGTGAACAGGTCGAGGAACCGGTCCGGGTTGGTCCGGCGGATCATGAACGCGACCGTGCCGTCCGCGCGGATCGCCCGGATCACCTGGGCGTTGTGGGTCGTGGCTGTCGCGGACAGGACGGTGCGGAACGCGACGGTCGCACCCGACGTCCACGACAAACCGCCGTAAGCGCGGGTACTCGAGGCGAGCTCGGCGCGGACACCAAGACCCGCGCCACCAGCGGCAGCGGACACCGAGTAGGTGACGGAACCCTCGGACGTGTCGAACTCGTCGACAGCGGAGAGGGCGGGGACGCCGTAGTCGAAGCCGCGGCGGGCGACGGCGTTGTCGCCGGTTGCCCGGGGTGCGAGGACGCTGACAGGCGCGGACGTGCCGAAGTTGCCCTCGGCGTCGTTCGCCCTGGCGCGGAGGACGATGGCGCCCTGGTCGTAACCGGTGGGGTCGAACGACTTCGACCACGTCGACCCAGACCTGGCCGCGGCGCCCGTGAGGGTCTCGGTGCCGGCGAGGAGGAGGACCTGGGTGACCGCCACGTCGTCCGACGCGGTGCCCGTGACGGTGAACGGGGCCGTCGCAGCGGACCTGTTCGCGGGGGAAGTGATCGCGACCGTGGGGGGTGTCGTGTCGGCCGTGGGCGTGGCGCCACCGTCGATCGCGGCACCTGTGACGGGGCTCCGCCACACACCGCCGATGAGGACGGTCAAGCCACCCGCACCGTTGTTGAGGGTCGAGTCCCACACCGTGGAACCCTCGGCCTGGTCAACCCTTGTGCGGGCCACGGGGGAGGAGAACCCGCGCTGCGGCATGACGATCGTGGGCCGGAAGTTGGAGTCCCGGAAGTTCCCCAAGTCCGCGTTCGTGACCCGCCCACCGGAGTGGGAGTCAATGTCCCCGCCGACCCACTGGATGTTCGCGGTCCGGTCCATCCGCAGCCCGTACTTGGGATGAAGGTACGACGGGGCCGCGGGGGAACCGTCGGTCGCCCTCGCGTGGATTGTCGAGCACGCCGTGAAACGCACCCGGCCCAGGTCGATGCGGGTACCCGAGCTGTCGATGCCCGCCAACCTGACGGCGGCGTACTCGCCGAGGGTGGACATGTCGCCGAAGCCGTCGCGCTTGAACGTGAACCCGATGAAGTCGATGTCGTAGATCGACCCGGCGTTCGCGGCGAGGGACAGGTCCAGGCCGTGGCCAGAGTTCGCGTCGGTGGAGCAGGCGACGAACCGCATGTTGTTCGCGCGGCGCAACCTGACACCGGGGGCGCCGACGCCGACGGGGGTGTTGATGTTCGAGGAGTCCCACCCGGACCGCTCAAAGCGGAAATTGGTGAAGTCGGTGAACCCGGTCGACCCGGTCCCGTCGACGTTCAGAGCGCCCGCCTTGCACCCGGCGATGTACCCGTCGGTGAAGTGGCAGTCCGCGTAGTAGGTGGTGGGGTTGATGCCCCAGCCACCGCAGCCGCCGATGAACAACTGGGACCACCGGTTGGCGTACCCGTGGCCGCGCATCCCGTCGCCGGTGAACCCGATGATGCCGACGTTGTCGCCGACCCACGCCTGCTCCGACGTGGTCGTCGCACCGTTGAACCCGTGGATCGGCTGCCCCGACGTGTTCAACCGGTTTCCGCCGAGGAGGGTAAGGTCCCGGAAAGACAGGGCCTGCCGGCCCGACGGGATCGGGAACAGAGACGTCCCCGTGAACGCCGACCCGACCCGGATACCCCGCCCCTGCGGCGGGACGGCCGTCGAATACGCCCAGTACCTTGAGGCGGTGTCCGCCCGCAACGTCGTACCCGACTTCAGGTACGACCCGAGTTCACCGTTGACGAGCGCCAACCCGGGAATGAGGACGTCACCGCCGCGGTCCCCGACGGCCTGTAACGTCGCGCGCATCGCAGCCGTGTCGTCAGTGACACCGTCGAGCTTCGCGCCGAACCGGAACGGGGTGAGTGCCCCCTCCCGGACCTGTAGGCGGCTGTCGACGTCGTCCGCCATGCTGTTCCATGTGGTCCCGTCAATCTTCGGGCCAGTTGATGTCCAACGGTCAACCATGCGCGCTCCCGGTGCTTAGGCGTCGAAAGACGCGGTGTCGAAAGCCGCAGAGTCGAAAGCGGCGGAGGGGGTGGCCGGGGCCTCTTCGGCCGCCGCGATCTCCGGGACCAGCGGGGCGAGGCGCGGCGCGCCGATCGGCTGCCCGCCCGGCGTCGACGGGGTGTTCCCCGACACGACCCGGCACGCCTGGATGATCTTGCGGATGTCCGTCGACTTGAACGAGTCGATGAGCTGGGTGCGGAACCAGCCCGGGGCGCCCGGCTCGATCTGGAAGCCGGCGTCGCCGCCCTGGTCGGACAGCATCCCGCCGTACGTCTGCATCGCGGTCGCGAGGATCGTTCCGGCCTCGGTGGTGAGGCCGAGGGACGACAGGGACACGTCCGCGGGGATCGCGAACAGCGACCCGTAGGGCAGGTTCCCGGTGAACCGGTCGAGCTCGTAGTCCTGCTCGGTCGCGGGCCACACGTACCCACGCCCCCGAGAGAACCCGGCGCGGGGCGTGCCGAGGGGCCACCCGTCCGGGCACCAGTCCGCGACGGACCGGTCGCGCGTGGTGAAGGTGCCGTTGTCGTAGTACCCGTAGTTGCCGCCGGGGTTCCAGAGGCGGAGGAGCTGGTCGGCGCGGACGAGGACCGCGACGACGTGCGGGATGACCTTGGCCTCGACCTCGTGCGCGCGGATGAGCCCGCCGATCGCGGAGCCGCCGTAGGCGCGGGTGCCGTTCTGCGGCCCAATCCCGGAGCCAGTGGTGTCGACGCGGTGACGCCGGTACACGTCCCACCGGTTCTGCGTGAACCGCTCGACCCGGTAGTTCTCCTCGAGCGTGGTCCCGTCGGGCTGGAACACGTGGGAGTGCTTGTCGTGGTACGAGTTGGCGGTGTCGTCGGACACGACCGTGCCCAACGGGGCGAGGAACGACCCGGACCGGGGGAAGTAGACCCGGTCGGTCGCCCGGACCTCCGGGTCACCCGTGGCAGCGTGGTTGATGGGGTGGGAGTCCGACCCCTGCGAGGCGTGCCACCCGCCGTTCGTGGCGGACGTCTCCTTGCGGAGAGACACCGTCGCCGGTGACGTGACCGGCTCGAACGTCTGCGTCACCGGCATCGGCACGTTCCACGGGCTGGTGGACGTGAAGGGGTGATAGCGGGGGTCGCGAGTCAGATCGGTGCGCTTCGCGGGCATCGCCCGGTTCACCGGCCCCGCCGACAACGGCACCGTGACCGTCGCCGCGGGCCCGTACGTCCCGTCCGCGTACACGGCCTCCGCGACGACGACGACCTCCGTCGCCGTCGACAGGTACGCCTCGGACAGCTCGAGCCCCGTGGTCGTCTGCCCGGTCGTCGCGGTGACGGTCTTGGTGTGGGTGATCCCACCGGCGGTGCGGCGGACCCGCACGTTCCCGGTGGTGGGGGTCGCCCACTTCACGGACAGGCGGCGGATGTTGTTCGGCGCCGACGACAGGGTCGTGACGTCGGGGTTTGACGGGGTCGGGTTGGGTGTCGGCGTGGGCGTCGGGGTGGTCGTCGACCCGTCGGACGCGTAGAGGACGTTCCCGAGCCAGTCCGTGACCGACAGGACCGGGGCCGTCGACGTGCCCAGGGTGACGCCAACGGCGTCCTCGAAGATGGTGGACGTCACCGTCAGACCTCCTCGAGGACGTACGCGCGGGCCGTGACGCTGGCGGCGGACGCGGGCGTGACCTGGTTGGACACGACGTCGATCTCGGCGAAGGCGGCGCCCGACGGGGACACGAGGCCGGTGTAGGCGCGGACGTCATCGGCGTTGGTCGTGCCGATCGCGGCGGACGAACCGTTCGTCGTGGAGATCACGGTGACGCCGTCGGACGCGATCCACCGGATGCGGACGAGGATGGGAGTGGAGCCCCAGTTGGCGTTGCGGCGGACCGTGACACCGGCCTTGAGGTTCTTCCCGCCGGCCATGCCGAAGCGGGTGCGGACACCGAAGGTGTGCCACGTCCCTGACGCGCTGGTGGCAGTCGCGGCTCCGGCACCGGAGATGACGGACGACGTCAGGGTCGACGAGGACGTCTGCTGCCCGAACAGGGCCGCGTCAGCGAGGTTGCCCGCGGTGAGGCGTTCGTTGACGGGCTGGGCGTAGTTCGTGAGCGTGGGTGTCGTCGTCGTCGGCGCGGCCTGCTCGACGTACAGCACGCCCGGGAGGCGCCCCCCGTCGGCGCTGATCTTCGCGGCGATCTGGTCGGCCGTCCCGGCGAAGAACCCCACCTTCCCCGCGAGGACCCCGTCGATACGGTCGTTGTCCGCCGCCGCCGCGACGAGACCATTGCGGATCTGGATGACGTCGTCGGGAAGCTTCGACGCGTCAGCGGACCCCGACGCGGGCTTGGTGGCGCGGGTGTTGTCGAGGAAGGTCCCGAAAGCGGGGATGCGGTCGCGGAGGGCCATGCTCGGGCTCCCTAGTAGGTGGCGTTGTCGTACGACGCGGACGTGTATGTCGCCGACGTGGCCGGCGGCGGGGTGCCCTGGTAGGTGGCGTTGACGGGCGCGCCGGTCGTCCAGTCGACGTTCCCGGTGACCTCGATGCCGGTCTGCGCGGCGTCCAGGTTGATCGCGACGGTGTGGCCGCGGAACCTGTTGCCCGTGACCTGCCCGGTGGTCGTCTTGTTCGCACCGTCGAGCTCGACACCGAACTTGGTGTTCTCGAACCAGTTCCGGTCGATGACCCAGGCGTTGGTGGGGCCGAGGTCGCCGAGGAGGACACCGGAGAGGGTTCGGCGTGACCCGTGGGGGTCGACGGTCTGGTCGCCGGCGGTCGTGGACGCCCGCCCGTAGATCGCGTTGCCAACGATCTCGGCTGCGTCGCCCGCCTGGCCCTGGACGCCGTCGTTGTGGGACACGAGGTCGTCGTGCCTGGCCGACGGGACGGTCCAGAGGGTGGGGTTGCGGACGAGGTTGCCGTACACGCGGACGTTCGTCGGGACGGACGTCGTCGTGTAGTTCGCGACAGTGGTGTTGTAGACCCCGAACGCGTCGACGCAGTTCTCGAAGTTGCTGCGGCGGACCGTGTAGTCGTGGCCCAGGACGCCCGTGACGTACATGGAAGGGGTCTGCGGGCGGAAGGTGGAGTCCTCGACGACCAGGTTCGACACTGCCGTGTGGGTCGCGTTGAGGAGCCCGTCGTCGCCCGTGAGCGCCGCCGCGGTGCCCTCGAACAGGCAGTTCGTGAACGTGACGTTCGCGGCCCGCACGACCACGCGGCCCTGGAACCGGACCCGGTCGAACGTCGTGTTCGCCGCGTCGACGAACGTGTTCGACGTGACCGTCGACGAGTACACCGTCCCGTCAGGGACACCCGCGAGGAAGTCCGTAGGCAGGTCCTCGCCGTACACCATGTTCAGGCGGGTGACACCCGTGCCCTGCTGCGAATCCACCCACGCCTTGAACCGGGCCAAGTCCCCGACGAGACTGTTCCGGGCTAGCGTGACCGCCCGGTCGATCGTGGCGAGGTCACGGCCCATCAGCCACCCACCACCCCATCGACGTACCCCTTGACCTGCGCCGCGAGGGCCGTCAGCTGGGTCGCGTCGGCGTCCATCTGCGCGAGGTCACGGGGCCGCCCACGGGACGGGACCACCGCCAACGTGGGGAACGGCGGCAACGCGGGACCGGACCCGGCAGCCGCGAGGACACCCAAGCTGATCGTGTCGACGGCCGACTGCTGCGGGTTGCTCGAGTCCATGACGCGGATCTGGTACGTCAGGGTCGACGCCTGCCCCAGCGACGGTGCCGTCAACGTGAACTTGTTGCCGTTGCGGGTCGTCGCCGCCGTCGGACCCGCGGTCTGCGTCGCGAGGAACACGTACGGCGTCACACCACCGGACCCGGCAGCGTCGATCGTGACGGTCGACCCCGCGGGGATGCCCGTGCGGTCAGGGCCCGCGTCGACCGCGAGGATCGTGCCCGACGTGGGCTTGTTGACCGTCCGCAACGAGAACAGGTAACCCGCACCGGAACCTGTGTTCGTGCCACCGTGCGCGGCCGTCCGCGTACCCGACGCCCCAGCGGTGGGGACGAGCTGCTGGTACACGGCCATCGTCGTGTCCGACGCGCCCGTGTTCGTGTTGACCGCACCGACGGGGGACATCGCGTCGGGTGTCACGAACGGGGTCGGCGCGCCACCCGTGGAGTTGTTGACCGCGACGCCGATGAGCAGTTCGTACGTGTCGGCGAGGTCGACCGACGGCATGACCTGCCGGGCGTCAGCGGTGCCCACGTTCGACGCGGTCGCGTACGCACCAGCCGCACCGAACGGCGACGACGCGAGGTCCTGGACCCGCGCGATGATGAGGGTCTGACGGCCCGACCCGCCCGTCCACTGGTACGACGACGGGTTCACCGCCGTCCACACGCTGATGACACCGACGGTCGAGTCAGCCGCCGTGGGCAGCTGCGTCCAACCCGTCGGGCCGGTGTGCGCGACGGTCCCGGTCCGGGTGAACGCGAAAGCGATCAACCGGTCAGTGGTCGTCGCGTTCGCCGGCTTGACACCGGTGATGGTCGCCCCGGACGGAGCGGAAGCGGTAGTGACGTCACCGGAGGCGACGAGGAGTGCACCAGCCATGACTTACCCCTCTCAGGCGCCGACGACGAAGGACACGCGCGGGTCGACCGTGAGGGCCTGCCCGTCGCGGGCGACGCGGACG
>Ga0182216_1000051_pt1 | contig 12596 bp, 10 predicted proteins | sample G5R1MG_17_FD_129669 | JGI IMG/M metagenome (GOLD analysis project Ga0182216, IMG submission 129669) | Switchgrass phyllosphere microbial communities from Michigan, USA - G5R3_NF_03OCT2016_LD1 MG | ecosystem: Host-associated > Plants > Phyllosphere > Phylloplane/Leaf | place: USA: Michigan... | reverse complement strand
GAAGCCAGCAGCGACCCGAAATCCTCGCTTCGTCCACGATGGCCTGCGACCGCACCGCGTCGAGATGGTAGTTCCCCGCCATGAACGACACGGAACTGCTACTCGCGCCCGTGCACGCCTGCGGCAGGGTCAGGGAAAGAATCCTTGCGGGGGGGCGGACCGACTGCCCCTTCTGTGAAGATCGCATCGACCTCTGCCGTGCGTGGCTGGCCGGCTTCAGCATCGGAAGAGCCGCCTCTTCGGCGACGTCCGTGTCGTAAACGTACGCACATGCCGGATGGCGGAATGGTGCGTGTCGAGCGTTCCGCGCTGACCGTCCTCGCGCCGGCACCGTGCGCATCCAGCGGAGCAGACCGCGACCACGTCGGTCGATCACGCATCGAGACGGGATCGACGAACGGCGCGACCTTGATTCATCGTACGTCCGGCGTTCACTTCGGTGCAGCGGAAGGTTGATGACCGGAATCAGGCGATCGATCCGGCCCGTGATCGGGCGGCTCGGCGATGGCCGCGTTGAACGCCTGCGGGTTGGGCACGGCGAGCAATCGGCGCGCACGGGAACTCAGCTCCGGCTCGGCGTGCTGGAGCATCGTACCGACGGGGTCCTGAGAGAAGGCCTCGAGCAGGCCGGGGGATCGCGTCAGCTTCATGAGGAAGCGGGCGGCGGGCGAATCGGCGGTGGCGACGTAGTGGGCGGGTGCCCGGAAGGACTTCAGACGATCCAGCGCCAGCATCTCACCCGGTCCATAGGCAGCGAGATCGTAGGGGATCCGTGCTCCACCGGACGCGAGTTCCGGCCTGCCGAGCGACGCTGCCCCCTCCGCATCGAGCGCGGCGACCGTCGATGGAGGAAGATAGAAGGTCGACAGCGCGCCGATCCGTCTGCGTGCATCCTCCGACCGCAGAGCGCCTACGTCGGTCCGCTCGCACAGGGGCTCGATGCCGACGTACTGCGGCGCGATGTAGTGGACCAGCTCGGCCGAGGTCCCGTACTCGGCCTCGATCGCATCGAGCAGGTGATCGAAGCCGTCGTTCCTGAACCCGGCCGGCGAATACTGGAACTCGCCGACGGCGCCCACCTGCCACAGGACGGTGTGGAGAGTGGGATCGAGGCGGCGCCGATGGAGGATCAGGTCGGACGCCTCGTAGCTCAGCAAGCCCGGCACCATCGGATCGAAGCCGACGTCCGCCACCAGGTGGTCGAGAGCCGATATCCCCGGCCGCATGCTGGCCCGATGACCCTCGGACCGGGCGATCCTGATCGCACGATGGGTCGGCGTCGCGAACATGCCGGGATGGCCGTAGTAGACGGCGAGCACCTTTCGGCCGCGACGCACGTGGTGGAGCATGGCTTCCGCCATGCAGACGTAGGTGTCGTGGCGATCGACGTTCTCGTCGTAGAGTATCCTCAGATCGAAGGAGTCCGGCCGCAGCTTCTCGATCCAGGCGAGCGTGACTCGATCGTAGAGGCAGTGGAAGACGTGGTCGGCCTTCGAAAGCAGCGCCTCGTCGATGATCGTCAGGTCGGCATGGCCGATCCCCGATCCGATCACGCGCAGTTCTCCCCGCGCGCCGGATGGCGCTTCATCCTGCATGGCGGTCGTCAAGGTGCGCCAACGCTCCTCCATGCCGCGCGTGGCCTCGATCGCATCCGGTGGAATCATGCTCTTCATCTCCGCGAGAATTGTCTCCGGATCCTTCCCGAACGACTCGAACTCGGACCAATCCGCGTCACACCTCACATCCGCAACGTCTATGACTCCGAAGCGTGACGAACCGATGCAAAGTGACGACGAGCCGAGCGTCAGCATAACCCCGGCAGTGTTGCTTACCTAGAGAAGTCGATCTAACATGTCGCTCAAATAGAGCGCAATGGAGAGGGCCATGCGGGAACTGACGGAGGGCGAACTCGCCTTGATCGCTGGTGGATACGGCTATGACGACGAGGACGTCGTCGTGACCGGGAGCCCGTACCCACCGTACTATCCTCCCACCTACCCGCCGTACTTCTATCCGCCGGTCTTCCCCGGCGACTACCCCTCCCCGCCGCCTCCGTACGGTGGCGGCGGAGGCGGGGGAGGGGGCGAGCCCGGCTCGCCGCCGCCGCCTCCCGCCGACGCCCGGAGCTACGACGTCGACACGTCCGAGATGAAGGTTCCGCTCACGCCCGCGCAGCAGGCGGCCGTGGACACGCTCCGGTCGGTCGTCGCGCCGCGGCTCGCGTCGGTTCTGGGTGATCCCAGCGCGAGCGGCACCTGGACGTCCCCCGAGGGCGAGGTGCGGCTGAGCGAGCTGAGCCTGCGGATGGACTATGCCGACTTCAGGATCCTGCCGGACGACTACCCCATCAACAACGGAACGGCGGCGCTTCCGGGCGCGGGATTCGCCGACTTCAACGGCGGCAATCCGATTCTGTCGATCAGGATCAGCGATCTCGTCGGCTACATGGCGTCGCCCGAGAACCAGAACCTCTACATCCTCCACGAGCTCGTGCACGTGACCACCGCCGGCAAGGCCTACTCCGACGGCATGTACGCCCCGGGGAGCGATGGTGGCGCGACGAGGACCCCGGCCGAGCACAACGCGAACGAGGCCTGGGCGAACTCGATGGCGCGGGCCATCGCGGAGGCGAACGGCCTCGGCTTCCCGGCCAATCCGAGCGGGGGCTTCAGCACGTCCCCGGTCACCTTCACGCGATGATCGCTCCGGCCCCCCCGCTGCGCGCGAGACCAGTGCTGACGTGCGCCGCCTCCGCGCTGATCCTCGCGATCACGGGCGCCTCGGGGCATGCGGCGGCGCGCCCGTCGCTGGCAGTCGCGGCGACCTGTCCGGTGGCCACGTCGTACACGGTCACCACGGTCGCCGCCGTACCCTCCGCCTACCGGATCGCGGCGTCCCTCCGACCCGCCGCCACGATGACCATACGAGCCGCGGCCCGGTGCGAGCCCGTCATCGCGCGCTACGATCCCGTGGCGAACCGGGTCGTCCTCGCTTCGGGTTCGCAGATCGACCTCGGCTCCGTGACGCCGGGCGTCCGGATCGTCGCCTCAACGCCGGGGCGCGTCGGCGGAGCGTCCGAGGAACCACTCGCCGGAACGCCCGAACCCAGCAAGCGGGGGCCGTACTCGTTGATGGCGGTACGGCCGGTCACGGGCCGTGAAGGAGCCCGCCTCGGCCTCTGGACGAGACCGGGCGGCGGCTACGAACTCACGATCTCCGCTCGCGGAACCCGCACGAGCCGGCTCGCGGAAAACCACGCCGGAGCATCCATGCTGTTCACGGGTCCAGCGCTGCACGGAGACCTTCGCTGGCTGGCGGTGGCGTCGAACGAGGGGCCGACCGCGCGCATCGATCTCTACGAATGGTCGGCGGCGCGGGACGCCGTCATGGCCGACGGAGGCTGAAATGGGACGCGGAGGCGTCTCGGAGCCCCGCGGGGGCGAGTTCGCGCTCGACGCCGTCGCCGGAGGCTTCCGCGACGACTCGCAGGCGATGCCGCCGCTTTTCAGGCCCGAGGCGCTGGCCGCAGCGGTCGACCGCGGCTTCGGCAAGCCCGTGGCGCTGCTGCCGATCACCTGGTCTCTGCTGACGCTGCTCCTGGCGATCATGGCCGTCGTGTCCGTCACGTTCCTGTTCTCGGGTCGATACGCGCGCAAGGAGAGCGCGATCGGGATCGTACGCGCCGTAGGAGGCGACGTCCGTGTGGCCCCGAACGCGCCCGGCACCGTGGAGCGCGTGCTCGTCTCCGAGGGGCAACGGGTCCGAGCGGGACAGACGCTCCTCACGGTCCTCACTTCGCGCAACTCGACCGACGGCAGACCGATGGACCAGAACCTCATCAGCTCACTCGATCGCGAAGCCGAGAACCTCAGGCTGCGGCTCGCAGCGCTCGACGACGCGGCCGGGATCGATCGCGTGGCCGCGCCGCAGCGCCTGTCGGCGCTGCAGAGCGAACTGGCGGCAGTGGTGGTTCAGGAGGGGGCGGCTTCCGAAAGGCTCGATCTGGCGCGCAGCGCCCGCGACAAGGCGCTCCCCGTGGCCGAACGCGGCTTCATATCGGCCGAAGCCATGCGCCGCCGTCAGGACGAGATCATGGCCCTGCAGCAGACGGCGGCCGAGTCGAGGGCGGCGCAGGCGCGGCTTCGCGGGCAGATCAGCGAGGCTCGGAGCGCCATCGCCCAACGTCCGATGACCCTCACCCAGGAGAGGGGGCAGGTCATGGATCTGCTCTCGCGCGTCCAGAGGGATCGTGCGGAATACGCCGGCAGACAGGGTTTCGCGGTCGTCGCGCCGACCGCAGGTCGCGTCACCGCCGTCCAGATCGTCCGGGGCCAGCCGGTCGATCCCCAGTCGACCCTGATGACCGTGAGCTCGGCGGGCAGCGGCGTCTCGGCGGAGATCTTCGTGCCGTCCCGCGCGATCGGGTTCCTCGAACCGGGTCAGAAGGTCCGCGTCCGCTACGACGCCTTCCCCTACCAGCGCTTCGGCACCGCCAGCGGGACGGTGAAGGCGATCTCCGCGACGGTCCTGAAGCCTCAGGAGGTCGACGCCGCCATACGCGTGGAGGAGCCGGTCTACCGCGTGCTAGTCGCCCTCGATCGCGACTCGGTCACCGCCTACGGCCGTCGACATCGCATCAGGCCGGGCTTCGCCCTGACCGCCGACGTGGTGCTCGACGAACGGACGTTCGCGCAGTGGCTGCTGGACCCGATCATGTCGCTGAGGGGCGATCTGTGAGCGGGATCCTCAACCTCGCCGGGCGCCGCAGGCTCCCACTGATCCGGCAGGCCGAGGCAGCCGAATGCGGGCTTGCCAGCCTGGCCATGATCGCGGGCTTCCATGGACGCGAGGTCGACCTCGCCACGCTCAGGCGCAAGTTCGGCCTGTCCATGAAGGGCATGACCCTGAGGACCCTCATGGACGTGGCCGGCGCGATCGGCTTCGGAGCGCGGCCGGTCAGATGCGAGCCGGGAGAGCTCGCGGACCTGCGTCTCCCAGCCGTCCTACATTGGGGCACCAACCACTTCGTCGTCCTGGAAGCGGCCGGGCGTCGCCGCATCGTGATCAGCGATCCCGCCCAGGGACGCATGACCCTGCCGATGTCCGTGGCGAACGCCATGTTCACCGGGATCGCCCTCGAGCTGACGCCGAACGAGACCTTCCAGCGCACGCGCGAGCGCAACCCGCTGAAGCTGGGATCCCTGCTCTCCATGGGTAACGGGGTGGGGAGGGCGATCGGTCAGACGGCGGCGCTGTCGCTGTTCGTCGAGGCCATGTTCCTCCTCTCCCCGTTCTACCTGCAGTTCGTCATCGACCAGGCGGTGCTGAAGTCGGACGCCGGCCTGCTGCGGGTGCTCGCGCTGGCGTTCGCGCTCATCCTCCTGTTCCGCGTGATCGCCTCCTCGCTCCGTGGTCTGACCACGCAGTACGTTTCGAACGTCGTCGCCTTCGACATGAAGGGGCGGGTCTTCAACCATCTCGTGAGACTGCCGCTCGAATGGTTCCAGAAGCGGCAGGTCGGCGACGTGCAGAGCCGGTTCTGGGCGGTCAGGGCCATCCAGGCCTTCGTGTCGCAGGGCGCGCTCACCGGCGTCCTCGACGGTATCCTGGGGAGCTTCGTGCTCGTCCTCATGCTCCTGTATTCCCCGCTGCTCACGATCGTCGTTCTCGGATCCATCGTCTGCTACGCCCTGATCCGCATCGCGACGTTCCAGCTCACGAAGCGCTACGCAGCGGACTCCATCATGACCGATGCGCGCGAGCAGACCCGGTTCCTGGAGACCCTGCGCGCGGCGCAGACCATCAAGGCCTCAGGCGCGGAGAACACGAGGGAGACCCAGTACCGCAACGCGGCCGCCGCCTCGATCAACGCGCAGATCCGCGCCGGGAACATCAACATCGGCTACTTGGCGGCGGAACAGACGCTAAACGGGATGACCGACATCCTCGTGATCTACATGGGGGCCAGCAGCGTCATACGCGGCGACATGACCATCGGCATGCTCACCGCGTTCCTGGCGTACAAGGGGCAGCTCGTCACCAGGCTCACGAACATGGTCGAGCAGCTGTTCGCGTGGCGGCTCCTCGATCTGCAGCTCGAAAGGCTCGCGGACGTCGTGCTCACGCCGCGCGAGGAGAGGATCGACGGGGGCGGGTACGAGGGCCCGGTCAAGGGGCGCCTCGTCTGCGCGGGTCTATCCTTCCGCTACGCCTATGGCGAACCGGCGGTGCTGGCCGGTCTGAACCTGGTGGTGGAGGCCGGTGAGTGCGTGGCCATCGTGGGACCGTCCGGATGCGGCAAGTCGACGCTCGCCAAGCTGATGGTCGGCCTCTACCCCCCCACCGGGGGCGAGGTGGCGATCGACGGCAGGCCGCTGAGGAACTGGAGCAACCGCTCGCTCAGATCCCAGATCAGCTATGTCTCGCAGGACGATCAGCTGCTCTCCGGATCGATCGCCGAGAACATCTCGTTCTTCGCGGAGCACATCGACATGGAACTCGTCAGGGAATGCGCCTCGATCGCCAGGATGCATGGCGAGATCGAGGCCATGCCGATGGGCTACGAGAGCCTCGTCGGAGACATGGGCTCGAGCCTCTCGGGCGGTCAGAAGCAGCGCGTGCTGCTCGCCAGGGCGCTGTATCGCAAGCCCCGCATACTGGTGCTCGACGAGGCGACCGCCCACCTGGACGTACCGAACGAGCGATCGATAGCGGACGCGCTCTCGCATCTCACGATGACCCGCATCGTCGTGGCCCACAGGCCGGAGACCATCGCCACCGCCGATAGGGTCGTGGCCATACGGCCGGATGGTACCTGCGCGACGCTCAAGACCACGGGCCTGGAAGCCGTGTGTTGACCCACGAGGAGCAGACGATGGCGGACGAAGCTCCGATCGACCCTGCACGCCACAACGAGGTCCTTCAGGACCATGCGGTGCGTACGCTGCTCCGGTTCTCCGCGAGGGGAGGGGCGGACTTCGATTCCACGGAGCTGATCTCCAGGCTCGGTGGACTGGAGGCCTTCCCGGCCGTCTCCGTCGGCGGTCTCCTGGCGATCGCTCGGAGCAGCGGGCTGCATCTCAACGCCGCTCACGCGGACGTCGACGAGGCGATCGCGCTGGAGCGTCCCTTCCTGACCTATCTCAGGAGGGGTCCCAACGACGAGGCCGGCGTGGATCTCGTCCACGTCGAGGAGGTCCGAGCCCGCTCGGTGATCATCGCGCGCGACCTCTTCGGTACGCAGCGCATGCCGCGCTCGGTCTTCGAGCAGCGCTGGTCGGGGCTTCTCCTCTTCCTGCCGCGGCACGACGGGCAGGACGGGCAGGAGGTGGCTGGCTTCCGAAAGGGCGTGCGCGTCATCCCCGCGCTCCTGACCCCTCCGGAATGCACCGAACTCATCCGATACTGCGAAGCGGCCTGCTTCCGTCGCAGCCGAGTGCTCCAGCGGAGGCCGGGCGGCGAGACCGACGCCGTGGATTCGAAGGTCCGTAGCAGCTCTTCGGTGGTGCTGAACGACCGGCGGCACCCGGTGCTCGCTCGACTGTATCGCGCCTGTGCCGAGATGGAGGGAGTGGACGAGCGCGACATCGAGCAGATCCAGTGCGTGCGCTACAAGCGGCACCAGCGGTTCCGCCCGCACTTCGACGCCGGCGTCGACCTTCCCAGGCTCGCGACCTACCTCCTCTACCTGAACGACGACTTCCAAGGAGGCGGAACGCACTTCCCCATGCTGGATCTCACCGTGGATCCGAAGGCCGGCAGCTGCCTGCGCTTCGACAGCTGCCATTCCGATGGTCGGGTCGTGTGGCCGTCCGAACACGGCGGGCTCCCGGTGACCAGCGGCGTCAAGTACGCGCTAAACATATGGGTGCGCTGTCCGAGACGGGTCGCGAGGCTGGTCGGACGCGTCTCCGAGCCGGTGCTCGCGGCATCGGCATGAAGGATGGAGCCCTGTTCGTGGGGGAGCCGAACGCTCGGACGTGGAACGAGGGGGCCCTGCTCGGGTTCGCCGCCGACGTGCTCACGGATACGGACCGCTCGCGCCTGAGCATAGCTTCCCTCGATGCCTGGCTCCGCCTGCCCATCCGGTTGGGACAGATCGCCTTCGTCTTCGGCGAGCGGGGCCTCCCCCTCGCCTTCGCGACCTGGGCGTACGTCAGTCGCCGGACGGCTGGGAGGCTCGCCTCGGGGGGGCCTCCACATCCCGAGGAGTGGAACGATGGCGATCTGCTGTGGATCGTCGACGTCGTGGCCCCCCACGGCAACCTGCGGGAACTGCTGGGGGCACTGCGTCGCGGCCCGGGCGCGAATCGCGAGAACGCAGCGGCACGCAGGCGCCGAGGATCCGGATCGATGCGGACGGTCAGCCTGGCACGGAGCGACCGCACGTCGTGACGCCGATCCCCTCTTCCGGAGAGCGGGCGGACGCTCAAAACCGCCGGAGATGCTATGCCGCGTCTACCATCGCCCTGACGGGACTGCTGGCCGGAGCCTCGAGCCTCCTCGTCAGCGCTCGTCCCCCGGCGATCGCGACCACGGTGCTGCTCCTGGCTTCGCTTCCAGCGATGCTGCTGTTCGCGGCCGGAGCGATCAGGATCCTCCTCCAATCGGTGCTGCGACCCATGCCGTCCCGTCCGCGCGGGAGGGAGGAATGCGGGACGGTGCCGCTCGTGGTCCCGGTGATACTGAGGAGACCTTCGGACGTCGCGCTCCTGCGGGCCTGCGTCGACGCCAACCTGCCCATGGTGGCCGTCAGGCCCATGCTCTTCCTGATCGATGGTGCGGACGCGGCTCAGAGGGACATCGACGAGGACGCGGCCATGCGCCGCGCCGTCGAGCGCGCTCTCGCCGTCGAGATCGCCAGCGGGGACGTCGCGTTGCTGGAACGAGCGCGCCGCTACGATGCCATCGACGACGTCTGGCGCGGCTGGGAGCGCAAGCGCGGCAAGATCGAGGAGTTCTGCCGCCTGTGCACGGGCGATGCGGACAGCGACTTCGTCGATCCCCTCCCGGACCACATGCGCGGCACCGCGGCGTTCGTCACGATCGACGTGGACACCCGCCTGAAGGCAGACACGATGTCGCATCTCGTGGCCGGCGTCGACGATCACGCGGCGATCGTGGTGCCCGCCATCGAGGACGTGAGGCGAGCCCGTCCGAACCTCTTCGAACGCCTGCAGGCTCCGTTCCTGTTCACCCGCCCGTTCGATCCGCCGGAAGGCTTCAATCAGGAGGTGCTCGGCCGAGGCATATTCTACGGCAAGGGCCTGATCGTCGTCTCGAGGTTCCTCGAACGTACGCGCGGCAGCATCCCCGAACGCACCGTGCTGAGCCACGATCATCTCGAATCGATGCTGGCGGGCGCCGTGTCCATCCCGACGGCGGTAGTCCGCGAGGAGGTGCCGCATCAACGCGACCACTGGGAACGGCGCCAGCATCGCTGGATCCGCGGCGACCTGCAGATCGCTCCGTGGATCCTCATCGGGCCTCTCAGTCTCGAAGCCAGGCTCCAGCTCGCGCTCATAGTGGCGAACCAGATGACGGCGCTGGGGGCGATGTCGATCCTCATCGTGGCCTGCGTCCTGCTGCCGCTCGCCGCGATGCCGACGGCGATGGGCCTCGTGCTCCTCCTGTTCCGTCCCACCCTCCCGCTGCTTCCGCTCGAGGCCGTACGACTCATGCTCGATCCGCGCTTCGATCGGGTTGTGCGCCTGCGGCGGGTCGGAGCCTCCTGTTCGACCGAGCTGGCAGCGTGGCTGCTCGCCCTGGCGCATGGTCCCCGCGACGCGGCGATGACCCTGCATGCGGCGGCCCTGGTGCTGTGGCGAAGGTCATGGAGCGGCCGCGACCTTCTCGCCTGGTCGGACGCCGCGGTGCGGCGCGAGCGTGCCGATCGATGGCGCAGGAGCGCCGTGCTCTGGCTGGTCCCGATCGTCCTCGTCACGGTTCTGCCCGTCGGACGTCCGACGATCCTCATCCTCGGCATTCTGCTCTGGAGCCTCATGCCGGTGCTGCTGGAGATCGAGCCGGAGGGCAGGCGGCGGCACCGGAGCCTGCCGCACGCATCCCAGGCGCTACGATCGCGACTCTCGGCATGAGGGCCCGCGCAGCGTCGATACTCCTCGATCTGATCGACACCCGGCTGCCGCCGCCCTTCGCCGACCTCAGCCGACATCTGCACGTCGAGTTCCCCGTGAGGCGTCTCGCACGCGCCCGCACGTGCTGGCTGAACGAAGGGTGGTTCTCGCAGCATGGGCTGCCGCTCGACGACGAGGCGACGCGTGCATCCGTCGAAGCGGCCTGCGCCGAGGCATGGGGCTTCGCCGCTCCTCAGGAGTCGGACCCGCCCGACACCTTCGAGGGTGCGCCGTTCTCCGCGTGGGCAGACCGCTACGGCGCGCCGAGCGGAAGCATGCATGGCGGCAGCGGTCGCACGACGACGCGGGGGCGCTTCAACGTCAAGGGCGCCGGGAGGACGCCGCTCGTCTCCGACGGCAGCGACTGGTACCACACGCATGGATGCATGTGGCTCGAGGAGGCGATCCGCGAGACGATAAACGCCACCGTGGCCGACGCGCTCTTCCCGCTGGGCGCAGTACCGGTCGTGGCCGTCATCGACGCCGGATGCCGATACCGATGGCGTGACGGCGCCGTGGGTGCACGACGCGCGCTCGTCGTTAGGCCGGCGTTCCTGCGGGTCGCGAGCCTCATGCGATCCATCTACTTCGGATCGTCGGGCCGTGTCGGATCGGATCAGTGGATCGATGCGGGCAGGGTGGCCGATCTCTGGACCTCCTGCCACGATCGGCGCGAACCGGGCCGGACGCTGTTCAAGGCCTTCGAGGCTCAGGGCGAGCAGTACGGCTTCGGCAGCATGCTCCGCCTCTGGCCGGGACCGCCGTTCGCCTCCAACATGACCCTCGATGGTCGGCTGGTGGACTTCGGGTCCTTCCGAGCCCTCCGCGACTGGACCCGAGTGCAGGGCGAGGTGTCGTCCCACGGCTTCGGCCGAGAGGAAGCGCTGATCCGGGCGGCCGCGCGCACGCTGGAGCGCCTGGCGGGGTCCTTCGGACGTCCGCTCCGGACGGACGAACTCGTCGAACGCTTCGAGGAGGGGCGTGCGAAGGGCGTGCGCGACGCCCTGCATGGACACGGGGTGGGCGTGGGGTCCGCCGACCACGACGTGATCATCCGGACTTGGCGAGCGCAGCAGGCAAGGACGGCGCCGCTCCACGGCGCCGGAGAGCCGGCGGACGAGCTCCCATGTCTGCCCCGCTACCCGACGCTGGAACGGGAGGCGCTCCTGGTGCGAACCCAGACCTTCGTCGACCGTCTGCCGGACGACGACGCCGCGCGAGCCCAGGAGATCCGCTCCTTCATCGAAGGGCGGCTCGCGGAGGTCCTGTCCTGAGGCGGGGCGATGCGGGTCGTGAGTCCGGACGATGATCGGATCGGGCCGCATCGCAGGAACCCGGCGTCACGCGAACGTGAGTTCCACCGGGCCGAAGCGATCCAGATTGCCGTCGAAGGCCGAGCCGACGTGCGGCCCGTCGCGATCCACCCAGTGACAGAACACGTGGGCGGACCATCGATTCGGATTCGGTCGGATCCGACCATGCCGACGGGTCAGCCCCTCGTAGACCACCGCGTCTCCCACCGCCATGCCAAGCGACTCATATGGACCATCGAACCCCTCCTCGATCCCGCCGCAAAGAGCCGGCGTGGCGGAGCGCCCGATGTCGAAGTCCCAGACCAGATCGTCGGCGTAGGCGATCGTCAGCGACAGGCTGTACTCGCAGGACGGTCTGTCCGCATGGACGCGGCATATGTCGCCCGCGCGATAGATGCGCAGATAGTTGTACGTGGGCACCAGATCGCGTCCGCAGACCATTGCCATGGCCGGCGTGAGCCCCCAAAGCAGCATCAGCATGGGTGGATAGTGGTAGCCGTAGACCTGCACCGCCTCCTGCGACGTCAACGGCGAGCTCGACTGCATGTCCTCGAGCCGCCTGCCGGCCCGTCGAAGGTCGGTGGATATCTGATGCAGCGTCGCCATGCACGCCTCGACCGGCAGCATGCCCTCGACGAGAGCATAGCCATCGCATGCCATTTCGCCCACTACTCGCATCGCAGCGCACCTCCTGGTGGGATCACGTGCTCCGCCTCCGCCGGAGGGCGACGAGTTGGACCACGCGTCGGATCATCGGTTGGGAATAGCAGCAGGGGAGCATGCTTGCGAGGGAGACGGGATACGCTTCCATCGGCGTTCCCCAGACGGAGTGTCGCTCCGTCGTCCAGGCGGCGACGGGCCTCGCCGAGAGCGGGCGCGAGGCGGACGCGGCCAGACATCGTCTTCGCCCGAGTGCATCGATGGACGGGAAGCGGTCCGTGGTGCAGGATCGCGTACGTTGAAGAGGCCGAGTTCCCCGCCGGATGGCCATCGGCAAGCTGTCTAGGGCGATACGATGTCCAAAGCGACCATACGAGACGTCGCCGCGTTGGCCGGAACGTCGGTCGCATCGGTCTCGAGAGTCGTCTCGGGCGGCGCGCACGTGTCGGCTGCCCTTCGCGAGCGCATCGAGAGCGCGATCTGCGCG
>Ga0182216_1000047_pt1 | contig 13127 bp, 16 predicted proteins | sample G5R1MG_17_FD_129669 | JGI IMG/M metagenome (GOLD analysis project Ga0182216, IMG submission 129669) | Switchgrass phyllosphere microbial communities from Michigan, USA - G5R3_NF_03OCT2016_LD1 MG | ecosystem: Host-associated > Plants > Phyllosphere > Phylloplane/Leaf | place: USA: Michigan... | reverse complement strand
TCCGCCGGTCTCGGTCGCAATCTGCCCCATCTGCGCGAGCAAGTCGGACGTCATGACCGCACCGCGCGCGTCGAAGATCACCGGTCGGCCACCGCTCCCCGACTGCCCGGGGCGGCGGATGTCGACCATCTCGCCGCGGGTCAGTCGCATTGAGACGAGGTTCGTGTCGACGCCGCCACGCCCGCCAACGCGGAAGCTGCCCCCGGTCGCGAAACCAGGCACGCCCTTGCTGTTGATGTTCGTCTTGATCTTCGACCCGAACGCGCCTGCGCTGCCGAGCTGCGTGAACAAGCCGACGACGCCCTCCAGCGCGGACATCCAGTCGCCGCCGCGAATGCTGTTGACGAGGCCGGACAGCGAACGGGTGACGCCCTCCGCAGTTTCGGCAAAGCTTTGCTTTAAATTGTCGTTGGCGACCTTGAGCCCATCCCACCGCGTGGTCACCGCCTTCGCGGCCTCGTCGACCGCTCCGGGCAGGGCACTGATGGGGGCGAGGTCCGGCGTCTGGATGGCGTCACCGCCGCCAGCATTGCGCTTGTCGAGCGCCGCCTTTGCCGCGGTCTGCGCGTCGAACAGCTCGGCGATCAGCTTCTGACGCACGGCTGCCCACGTCGCCGGATCGACCAGGCCGGCCGCCATACCGCGATTGACCTCTTCGAGTTGTCCTTGGACCTCGCGGACCTTCGCTGCCTCGGGCATCATCGCGTCGACGATCCGCTGCGCCTCGGGCGCGATCGCGGCGAGCTGCCGCGTGATCTCACCCTTGGCGCGCTCGTATTCGGCGAGCGGCACGACCTTGGCGGCTAGAGCCTTGCCGAGCGTCGCCATTCGCTCTTCGAGCTCGCGACGGCGCGCGTCGTCGGGGAACAGGCTGTCGAGCGCCCGTTTCGCCTCATCGGCAAGCGAGGGGCCGGACCGGGCTCCGCCGCCACCGCCACCGCTCCGGTTACGCTTGCGGGGTTTGCTGCCGTCGTCGGGATCTAAATCAGGCTTCGGCTTCGGCTTGGGTCGAACCTGCCCGGCGCGCGCGGCGCGCTCCGCGGCAATGATCGAGTCCGCCTCGCCCCAATAGACCTGCCGCATCGGATCGTTGCGCGGCAGGGCGCGGCCCTTCGCCAGCGCGCGGGAGTAGAGCTGCTGCCGCCCTGCCTGATTGCCCATCAGCGCGCGGCGGGCGGCGTCCTCGTCCTTGCCGCCCTGCGCATGCGACAGCTTGGCGAGGATCGGCTTGTCGACGATTTGGAAGTTCTCGAAATTGGACAGCTGCTGCCACGCGCGGGCGGCCTTGCCCGCCAGCTCCATCAGCGAATTGGCGAGATCATAGATAGCGCTCGCGTTGTTCGCGACCGCCCCGGCGATGTTCGCCTTGAGCACCAGCTGCAGCTCCGCCAGCTTGTCGGCGGTCTGGTCCGCGTTAGCGATCTGCTCGTCGGAGAGGACGATGCCGAGGCGTTGCGCCGCGTTCTTCAGCTGGTCGACTTGGTCGACGCCGCCGGCGAGCAGGGTGTCGAGCTGCTGCCCCGCCTTGCCGAAGATGGACACCTCGAGCGCGGCTCGCTGCGCGGGGCTTTCGATCGCCGACAGCGCGCGGATGATGTCGGGCAGGATGTCGTCGGTCGAGCGGAGGTTGCCGTTGGCGTCGTGCACCGACACGCCGAGCGCCTGGAACGCGGCGGTCTGCTTCTTCCCGCCCGCACCCGCCTGGCCGAGGGTCATTGTCAGCTTGGCGAGGCCCTTGTCCATCGCCTCCTGTTCAATGCCGACCTGGGTGGCGGCATACCGATAGACCTGCAGAGTCTGCGTGGTGACGCCGAGCTGCTGCGCAACCTCGCCGAGCGAGGACGCATAGTCCAGCCCCGCGGTCACCGCCTCCTTCAGGCCGGACACGACGAAGCCGACCGCGGCGCCTGCGAGCGCGCTCTTCAGCGCGCCGACCGCCGACCCGATCGCCTTGAACGAGCCTTCCATCTTGACGCGCATGCCGGAAGCGGTGGTCTCCGCCCGCCGTGCGCCCGCTTCGAAGCTTGCGCTGTCGAGCCCCAGGGTCACCCGGAGAGCACCGATGAGGGCGCCGTTAGCCATGCACGTCCTCCTCGGTTGCGGGTTCAAGCTGGCCGAGCGTGGCCATCCAGAGCCGTACGTTGTGGCAGATCGTCACGTCGGACTGTCCGCTCGTCGCCGGGGGGCGGGTGCCGGTCAGGTCAGCGAGGGCAGGGAACCCGTCATCGAAGTCGAGCCGTTGCAGCGCCGCCGTGTGCCAGGCGTGCCAACCCCGCCGCCGTTCGTAGGCGCGAAAGTGCAGCGACAGCGTGCGCGGGCACTCGCCCCAGAAGTCGGCTAGCCGGCCGCCGGCTTCGAGGTACCGTTCGGCGAGCCCTTCCCAGTCCCACGCGCCGACGTCGTCGCCGGCGCCGCCGCTTCCCCCGGCTCGTCATCCTTCCGCCGCGGCAGCGCGCCGGCGAGTGCTTCGATCATCGCAGGCCGGACGATCGCGCCCTCGCGCAGCAGCAGGTCGCCGCAATGCGCCAAAGACCATTCGGGGTGGTGCGCGCGCAGCGCCGCCCAGGTCACCGCCTGCATCGTGCCCAGCTTCGCAGGCTCACCCGTCGTCTCCGCGGTCAGCAGTTCGCCCGCGACTTCAAGGAAGCTGCGGTCGAGCACGTCCTCCAGCGCGAGCAGCGCCGCGTTGTCGACGACGAGCCGAAGCTCGCCGTCCTCAGTCGCTGCGGTCGCCTCGCCGCGGAGCGGATCGCGAAGCATCAGACGGCCGCGCGGGTCTGCGCGCCGCTGATCTTGATCATCGCGGTCGCCGCCTGCTTGCCCTTCACGGGGAACTCGTCGGGGCCGTAGCTGGTGACATAGCCCGAGCAGGTCATCGCCTCGAACCCGGCTGCCGACTTGGCGTGGATCTTCAGGTTCTGCAGCGCGCCGGAGGTGAGCGCCGCGATGAACGCGGTGTCGGCGGTCGACCCGGCGATATAGTGCATCTGCACCTCGATCTCGCCCGGATTGTAGGTGCCCTCGGGGATCACCTCCTCGGCGCCGGCCACGCTGTCGTGGGTGGTGGCGTCCTGCATCTCGCGCGTCTGCTTGGGGGGCGTGATGCTCAGCACCTCGGCAACGATCGTGGTCGGCGCGGTCGGCGCGGCCGCGATGAAGATCTTGTTGCCGAAGGTGATCTTGGCGGCGGTCGTCATGGCGTGGCCTCCCTGGCCTGGTGGTAGAAGGTGAAGTCCTGCTGGATCCGGAACACGGTCCCGACGCCGGCCACGTCCTCTGTCGACCAGCGGTCGAACTCGACGGACGCTTCGTGAAAGCTGGTGGCGCCGACATCGCGCGGCTGTTCCATCTCGGCGAGGACGGCGCGGGCAAGGGCGCCAACCCCCGCCTTTGTCAGCGCCCACGCATCGATCTGGACGCGCGGCTCGTCGAGGCCGTCAGGGCCGGACATCGTCCATTCCCGGCCGGGTGAAACCTTGGTCAGCGTCAGCGCGGGCAAGGCGCGAGGGCGGTCGAACCAGTCGACCCGGTCGGCGACCAGTGCCGCGATTGGCGCCGCGGTGCCGAGGCGCGCGAGCAGGTCTTCCTCCATCGGCATGGGTCAGCCTCCGCGGGCGGCGCGGCGCGCGACCCGCGCTGCCGTCTTCTCGATGTCCTTGGCGAGCTCGTCGGCGATCCGGTCGACCGCGGCCTGCCCGCCTTCCTTATCCCACGCGGGGCGGAGAGCAGGGTGGGCCGCCTGGTTGGCGTTGCCGAACTCTTCCTGGATACCGCCGGGATCGGCCGTGCCGATGTGGATCTCGATCGCGCTCTTGCTTGGGTCTTTCTTGTTGAGCTTGCGCTGGCGCGGATTGAGGCGGGTGCCCGCAACCTCGCTCTCCTGCAGGTTGCCGGACACGACCTTGGTGTTTGCCTGGTAATCGTCGAGGATCGGGGCCGCCGCTTTCTTCAGCGCCCGCCGCCCGACGCCCTTCGCCATCGGCTTGGTGAATTGCGCGAGCGCCTCCTCCAGAGTGCGACCGCCCTCCATGCGAAAGTCGACGCCCGCCACGGGTCAAGCCTTGGCGAGGTCGGTCGGCTTGATCTCGCTGACGAGCTTGTTCGCGATCAGCGACTGCCCGACGAGATCGGGGCAGTCGTATTCGTCGCCCTTCACCTTGTCGTGCTTGTCGCCGTATTCGTTGCTGTGGGCGGCGGTCGTCTTCACGCGCATGGCTTCATCCCTTCGCGGCTGTAGCGGTGATCTCGATCCCGGCGCGGTCCGGCGTCGGTGCGACCGAGCTGATGTTCCAGGTGAGCGCGCGCCACTGGATGCGGTCGCGCTCGGTGATCTGCTTGGTCAGCGGGTCGGTGCGGATCAGGAACGTTGCAACGGCGCTCGCGCCCTCGGATGCCGCTTGGCGCCGTTCCTGCCCGGTGCCCTGGCGCACGCGCGCGGCGCGCGACGCGAACTCGGCCCACGCGGTCTCCGGCTCTACGCCGAGCCCGCCGCGTACCGCCTCGCCGCGTTCGATCGAGATGCGCTGGTCGAGCTCGCCCGCCCTCATCCGATCACCGGCAGCCGGTACGGCCGACACAGGTTCTCGATGGTGCCGGTATCGGCGACGATGGTGCCGGTGACCGTGCTCTCCCTATTAGCATAGAGGTTGCCGACCATCAGCTTGAGGGCGGACTTGAGCGAGGCGGGCACGTCCTCAGGCGCATACCCCGCCTCAATGGTGACGATCACGCTTGCGGCACCGTGCGGCCATGCGCTGCCGGGCGCGGGATAGATGGGGCAGGGGCGCAGCAGCGGGAACACGGTCGCGCCGTCGAGCACCACCGGCGCCGTCCCGCCCACGCTATAGCGGACGGTCGGTACGGCATCCTCGGCGATCGGCCAGGCGGACAGCGCGCGCACGGCGCCGAAGTTCGTGAACGCCTCAGAGACTCTGCGGCGAGCGAGGGTGAGGCCCGTGAAGCTCTCGACCCACTCGCGCGCCGCAACGCCCATGGCGGTGATCATCTCGTCCTGATCGTCACGATCGACGTCGAGGTGCGCCTTCAGCTCTTCGAGGGAGACGGGTTCGGCCATCGGTCACCTCGGCGGGGGAAGGGGGCCAGCCGCGGCAGGCGCGGCCGGCAGGATCAGCCCTTGCGGGCGGGCGAGCGGCGGCCTTCGACGCGGCTGTCGCTGGCCTTGGTGTCGAGCGCGACCGGCTCGGCGCCTTCCAGCGCGCCGAAGGTGTGGCGCACGGCGGGCTCGCGTACCGCCGGCTCTTCGCCGGGGAGGGACAATGCGCCCGACGCGAGCAGCGGCGCGGCGTCCACCTCGGTCATCTCGCGCGTGTCGCCGCGATCGTAGCTGGTGGCACCGTCCTGCATCGAACGGTTCACCGTGAACTTCTTCTTGTCGGCCATGGTGCGGCACTCCCGATAGCGGGGGCGGACCCGAACGCCCGCCCCACGCCGATTGATCAAGCCGGCGTGAAGGCGCCGTCGACGAACGCTTCCGGGCGATATACCGTCAGCGCCAGGCGCTCCTCGGCGAGCACGGTGACCATGTTCTTCCGGAAGTTATCGCCGTCCTCGGTCGAGACGAGGACCGCCGACTGCTCGCGGTCGAAGAGCTGCGCGCCCATCTTCCACGCGCCGACCGTGAACTCGCCGACGGTCTGCGCCATGCTCGGCACGACGGGCAGCCCCCAGAGGGTCGGCGAAAGACTGCCCTGCGGGTTGCCGATGATGTACCGGCCTTCGCTGTCCTTCAGCAGCTCGATCTCCGCCCAATCGATCGGGTGCAGCACCTGGCCGTCGGCGGGGTACAGCGCGAGCGCAACCTGCAGCTGCGCGATGCGGAGCTTGTCGATCTTGGTCGCGCCCGCCGCGACGGTGAAGCCGGTCGGCACGGCATATTCCGCCGCCTGCGGCTTGATGCCGGCGAGGTTTTGGCCGCTGCCGTCGCCCTTGAGTAGCTGCACGTCCTCGACGAACGCGAGGCCATAGCGAAGCCGATTGTCGATCATCGACTTGAGCCCCGGCGCGTCCGACAGGATCTCAGACGAGGCAAGGAACCAGTGCGCGATCTTACGCACGGGCGCGTTCTTCAGGTCGAACTTGAGCGTCGACTCCGGCTTGAGCGTCCCTTCGGCGACCATGCCCGCGTTGTTGGTGAAGCCCGTCTCCTGGACGTACTCGATCGACGACGAGCTGGTCGTGCCGGGCGCGATCAGGCTGCGGATGGTCAGCTGCCGGTCGGGCAGCGCCATCATCGGCGACTGCACACGCTCGCTGCGGACGAGGTCGCCGGCCGAGCCGTTGGCATCGGTGGTCAGGCTGGTGATCGCCTTTACGTCGATCGAGACATTCTGGCCCTGCCGCGCGCCGTTGGCGAACGCCGACTTGTACTGCTCGCTGTCGGTGAACTGCTCGCCGATCGACTTCTCGCGTTCCGTCTGGCCAGTGCCGCGGCGCGCAACCTTCTGCTCGAGCTCGTCAAGGCGCGCCTTCGTCTCGTTGAGACCCGTCAGCGCACCATCGGCGATCTCCTTGGCGGACTTGGTCATGTCCTCGCCGGCGCGCGCCTTGCCGATCGCGTCCTCGGCGATGCCGCGAACGGCGTTGAGCTGGGTTTCGAACAGCTGCTTGGTCTCGGCGGCCAGCTCGGCCACCGACTTGGTCTCGGTCGTCATGGATGTGCCCTTTCGGCAGAGAGGATGATCAGCCGCGCAGCGCGATGTAGAACTGCTGCAGCTCGTCGATCGCCTTCGCCCCGGGCTCCCCCCGAAGATGCGGCGTAGCCTTGGCCGCGATCGCGACAGCAAGGCTCTTGGAGAAGCCGCCTGCATCCCGCAGGAACTCCTCGAACTCGCGGACGGTCGGCAGATTGCCGCTGTCCAGAATGTCTTTCACCCGCGTCACCTGCGCCCGCTCGTTCATCGGGATCGAGACGAGCGACGCCTCGTGCAGGGCAATCTCTTGCAGCTCGCGTGCCTTGTCGGTGTACCGCTCCTTCGTGGCGCGATATCCGATCGACAGTCCGGCGAGCGCGCCCTCGCGCGCCAGCGCCAGCGCCTCGGCACCGGTCGCGGTCGACGTGACGATCCGGCCCTTCATCAGCAGACCCTTCGACCCGCTCGCGTCGAACTCGCTCCACACGCCGATCGGCAGCCGCTGGTCGTGGTGCAGCAGCATGGGCAGGGACTTGCGGCCCTTTAGCGTGCGGTCGAACGCGCCCGGCAGGATGATGTCCCCGCCAAAATCGACGTTGTTGTAGGCCGCGGCGAGACCCTCGATAGAGCCGTCCTCGCCGACGTCTTTCACGTCGAGCGGGAAGTCGAGATGCTTCATGCGTCGCCTCCAGGCGCGGGCAGGGCGGGCGCCGCACGTGGGCCCGGGACTGCGGTGATCGGGGTGTTCTGCGACTGCATGCGCGGGACGGCGCCGCCCTCGACTGGCGCCAGGTTCTCCAGCGCGCGGACCTCGTTGATCGTCATCCAGCCGTTGGTGAGGGCGGACTGATAGAAGGAGGACCGCGCGGCGCTATCGCCGCGCAGCAGCCCCTCAAGACTGAACTCAATCCGGACGCCCGCCGCCCGGTCCGCCGCGGTCAGCAGCTGCTTCTCGAGCGCCTGCTCGATCCGCTTGAGCCGGCGCCGCAACGTATATTTGACGAAGCCTTGGGTGACTTCCTGCACACCGGTGCCCCATGACGACGTCTTCTCGCCATGGCCGATCATGATGGGCGGCACGCCGAAGTACCGACAAATGTCTTCGATCGACAGGCCACGGGACTGGAGAAGCTGGGCGTCGGCTAGGTTCATCGTCAGCGGCGTCCACTCGACACCGCCCTCCAGAACCAACGGCTTGCCCGCGTCCATCGCGCCACGGAACGCCGTTTCGAGCCGCTCCTTCGCCGCGTCCCGTTGGTCCGCCTTCAGCCATTCCTTGAACTTCAACACGCCCGACGGGCGGATGCCATTTGCGAAGGTGACGCCGGCCACCTTCTCGACTGCTTGCGCCAGCCCGAAGGTGTGGCGGCCGTAGGCGAGGGTGGACATGCCGCCTTCCGGCGCCCCGCCGAACCCACGGATGTGGAGCACGTCGCCCTGCGCGCGGGTCCGGCCCCCCCAGCTGTAGACCAGCACCCCGTCTTGATCGCGGCGGACCGCGACCACATCCCACGCCACCGGCGTGATGGCGATCACCCGCCCGCCCTCGGCGCGCTCGATTTCGGCGAGGGCATTGCCCTTCAGCTCCAGCGAGGCCGCGGCGCCCTCCCAGAAGTCGAGCGCTGTCTGGTCGGCGTTCGGGCTATCGTGCAGCACCCGATAAAGCGGATGGTCTTTCGCTGGCGCCCGGTCGCCCGCGGCGTTGGTTCGGTAGACCATCAGCGGCAGCGAGCCGATCGTGCCCGCGATCAGGTTGACGCATGCCCATCCAGCCGAGAGACCAAGCACGCTCGACTCGGATACCGTCTCGCCCGCGTTGCTCCGCCCGCCATCCGGCAGCCAGCCGTCGGGGTTGGTGAGCGACAGCGCTCGGCGGATGTAGCCGACCGCCTTCTGCCAGAGGGTCACGCTGCAGTGAGCCAGTCGGCCAAGCCGGGATCGTCGTCGTTGCCCGCCATCGCCGCGACTCCCATCGCCATGACGAGGGCGACCATACCGTCGATGCGGCCGGTCGACTTCGCCTTGTTCAGCTTCCGATCGCCAGCGGCGTTCTTCTCTACCACCGCGTTGGCGGCGCACATGGTCAGCACCGGGTGGCCGCCGTGCAGAACTTGCCCATTGAGGAAGGCGATCTCAGTCGTGTCCATTGCCGGCGCCATCGAGACGTGGCCTTGGCCGAACGGTTCGAAGGGCAGAGCAATACCCAGCTTCTGCATTTGAGCTTCAAGCGTTTTGAACCGGTACCGGTCGAAGCCGATGCGGCCGACGTTCATGCCGCCGGTGATCTCGCCGATCTTCACGGCGACGAACTCATAGTCGACCGCGACACCGGGCGTGGTCTCGATGAGCCCGTCTTTCGCCCACCGGACATAGGGCACCCGGTCGCGCCTCGCGTGATCCTCCAGCGTGGCGGCCGGCTTCCAGAACCAGCAGCGGACGTGCCACTTGCCCTGCCAGAACGCGATCAAGACGAAGGCGCAGAGATCGGTTGTCTCGGCAAGGTCGAGCCCGCCGAAGACGATACCCTTGGCGAACGCCTCGTCCGCGGTGTCGCCGTTCGCCGCGAGCCACACGCCCGGCGCAAGGAAGGGCGAGAAGCGATTGACCCTCTGGTTGAGGTAGAGGTTGCGGAACCCATTCTCCGCCGACGGCATCCGGGCCGCCTTCTCGGCAGCGGCGAGCAGCTCGACCTCTGATCGAAACGTGCCAAGCGCCGGGTTGGCCGCGCGGTGCGCCGCGGGATCCATCACGTCGCAGTCGGCAGGCGCCTCATAGACGTGGCAGACGATCTTCGGATCGCCTGATCGCTTCCAGTCGTCGATCTTGACCGACAGCATGTCGGCGTCGGTCGGCGCCTGCGTCGAGATGACCAGCCGAAGCCCGTCGTCATATGCGCCCTGTGCGGTCTCAATAGCCTCAACGAAGTCGTCGTGATCGCCGCGCACCTGGCCGAGCTCGTCTAGGATCGCCAGCACCGGAGACAGGCCGTGCGCGGTCGTGCCCTCGGCGGCGAGCGCCCGATATTCCACGTTGCGCGCCAGCCCGATCAACCGCTTTCCCGACGGCACGATCCGCACCAGCTTGTCGAGGTCGGGCGACAGCTTCACCATCTTCGCCGCGAGGTTGAAGACGAGCGCCGCCTGCTCGCGCGATCGTGCGCCGCTGACGATCTGGCTGTTCAGCCGCGCCTCCGGCCCCGCAATGTGCGCGAGCAGGATGGCGGCGATCAGACCGGACTTGCCGTTCTTCCTCGCAATCGAGAGGATGCCCTCCGTCGTGCCCGCCGGGTTGTCGTAGACCTCCCTGATGAAATGCTGCTGGAACTCCTCCAGTCGCATCGGCTTGCCGACCAGCTTGCCCTCGGGGACTAGGCAGAAGCGATGGATGAACGCGATGACGCGCTGGCCGCGTGTCACGCGCTACCGAGCGGCCTCGCAAGGAGGTCGTCCCCGTCACCCGCTAGCGGGTTGTGGCCCTGCTCAATCTCGTCGGCATGCTCTCGGCGTCGCGTAACGTCGCGCTGCTCGCCGTTCTTCGCACGGTTATCGAGGCCTAGCGCGCGCCGCAGCGTGACGATCCGGCGCGCCAACTTGTCGCTGACGTCGATTGTCTCGAGCAGCTTGCGCTGATTGACGTTGCCGCCACCCACCACCGCGTACCCGGCGACCCGCTCGGCGTCCGCCATGGCGCGCACCAGGTTCACCGCGACCGCTAGATCGGCGTCCGTCCATTCGGACTTCGGCTTCTCCTTCACGACGGCATCCCAGAAGGGGAGGTCGCCCTTGCGGAGCTTCAGATGCGCCGGCGGGGACAGGTCGCGAACGGCCGCGGCCATCGTCGCCACCGCGCCCGCCGCGCTGTCGATGCGCTGGCGGCGGCTCATGGAGCAAATCCTGTATTAGCGATAAAGAACGAGGCGGCGTCGGTGTCCAAGGTGATCGCCCTAGACTTTTGACCCGCCCCCCGGGGCTGCGAGGGCGCGCCGCCAGGGGTGGTCGGGGTCGGTCGGCAGGCCATCGGCTCGGAAGCCGACCCTCTTCTCGTGGCCGAACTGCTCGGCGGTGACCTCGACGTGGCATGGATCGCAAAGGTTGCGGGTGTTGTCGTCCTCATCGCTGCCACCAAGGGCGAGCGGAATGATGTGATCGACGACGGTGGCGATGGTGGTGCGGTGCCGATCGGCGCAGCGTTGACATAGGCCGGACGAGCGAGCGAGGCGGCGTTGACGTTGCGCCTGGCCGGCGCGGCCCCGAAGCCGCTCGATCATCGCGACCTCCAGAAACGACAAGAGCCGCAACCCTGACGGGCGCGGCTCTACCGATTAACTATCTGCTACCTCGAAACGGACTATGCGTCAACGGCCTTGGTGATCCACCATCCTGGCGCGACAATGTGGGCGGCGAGCGGTTGCACCGCGGCAGCGATGCGATCGGAGAAGCGGCGCCGCTGCTGACCGTTAGCGAAGGCGGGCATCTCATCACGCAGCACCAGCGCTTCGACGAACGCGAGCATGCCCGATGGGATGTGGCCGCGCGCATGCCGGTAGAGCTTCCGCTTCTGATGCTGTGCCTCGTTGAACGCCTGCCCATAGTTGCCGCTGCCCGCGCCGCCTGCGCCCTGGCCATAGTCGGCGACGACGCGCTGCGCCGTGAACGCGGCGGCATGCAGGTCGCGGTACCAGCAGCAGGCGAACCACTGCGCATGGGTGAGGCGACCGGACCGATACAGCCGATCGATCCAGCTGTCGCGGAAGCGCCGCGTGCGCGAGATCGTCTGCTCGCTGCTGTCGATCTCGGCGGGGTTCACCCACTCGCTGTCGCCCGCGCTCTTGGCCAGCCGCTCGGGCGTCGCGTCGAGCACGCGCGCGAGCACCGGGCCCCGTGCCCGCCGGTCCTTCTTCTTCGCCCGCCCCATCGTCTTCACTCCTGCCCAATCGGTATAGAACAATCATGGAACATCGTCACGCCGCCCTGGCGGCAACTGCCCGGTATTTCCGGGTAGTTCGATTGATGGTGGAAGCCACTCGGGTGGCGCTGGTGCACGACACGACCAGCATTGCGCCGGGGCGCTGCCGTCGGTCGTCTCATCGCGCGCGCCGCAGAGGCACGCCCAAAAGCGCCGGCCCTCGTGCCAGGATGCCACGTCATGCGGCCCTCATCATCTCGGGGGTCACCCGGTACTTGTCGCGGTAGAGGTCGACCGAAGCGGCGAGAAGGTCGACGTCCCACCACTCGTCGTCGCGCTGCTGCTTGGCGGCCTTGGCCAGTTCCGCCTCCGGATCGATCCCGAACAGGCGCTGGATGTCGTCCTTGTTCGGGATGCGGATCTGGTGCGGTTCGAGGACGGGCGTGTCATAGGCAACTGCCTGCGGGCGGCGATCGCGCAGGGACGCGGCGGCCAGCGTGGTGCGCTCACGCAACTGGCGCATCTCGTCAGCCGAGACATCGCCGCCATCATCCTCGACCGCGCGCCGACCTGTGCGCAGGATTGCCCGGGCCCGCGACACCGCCGCCTGATCAGGGCTGACCCAATGGTTGATCCGCTCCATGAGCTGATGGACCGTGGGGAACCAGTCGAGCTCGGCGAGGCACCTTCGGCTGGCATAGGCCAGCGCGCGTTCGTCGCAGCCCGCCAGCATGGTCATGTAGGCCCCGAGCTTCAGCTTCCCGGCCGCCTCGTTCGTCGCCTGCGCGGGCAGCGCGGCGGACAGCGTGCCGATGCTCTGCCGCACTGTCCGCTCGTCGACGGGCCACACCGCCGGCACGCTCGCGGCGATCGGCTCGATCAGCGCGATCTCAGCGGCCGTGAAGCGGGTAGTCTGGTCGAAGGCCCTGTCCAGCACGGCTCGCATGCTCTCCGTCAATGCAGGCGTCGAGGAGCCCGTTGCCGGTGCGCCGCGCTGGTCGGTCGTGGTGAGGTCGTTGGCCATTTCGGGTCTCGGATGATCGGGGGTCATGGATCGCGGCCCACCCGGCCGCGGCAGCGTGCTCGACCAGCCGACCCGGCGGCCAATCGTCATCGCTCAGCTTGGCGAGCTGGCGCAGCTGGTGATCCAGGGCGCTCGGGGTCAGCGCCATGCGCTTCGCTTTCCGGTTGGCCTGCAGGTCGCGCCAGTGGTCGGGGTTGACCCCGAGCGGGCAAGGCCACGATCCGCCGCCTCGCGCACGTGGGGGTAACCTATCCCGGGTGGGGGCAGGGGTGGGGTTGTTTGAGGGGTCTGGGGAGAAAGAAGGGGAGGGGATGGGGGAGGGTTGGCTTGGAACATCCGCTGACTGTCCGCCGCTGTCCGCGGACATTCCGCGGACAGCGCGCTTGCGAACTCGATCTTTCTTCCGCGCGTTACAGACGCGGCAAAGCGTTTGAAGGTTGTCGAGGGACGTTTCGCCACCTGCCGACACCGGATCGATATGATCGCATTGAAGATGGTCGCCGGCACCGCATTCGCAGCAGGTATGACCGTCGCGTGCGAACACCGCC
>Ga0182216_1000046_pt1 | contig 13227 bp, 14 predicted proteins | sample G5R1MG_17_FD_129669 | JGI IMG/M metagenome (GOLD analysis project Ga0182216, IMG submission 129669) | Switchgrass phyllosphere microbial communities from Michigan, USA - G5R3_NF_03OCT2016_LD1 MG | ecosystem: Host-associated > Plants > Phyllosphere > Phylloplane/Leaf | place: USA: Michigan... | reverse complement strand
GGCGCCGGTCGTCGGCGCTAACAGCGTCGTGCAGCGGCCGACGACCGCGAATATCGGCTCGGCGACGCATTGGGGATGGATCGACGATATCCTCCTCAAGGCGATCGGGATGCGCGGTAGCGTCGGTTTCGTGTTCGAGGATGACGAGTTCCCGCTCCTCAATTTCAATATGCTCGGGCGCCCGCCGCTGTCGCTCGTCGATCAGCTCACGCCCGGCGTTCCGACGATCGCCGGATATATCGAGCCGGTTCTCGCCGCGACCGAAAACACGACGATCCTTTACGGCAATTATGCTTACGGCGTCCGCCGGCTGTCCATGAGCGACGGCGCGACGTTGCAGCTCCGCAGCCTTATCAATCCGCAGGATCGCATCACCTATTCCGGCCGCGCCTGGACGGGCGAGCTTGTAATCGAAGTCGGCGATATCTCGATCGTTGGCGCCAACCCGTTCCTTGGCATTCGCGAAGGCACGACCCGGCCCGCCCTCGTCACGCAAGGCACGATCCCCGGCAACATCGTGGAATGCAAAATGGATCGGCTACAGGTGACGGGCAACGTCACGTTTTCCGAGGAACAGGGGAAGCTAATGGCGACGTTCCCCGTCACCGCTCTCCCCATTGCAGGGAACGACGAGGTCATATTCACCACCAAATAGATTGCATCGACATTGCATAGGGGGCGGGTCGTGTTATGCACGGCCCGCCTTTTCTATGGAGCATCCCCTATGACGACCGGCGCCTTTGACCTCCTCGACAGACCGCTCGTGTTCATCCCTGTCCGATGGAAGGGGATCGGGGCGGACGAAAACGGCGTCGCGATCCTGATCGATCATGAGGTCGAAATCCGAGTCGAAATGCTCGACGACAAGCAGTTCCTCGACTGGTCCCGCCTCATGTCGGCGGACAAGTTCCGCGGCGAGCGAAACGACCTCAACGAGCGCGTTGCGTTGGCGCAAGTGCAGCTCGCGGGCGGATCGGAAGGCGTCGGCAAAATCCTCACGGAATTGCAAAATGCGCTCGACGACCTCAACGTCCGCGCCCAGGCCGAGAGCGACCGCGTCGACGTCGAGAGCTTCAAGGCGGTTGCGCGTGAATGGCGCAAGATTTTGGCGGGCGGCAATCGCCCCGTGTTCAACGACGACAATATCGCCCGCCTCCTCCAATGGCCGGGGTTCGGGAAAGCGTTCGGCGACGCCTACGTTCAAACGTGGAAGCGCGAGGCGGAGATACGGGAGGGAAACTCCGTAGGCTCGCCCGCCAATGGGCCGGCGGGCGGGCCTACCGGAGGGACAAGGAAGGGCGGGACGTCGCGGAGCAGGCGGAGCCGCTAACCCAGGTCGAGCGCGATTGTATCCGGCTCGGCATCAACCCCGCGAGCTTCAAGCAGCGGGTGCGAGAGGAGCCGGACGCGATCCCGGTATGGCCGAACATGGCCGCGTCATTCGCCCTATTCTGTGACGCGAAATGGGGATGGGTGCCGATGGGGATGGCCGGGACGATGCGTGACGGCATCGACCGAGCCGGCCTTGAGGCATCGGCCCGCCTCCTCGGCGTGGAAATCACACCGGCGATTTTCGCCGATATCCGTACTATGGAAGCGGAGGCAATGCGCTATTGGTCGTCCAAGCGGTAAGGAGCGCGGACGATCATGGCGGGTACATTCGACCTCTCGGCGCGGATCACCGGCGACGCGTCCGGCCTTGTGCAGGCCGGCGCGCAGGGCGAGGCGGCATATGATGGCCTCGAAAAGGCCCAGCGTGACGCCGCCGCCGCCGCCCGAGAGCTTGAGGGCGCCACGGAAGGCGCGACCAAGGCCCAGGACGAACACACCCGTAGCGAGCGGGCCGGCGCCGCCGCTCAAGAGGAAGCGGCTCGCGCTACGCGGGGCAACACGTCCGAGACGCTCGCCCAGGTCGTCGCCCGCGAGCGCGCACGAAAGGCGGCCCTCGACACGGCAGCGGCGGAGGCCCGCGTCGCGAACGCGCAGTCGGCCGCCGAACGATCCGCCGCCTCCGCCGCGCTTGCCTCGCTCCGCCTACAGCAGGCCCAGCAGCGACAGAGCGCGACCACGAACCAGCTCGACCGCGATATCGCCGCCCTCCGCGCCGAGCTTGATCCGGCCGGCGAGGCGCAACGCCAGCTTGCCCACAACATCGATATCGCGAACACGGCCCTCGCTCGCGGTGCGATCACGCAGGACCAATACAACAAGCGGCTCCACGACCTCAACACGACGGGCAAGCTCTCCGCCGATCAGCTCAACCGACAGAGCTACGCCGTCCGAAACTTGGGCCAGCAATTCGGGGACTTGGGGACGCAAGTCGCGCTTGGGGGCGGGTTCGCGCGGGCGTTCGCCAGTCAAGCCGGGCAAATGGGGTTCGCCCTGTCCGAGTTCGGCGGGCGCCTCGGCAAGGTCGGCGCGTTCCTGACTGGTCCGTGGGGGATCGCGCTCACGACCGCAGCCGTCCTCGCGGCGCCGTTCATTGGATCGCTGTTTGAGGCAAAGAAGGGCGCCGAACAGGTTGAGGTGGCATCGTCCGCCTTGTCGACCGCGCAATCGGCGTTGGGCGACGTGTTCGACCTCACGACCGGCAAGCTCAAGGGCCTCAACAGCGAGCTTGCCGCGTCGAATGAGCTGTTGCGGATCAACGCCCGCCTTACCGCGATCAACCTCCGCGCCGAAGCGGCAAAGAATGCCGCCAGCTCGCGCGAGACATTCGACAAGGCTGGCACGATCGGATTGCAGGGCCGAGCAGTCGGGTTCGGCGAGGGGTTTACGCGAGGTGGCATGACGGGCGGCGTTCTAGGCGCGCTCTCGGGCAGCGAGCGCGGCGGGCAGAACGTCAAGAACCTTCGCGGCGTCGTCGCCGGCATCCGGTCGGGACGGATCAAGGCGGAAGACGCGCTACAGGCTGCCGAAAAGATCGATTTCACCGGGACGGGCGTCGACCGCGAGGGGTTCCTCGGCGCCGTTCGTGATCGCGTGGCAGCGGACGCGAACAAGGAAGTCGCCGCCTTGATCGACGAAAGCCTTGACAAGGGGACGCTGTCGACCGGCTTGCGCCGCACCGCCACCGCGAAAAAGCCGCTGAAACCCAAGTCTACCGTAGCGAGAGACGAGTTCGGCCGCGACGCCGGGGACAAACTTGCCGGCATCCGCGAGAGCCTGTCCGATACACCGTCCGTCGTGCGACAGGTGAACGGCCAGCTCCGCCAGCTCGACGACCTGATCGACGACCTCGCGCGCAAAAAGCCGCCGGGGTTCGAGAAGCTGATCGAGGACGCGAAGGCTCTCAAGCCGCTCGTGCTGGACGGCCTCAACAAGCCGTTCCGCGAGTATATCAAGGCACAGACGGAGAGCCTCGCAATCGGCGAGCTGACGTTGCAGGGCCGGGTCGACGAGGCCGCCGCGCTCAAGACGGTGCAGCAGCTACAGGGGACAATGGGGCCGCTCACGGACGCCCAGCGCGCCTCGGTCCTGGCAACGACGGAGGCGATGCGCGCCCAGGCTCGCGCGATCGACGACCTTCGCCAGCGCAACGCGAAATATGTCGAGGCGGTCGGGGGGATCAAAACCGCCGTCGAGGATGCGACACAGGCATTCGTGCGCGGCGACCTCGGGCAGCTCCTCAAGTCGCCGGGCAAGCTCCTCGACGTGTTCCAGACGCTCAAAGGGCGGAAGATTTTCGACGACCTGTTCGGCGAGGCGTTCCGCGACTTGGAGGATCAGGCGAACGGGACGGCGGTCGTCAAGGACGCGTCCGACCGGATGGCGAAGGCCGTTGAGGTCGCGAACACGTCGATCGCTTCGCTTGGCGATGCGGCGGCCGGCGCGGCGGCGCGGCTGTCCGGCGGCCCCGCGCCGGGCCTATCGGCGCCCACGAATGCGAACGGCGATATCGTCGTCACCGGCCGCCGCGATCCGATCGTCTCGTCGCTCTCCAAGGTTGGCGAGAAAATCTCGGGCCTGTTCACGAACCCCGACAACGCGAAGAAAATCGGCGCGTCGATCGGGTCGTTCGCTGGCAAGGGGTTGGCGGGCGCGGCGACCGGCTCCGTCGTCGCGGGCGTGTCCAAGGCGCTTGGGATCAAGACAAGCGGCACCGGCGCCCAGATCGGCGGCGCGATCGGTAGTTTCCTGCCGATCCCCGGCGGCTCGATTATCGGATCGATCGCGGGCGGCCTCCTCGGCGGCCTGTTCAAATCAAGCAAGTTCGGAACGTCCACCCTCAACATTCAAGATGGTGTCGCGCAGCAAGGCGTGGCTTCTGGAAGAGGTAATTCGGCAAGAACCGCAGCGGCGGGACTCGGCGACTCTCTTGCCGATGGTCTAAATGCAGTCGCGGAAGCTCTCGGAGGCTCCCTCGGCTCGGCAAATGTTTCGATCGGCTATCGCCCTGGGCATAAAGCGGGGGCATACCGAGTAGACCCTAGCGGTCGCGGTCGCGTCACTGGCGTGGAGGCGTTTGAGAATGAGCGCGATGCTATCGCGTTCGCCATCCGCGACGCGATCCTCGACGGCGCCGTTACGGGCCTCTCGTCGGCGATGCAACAGGCCCTTGCCTCGAACCCGGATATCGACAAAGCAGTCGCGGAGGCGCTCAAGGTCAAGGACGTCGAGACGCTGATCGCCGGGCTTGGCGGCTCGCTCAAGGCGCAATTCGCGGCCTTCGATAAGGCGGCGGCGGATCGCGTCTCGACCGCGAAAAAGTACGGCCTCGACCTCCTCGCCGTCGAGCGGATCAACGGCGAACAGCGCGCCGCCCTGGTCGACGAGACGCTCAAGAGCCGGATCGGGTCGCTTTCGGATTTCCTGGACCAACTCAAGTTCGGCGACCTTGCGGAGGGATCGGCGACGGAGAAGCGCGACGCCCTTCTCGGCAAAATCCAGACGGTGCGAGCCGACGCGGAGGCGGGCAAGGATGGCGCCGCGGCCCAGCTCGCGCAGCTATACGGGCAACTCGTCACGAACAGCCGGAACGATTTCGGGACGGCCGGCGACGAATACACCGGCGACCGCACGAGCGCGCAAACGGCGATCGAGCGCGTAATCGCGATGGAGACGAAGCGCGTCAACGAAGCGGCGAATATCCAGGCGACGACGGACGCGGTCAAATCAGTCGCGGCCGGGGTCGACGAGACGAACGACCTCCTCGCCCAGATGATCGCCCAGCAACGGGCGATGAACAGCTATCTCGCAAGCGGCGGCTATACCACCGGGGGTGCGGTCGACTATGGGATCACGGCGAGGCAAGTCGCATTGCAATAGGAGCCGCCATTGTCGACCGTCACCCTTATCCAAGCGCAACCGCGCTTTGCGGCATCGGGGGCGGTCGCTGATATCCGCCTCGCCGGTGGCGGGACGCAAGCCTATTTTCAACTTGGGTTCGGCGATTGGCGGAGCGGCATCGCCCGGCCGCCGCGCTTCTCGACGGCGATCGGTTTCGATCAGCGCGGCTTGACCGGCGGCGCGCTTCCCTCGACCGGCGGGTTCGAGTTCTCCTCGTCGGATAAGGCGTTGTTTTCTGCCTTGGGCGGGATGGTATGGGAAGGCGCTCGCGTCACTGTCACCACCGGCGACGACGAGGACGTATTCCCCGACTATGTCGCCCAGCTCGTCGGCACAGTGGCGGCGGTTAAAACGGACAAGGCGACGCTGTCGTTCGTCATTGCCGACCTTTCGATCGACCTCGACAAGCCAGTCATTGTCGGGACGTTCTCGGGATCAGGCGCACTTGAGGGCGGCGACGACGCGGTCGGTCGACCGAAGCGACGGAGTTGGGGACCTGTATTCGGGATCGAGGGGCGCCTCCTCGACAAGGCGTACAACGTCTATGAGTTCGGCGATCCAGCCTATCCCCTTCAAGCGTTCAAGGCGCTCAAGGACAAGGGGCGGACAGGCGATATGGTCCTCGTCCCTTGGCAAGGTTCGGGGCTGGCGACGCTCAACGCGCTCCGCGCCGCCCAGACGCCCAGCGGAGGCGGCGCGGTTGCCCCCTCGATCGCTTGCGCGAAGTGGTGGACGACACCCGCCGGCCCTCTCACGGCCGACCTTGAGGGCGAGGTCGGGGCGGGATACGTCGGTTCCGCTGTCGCCATCGCCGCGCGGATCGCGCTCACTTATTCGACCGCGATCAGGATCGACGAGGCGAGCCGGGCGACCGCCGAGACGTGGCCGGTCGCGGTGGCACCGGCTGGCCTTCATTGCGCGGAGACGAGCGAGAGCGTCGCAAACTTCCTCGACCGACTCCTCCTCCCCCTGTCGATCGTCTGGATATTGGATGGCGCGGGTCAAATGGCGTTCCGCCGGTTGACCTGGGCGAACCCGGTCGAGCGTCTCCGCGCCGACACTATCAAGCGTGAGGCCGTGTTCAAGCCGCTCAAGACGCGGCGCTACGGGTATCAGCGAAATTATCGACCCCATGCCGAGAGTGAGATTTCCGCCGCGATCCCGGCCGACGAAATCCTGTTCCCCGATGGATCAACTGCCGCCGACCTCGCGGACATCGTCGCAGACCTCGACCGCGACCTTGAGGCCGTCGTGTCAGACGCTGTTCTATCGCGGGTCGAGAAGCCGATATGGATTGACCGATACGACGAGATTATCGCGCAGCAGACGGCGCTTAACGCGAAATACGTCGCGCTCGGATCGCCACCCGAGTTGGGCGACGCAAAGAACGCGGCGACGGCGTTCGTCAACGCGCTCAAGCTCTATCTCGACGGCCTAACCCCGTCCTGGCGTGACACGAAAACCGACACCGCGATCGTCAAGGACGATTTTGCCGGCTACTGGCGCAACGCTATCGCTGCCATCGCGCAGTATGTCGCCGCGATCACCGGGCGGCCGGGTAAGGACGCCCCGCTTGTCCTCACGCAATGGTCAATCAACGGCGTGGATGGATGGCACGACAACTATATGGGAGCCGACGTTTATGCTCGGCAATCTAATAACGGTGGCGCGACTTGGGGGCCGGCGGAGCGCCGGATTGGGGAGTCCGGGACGAGCGGCGAATATACCTCGTTCGTTTTCAAACGTTCTTCAACAATTCCAGACACCCCCGCCACCAACACCGGGAACCCCCCGCCGGGATGGAGCGACGCCCCCCCCGTAATCACAGGGTTTCTGTTCCAATCGAAAGCAACTTTCCGGGGTTCAACACAGCTCACCCCTTGGTCCGCGCCCGTTCGAATTACTGGCGATCAAGGCGAAAAAGGCAACACCGGCAACGACGGTTTCAGCCTGATCGCCAGCCCGCCCGCGTTCGTCGTGCCCTCGTTTGCCAATGGCACGAGCAAGGAAGTCTGGAAGGGGGGAAGTTGCCGCATCGCGCTTTATAAGGGCGGCCAAGAAGTGTCGGCCGATAGTTACAACTATGTGGCCGCGTCCAACATCGCGTCAATTGGCATGAATGGCCAGAATGTTACCTTCGCCGATGTGGTCGGCGACAAAGGAGAGTTCACCGTCCGTGCTACCCGCGCTGGTATAACCTATGATTTGCGCGTCACTGTCGTTCGCACTAAAGACGGCAATCCTGCATTCAAAGCCGATGCTAATTTTAGCCTTCCGAACGGCGGCAGCGGCTCGGGATCAGGAAGCGCGCCAGTACCCGGCGGACGAACGTTGCGCATCAATGCCAACGCGATTTATGGAGCGCCGCTGAACACCGAAGGCCGCGGCGTTCTATCGATATATTGGCAAAACCTAACCACAGGTGGGCCGCTCAATCTTCTTGGTCAGATTGCAGGATCAACCGCTTATACTTACAACACCGGGACCGTAGAGAGCCCGGTTTACGAACGGAAAGCTGGATCAGCTGCAATCGGCGCCGAGTTCGTCGGCCCGGCTGACCAGTCGCAGGTTTACTATCAAGTGTCATTCCAGACAGATTATGGCCAGACGTCAGACGTGAGCGGGCTTGTATCTTTGGAGGTTCTATAATGGCACTCGTTGTTGCAGCTGTCGCGATTTACAACGTCGCGGATGGGAAACTGATTTTGATCGGGCCTACTGGAACCATGCCTCGGTCTGGGCAAGGCTGGACGCCGTTGCCGACCGGCTACAGCGAAGACACTTTCGCATGGAACGCGAGCGTCAAGATGATGGTCGAGGATTTGGGCCGCGTGAAAGCCGTGCTGGTCGCCGAGATCAAGGCCGAAGCGGAACAGCGAAATATGCAACTGCTGACCGCGGGCGGCGCGAAGAAGGCCGAATACGCGGAGAAGCGGCAGGAGGTAATCAGCTACGACAGCCTTGCGACAGGCGTCGGCGGGATCGTGCAGGCCATGACGACGCTGGCGACGCCGCGCCGAAAAGTCATGCTCGCCCATGCCGAAGCGGATGCGGTGGCGCATGGCGATACCGTGGCTGCTGCTATCGAGCGGTTTCGCGGCGGCATCAACCGGGCCGCGACAACACCGCTGATCGCAGCGGCGGAGGCGGCAGCGTGCGACGCGATCCGTGCGGCCACGACTGCCGCCTCCGCCCGCGCCGCCGCCGCTGCCGTCAAATGGCCCTGATTGCCGCCACGCGGTAGCCGTGGCAGATAGCGCGAATGCTCAACGTCGACGCCGGATATGCGGAATGGCTGAAATCCGACAGCCGGATCACCCTCGCTCCCGCGCTGGGCGCGGAGCAATGGGGCGATACCGCGCTCGATAGTAGCGTTGTCTCACCTCTTGCGTTCAAGGCCGACGCTCAGGCGGAGGCGGCCTATCAAGCCTCATTTCTCGCCGGCCCGCTCGCCCGCGATATCGTCCTGATTTCCGGCCTTCGCAAGGACCTGATCGGCCGCCTCGTGACAATCCACGGCGACCGGCTCGGGTATGAAAACGGAGCCGACGTGTTCGTCATCGGCGCGGCGGAGGGCGATACAGTCCGCGTGACGACCCTTACCGTCCTTAAGAGGCTCTAGCCGATGCAATCGCTCGCAATCATGTCTCCGCTTTCCGCGCTTAAAATTGTCGGTAGCGGCCCGGCTGGACCAAATTACGCTCTTGCTCCTCGGGTTCTTGCGCCTGATCCCAAAGAAGCGTTTATGTTTCCAGCGTCGCAAGACGAGTATTATATCGACATTGATCTAGGCGTAGCTATGCCGGTAGATAGTGTTTATGTCGGATATCATAATTCTGTGGCAACAAATCAGATGATTGCCTTACAGACGCTGGGTAATTTTGCAGATTTGCCGATCAACGCGACCGTGATTGAGCCGACCTCTTTAATACCATTGGGGCTTGGTCTTCCCTATCATTCTTTTATGAGGGCGGAAGGTCCAAGCGTTGGAAGATACTGGCGATTTATTATTAGGAACCGTGGCGACAACCCGCCCCTCACGGTTGGCGTTCTTGCGCTTGGCCTGACGTGGCAAGCGCAATTCGGCCACGAATGGGGCGCGGGCCGCACGATCGAGGACACCGGCTCAAGCGAGCGGCTGTTCGGCGGCGGGTTCGCGATCGACGACGGGGTCGCGGCCGGCGGGTATCAATGGACGTTCGGGGATTTGCAGCCCGACGAGGTTCGCCGGCTCTATCAGATCGTGAAGGATCGACGGACGACGCGCTCGCTCCTCGTCGTCGAGGACCCGGATCAAACGGACGGCCTCAACGAGCGGATACATTGGGGCTTGCTCCGCAAGCTGGACGCATATGAGCGCCTCGACCCGCTCAATACGAAATGGTCCCTACAAATCGGGGATTGGGCCTGATATGCCGGGGCCTCCACCAACGGAGGCCCTTATGGCAAGCACCCCGCCCGAACCCGTCACCACCCCGCCCGATATTCCCGAGGACGAGAGCGGCAACAACGGACCCCGTCCGCCCAAGCCCCCCTCGGGCGCCTGATATGTGGCTGTTCTTGGCGGCGCTCGTCGCGCTCAACGCGTTCGCCTTTCTGTTGCGGGACGAGAGGCTCGTCGGAACAGCCGCCATCCTTGGCCTCAACTGGTGCATATGCACCGCCGCCGTCTATGCCACCGGCGAGGAATATCCGGTCGTCGTGTTCGTGATCGCCGACTATCTCGCCGCCTTTACGATCCTCGTCGTCTTCCCGCTCGACGGGCGGCGCACGAACCTATGGGAGGGCGTTGTCGGATTTCTTTACGGCGTGGAAATGGTGATACACGCGGCGCGCTCGATAAGCGGCTCGCAATCGGCCATATATCATGGCTGGAACGCGCTCGAATGGCTGTCATGGGGACAGGTCCTCGTCGCCGTTGGCTGGGGGGCGTATGTCGTGGCTTGTCGTCGTGGTTTCCCTCTCGGCCGCCTATCAAATCTTGACCCTCTCCTCGGCGGCTATCGGTCGCGCGTTGACGAGAAGGCGCGCTAACCGTGGAGGGTAAAAGCATGATCGATATTGCCGAGGCCGTGGTTCCTGTCGTTAAGGCCGTCGCCGATGCCGCGACCCCCGTTGTCAAGACGACGAGTGGCGAGTCTGTGGCGCATGGTGTGTGGACGCTTGTCGGGATCATCGGTCCGGCAGTCCTCGCTTTTGCAACGATCCTCGTTAAGTTTGGTCCGAAATGGATCGAGAACCGGGACGGGCGGCGCAAAACGGATATCGAGCGCCTCGACGACCGCGTCGGAGAGCTTGAGTCTAGCCTCAAGGCGGAGACGGCCGAACGCGTCCAAGCCCAGATGCAGCTATCCTATGTCGTTGCCGCATTCGGCATGATATCCGCCGAGCTTGAGCGGCAAGACCCCGGAAACATCGTCATTCGACAAGCCCGCGGCATGGTGGCGAAGGCCACCACAAAGGACGGACTTAACGGCGACCTGATCCGCGCACTTAACATGATCCCCGACACGGAAATGGAAGGCTCCGTATCATGAACGCCAAGGCACTGTTCGACACGATCCGCCAGATTAAGGGATCAGCTCTCACGCAAGCCGAGGTGGACGCGGTCAATCGCGCGATCGGGCAGGCCACCGCCGCCGCCAGCCGCGCCGGCATGACGACGAGCGCCGCCGGGGTCGCCCTGATCCATTCGTTCGAGAGCCTCCGCCTCAAGGCATATCCCGATCCCGGCAGCAAGGACGGGAAGCCGGTCACGAACGGATGGGGGACGACGCGCGACGAGGGAGGCGGCCCGATCCAGCTCGGCGCGGTATGGACACGGGAGAAGGCCGACCGCCTGTTCGCCCGCGACCTCCGCGACGTCGAGATCGGCGTCAACCTCCTCTTGTGCGGCAAGCCGACGACGCAAGGGCAGTTCGACGCCCTCGTGTCGTTCGCCTACAACGTGGGCCTCGATATCGACGAGGACACGCTCGCGGAGGGCCTGGGCGACTCGACGCTCCTCAAGCGGCACCTGTCCGGCGATTTCGCCGGGGCGCGGGCGCAATTCGCGCTATGGAACAAGAACGACGGCAAGGTTATGGCGGACCTCACGCGTCGGCGCGCAGCCGAGGCGGCCCGCTACGCCGCATAGGAGGCAATATGTCCGACCCCGATCCGCTCCCGACGACCCTCCCGCAACTGTCGATCAACCCGTCCGCGGTTCGGACGCTCCTCCTCATGACGATCCGCCTCGTCGCGATCGTCGTCACGTCGGTTGCGGCGGTCCTGGCGTTCGTCGCCAACCGCGACCTTGCGGGCGCAATCAACTGGATCAAGAGCGATGATTTCGTCCAATTTCTGACGGCGATCGGCCTTCTCGCGTCGATCGGAACGAGCGTATGGGTCACGCTGGCGCGCAAGTGGCGGGAGGTCTATCTCGCCCGCCACGTCAAGGACGAGATTGCGGTTGTCATTGATCCGAAGCCGGCGCCATCTGTCGAGACGATTGTTCCGCCCGCCGCTTAGGGCGCTTGCGGTCGAAATGCCGCGCCCCGTCCTTGAGGAGGCCCTCGACGTACAGCAGGCTTGAGGGCCTCCCCTTCCCGTTATTCGCCGCGCGATCCTCGTCGATATAGTCCCGTGCGATCGACGTAAGCTCGCGCATTGCCTTAGCCGCGGTCGGGTTGACGCCCGAATGCCCGCCGCCCTTCCCCTCGATCCAGGCGAGGACGTAGGGCGCCAGCACCTTCCCCCGCGCTGTCCGCCGCCGCTCGTGCGCGATGCGATGATCGTCGCAACAGAAGCTCGCACCGTGGCGCGTCTCGAAAGCGACGCCGCATTCCGCACAGGATGCGATTTCAGCGGGTTTTGCGGCTCGTGGCATAACTCATAGCTCCCGGCGGGTTGGTACGTTTGTTAGTACCTAACGAACGTACCTAGCGCAAGGTCCGTGCAATGCGTATGCAATGCGCGGCACAACGCCCAGGAGACACACCTTGAAACGCCTGATCCTATTCGCCGCGACGCTCTCGCTCGCGGCTTGCGCGACCCCCGCCCTCGCCCCCGCCGCGATGGACGGCGACCTCGGCGCTCCATCGCGATCCGAGTCCGCCTATGCTGTCGCCCAGACCGCCGCCCAGGTCGCCGACGCGATCGGGCAGGCCCCGCCCGCCACGCTTTCGCGCACGACGATCGACGAGAAGGTCGTCCGCGGCCTGTATAAGTCGTTCGATTTCGCGCTGTCCCTGATCGACGGGGCGCGAGCCGGTGGCATGATCGTCCGCGGCACCCCGACCGCCCTCGCGATCCGTGACGGCATCCTCGCCACAAAGGCCGCCCTCATGGCCGCCAGCGCCGCCCAGCGCGCCAGCAACGCGACGACGTACACCGCCGCGCTACGGGACGCCGAACGCGCCCTCGCCGCGCTGCAACTCGCCCTCGTTCGATAGGAACCGCTATGATCGATCCGAAGCTCGTCGCCAGCGCCGGCAACCTCGCGCTCGCGCTCGCGAAGGCCGTCCCCCTGGGCGGCCCCGTCATTGCAGCCGGCAAGGCCGCGCTCGACCTCCTCGACAACCTCCGCGAGACGGCGGGCGCCTCGCCCGAGAAAATCGCGGAGTTCGAGGCCGGGCGGGAGGCGCTCGAACGTGCGGTCAACGCCCATGCCGACGCGACCGCCGCCTCGCTCGAATGACACGAAAAAGGCCGGGGATCACTCCCCGGCCTCCTATCTCCCGACCTTGCGCCCCGTGGCGCATTCGACCTCAAAGGCGAGCTGTCCCGCCTTCTCCGCGATCCTCCGCCGCTTCTCCTCCCGCGTCCGTCGCGCATTGGTCGCATGGTGGGCGGCGTCATAGGCCAGATGGCAGGCGTTACACATGGCGCGGAGGTTGTCGTCGCCGCAATGCTCGGGGACGTGATCCAGATGCGCGACCGTGAGGCATATCCGGCGGC
>Ga0182216_1000045_pt1 | contig 13267 bp, 22 predicted proteins | sample G5R1MG_17_FD_129669 | JGI IMG/M metagenome (GOLD analysis project Ga0182216, IMG submission 129669) | Switchgrass phyllosphere microbial communities from Michigan, USA - G5R3_NF_03OCT2016_LD1 MG | ecosystem: Host-associated > Plants > Phyllosphere > Phylloplane/Leaf | place: USA: Michigan... | reverse complement strand
GCTGCAACAAGCGATGGGTGCAGGAATGTGGCGGCTGCGAATTGATCCGCGAGCGCCGGGCATACAGGCAGCGACTAAGGGAGGTGAGGCAATCATGATCGTCCCGCTTGATCACACCATCTGTGAAGTGAAGTTCGGCAGACGGGAGCTATGCGTTGAGTTCTCGGACGGTCGATCGCTCTGTGCGCCGCTGGACTGGTTCCCGATCCTGTCGGTAGCCAAGCCCGGTATGCTGCATCAGTTCGAGATTGAGTCGGACGGATTGGCCGTTGCGTGGCCCGAGCTTGGTGAGCGGGTGACATCCGACTTCCTGCTGGCCAGGCGTTCCGTAGCGCCGAGTGCGCGGTGAGGATATGAGTCAGGCCATGACCAACAAGCGACCCGAAGGCCGTCCGAGCAAGTTCAAGCCGGCCTATTGCAATGAGGTGATCCAGCACATGGCAGAGGGCGCGAGCCTTACGTCGTTTGCTGGCGAGATCGGTGTGGCTCGCTCCACCATCAATCAATGGATGGAAGATCACCCAGAGTTTTCGGAAGCCGCACGTGTGGGGAAGGCCAAATGCGCGGCTTGGTGGGAGAAACAGGGGCGTGCGATTGTGCAAGGCGGTGGTGGCCCGGGCGCTTCAACGCTGGCTGTGTTCGGGATCAAGAACATGGCTCCGGACGACTGGCGCGAGAAGCAGGAGGTTGATCATACCTCCAGCGACGGCACTATGAGCCCCAAGGCTCCGGTCTACAATATCACCAGCACGTGAACCAAGAAGTCTTAGACATATTCCCGGCCTATCGGGACTATCTGCAACCGGCGCGCTTCAAGGTGGCCTATGGCGGGCGTGGCAGTGCAAAGACGCGTACCTTCTGCACGGTCCTAACCAGCAACGTGCTATACCATGGTTGGCGCGTCGTATGCTTTCGCGAGATCATGGAGAGCATAGCCGATAGCGTCTATCAGGAGTTCGTCGCAGAGATCGAGCGGCGTGGTCTTGACGATTACTTCGAGATATTGAAAACTGAGATCAAGTGCCCGTCGTCTGGCGGTTGCATCCGTTTCTCGGGCATCAAGGCCAACTCCAAGCGGCTCAATACACAGAAGCTCAAGGGCTTCTCCGATTTTGATGCGGCATGGCTGGAGGAGGCGAACCCGGTAACGGCTGAGAGCTGGAATGCGCTGATCCCGACGATGCGCAAGGGTGGGTCGGAGATCTGGGTGTCTTTCAACCCGGAAAACCCATTGGAGGAGACGTACAGACGGTTTGTGGCTGATCCGGCCTATCCTGCCGAGAAGGATGGCCGCGCGTACTGCATCGTCAAGAAGATCAACTATACCGACAATCCCCGCTTCCCGCGGGAATTGGCCGACGATGCCGAACTCATGCGGGTGGTCGATCCGGAGTTGTTCCGGCACGTCTATGGCGGCGAGCCCGTGGCGAACAACGCCCTGTCGATTATCAAGCCGGCATGGGTCGAGGCCGCTGTTGATGCTCACATCAAGATCGTCGGCTTTCCTCTGGGCGGCGGCAAACTCGGCGGCATGGATGTGTCGGGTGGCGTAGAGGGCGACATTGCCGCGCCCAAGACGAACGATCCGAACGCGCTCGCCTGGCGCTATGGGTGCGTGCTGGCAGGACTGGAGGAATGGCAGGACGAGAACCCCAACGCAGCCGCGGCTCGGGCCTATGAGATCGTGGCGCGCGAATGCATCGACACTCTGCACATCGACGACATCGGTGTCGGTGCGTCCGTGCCTGGCGAATTGAAGCGGCTTCAGCGCGAAGCTGCCAGCAAGCGGCCTGATCTAGTCAACGCTTCGTTCCTAGGGTGGACGGCCTCGGAAAGCCCCGCACGGCCCGATCGCGAGTATCAACCAGGCAAGACGCATGGTGATATGTTCGCCAACCTCAAGGCTCAGGGTTGGGGTCTGCTGGGCGACCGGTTCCGGAACACGTGGCAGGCGCGCAACGGGCTGCCGTACGATCCTGATCAGCTGATCTCGATACCCTCTGGCCTTCCGCTGCGTGAGAAGCTGCAGGCGGAGCTATCGCAGCCGCGCCGAGAGAGCGTGAATGGCCGCATGAAGGTTGAGGGCAAGAAGTCGCTCAAGCAACGCGGCATTCCTTCCCACAACCTCGCTGACGCGGTGGTTATGGCCTATGCACCGGTCGATCGCGCCACCTCCGGCTTCTCCGTCCTCTAGCCGTCCGTAGCACCAGCACCGTCCGTAAGCGCATCCCCGCGCCATGGGCATCATCCAGAACTTCGCGGACGGCCTTGCCAATCTCATGTCCGGACGCGGTACGTCAGTCGACAAGGCGGCGTACAATCAGTGGGTGTGCCGCACCATGGCGCCTCACGAAATCGAGATGGCCTATCGCACGTCGTGGCTCATTCGCCAGATCGTCGACATTCCTGCCTTCGATGAGACGCGCGCAGGTCGCGATTGGGATGCAGACGATGAGACGATCAGCAAGGTTGAGGCGGAAGAGAAGCGGCTAGGGTTGTGGCAGAAGGTCCGCATGGCGCGCATCTTTGGCCGGCTTGGTGGTGGTGCGCTGTTCATCAACCTAGGCGACAATCCGGCAACCGAACTGCCCACCAACATCCGCCCTGGCCAGATCGTCAGCCTGATCCCGCTTTACCGGACGCATCTGACAATCGGGCAGATGGACGACAACGTACTGAGCCCACAGTTTGGCGAGCCTGCCAGCTTCCGGCTTAACACCAGGTCGCAGCCGCTGATTCACCCCTCGCGCCTGATCATGTTCAAGGGCCAGACCGTGCCCGGCATCCACACCACGACTTGGGAAGATCGTTACTGGGGCGATAGCGTGGTGCAGACCGTCAACGAGGCGGTGCAGAACGCGACCACCGCGACCGCCGGCTTTGCCTCGCTGATCGACGAAGCCAAGATCGACATCATCAAGTTCGCCAAGCTGTATGAAACGCTGGGACAGGCTGGCGGTGAGGCGGCGGTTAAGCAGCGCATGGATGTGGCGGCATCGGGTAAATCCAACCTGCGCATGCTGGCGCTGGACGCCGAAGATGATCTGGTCACGCGCACGCTCAACTTTGCCGGCGCGAAGGACATGATCACCACGTACATGGGGATCGTCGCGGGTGCCGCGGACATTCCCGCCACGCGGCTGCTCGGCAAGTCGCCCGATGGCATGAACGCCAGCGGAGAGGGAGATCTGGCGAATTACTTCCAGTCCGTCTCGTCCAACCAGGAAAACGAGCTGCGTCCAGCACTGGAACGCCTCGATATGGTGGTGCTGCCGAGCGCGGGCATCACCGATGAGCTATCTTGGTCCTTCTCGCCCTTGCGCGTGCTGACAGAGCAGCAGCAGGCGGACATCGAGAACAAGGAGGCTGACACGCTGGTGAAGCTGGTCGGCACCGAGATTTTCGATCAAGCGGCGATTGAGGAGGCATACTCAAACCGCATGGTCGAGAGCCAGCGCTGGCCTGGCTACAAGGAGAAGCGCGACGAGGCGCTGGCGTCGGGCAAGTTCGACCCTGATGCGGAAGATCCGAGCGAGATTGTTCCAACTGGTGGAAAGGAGGTTGATCCAAATCTAGCCGGCCCGGGCGGTTCAGTGGAAGGCGAGCCGCCCCGCCGTGCTGCGAATGACGGGAAGCCTGTGGAGGGCGAGTGATGCCCATCCAGATCGGCACCGCCACTCTCGCGCTTACCGAGCAAGGCTGCGTCTCCAGTTACCCTGACGCTAGCAGCTACGGCGCATATCCGCACAACACCCCGCACTACCACGTCATCGCCCACCGCTGCGGCTATGGCGATGATCTGCGCCGCTACTGCGTCGAGCATGAGGCCGCGCACCACATCGTATCGGAATGGATCGTCGGCCATCCCTCGCATGTCATCTGGTCGCTCGCTCATGGTGACGAGCCGCACCAGGGCGTGGCCACGCTGGAAGAAATGGCCGCGCAGCAATTCCAACGGTGGTTGCGGGCGAATGAGAGGCCCAGCATCGGCGGCGCGGACTGGGACGATCTGAAGCATCGCGCACTGGTTTTGCTCGATGCGCTATGACCTACCCGCCATGGCCAAGGCGAAAGGCATCCGGCGCGATTTGACGCTGCGCCCGGTCCAACCCGCCCGATCGACCGAGATCGCCCTTGCGCGCCTCTACACGGCCACTCTGACGGCATGGAGCCCTGATGCCATCCTACAAGGCTACACAGGCGGGCTTACCAACGATGCCGCCAGCGATCAGACCAACGCCATTGCCCAGGCTGAGAATACGGTCACACGCCTGATCGCACAGTTCACCGCGGGGCTGCGATCTTGGGTTGTGTCGGCTGAGAAGGTGCATCGCAGCCGGTGGGCTGATGTGGTGAAGTCGGCAACGGGGCTGGATCTCTCCATGCTGCTGACTGGCGGCGAGGTGCAGGAGACGCTGGACGTGTTTCTGGATAGGCAGGTTGCCTTGGTTCGTAACGTGTCGGATCAGACGCGCGGACGCATCGCCGATGCCGTGTATCGCGGCTACCAGGAGCGCAGGCCAGCGCGCGTGGTGGCCAAAGACATTCGGGAGGCTACAGGTCTGGCGCGCGATCGGTCGCTCAGGATCGCCTCGGATCAAGCATCAAAGCTATCGGCGGCGCTCGATCGTGAGCGTCAGGCAGAGGCAGGCGTTGACCTATTCCGCTGGCGTCACAGCGCCAAGAAGCACCCGCGCGCGCGGCACTTGCACCGCGACGGCCTGATCTATGACCGGGCGACCGGCAAGCAGGTGAATGCAGACGGGTCGAAGATGGACGGCGAGACGGTGGAGCGCGGGGACTTTCCGGGTGAGCAACCCTACTGTGGATGCAGGGCCCAAGCCTATTTGCCGCTGATGGCGGAGTTGGGGATCTAGCTTTGCCGCCGAGTCGCGCCGTGGTATGACCGGGCCAGCAGCGCCTAGGAACGCTGCCGACCCTGACCACACATGCGAGGACACGCACGATGGCTGCGGACCAGATAACAGATACACCGCCGATATTGGAACTGCATTCGGGCGGTAACACGCTATCCATTGATGAGCGCGACGGTCACTTCAATCTGGACATTGAGAACCCGTGGGCCGGCGATACCGAGACCGGCTTGGGCGCTGAGACGCATATTTCGTTGGATCGTGACGGCGCGGAGAGGCTGGCCAATTGGCTTTATGCTCGTTTGGGGCAAGCGCAATGACCCCTCTCGAACGCGCCGCGCGCGCACTCTGGGTCGAGAACGGCAGGCCCTACCACATGGATGAGCCGTCGCCTAGCATGGCCGTTCCTGAGCAGCGGCCTGACTGGCAGCGGTTTGTCCCGCAGGCCCGTGCCGTATTGATGGCGATCCGCGAACCGAGCGAGGCGATGGTCCAAGCGTGGCTTGATGCTCCTCTTGACCTGCCCGAAGGTGTGTCGTTTGAGGCGCCGGCCGAAATCATTGATCCATATCACGCTAGATCGGACTGGCGCGCCATGATCGACGCAGCGCTGGAGGAAGGGTGATGTCCCTTTTCGCAGTCGCCTGCCTTTATTGGACGGCAGGACTGCTTCTTTCTCATCGCCATGCTCTCGACTTTGGCGCAGTCCTGCACACAGAGGGTCCGGTGAAGGCGCTTTCCGCCATCATGCGCGTCTCACTGTCCTGGCCGCTTTGGGTTGGTAAGCCTAACCGTCCGTAGAGCCCCACTCGCATCGCCCGCACAACGCGGGCATGTACTTTGCCGACAGCCTCACGCTTGACGCCCCACGACCGCTTCAGGGCGGATATTTGGCGGTGCGCGCGAAGGCTGCTCGCGTTGGCACTTACGATTATGCCGGCAGCGAGGTAGACCCAACCAACGCCCATGGCCTGCGCGACGCCGCGGTCGTTAAGGTGCTGCGTGATGAGGCCACGGTCTTTGACCAGAAGGCCGTGCGCAGCTTTATCGGCAAGCCGATCACCGACGATCATCCGCTGGCTGCGGTCACTGCTGACAACCATCGTTCGCTCGCACGCGGCACCATCATGGGCGCGATCCGCGACGGCGACCATCTCGCCTTTGATCTGCTGCTGACCGATGCCGATGCCATCGCGAAAGTGCAGGCCGGCAAGCGCGAACTGAGCAACGGCTATTCCGCCGCGCTCGAATTTGGCGACTTCACCGCGCCTGATGGCAGCAAGTGCCAAGCTCGCCAAACCTCCATCGTCGGCAACCATGTCGCCATCGTCGATCGGGGCCGCGCCGGTCCGTCGTGCGCCATCAAGGACGCGTTCGCGCTGTGTGACGCCGCTCCTCAAGCCATTCTCGATTCACTCAAGGAGAAGCCCGTCATGAAGACCATGCTGATCGACGGGCTGACCGTCGATATCGGTAATGCCGACACCGCCGAAAAGACCATTGGCACCATCCTCGCTGCTCGTGATGCCGCAGCGGCCAAGGTGACGGAACTGGAGGGTAAGGCTGTGACCGACGCCGCCACCCTTGTCACCAAGGACGCCGAGATCGAGAAGCTCAAGAAGGATCTGGCCGATGCCAAGCTGACGCCGGCCCAGATGCGCGAGGCCGGCAAGGCATACGCCCTGGTAGCCGACAAGGCCAAGTCGGCGGGGATCACCGTCACCGACGCCATGGATGAAGCGGCGATCAAGCGCGCCGTGGTCGACAAGGCCATGGGCGAGAAGGCCAAGGACTACTCGGATGAGCATGTCGCGATCGCGTTTGATGTCGTGACCAAGGACGCCAAGCCCGTCCAGACCTTCGATGCTGCGGCGTTCGGCGGCGGCATCCAGATCGCAACTGACGCTCACGCCGCATACCAAGACGATCGCAACAAGCGCCGCGCCTCGCTGTCGGATAGCTGGCGCAAGCCGTTCAACGCCGCCGACGCGGCTGCGGTCTAAGGGGAGGACACGACATGCCCATCACGGTTCAGGACACCTACCTCACCGACTATGCTGCGGGCTTCCCCGGCATGCTCGCTGACGGCAACACGCAGGCTCGCCCCACCGGCATCATTCAGGACGCCGCTGGCATCGCGTTTGGCAAGGCCGCATTCAGCAGCCCGGTCAGCGCCCGCTCGATCACCGGCACGCCGGGCGCCAAGTTCAAGGGCATCGTGATCGCCGATACCGGCGTGGTCGCTGGCCTGAACGGCACTGCCGACGTGCATGGCCAGTACGGCACCTGTTCGCTCTGCGACATGGGCGACATCTGGGTCGTGGCCGGCAGCAACACCACGAAGGACGCGGCTGTCTACGTGACCAGCGCTGGTGCCTTCACCGCCACCTCGACCAGCAACACCGCGATCCCGGCCACCTTCATGGATGCCGTGTCCAGTGGCGCGCCCGTCCGTCTCCGCGTCGTCCAGCAGTAAGGGCCCGATCATGTACGCACCCAACCTCATCAACATCGGTGACGCGGCCCGCGAGTTCGGCGTCCCGGCTTCCATCAACCTCGCCGATGCCCAGCAGGCCGTTGGCTTCGCACAGCCGGCGCTCTTCCGCACGCACCGAATGCTTCCGCAGAAGTACCCGAGCTTCGACTACGCCGGCATGGTCCCCGTCAACACCGATGGCGACATGTGGGATGTCGGCACGCTGGTGTACTCAGGCGATGTCGCGGGCAAGGCGGAATACCTGGGCGGCAAGGCGTTCGACGTTCCCAATGCGTCGATCAGCTTCAGCCAGGGTGTGACCCCGTTCCACCTGGCCGGTGTGGGCTACGAGCTTTCGCGCCGTGAGGTCGAGCGCTTTGCCCGCATGGTCGCGCAGAATGGCGGACTGACTGAGGGCGGCTCCAACCTGGGCGAGCGCAAGGCATCCGCCGCGCGCATGGTGGCCGACAAGTTCGTCTACGATCGCGTGATCCGCGGTAGCACCGAAAAGGGCTTCCTCGGCATGATCAACCAGACGGTCGTGCCCACCGCCAACGCGCCGACCGGTGGCTGGTCGACCGCCACCCCCGACCAGATGCTGGCCGACGTGAACGCCGCGCTGCAGGATGTGTACGTGAACAGCCGTGAGACGGCGCTGGCTGACAGCCTGCTGCTGCCCACGTCCAAGTTCCTGTTCATCAACAATGCGCGCATCACCAACACGAACACGTCGGTGCTGAACTACCTTGCCCAGAACAACAGCTTCTCGGCAATCAGCCGTCGTCCGCTCGACATTCGTCCGAGCCGCGAGCTGGAAACCGCAGGCGCATCGTCGACCGCGCGCATGATCGCCTACGAGAAGAGCCCTGACAACATGGAGTTCTTCCTGCCGGGCATGTTCGAATTCATGCCGCTGTTCCCCACCTCGTCGATGACCTGGCGCGTGGATGGCGTGATGAACGTCGGCCAGTTCGAACTCTACCGTCCGAAGACGATGAGCTACAGGGACAACATCTGATGACCAAGAGCGTCACCAACTACACGCCCGGCCCCAAGGGCATCAATCTCGACGATGGCAGCACCGTATGGGTTGAGCCCGGCCAGACCCTCGACATCGGCGACCTGAGGGTAAAGGGCGATCTGCCCGAGTTCGGCAAGCCAAACGACCAGGCCGACAAGGATGCTGAAGAAGTGGTCGCCCTGCGCGCGCGCGTTGCCGAACTGGAAGCGCAACTTGTGGGCGGCAAGAAGCCTATCGCCTTGACCGGCAAGAGCAAGGACGAACTGCTCCAGATCGCCAAGGATGAGGGCGTGACCGTGGCCGATGACGCCACCATTCCGCAGATCCAAGACGCCATCAAGGCCAAGCGCGAAGCCGCCTGACCGATCGCATATTCGTCACGATGGGGCCGCTTCACTTCGGTGCGGCGGCTCTTTTCGTAAGGAGGGCTGAGTGGCTGACGAGCGTACCGTAAATGACGTGAAGGTCTATCGGGATAGCGCGGGCTTCTACCGTGAATACCCCATTGATCCGTCAGCATCTTCGGCTTCGGCGCCGATCAACGCCGACCCGCCGGCTCTACTTTATCGCCAATTCACTGCCGAGCAGCTTGCCGCGGTGCAGCGCCTGGCACCGCCTGCCGGCGCCACTCTCGCGCGGGTCGAGAGCAATGGCGGCACGGCGGTCCGCTATCGCGGCGATGGCATCGACCCGACACCAGCTAGCGGCATGCTCATCATTGCTGGCGACTATCGCATGTTCACCGGCGATCTGACCAGAGTCGCTTTCATCGACCAAGGCGGCAACGCCGTGCTGGATGTGACCTACTATGGCTAGTCGGCCTTTCTCTCGCCTCGCCACGGTGATGGTGCCGTTCAGCCTTACAAGCGGCTCTACGCAGTTCGACATGATTGCTGGCGGCATTCCCATGAATGCAGATGGCACGGTAGTGGATGCCCTCACGTTCGGCTTCGTCAACATGACGCCATACGATGTGGTGCTGAAGGGTTTCCCGGTTGGCAAGCCCTTCACGCCTGCAACAATGATGAACGCCGATTGGATCATTCAGGCGCGATCGGAAAAAGGCCTGTTCCTTTCGAAAAAGCCGGTGGTCGTTTCGGTCACTGCTGTCTCGACGCCAGGCAACCCGATCCCATCGGGCGCGGATTTTACCGGCTGCTTCTTGGCTATGCCGTACGGGAGGGGTGTATGAAATACGCATGGCTTGCGCTGGCCCTTGCCTTGGTTTCGACGCCGGCTGAGGCGCAGAAAGCGTCCATCTCGGCTCTGCCGGGTAAGCAGGGGGCAGTTGGTCCCACTGGCCCGCAGGGTGTGCCTGGTCCAAAGGGCGACACGGGCACGACCGGGCCTGTAGGCGCGAAGGGCGATACCGGACCCCAAGGCCCCGCTGGCGTGCAAGGCGCACAAGGTGTTGCTGGTGCCAAGGGTGATGTAGGGCCGCAGGGGGCAACCGGCGCGACGGGTGCGCAAGGTCCGATAGGAGCTACGGGCCCGACCGGAGCACAGGGCGTCAAAGGGGATACTGGCGCCACTGGCCCTGCCGGCAGCAACGCCACCGCCACTCCGCTGGGAACCGCCACGCCAAAGGCTCTCGGCACTGCGACTGCCGGCACCTCCGTGAATGCGGCCCGGGAAGATCATGTCCACCCACTGCCAAGCGGCTTGCTTGTGCCGGTAGCATCGCAGACTGTAGGCGAAACGGTGCTGGTTGCGTTGTCTCTCAACGTACGCCGCTACAACGTCGCCGCATCAGGCGTGACGACAACCGACCGCATCATGCTCGCTCTTACGGGTGCCCCGACGAACTGCACGCTTCAAGATGCTTATGTCTCATCGGCGGGCAACATCAGCGTGGGCGTACTGACTTCGGTGGCCTCGGTAGGCGGTACGATTGCTTGTCCGATCGCGCTTTACAAGGTGCTTCCTTGATGGCCTACGCCCCGCCAACTAAGGCCGACTTCATCGAGATCTACCCTTTGTTCGCCGCGGTCAGCGACCCCGCCTACGCGCACTGGTCGACCGAAGCTGTGCGCCGCATCGTGCAGTTCGAAGGGTGCCTGGGCGACGGCATGGCGGCGGCGGCTATGTTGGCCACAGCGCACCTTCTGACCAAGGCCGGCATCGGCAGCGGCACGGAGGCAGAGGTCGCGGCCCAGGGCGCCTCGATGTACAAGTCGATCCGGTCGGGCTCCATCACGCTCGATCGCTTCGACGCCAAGACTGGCGCGGATGGCGGTGATTGGTCGGCGACCAGCTACGGTCAGGAGCTATGGCCCATGCTGCGCGCCTGCATCGGCGTTGGTGTACTGGTGTCGTCTTCGGGCTTTGTCGAGGCCGGCTGCGGCTATAACGGGTTCGCAGGACCGATCCCACCATGGCAGGGCTGGTGAGATGGGACTGCTCAGCGGCGGCATCGCCTCGATCTTCAACTCTGCGCTGTTGGGGCTCTACCTTCCCGCGGTCATCCACGCTGGCACAGGCGAGCCGATCTATGGCCCAGGCGGGACCATCACCGGCTATGTGGGAGGCGATACGCCAGCGCGCGCGCAGGTAGACAGTGCGACGGATGCTATGCGGCGCGCTGATGGGTTCAGCGAAGGAGACGTGCGGCTGATTGTCTTGGCGCAGGGCGTGGGCGATCTGAACAGCGATTGCGAGGTGACGGCGCGCGGTGTGCGGTATCGCTTGCTGTCGGTCGAGCTGGATGCCGCGGCGAGCCATTGGGTTTGCCGCGGGCGTGCTATGTGATGCCCGTTAAGCGGACGGGTGGCATCAGCATCAAGCTCAAGACCCTGACGCCCGACATGGAGAAAGCCCTGACGCCCGCCATCTACGCGATTGCCGACCTAGTGGCGACCGATGCCGCCATCAGCATCACTGCGGGCGCTGTAAGCGGCAAGGGCCACGTTCCGAGCGCGCCTGGCTCTCCACCGAATGCCGATACGCACACGCTTGATCGCTCCATCCATGTCGAGCGCATCGGCCCGCTGGTAGCTCGTGTTGTTGCGGACGCGCCCTATGCAGCCATCCAAGAGCTTGGTGGCACAGCAGGAGGTGTGACGTTGCCCGAGCGACCCTTTATGCGGCCTGCGGGTGCGAAGAACCGAGACAGCGGTATCAAGCTGATGACGGCAGCTGTTGATCGCGTGCTGAAGGGCGGTAAGCTGTAACTATGCGATGGCTGATTCTGATGTGTGCCTTGGCGCTGGCCGGCTGCAAGAGCGAGGGTGATCGCTTCGCAGACGATTATGAGCACGCTCGGAAAGATCCTTCTTTGCATGGCTCGGATATGTGCGCAGCTGCCAAGTCGGCAGCGACTGCATACCAAAATGAGCATAATCTAGAGAAATCGTCTGAATGGCGCTCAACGGCGGCTATTTCTTGCGCTTCAGCCGGCTCATCGCAGTTTTAGTTACTCGCGCCCGTCCGTATGATTGCTGCCTGACCGCCCTTAGCCTACAGCCCACCGCGTGAGCCGATCGCGCGATAGGATGAACAACCTTTGGGCTTGGCTCAAGGCGATCGTAAGGCGCAACTACGCATGCAGCGACCCGCTTCTCAACGACTGCATGCTCGATACAGCCATGCAGATGGTCGGGCCACTGATCGCGATCGATCCGTGGAAGCTCGGGGGCTTTAATGATAACGAGGCTCAACCCGGCGAACGAAGTCCAAACAGCGATCCTGTCGGCCCTGGAAGCTGATGCAGACCTGATCGCGCTCACGTCGCGCATCTACCCGCAACAGGCCCCGAACAAGCCGCAACGGCCCTTCGTGCTGTACGGCTCGCCCATCATCACCCCTCGGAAGGTGCAAGGCGGGGACGCCGCGGATGTGTCGGGCGCGATTCATTGCTTTGCTGATGCCAGCGACACTGCGCCAGATGCCCGCGCCTTCTCGATGGACGTTGCCGCGCTTATCGCTCGCATCCTCGACGGCATGGATGAAGTCGACTTAGGCGATGGCATGGCTCTCGCGATCTACGTGAACCAGATCCAGTGCATGCAGGACGGTGACGCATCGTCCTGGCACAGCTTCGTGACCTATCGCGCCGAGGCAACCTAGCGTCCGTAGAGCCAGACCATAGCCCGCCATAGCGTCTCGGCATGACTGGAGGCGCTGTTCGATGAGCTACCCAACGACCGTTAAGGGCCAGAAGATCGCGGTCCAGCTGGGCAACGGCGCCACTCCTGAGGTTTTCACGACCGTTTGCGGCGTCACTGACAAAGGCTTCCAGCGCACCCGGCAAACGTCGGACGTTGTGGTTTGGGACTGCACGAACCCTGACGCGCCGCCGATCACCGAAAGCGACATCCTCAGCGGATCCTGGACGATCTCTATCGGGGGGCAAGTCGTGCTGGCCGAGCTTGACCGGCTAGAAGAGGCTTACGATACCCCCGACACGTGGCGCATCGTTTTGTTCAGCACCGGCACGACGGTCGTGCGCTCGTACACCGGCACAGCCATCATGACCGATTTCAACATCACGGCGAACAATGGCTCGCGCGCCACGGTCGCGATCACGCTGAAGGGCGATGGCGAGCTGGTGCAGGCGTGACATGCAGACGCATCGCAGCATCCCGTTCGGTGACGGGGATTACACCTTTCGTCTGACGATGGCCGGCATCCTCGCGATCGAGGAGAAGTGCGCGGCCCGCATCGGGCAGGTCTACGCCCGCGTGTTGAATGGCCGATACGCCAAGGACGACGTTTCGTTCGGCTACGGCTTGCAGGCCGACTTCGGCCTCCATGAGGTTATCGAGGTTTGCCGCCAAGGACTTATCGGCGGTGCTGCGGGCTTCGTCGACGGCCGCGACATCAAAGTCAGCGATCACCTCGCCACGCATCTCGTTCGGACGTATCTGGAGCCCGATGCCGGCAACCCGCTGACCAAGG
>Ga0182216_1000044_pt1 | contig 14190 bp, 18 predicted proteins | sample G5R1MG_17_FD_129669 | JGI IMG/M metagenome (GOLD analysis project Ga0182216, IMG submission 129669) | Switchgrass phyllosphere microbial communities from Michigan, USA - G5R3_NF_03OCT2016_LD1 MG | ecosystem: Host-associated > Plants > Phyllosphere > Phylloplane/Leaf | place: USA: Michigan... | reverse complement strand
TGCGACGCTTGGGCGGTTCGAGCCGCTCGGGTTCCGGGGCGCCGCGCACCGCGCCCGCCTCCATGATGATCCCGGCGCCGTCGCCCTGCCCGACGCTCTCAAGCCACACCTGATAATCACCCTCGCCCGCCAGCTCGCGCACGAGAGCGAGGCCGTTGTCGTCGAGGAGCGATCCGTCCTTGATAATCATGATACGGAGGCGGGGATTGGCCGCCATCGCAAGGCGCATCGAAACGCGGAGCTGTTGCGCGCTCGACGCCTGGGCGAACGGCTCGCCCTCATAGACGACGATCAGGTCGGTCGACTCGTCGTTCGGGATCACGTCGCACCGGCGAGCGAGCGACAGGCCCGGCACCGGCATTTCTGCCTCGGCAAGCGCCTTCGCGCGCTGGTCGGCGCGATCCTTCATTGCGAGCGTGAACGCCTCGCTACGGGAGCGGAGGGCCGTAACCTCCGCGTCGAGCCGATTGCGCTCGTCGATCCGCGCGAGGAGCGCGAGGTCCGCATCGGCCTGGGCGAGGTCCGCCGATAGTTTGGCCGTGTCAACCGGCTCGGCAAGCGGCGGCAGGGCGTCGAGTTCGGCGTCAAGCTCGTTGCCGAGCTTATGGGCTGCAAAGGCCGCATCCTCATTGTCTTTCGCCTCGGCTAGGAGGCGCTCCGCCTCCGCGCGCTTGGAAGCGGCCATTTCACCTAGCTTGATCGCAGCATCGCGCCGCCCATTGGCATCGCCCCGCCGCCGTTCACGTTCGGAACGGTCGCGCTCGATCGCCGCGTTCGCCTCGCCTGCCCCGCCCAGCGCCGCGACGATCGCGTCGCGATCCGGCCGCGGTGGCACGATCCCCGACACGTTGATCGCGTCCCGCCGGGTAACGAGCGCCTTCCCCTCGCGGTTGACGTCGCGCCGGGCGAGAGTATCGGCCGCGTCCGCCTTTTCCAGCGCGGCGAGGTCGACCTTGAGCGGCGCGATACGGAGGAGGTCCTCCGTCTGTTCCGCATCCTTTTTGCGCGCGAACGCCAGCGGATCGAACGTCATCCGACCCATGAGCCGATCCACGTCCGTTTGCGACGCCTTGAACCCCTCGGCGGTCGTTATCTTGAGCTTCTCGCCGACGTCGTCGAAAAACTTCTCGACGATGATCGACGGCTCGCCGTCGCCCAGCTCGACCCGGATCGCGGCGAAGTCGTCGCCGGTGCGGATAGGCTTGATCGGCGCCGCGCTGGCGCCGCCCAGGGCGGTTTTGATGCTGTCGAGGAGGCTCGACTTGCCCTCGGCATTGTTGCCGCGGATCGAGACGACCGGATCGTCGGGCGTGATATCGACGGCAACGACGCGCTTATAGCCTTGCGTCTGTAGGCGAAGGATTTTCATCGGTGGGATAGTCCTTGTGTTGAGGCCGGGACGCGCCCGGCCCCGTGGTTACGCGTCGACCTTGGGGGCCTCGACCTTCTCGTCGGCCGGGAACGGATCGCCCGCCTTCCAAATCGTCTCGCCCGCGTCCATCGCCTCCGCCATCTGTTCGGCGTTCAACAGCTCCGCCGAGACAACGCGATCCTTGGCTTTCGCCTGGCTGTCCTCTTTCACGAGGACCGGCTTGTTCCGGCCCTCCACCTTCACGCGATAGACGCCCATTTTCGTGATCCTATGCAATGTCGCTGCAATGTCAGCGCAATGTTTCTATGAGGCTAGACAGTGCCGACGTCAACGCCTAAACGTTGCATTCGCATTGCACGGAGATTGCACGAATGGACAAGGTCGCGGAGGTGGAGCGGATCAACCGCGAGCGTAAGGAGGTCCGCCTCTCGCATAAGAAATTGTGCGAGCGCGCGTCGATTGACGTCGTGACGTGGTGGCGCGCTCGTAAGGCGCCCGGCTCGGCGTTTGTCGAGACAATCGAGGCCCTCGACGCCGCCGTCAAAGCAAAGCGCGCCGAGCTGGTCGAGGAGGCCCGCGCCGCGAAAAGGCTCAAGCGCGCCGAAATGGCCGCGGCCGAAACGGTTTTGTAAGGATCGCAACGCGGCGGGCGATATCGCCGCAATGGAGAACGAAATGCCGAAATCTGATCCAATCGACGCGCTCGCGGTCGGCCTTTCCGCCGATCACAAGGCGGAAAAGCGGAGCAGCGCGCGCAAGGGCAAGGCCGCGACCGAACAGACCGAACAGACCGCCGAGGCCGCGGCGCCCGAGACGACGGAACAGCGCGACCCGACGCCCGCCGAGGAACAGGCCCGCGTTGAGGCCGAACGCCCGACGCCCGACGCTCGCGTCAACCTCGACACGCCGCCCGCGCCCGGCGACGATCCCGAGAGCGTGTTCGATCGCCGCCTCGCCCGCCTCGACGCCATCGCCCAGGGCGCGCAGTTCGAGGCCGGGACCGCGTTCGGCGATGCGCGCGATTGCCTTCTTGACCTGTTCAAGCATCAACCGAAACTGTGGTCGGCGATGACGCCGAGCGAGAAGAACAGCGCGGTCAAGCTGATCGAAACCGCGGCGCGGCAGATCGTGCATAAGGTCGTGTTGATCGTCGCCCAGGAGGAGAGCGACACCGTACAAGGGACGCTCGATAAGAAATGGACCGTCAACGGCGAAGTGATCGAGCTGAAAATCAAGCTCGAACAGGTCGACAATGACACGCTGATCGACGTCCACAAGCTCGGCGGCCATCGCGTCGTGATCGTGTCGGCGGACGACAAGCGGTTCATGAGCGCCCGCGGTTCGCAGGATCAGGGACAGGATCAGCTCGAAATCCCGCTCGACCCTGCCCCGGCGAAATCCGAGGCCCCCGCTACCCCGCCGGTCGCGCCCAAGGGTGACACGGACCTCAACCCGGATGACGACAGCGGTGATCCGATCGGCGATATCATCGCGGCCGGCAAGGTCGTCGTGACCTCGCCCGAGGTGACGCAAAAGGTGTTTGGCGTCCCGCCAGTCGCCCAGATCGGGTCCACGGAAGGCGAGAATTGGGGCGTTTTCGACACCGCCCGCGACGAATGGTTGCAGCCGGACAGCGCAGGCGAGGACGAATGGAGCGGCGACAGCGACGACGCCCGCCGGATGACGCACGAGGAGGCGACCGACCTCGCCGCCGATTTCCACGAGGAAGGGGAGACGGGCCGCTTTGTCGTCCGCGATGTCCCGCCGTTGGTCAAGGAGGCGGCGCCGGCCGCCGATCCCGCCCAGGATTGACGCGCTACCGGACCCGGCCGCATCACGCGGCCGGGCGAGGATAGCGCGCCCGCGCCACCGCCCAGGAGAGCCGAATGTTGACCGACGCCCCGCCACCACCGCCGCCCGTCGATCACGCCGACTTGCGTTGCCCCGACTGTGACAGCAACCCGCGAGGCTCCTATCTGGGCCGCTGGTATTGCGGCCTTTGCCACAAGGCGTTCGGATGAACCGGGGCGGTAACAGCGCCGGCAGGCTGGCGAGCTTCGCGAAAGGCCGCCTCAAGGCCGGCGAAATGAACGATACCGAGAAACGGTATGCGGCGCACCTCGACGACCTTGTCCGGTGCGGTGAAGTCCAATGGTGGAAGTTCGAGGGGATCAAGCTCCGCCTCGCCGATAGCGCGTTCTATACCGTCGATTTCTTTGTCCTGGTCGCTGACGGCACCCTTGAGGCGCACGAGGTCAAAGGAAAATGGGAGGACGACGCGCGCCTCAAAATCAAGGTCGCCCAGGACCTGTACCCGTTCCGGTTCATCGCGATCCAGACCGTCCCCGCGTCGCGCGGTGGCGGCTGGCAAGTCGAGGATTTCCAGAAAGCACAACAGCCGCTCCTCCCCGGAATGCGGCTCAAGGCGGACGTCCCGCCGCCAGCAAAGCGCAAGCCGAAGGTGACGGGATGACTAAACGATCGCCCGTCTCATGGCCGTTGCAGGCGCCAAAATTGCGTGTCGGCTCTATGGGTGCAGGGGTGCAATCGACGACAATGGCTATCCTATCGGCGGAAGGGAAAATCGAGCCTTTCGACGAAATGATTTTTAGCGACCTGTTCGCCGAGCCGCTTGCGGTTTACGAGCACTTGCGTTTTCTCCGCTCGCCCAACGTCGCTTTGCCATTCCCGATCACGACTGTTTCGGCTGGCGACCTCAAAGCGGACGTTATCGCGAGCGTCGACTCGTGGCGCGAGATAGGAGGCGCAGCGACGCCCCGCCATCTATGGCGGACCGCGCTACGCGTGGCGAACCCGCCGTTTTTTACCAGAGGGCCGTTGACGATCGAGAAGCGCGTCACCCTCGCGTCGCTCCCCTTGTTCGACATTGCCGAGGAGGAGGTCGACATAATTGTCGAGCGGAGGACGGAGCGTGAGACGTTCGGTATTCTTCGCCGATGGTGCACGAAGGAATATAAAATCGAGCCTATAACGGCTCGCATTCGGGATTTGATCGGGCTTTCAAAGGGCGATATCGGCCCGCGAGAGCCTATAGTCGAGCTGTCGATCGGCCTGACAACCGACGAGCTTGAGCGGATCACAACGTCGGATCAGAGATACATTCATCATCGACACCCGCTTTGCGAGCCGATCGAAGGTTATCCCCAAGGTATGTCTCGCGGCGATTGTATCGAGTTCCTCCGTCGTCGTGGTATCGTTGCGCCTAAGAGCCGTTGTTTCTTTTGTCCTTTCCAATCGGACGAGCTTTGGCGCGAGCTTCGCGACAACTCGCCCGAGGAGTTCGCCCAAGCTGTCGAGTTTGATCGCGCGATCCGCAACGGCATACGGGGGGCGACGACCAAGCTCTATTTGCATTCCTCACGTCTGCCCCTGGATCAGGTCGACTTTGACCGACCGGCCGGCTTGTGGACGGTTGAGGGGTTGCGGAACGAATGCCAAGGGGTTTGCGGTCTATGAGCCGCAACGTTTGGCACAAGAGGTTCCACGGGGACGCCCTCAACGGGTACATGGGCCTCACGCTCGAACAGCGTGGGGCTTATACGACGATCCTCGACCTCCTCTATGACAGCGATTGGGCGATCGGCATCCCCGACCGCGAGCGGTGGATCGCGGGCCATATGAACGTGTCTGTCCGACGCTGGAAGGGCCTCCGCGAGGAGCTGATCCAGGCGGGGAAAATCGACGTCGTCGACGGCCTGATATCCAACAAACGGTATCGAATTGAGCGCGAAAACGCCGCGAGTTTGTCCCGAAAACGGAGCGAAAGCGGCGCGAGTGGCGGAGAAAAATCCGGCGAGGCTCGGAAAAAAGCGAGCAAAATCAATGCCCCGAGCGAAGCAAACGCTTCGGATTTGCCGCTGTACACGCGCGCGACAGAGGCAGAGACAGAGGCAGATAAGAAGAAGATAGGGCAGCACACAACAACACCTGTAGAGGGCGCGCCTGTCGGCGCGGACGATGTTGAGAGTTGGGACGCCGTCTCGCTCGCGGATCACGTCGCACGGGTCGGCGGGGTGCGACACCTCGAACCGAGCCGGATCGCGTCGAATATCTCGACCGTCCGCGAATGGCTCGACGCTGGCGCCGATCCCCCGATGATCGCCAACGTCGTCCAAGCCGGACGAGAGAGCGCGAGGAACGGTATCCACTCCCTCGCATATTTCGACACCCGCGTCCGCCAAGCCATTGCCAACAGGGACCATCCGAATGACCGAAATCGTACAAGCATCGACACGATCCGCGATCCGCTTCTCCGCGAGTACCTTGCGAACGGTGGAACGCTGGAAACCCGAGCTACAACGCCGGGGTGACGTCGGGATCAAGGTCGAGCCGCATCACGCCGAACCGCTTCGCGAGGCACAGGCGGAGATTGTCCGTTCGTTCACGCCGGCAACACCGCAGGAAATCGAGGCTCGTCTCATGGCGCTTCGCTCGAACACACAGGTTCGCAACGAGAGCGCGGCAGAGGCTAAGACCTCGTTCAACACGATCCGCGAGCAACTCGCCAAGGTCCCGGCCGATATCCTCGGCAAGGCTTGCGACGCCTACACCCGCGCCCCTGGCACCCGGTTTTTCCCCAGATCGTCGGGCGAGCTGTTCGCGTTCATCAATCCGCTAATCGGGGAACGGACGCTGATCGCGAACCGTCTCGGCAAACTCGCCGCAGTCGCCGAAGCCGCGAAGGCCGAAGCCGATCGGCTCAAGGGCGGCGACGGCCTCTACACGCTCGACGAGCTTCGCGCGATCCCCCATGCCATGAGGGCAACGACCGTGATCCAGGGATGGGCGACACAGGCGATGGTCGATCAGCTCGACGCCGAGGCCGGCGCGTGAACCGAACCCCGTCCGCCATCGTGGAACGCCTCGGACGCGACAACGCGCTCCGCTTGACGCAGATCGTCGGCGGAACCCGTCTCCGCGTCCCTGGCGATCCCCGCAACGGCGGACGCCTCGATCGCATCCTCGGATCAGACCTCGCCGTCCTCGTGATCCTCCATTTCGGGGATCAGCTCCTATCCGTCCCGCTCTCGCTCGACGGCCCAGGCGCACAGGGGAAGCGCGTCGATCCGCGAAAGGTCAAACGTCTCACGGCGAAGGGGTGGAGCGCGGCACGGATCGCGCGTCACCTCGGATGCAGCGAGCGCACAATCTACGCCAAACGGGCGCAGTCACGATCCACAACGAAGGGAAATGACAGTGAATGATAAGCCGGAAACCGTTGCCATCGCAGCGGAGAGCGTCACCACGGCACGAAATGGGTTCGGAGCTGGTCCGCGTACCTTGAGGGACCTAAACGCCTCCTACGCGGCGGAAAACCAGCCTCGCGAGCGTGTCGAACCCGGTAAGGTCGAGTTCGGGATCAGCGTGGACACGAACGCGGAGAACGTTGACGTCGTGATCGTCAACGGCTTGCGGTTCCTCCCTGCCTCGGACGTCGACGCCATGCGGACCCGGCTCGCGACGGTCGAGGCGAACGCGGAGGTCCTGATCGTCGCGCGTCACGACCTCATGGCGGCGGTCGACGACACGACGTTGCAGCTCGCGGCCAATGCGGATTGGCTTGCGGGAGAGACGAGCGGCTATGGCCCGACGTGGAGCAACGGCCCGGCTCGGATAGACGGCAAGGGTTACGCCGATCAGATGCGCGAAGCCGCGCTCCTCCTCGACCGCCTCGCCGCGTACATGAAGGGGCAGGACGAGCGCCTCGTCGCGATGGGCGATCAGAACGAACAGGCGAATTACAACCGCCTCGTCGAACGTGAACGAGCGGATCGGGCCGAACGCCAGCTCGCCGACATGACGACGAACCGCGACGCGCTGGCGGAGGAATGCTTCAACCTCAACCTCCGCGACGAGGCCAGCACGTCGACAATCCAGGCGATGACGTCTCGCGTTGCTGACCTCACGGCCGAACGCGACGCGGCGGCGGAGAATGCTCGGCGCGAGCGGGAACGATATGACGAGCTGCACAGGACGACGACGCTCGCGAACGATGCGATCAGCAAGGCCGGTGACGAAATCGAGCGGTTGCGGCGGATTGATCGATCGCGCCCCCGTTGCCGCGTCGTGACCTCGCCCAGGTTCTACAGCGAGGAGGACCATCAACGCGCCGCCGACGAGCTTTCGCGACTGATCCTCAACACGAACCGCACCGGCGACTTAGGGCGGCGGTGCAAGGATTATGTCGTGACGGTCGCGACCGCGCTCGGGATGCGCCGAGCCTAACGCAACGTCTATGCAATGCCGGTGCAATGTTTTATTGCGCCGGCTCCACACCCGAGAGGAGACGTCATGAGCGAGGAAAAGCATAGCCAGAACGGCGAGGGGGTGGAGGTGCTTCGAGACTCCGCCAATTCGCATTGCTTTGACGATCGGATCATGGTGGCGGGCGAGTGCATCGCCTTCGCCTCCGAGCCGTGGTCGAGCAAGATCGCCGCATCCCTCGCCCGCGAGCCTGCTACAGCGGACGTGGGGCGGGAGGGCTACTGGAAAGCCTTAGAGCAGGCGGCGCGCGATCTTGGCGGCGCTGGTGTGCATCTGATCGGGAAACGCCAGTCGAATATGTGGCTGGATATCGCCTTTAAGGCACACACCGCCCTATCCCGCGCCGCCCCGTCGAGCGAACCCGCGATTGCGGAGGGGGAGCTTGCCGGGATCATGGCTTGCATGGATGAGATGCTAGCTGATCCAAAGCTGGATGCTCTTGCATTTGACAAGCACGACAGCCGCATCATCCGCGCCGCCCTCGCCGCATTGCCTTCCAAAGATGCGACGATCGCCGAGGCGGTTGAAAGGATGCGCGCCGATCCGTTCATTGATGACGCTCACTTGCTTGGCACGACAAGCCAAGATCAGCGGATGCAGCACTATGCGGCGATTGCCCTCGCCACCACCCCGCCCACGACCAATGATGCGATACCGGCGGGCGAGCAGATCGAGAAGGCGGCGCGGTATGTGCTGGACAACAGCCGACGCGGCAATGCGTCGCTGAACAGCGACCAGTACGATGCCGATACGCAAAAGCTGATGACCGCCTACCGCGATATCATCGGTAAGGCACTGGCATCCGGGTTCCTATCCGCCGCCCCCAGCGCACCCGCGACCGAGGCGGGATCGTGACGGCGCGCAAGGGATCGCCCTGCCCCGTCGCCGGGTGCGAGGCTCACGCCAAGCCCGGTCAACTCATGTGCTGGCCGCACTGGCGGCGCGTCCCCAAGGCGCTCAACCGGGCCGTGTTCGACACGTTCGCCGAATGGGAGCGTGATCCGCGGCACGACACGCATAGGAGCTATCGGCAGGCGAGGGACGCGGCGATTGCGGCGGTCAACGAGAAGAAAGCGGACGAGCGCGAGCGGGGGGAATGGCGATGACGGAGGCCCCCCGTTGGTCGTCACCCGACGCCGATCCGATCGACGATATCCGGTCGTTCATCGCCGGCATGATGGCAGAGCAACCGCCTATGTCGTTCGTCGTGACGGAGCGCACCTATCGTTGGTTTCGGTACGCGATCGGGCGGTTCGCGATCGGGAAGCCCCCGAGCAAACGCTCGCGCCCCCGGTTCATGGGGAGGGCGAGGTCGTGAAGCTCGACGAGGCCCTCAAGGTGCAATGCGCCCTCGCCCTCGACAGCGTCGTCGACCTGATCCCCGAGGGCTTCCCGGCGCTCGTCTCGATCGTCATATCGCACCCCGGCGCGGGTGCGAGCGACGCGATCGTCGTGGGAACGCACACCGCGCACGAGCTGGCGGAGGTCACTGTCGGAATGATGACGACCCCCCAGCGCACCGGCGATATCAGCGCGGCCGGCTATGTCCCCGATCCGGGGAGCGCGATCCAGTGAAGGGCAAAGCAACCCTCGTCGTCGAGCTTGACGCCGACGAGCTGGCATTCCGCATCGCTCAAGCCGCAATCGGGATGAAGGCGCCGCCGGGAACGAGCGCAAAGGCCGCTCTCGACGCAATGGACCGCGTCCCGACCATGCCCGGCAATCCCCCGATGGGGGCAGGGTTCCGCGCCGCCTCGCAAGCGGCGATGGAGTATCTCCGCGAACAGATGACGAAAGGACACCGCGCACAATGAAAAGCGACCGTTTCCGCCCCGACGCCGCAGCTCGCCGCGTCATCCCGATCCAGCGCAAGCCCGGCACGATCACGACGGAGGAGGTAATCGGTTGGCTCGACGATCCGCGCGTCGCTGGCGCTGTTCGCGTCCCCGGCGAGGTGGCCGGAAAGCGCGCCGATCGCGTGATCGTTGACGATCCGCATAGCAAGCCCGGCGGCGTATCAGACGAGGAGCGCGCCGCCGCCCTTGCGCTGTTCAATCCGTCCGACGAGGACCTCGCTATCGCCAAGGCGATCAAGGGCGCGATCAAGGACGGGGTCGTCGGTGGAATGACACAGGTTGCCGGCGCCGCCCTGTTCGAGGATCACGGCCCGGTTGCCAGCGTCGGCCGGCGCTCGTTTCCTCGCTCGCACCGCGGGGAGGGCCGCAACTTTGTCGACTGATCCGAACCAGTGCAGGGGGTGGAGGGCGCTCGCTCTCCCCCTCGCGATCGTCCTCCTCCTCGTGCTGTTCGCGATCGTCGGGCGTTTCTGGCCGACCGCGCCGGACGACGTCGCCCGGTGTCAGCGCAAGGCCCCGCCTTGGCTGTCGGCCGAATGTTCGGGGCGCTCGTGACGCGCCCCGCCTCCGCCCAGGCTCGCCGCCTCCTCGCCGACGCTGTCGCGGCGAAGGGGTCGGCGTGGCGCAATGCCGCAGACTCGATCCGATCCGGCGGATATGCGAATGCGTGGATCGACGCCGCACTCGTGGCGATTGACGCGGCATTGAAGGAAGGGCCGGACGATGGCGAATAATCAGGCGGGCGCCGTCAAGGGCGCCGCCACGAGGGCAAAGAACGAGCGGGAGCGCCCCCTGTCCGAACAGGAACAGGAGTTCGTGCTGCACTACCTGGGCGCCGCCAACCGCAACGCGACGGAGGCCGTCATCCTGGCCGGATATCAGGTGCGCGACCGCATGGTCGCCCGAGCGAAGGCCGGGACGATCATGGCCCGGCCGCGCGTGATCGCCGAGATTGAGGCCCAGACGGAGGCGCGGAACGAGCGGCTCAAGGTGACGGCCGACGACGTTCTCCGCGAGCTTCTCGTCCTCAAGGTTGACGCCGAAATCAGCTCGCAGAAATCAGTGCAGGCGATGCGTATCCGTCTCGATACGCTCAAGACGATCGGGGATCACGTCAGCGTAGGCGCGTTCCGGCGCATGGTCGGCTTGAGCAACCCGAACGGCGGCCCTATCGAAACCGTCGACGTGATGGACCTTTCCGGCCTGTCCGACGAGGAGCTTGAGGACATTGACCGCGCCCGCGCAATTCTCGACCGCCGCACCGGCGCGAATGCCGAGGTTTCCGACCGGCGCCCAGATCAGGGCGGAGAAGGAACGGCGCCGGAAAGCGCGTGAGGCGGCGGAGGTCGAGGCGAACGCGGTCGCGATCCGCGATCGTTGCTCGACCCTGATCGGCTTCACGCGCGAGTTTTGGTCGATCCTGGAACCCAAGGCGGAGCTTAAAATCGGGTGGGCGGTGGAAGCGGTGGCGCTCCACTTGGAGGCCGTCAGCTATGGCCGGGTGCAATATCTCCTCATAACCGTCCCTCCCGGCATGATGAAATCGCTTATGGTTTCCGTGTTTTGGCCGGCATGGGAATGGGCGACGATCGACCCGACGCTCCGTTTCCTGACGTCGGGGTTCTCGCGCCCGAACGTCCTCCGCGATAACTCGAAAATGCGCCGGCTGATCGAGAGCGACAAGTTCAAGCTCCTCTTTCCCGACCTCAAGCTCGACCCCAGCTCAAACGCCAAGGACAAGTTTGAGAACCTCAACACGGGAAACCGCGAGGGCCGGGCGTTCGAGAGCATGACCGGCGGGCGCGGCGACCGCGTCCTGATCGACGACCCGCATTCGGTGAAAAAGGCGGAGAGCGACAAGGTTCGCGAGGACGTCGTCACCACGTTCCGCGAGGCGATCCCCGACCGTCTCAACGACCTCACGAAATCGGCAATCGTCGTCATCATGCAGCGGCTACACGCTCGCGACGTGGCGGGGACAATCATCGCCGAGGGCTATCCATACGTTCACCTCAACTTGCCGATGGAATACGAGCGATATCGGGAGGTCAACGGGCAGAAAATCGACGGGCGTTGCATCACGCATGACGATCAGGGCGTCGAGCTGTTCCGCGATCCGCGGCAAGAGGACGGCGAGCTACTGTTCCCCGAGCGGTTCCCGAAAAACGTCGTCGAGGGCCTCAAGCGGATCAAGGGGTCCTACGCCTGGGCGGGGCAGTATCAGCAGCGGCCGACCGCGCGAGAGGGCGGGTTGTTCAAGCGCGCGTGGTTCGCGGGCAAGATTATCGACAAAGCGACCCTCCCGCCGGGGTTCATGGCTCGCGCTCGTGCGTGGGATTTCGCCGCGACGGAGGAGGGCGAGAGCGACGGCGATCCCGATTGGACAGTCGGCCTCCGCATCGCCCGGCATGGCGTCGACTATTACGTCGAGGGGGTCGAGCGCGACAGGATCAGCCCCGGCGAGGTCCTTCGCCTCGTGCGTTCACTGGCGGAGACGGACCCGGTGGGAACGGTTGTTCGCCTCCCGCTCGACCCGGCTCAAGCCGGCAAGTTCCAAGCCGACACCTACGTCAAGGCCCTTGCCGGCTATCCGGTCGTCATGGAACGGCCCAGGGGGAGCAAGGTCGAGCGCGCCCTCGCCGTGTCGATCCAGGCCGAATACGGGCATATCTACCTCGTCAACAGCGGCCCGCCCGACGAGGAGGGCATTGACGATTGGATACCAGAGTTTCTCGACGAGCTGACCGGCTTTCCCAAGGCCGCGCACGACGACCAAGTCGACGCGTTCGCGGACGGGTTCAATCAACTCGCGCTCGGCGCGACGATCCCGTTCGAGAGCGCCAGCGCCGGGCAGCGCGACACGATCGCCGCCGTCGAGCGTGACAGCCGTTACCAGTTCCGTGATAATGACTCGACCGGGTCCGGTTTCGGCTCCGTATCGTCGCCTCTCTCGCAAGGGTTCCCGTTCTAATGGCTCTCCCCGCACTGATCCGCCGGCCGCTTGAGGAGGCGGGGTTCCTGGCGCCCGCCGTGATCCAGGCGGCGCCCAGCCGGCAGGCATCGCCCGAGGTCGACGACGCGCCGCCAACGGAGGGAATGGTTTCGCGATCGGGGGACGCCGCATGGCTTCCCGTCTCGTACATGAAATCGATAGCCGCGAACCCGGATACCGTCCTCGAACGCGACGGCGGCGGCCTCAAGATTTACGATACGCTCCTCTCGGACGACACCGCAGCGTCGACGCTACAGCAGCGCCGGCTTGCGATCACGTCGCGCGAGTATGAGGTCGTTGCGGGTGACACAGACGACCCGCGATCAGTCAAGGCGGCCGACGATTGGCGCGCAATGGTCGACGCGCTTGGGTTCGATCGCGTGACCGGGTTCCTCCATTATGGCGTATGGTACGGGTACGCGGTGGGCGAGGGCGTGTATGAGGTCCGCGAGCATGACGGGCGCCTCATTATCTGGCTTGCGGATATCGTCGTTCCTGATCGCCGCTGGTTCGGGTTCACGCACGAGGGGGAATTGCGCTACGTCGGCGCGCTCGGGATTACGGACAATGACGGCGTCGTCCCGCCGAACAAGTTCATCACCATCCGCACCGGCGGGACGCACGATTTCGCGTTCTACGGCCTGGGCCTCGCGCATTGGTGCTACTGGCCGATTTTCTTCAAGCGAGCCGCAACGAAGTTTTGGGCGCTCTACCTCGAAAAGCGCGGCAATCCGACCGTCGCCGTCGAGTTCACAGAGGCGCAAAAGAACGATCAGGACGCCAAGGACAAGCTCCTCGCCGCGGCGGTGGCGGTGGGGCAGGATCGCGCCGTCCTGTTCCCCGAGAACACGCTCAAGGACGATCGCGTCAAGATGATCGAAAGCCAGCGCAACGGCTCCGTCGATTACAAGGATTTCCTCGCCGAACAGAACGAGGCGATTATGCGGGTCGTCCTTGGGTCGCCCGGCACGTCCAAGGCGACCCCCGGCGGCCTGGGCGGGGACGGGCAGGCGAAAAAGGACGAGGGGGTCAAGAGCGAGATTGTCAAGGCCGACAGCGACCTCATTTCGGACGGGATCGGGACGTTCGCCCGATGGGTCACGCGCTGGAATTATGGCCCCGACGTCAAACCCCCGATCACGCGCCGCATTCTTGAGGATGGCGAGGACGTCAACAAGACGGCGGAGCGCGACGCGAAGCTCGACGGAATCGGGATCAAGCGGACGGAGGACAGCGTCAAAGCGACCTATGGCGACGGCTACGTCCTCGAACGTGAGACGCCCGAGGAGAAGGCCGCGCGCGAAAAGGACCTGATCCTTACGAAGGCCGGCGGCGCGGCGCCCGCGAACGACAACGGCGCGGCGAAAGGGCGCCAGCGGATCGCAGAGTTCGCAGCTCAAGGCGGCGGCTCGAATGCTCCGCTTTACGTGTCGCGAAAGCTCCTCAACTCGGCCGAACTGGTCGCTTGGGCAAAAGCGCAGGGTTTGACGCCGACTGTCCCCGGCGCGGAAATGCATGTCACGGTTCTCTATTCGAAAACGGCCGTCGATTGGTTCGAAATGGCTGGCGAGGGATGGGATTGGGCGCGGCTAGAGGTGGGTGAAGGTGGCCCGCGGTTTGTCGAGCGGTTCGGTGAAGAGGTTGTTCTTCGCTTCAACGATATTTCGCTGTCATATCGACACCGC
>Ga0182216_1000042_pt1 | contig 14521 bp, 21 predicted proteins | sample G5R1MG_17_FD_129669 | JGI IMG/M metagenome (GOLD analysis project Ga0182216, IMG submission 129669) | Switchgrass phyllosphere microbial communities from Michigan, USA - G5R3_NF_03OCT2016_LD1 MG | ecosystem: Host-associated > Plants > Phyllosphere > Phylloplane/Leaf | place: USA: Michigan... | reverse complement strand
CCGCGCTCGGCCTGACCGAAGCGCAGATTGACGACCTGTTCCGGGCCGCTGCTGCGATCTAACCCACCCTCACAATCAGACATCCATGTGGCCGCCGCGTGCGGCCTTTTTCATGCGCGGAGTACACTATGGCGATCGAAGACAACCTGTCTGCCGCTGGCATCCCGTATCCGGTTGCGGCTGAAATTCTGAATGGCCTCAAGGTCGGCGGCTCTACCTCGTCCGGGGCTTTTGTGGCGCTTGGCGTAGCGCCGCCTGCGGCAGAAGAATTGGCGCGACAGGTCAATGCTCGGACAGGAAGCGCCCACCTTCTGACCAACAGCGGGTTCCCGCCCGAGGCGTCCAATCAGATCCGCAATACGATCAATGGCGCCTTACAGATCGGGCGGCCCCTTCTGTCCTCATCTCGTCTCCAAGTCCTCAGCGCGCGTGCTCAGGTCACATCGGCGGACATCTACAAGATGCGGATCATCGCCGAGACCTCAGCGCCCTGGCAGGAATACGGCAAGTCCTTCGCCTTCGCAGCGTGGTACGGCAATGAGCAGCCACTCGGCAACGATTGGCCAATCAAGGCCGCTATGGTCGAGATCGGCGACAAGCAGTATCCGCTGACGGTCAACGGGCAGGAGGTTTTCACCGTCCCTGATGGCACCGCCGTCTGGACGGACGAACTGCCCGTCGTCATTCCTGCGAACGCCGTGATCCGCATTGGCGTAGCCGACGAACTGGCAGTCGGGCAATACCGCCCCTCGCAGGGGCCTGTCTATCTGCCACGTTCCGTTGTCGGCACGTCGAGCAATCGCGGCGACGCAATCAACACCAGCGCCACGGTCTCGCAGGTCGCCAACCTCAAGGCGAACACGGGCGAGTTCTTCACGAACACCCCTGGCGTGGTCTCTTTCGATAGCCTTCCGATCCTTTCTACTTCGCGGCCTTATGGAGCCGTTGCGAACCTTATCGCCAGTGCCATCCTATCGGTTGGTGACAGTATCGAATGGGGTGATCGATCCCAGGGCATGCCCTTTGGCATCACGGCCGACGAACTGGGTGCGACTGGCTTTCTCCAGCGGGCCTACAACACGCTCCCTGGCGGGCGCATTCCGTTCGGCTCCATGGGCGTGCCGGGCACGCGGCTGCTGGACCTTACCTTGAACCCGACACCCGTTGGCGTCGCCATCAAGGGGTTCGACAAGCGCCGCGCCCTGCTGGAAGCCAAAGGCTGGCCGTTCGATGTCATCCTCTGCGAGATGGGTCTCAACTCCGCGACCAACGGCAACGCGACGACGGTGGTGGCGGATGCCAAGGCTGCACACGCTCAGCTCAAGACCATGGGCGGCAAGCGGGTGATCCAGACGCTTCTCCTGCCCTGCTCGTTCTCGAAGGACGAGGGCACGAACGCCGACAACAATTTCCTGTGGAGCAGTGCCGACGCTTCGAAGCAGGTGCGTCAGGCGTCAAGCTCGATCGATGCGTTCAACAACTACATCATCGGCACGCCAACCGACGTGGACGGCTATATCGAACTGGCCAGCGTCATCGAAAGCTCGCTCGGCTCGGGCAAGTTCGGGTTCGTGCGCGGCCAGCAGGGGCGCATCACCGCCGACGCGGCGTCGGGTCAGAAGAACGTCACGGTCAACTTCCTTGTGCAGCCCGGCGACGCCATCATTCTCAACCCCGGGGACTCTGCACAGGTCGAGGCGAAGGACATCCAAGCCGTCGTGGACAACGGCAACGGCACCTGGGCGCTGACTTTCCGCCAGAACCTCACCCGCGCGCACACGGCTAACGCTGATACCAGCGTCATCACGGCGGCGGGAGTCTACACGTTCGACGGCATCCACATGGTGACGCAGGCCGCTCGCCGCCTGAAGGAGCGTGTTCGCTCCAACGCCGCGCTCCTCGACCCGCGCGCCACGCGCAACCAACGTAAGCTGGTGAATGCGGTGATGGGTGGCCTGATCTGCAACAACGTCTTGCCCATCTCTGGCACCAAGACGCGGTTCAAAGGCCGTCGCGCCTTTCCTGTGGGTATTTTCTCGCCGCCGTTCCTTCAGCCGACGTTCTGTCCCTTCTGGACGAACGGCAACTATGCGCAGCGCGAGGTAGCCGCCGCACAGGACGTGCCGATTACCAAGGCGTCTGTCGTCTACAACAACGTCGTCGTGCCCGTGACATACAAAGGATCGCGTTCGTTCACGATCCCGGCTGGCGTGGCCGAGTTCCAGTGCGATCCGATCTTCCCGGCCGACTTCGGGGTGACGGCTTTTGCTCCGCGCTCGTTCGTAGAATATCGCCACTACTTCGATCTCACGACCGGCCAAAGCGCTCCCTACTGCGACTATGGGACGGACTTCAACCAGTCCTGGCGCGGCGTCCCGAGCGATCTGCCTGACGACATCGATGCGACGGGTTCCATGACGGCGACGGGCTCGCCCGACTCGCTGAACATCTTCTTCCCGTCGATGATGGTCAGCGCGTTCTCGGGTGCCTTCGCCTCGCTTGGCTTCCTCGGCGACTCGATTTTCCGCCAACAGAACGACGTGGGCGGTCTCGGCCGTGCTGGCGGCGGCTATCACAAGCGCGCGGCCTATGCCGAGGGCATCCCGTTCATGACGATGGCCGTTGGCGGTCGTACTGCCGAGCAGACGGCCAACAGCCCGAAGCTTATGTCTCTGTTGGAAGCCGGTCGCTTCTCCGATCTGCATATCGGGTTGGGATCGAACGAGCTTGCAGGTAGCCGAGATGTCGGCCTCATTATCGGTGATGACCGTCTGATCTGGGCCGCCGGTCGAAGGGGCGGTGTTCGGCGGATCATTCAGAGCAACGTCATCCCGCGCACGACCGATAATGCTTTCAAGTGCACTGATCTCGCCAACCAGTCTCCGGTTGCCGGGTTCGAGCCGGGGGGCAGGCGTGACCAGTTCCATGCCGCTCTGGCGGCGGAAGTCGGCGTCAACGGCGGCCCGGACACGATCTACGACTTCGCGGCTGTGTGCTCCGATCCGACGACCCCCAGCTTGTGGCGCGTCCCGACCTTCAATGGCATGCTCACCTCGGCGGTAGCGATCAGCGCAACCTCTATCCAGACCGACACCGCCCCTAGTGTGAACGACAATCTTGTGTTCGAGCCGGGCAACGCGTCGAACGTGGATATCGGCGGGCAGGGTGGCCCGCGTGTCGCCAGCGTCACTGGCTCCGCCAACCCGTTCACTGTTAGCTTCGTGCCGAGCACAACTAACCCGTGGAATGGTGCGGCAGACGGAGCTCTTGGCACGCCTGCAAAGGCACACGCTTCGGGAACGTCGGTCAAAGCCACGATCGGTACGGATGGCACGCATCCCGCGATGGCCGCCCACGTCACGGCATCCGACCAGCTCAAGCCAGTGTATCGCGCTCTCATTCGATAGCCCCACCTTCTGACCCATCCAGCCCGGCCACAGCGCCGGGCTTTTCTCTGTGAGGAACCATGGACCACGCGAAGTTCTTCGCTGCCGTTCGCTCGTCCGTATTCGGCGGGTCTTTGCCGCAGAAGGCGGTGGACGGGCTTAACGCTCTCGTCTCGGCCTTCGAGCGCTATGGCGATGGCGACCGACAGAAGCTCGCCTACATCCTCGGCACGGCGTTCCACGAGACGGATCGCTTCAATGTGCTGGAAGAGTATGCCTCGGGCCAAGCTTATGAGGGTCGTGGCTCTCTCGGCAATACCCAGCCGGGCGATGGCGTTCGATACAAGGGGCGCGGCTTCGTTCAAATCACCGGCCGCCGCAACTACACGGATTGGACCAGCCGCCTCGGCATCGATCTCGTGGGCAATCCTGAGCTCGCAGAACAGCCCGCCACGGCAGCGCGCATCTGCGTGGAGGGAATGCTAAAGGGCACTTTCACCGGCCGCAAGCTGGGCCAGTACATCAACGAGGCAGGTGCGGATTACACGAACGCCCGCCGCGTGGTGAACGGCACAGACAAAGCCGAGCTGATCGCCTCGCATGCCAAGAAGTTCGACGCGGCGCTGCTGGCGTCTGGCTATGGTGTGGAGCAGGTGCCGGCCGTCGCCTTGGTGTCGGAGGCTATCCTGCCTGACGTGCCAGTCGCCTCGCTGCCGCCGATCGTCTCGACTCTCCCTGAGGCCATCCCCGATCCTATCGCCGCCGTTTCCAAGGCGGTCGGAGCCGCAAAGGGCGGTGCGATCGGGGCCGTTCTTAGCACTGGCAGCATGACCGGCATCAGCGGTCTTCTGTCTGCGGCCAACTGGCTTCCGACGCTCACCACGACGCAGCTTCTCGTGATCTTCGGCGGCCTGACTGCCATCGTCGCGGTCGTGCTGTGCGCAGGGTTCGCCTTTTGGCGGGCGTACAAGGCGCCAGCGAACAAGGCCTGATCTCGGATGATGGAGGAACTAACCCGCAAGGCGTTCGAATATTTCGGAGCCTTGGCCCTCGTCATCGTGGGCTTGATGATCGCCCTGGTGTGGGTCGTCAGGAAGTGGGTCGCAGCCCTTGAGCGCATCGAGGTCATGCACGAAGCGCGCCTCCAGGCCGAGCGGGAGCACGGCAAGATCGGCGAGGCCATGAGGGATACCATGGCCGCCAACACCACCGCTCTTCAAGGCGCCACCGAGATCATGCGAGCCACGGCCAACCGCAGGGGAGGCGATTGATGGGCTTCTGGGCACTGATGTTCCCAGATCGGGAAGCGCAGGCAAAGCGAGCGGCGGAAGAGGCTGAGATCGAAACGCTCTCCAGCCGGCGAAGGGATACGCTTCAGGTCGCGCAGTCAGGGTCTCGGGTGATGCACACTATGGCAGGCGCCATGCAAATGATGGCGAGAGGGGATAATGAAGATCGCTGATAACCGCCTTCTCTCGGGCACCGCTATCGCTCTCGGCCTCTATTGGCTCGTGGCGTTCGCTCTTTCGTGGCAGACATTCTCGCTGTTCATCAACATGTCTCTGGTGGTGGCTTCTGGCCTCGTTTGGCTGCGGTCGATCCCGGAGACCTTCGATATCCTCTTTCGTGGCCTCCGCAACGAGAGCGCGCCCGAAGGTGATGGATCTCACCTTGCCGTCTATGGCGTGAACCTGATCGGTCTAGGCGGCATCATCGCGGCCCTGGCTTCGTTCGCCTTGGCTATCCCGTTCATCTCAGGGTACGTTTCTCACACGCCTCTGGAGTTTTTCGGCCGTGCGATTGCGACGGCGGGTCTCGGCCTCTGGTTCGTATCGCCCAACGTCAGCCGGCATGGCGTTCGGTTCACGGGCGGCGCATGGTTCTACCTCGTCGCCGCCCTGATGATGATCGTGGTCTACGCCGTTGGCTACAGTGCGGGCTTCAGAGAAGAGCGTCAGGCGACGTTCGAGGATGACGAGCACATTCCCCTTGATCGTCCTCGCTGCGGCCTTGAGCGGCCAATATGGGGCACGAAGCAAGGCGTCTACCATACAGAGGACTCGCCCTATCGTAAGCTGGTCCTGCCGATGAGGTGCTTTGCGACGGAGACTGAGGCGAGGGCGGCGGGGTTCAAGGCCCCCGGCTAATCCTCATCCGGCACAAACGCACCATTCCACGGCACTCGTTCTCGCTGCCCTGTCTTCCGAAGCCACCGAAACCAAGGCTCTGAATGCGGAGATATGTCGATGCCGCCTTTCCGTCCGCAGCCCGTGCATTTCAGAGCCCGGCCTATCCGGTACATGTCGGCATCGTCTGGTAGCGGGATATCAGCCGGGTCGAACGTGAAGATGCGGTAGCAGATCGGGCAGCTTCCACCCAGAATAGCACCAGCCGCGCGAACCTCCCATAAAAGGATCGGCGGCTTTGGTGTCTTCGGCCATCTTCGGTTCTGTCCCATCCCGCCATGAGAACAGGATGAGAACGATTCGGGGAGAGGGTGCGTCAGTTCGGCTTGAACGTCATCCGAGCATAGGCACGACGCACCTCTCCATACCCATCCTCTTCGCGGGTGTGGTCAAGGCGGCTGTTCGCCCAACCCCAGCGATAGGCGGGGGAGTGGTTCGGCCCAGGCGTTGGATCGTCTGGCGTCCAGTCCCGATACCCCTGCACCGTCTCGTCCAGATTGTAGGCGAGAACGTCCCATTCATCGCGCGGCGGGAAGACATCTCCCGCGTCGGCCGTTGCGTAGGCGAGGGCGTCTTGCAGGCCATCGTAGATTCGCTCGTAGGCACTATCGCTCATCGCTGGCCTCCGCGAGTATGGCGCGGCCTGCGTCGGCATCAGCGCAGGCATTGCAGACCGGCATCGTGATGGTCCGTTTCTTGCCGCGAGGGGTAATCCCGGTGCACGATACCTCTTCGCCGCTGAGTTCCTGCGGATACTTCCAGCGACCACACTTCCCGCACTCCTTCTGGCGCAGCCCGGCCTTGTGCTGCACCTCGGCCCACGCATGCCATTGGATATAGCCCTCGGGGGCTTGGTCGCCTGGCTGAGGGTCGCCCGCGCTGAGGATGTGTCCCCTCCAATGCAATGGGCGTTCACGCATTCCCGTCCTCCTGTGCGAGCTTGGCGCGGAGGCGAGGCTCAACCTCCGACCATTGCGGCAGGACCGATTGCAGCCTGCTCTTGTGAGGCTCAGGGCAGACCCGCCAACTAATCGCGGAGAGAGCTTTGAACAGGCTCCAGCGGATGGCGTTCATTCCACCCTCCACCCTTTCGAGGAGAGCCCGGAGTTCGTTAGAGGTCGTCATGGGCGGGGCTCCCGTGCGAGCGGACTGAAAGCCAAGCAGGAACAGCCGCCTCATCACCACAATCAGCGGCTGGCCCTCGTGCTCCACATGCCGAACACCGCACTTGGAAAGGCTTCACATGGGTTTTTGAGTCGAACCACAGTGCCGCCGCCGATAGAGAGCAAAAGGGGCATTCTTCTCGGATGAGACGCAGCACATGGCAGTCCGCATGTTTTTCAGTTCCCACTGATGCCTCCACTTTCGAGAGCTATTTCCATGGCGTCGTCGTGCTGCAAACAGTCTTCATCAAGCGCGACACGGTAGGCTTCAAGCTGCTGCGTGTTCAGAAGTAAGAGCGCATCCGCTCCTTTGACGCCTCTTAGTCTAAGCCGCTCGGATACGCCGGAAACCGTGATGCCGAGCTCTTCGCTGATCGCCTTTAGCGTGACGCCGTGAGCTCGAAGGTAAACTGTGCGGAATGCCGGCAACCGTCGCTCGGTCCTAGTCGGCATCTTCACATTCATCGACTTCAGGCGGTGGTATATGGTTTGCTTAGAAACGCCGTAGTCTTGCGCGAGTTCTGCCACGCTCGCCCCTGCCCGATATGTGGCTGCGCAGAGCCGCAGGACGGAGAAATATTCTTGAGAATTTCGTCTATGGAAGCGGACCATCTCGCTCATGCCGCCCTCCCGCCAAGCAGCGGCCGGGAGCCGGCAGACGACCTGACAGAAACCTGACAGATATGAAAGAAACGAACGGCATGTTTCTGTCTTGTTCTCGTGCGCGAACCCTTGTGCGACCGCGTTCTGATGTATCTGAACTCCATTGGTAATGGAGAGGTCGAGAGTTCAATCCTCTCTCGCAGCACCAGATATCCTCTTTCATTACAATAGCTTGGCATTCTGTACGCCCTCCTTGCTGGTTGGCACCTGACAGATACGCTGACAGATACGATGCGAGTTAGCGCCGCCCAATGCGGCTTGCGAGCTTCTTCTGGTGGTCAGGATGATGGTGGCCGTATACGTCGTCCAGCATCTTCACGCTCATTCCGACATAGGACGCCACGTCGTAGGGGTCGTTGCCGGCGAGCATCATCCACGTCACCGCCGTGTGCCTCAGAATGTGTGGTGTGACGGTGCTGTCGAGCCTCGCCAGCTTACAGGCTTCCGCCCAGGATTTCCGCTGCTTTTCGACCGGCGCGCCGCGATAGTGGATGACGAAAGCGATAGGGTCCGGCTTGGTCCCGTCGTCTCGCTCCTCCGGTTGCATGTCCGCCTTCCGCCAGCGGCGTAGAGAGCCAGCCAAGCGATCAGGGATGCGCGCGGACGGCTTTCTCTTCTTCGTCTCGGCCTCGCCACTCGGACGCCGGTGGAAAACGCCACGCTCGATGTCGATCCAGCCGCCCTTGATGTTGGGCATCCATCCGAGCCCGCGCAGAGCGCCTGATCGTGTTCCGGTGTAGAGGCCCAGAAGAACGAACCTCCGAACCGCTCGGGCGCCTTCCTTGTCGGCCATCTTGCGTGTTGCCCAGAGAAGCCGGGCAGCTTCGTTGCGCGAGAGGAACCGTGTTCTGGCGGGGGAGGGGCTTGGTAGCGTCACCAGCGGCAACGCCTTCAGCGGGTTCTCTTTGTGGTAGGTGTTCAAGGCTGACTGAAGAACGGCGAGTTCGCGTCTCGCCGTTCCCTCCTTCACCGTTCGTCGCTTGGCCTCTTCCGTCTTTGCCTGACGGATCGACTGCGAAGTGCGGTGGGCAACATAGGCCTTGCACGTTGAGCCCTTGATCTCGGCAATCGTCTTAGAGCCCCACCATGCCACCAATGCGTCGATGGCGTAGGCCGTGGATTTCGACTTTAGCTCGGGACCCTTGTTCCTGGCGTAGAATACCAGAACGTCAGCTACGAGGAGCTTATCGGCACGACTGTCTGTTGGCGGCTCGTATTTCGTGGCGATGTAGCGGGCGAGGGCTTCTTCAGCTCCTGCACGATCTGAGAGAGCGCAGCCCGTGCCACGCTTGATCGTTCCGTCTCGGATGTACCAGAGGCCGGAAGCCTTGTCGGCCCAGAGGCGGGCTCCTTTTGCTGCACGTGGCATTGCTTGGTCATTTCCTCCAGAGCGTTTCGGGTGACGAAATCCTTCCGTCCAAGACGGATCAATCGCAACCGCCCACGCTGCGCCTCGGCTCTCAGTGTGGCCGGGCTGATAGATCCTCGGAAGATCGTCGCGCACGCCTCTTTGAGCGTCATCAGGGTATCGAGGTCTCCCATCACCGCTCCCCATCCTCGCGAGAGATCGCGGCGCGGCCAGCGTCCTTCTCCATCTCGGCTTCGTGCAGAATGCGATAGGCGTCTGCCGCCACCTTCGCGCCCTTCTCTGTACAGCGGATTGTAATTGAGCCGTACAGGTTGTATGGCTCGACCGTCACCAACTCCTCGCGCTTGGCCTCTTTGAAACCCTCCTTGAGTTGGGACAGGACTGCATGAGGCTCATGGCTGTTCACGGTTGCCTTTGCGCCGAAGATGCCGAAGAAGCGGCACATGAACTTCTGCACCTCCGTCAGCTTGTCGCTCATGGCTGGCCTCCTTGGGAGAGATCGCGGGGCGGGGGTGGAAGGCCTTCAGGCGTCACCTTGTAGAACTTCCCTCTGTGATGCACTGAGCCGCCATGCTCGCCATGGTCGGCCCAATAACCATCAGCGTGTCGTCCGCCAATGACATAGCCGAGCCCAAGGCCGAGCGGGAACGCGAGCCAGATCCAAGTAATCAGATCGCGGGTCATTGGCTTTTCGTCCTCTTGGCAGGAGGCGCCGGCAGCGGACGCCAGTGCGTCGCAGGCCAGTGCGTTGGATTGAAGAACCCAAAACCGACGTAACCCATTTCATCTTCAGGTCGCCGCCACCAGTCCACGCAGATATGACCCTCGTTCTTGGCGCCCTTCTGCCCCGTGAACCGTCCGAGTAAAACTGAGGTCCCATCCCTCGGCGCCGTCTCGATCGGCATCCAGCCGTCCTCACCCCCCTTCTTCTCCGCCTCTGCCAGCGCTTCGGAGAGGCTGGCGATGGTGGAGGCATAGTGAGCGTGGATCGCGTCGATCACTTCGGTGTAGCCGCGCACCGCATCTTCAGACCAGCCGGTTTCGTCGTCTGGCTGTTCTGGGTTGTCAAAGTGCGAGCATAGGGTGACGGCGAGGTTGTCGCCGTTCATCATGGGCGTCTGGATACCGGGAAGCTTGGCACGCAGCCGCTCGATCAGGTCTTTGCCCTTGCTCATCGGGTGGCCTCCCTGGAAGCGGAGCGGGCGGCGCGCTGAATGTTTTTCGCTGCTTCCTCAAAGAGTTCGTCTGGAAGAACTCCCTTGGACCAGAAATCCAAATCAGCGCCATTGCACATCAACAGGACCGAGGCCGCTTCAGAAGCTTCTTCTAGGGTCGGGTTGCGCTCATCAGCTAAGCACCTCAACGAAACGAGATTGCCCTTTCGCGTACCATCATGCTCAGCGACATCTGGAAGTGCGCCGCGTGCAGAAAGCCAGTCTACCACGTCGTTCAGCGTGCCTTGGAACGTGTAGCCCGCTTCCGCCTCGTCGTAGAAAAGGTTCGCCCAGATCCGCCGCATGAGATCGATGGTCGGGGTAGAGTGTTCCGCGTCAGTCAGGTTGTCTGCCGCCACGGCGGCCAAGCTTACGTCCCAACCGGTTTCTGCGTCCATTGAGGTCTTTCGTGCGTCGGAAAAACCTTCAAAGTATGCCGACTTAAACGCTTCGGTTGCCGTCTCCAGCGCCTTCCGCGCATCGTCACGCTCGCGCTCGGCTGACTCTCTCGCGACTTTCTCGCTGTGATAGCGGGCCGTCATCTCTTCTAAAGCGGCGTTGCAGGAAGTTCGCCGCTCCAAATCCTCCCGCAGGCGCGCGGTGTCTTCGGGGGCGGGGTGGGCGTAGAGGGGTTCGACCTCATAGGGCTTCGTCGGAAACCTGTCGATCGACGTAACGAACCTCCATTCGATATCACTCTGTCGGCGCACCCGAAAAGCGACCGGCTCCACTGCCTCCCCGGCCGGGGCTGGCTCGGTGAGGGCGGCGAGGATACCGCCAAGCACGGCCCACCCATGAGAATGCTTTCCAGCGTCAAGCCATCGCCCGTTGAGCTTAGCCTGCTCGACCTCCCATTTCTCGCGCCGTTGTGCCTCGGCCAGCGCCTCCCGCACGGCATCTGCCGGCTGGGGTGAAGGAGTGGCGAGGGCGGTGAGAGCATCTTGCAGAAGCTCGATTGGAATGCCCGGCGTTGGCGGAACCAAGACGCCCTTGCGGTGCATGTCCAAGAACGCTTCGATGTTGGTGCGCAACGCCTCAGCTTCCCCGCTCTTTGCGGCCGGTGAGGGGTTGGGGGCAGGAGCGGCGGCGAGCGTCACCGCGCATCCGTCGCACGCCTCCGATGCGGTCTCGGGATGCAGAAGACCGGCGCTGCCGTCGAAGTAGTAGCCGCCTGGGATGCGGACCCACTCGCCTTCGCAGACGCGGACGCGACCATCGGGCAGCGCCTCGTCATCTTCCGTGCCCCAAAGCTCGCGCGCCTGGGCGTCGCTGAGATAGTCGAACCGCTCTTCACTCTCCACGCTCACGGAAGGCGTGGCTGATGGGGTCTTGGTCATGCGGCCCTCCTGGCGCTAAGATTGGTTGTGAGGATCACGCCAAGGCCGGCAGCTTGCGCCGAATGCAGGGCTGCAACGCCGCGCTCTCCCAGAGCCATGAGTGACGTGCCGTTGCCGGGCTGCTCACCGATGGAACCGTCAGGACGTTCGAACTGGATTTTCGGCGTGACGAACAGCAGGGCGTCCATCTGCGGAGCGGCCCACTGCCACCAAGGGGCGCTGGTGCGATCCGGCATGAGGGCGATGCCATTCCCATGCGAGATGAACTTCTTCATCCATTCGAACTTGCCGGCCATGTGGCCGTAGGGCGGGTTCATCCAGACGCAACCGAACCAGTCCTGTTCGAGGCCGCGCTCCCAGAGCCATTGAGCTGCCGGGACGTAGCGAGGTCCTTCCTTCGGGGCCGAGACATCTAGATCGAATGTGCAGCCGAGCGCATCGAAGACGTGTTTTGGCGTGTACCAGTCGTCGCTTCCGCGTCGCTTCTTCTCGCTCATTCCCCGCCCTCCTGGCTTGCGGAGGGAAGATTGGGGGAGGCTTTGGAGATGGCTTCGTCCGCATCAGCAAGGCGCTGCATGAGAACGGCCCAGTTCGAATTCCCGATGAAGTCGCGGATGTCGGCTTCAAACGCCTTGAGTGCTCCGACTTCATTTGCCAGCTTGCGAAGCGCTTCCAGCAGATCGGGCGCGGCGGCGATCAGCGCGGCGTTCGCCCTGTCCGGTAGTGCTTCCGTGTCGCAGTCGTAGAAGACTTCGCAAATCTCATCGTCGCCCCGGAGTACGTAGACGCCGCTGTTGTAGCCGTTACCTACGGACCAGCGCCAAGGCCCAGGCGTGTGGGGAATTTCCTTCATCTTAGGCCTCAATTGCATCGCCAGAGCGGCGTGATTTCGGGAAAGGGCGGGAGCGGAGAGGTGACTTGCTGCGGGGCCATGTCCCGTTCGCCTTGCGCCTGATACGGTCGGCCTTGGCGCGGTCTGACGCCTCGGTCTTGGTCTTCTCGCGGTGGGCTTCGACAAGAGCCGGGGCGAGGTTCGTCTCACGGTGAGAGCCACCCATCGATAGAGGCTGGATATGCTCCAGCTCCCATTTCTCGCCGGGCTGGATCTTCCTGCCGGACAGATGGCAGACGCCGCGAGCGCTGAGGAACACGCGGTCTCGGATCCGGTCGGGGACCTTGGCGTCGGGGCTGGAGCCGATCCATTCGGTAACGGATCGGCCTCCGAGAGGATCAGGGATCATGGGCGTCTTCACTGCGCGCGCTCCCGGTCTTCGGTGAACACGACGCCCTGCTGCGAGAACACGCGGTAGATCTCTTCGAGGTACCGCGTCTTCATGGCCGTGGTCATGAGCCGCGTCACCGGGAAGTCGATGGGCTCTGCCATAAGCTCAAGCTTGCGCTCGTAGGGCATCGGCTTCACGAGGCGGTCGTACTTCTCCGCGAACATCTCGTTGCCGGCGCGCAGGATCGGGACGCCGATCGTCAGCTTGCAGAAGGAGCGGACCTCTTCCGGGGTCTGATCTGTCTGCGAGGCAATCTCGCTGATGAGGCGGCGCTGAAGGCGGTTTTGCTCGACACTTCGGCGCTTGCCTTTGACGACCTCAGCCGTGAAGGGCAGAGGTCGAGTGCCGATGAGCTTCACGAGATCCTGACGCTGGTTCTCGCTGGTGATAACGCGCGTGGTCATGCCGCCACCTTCGGAAGCTGGCGGAAGCGATTGCGAGCGGCTGCGAGAACGCGCTCTCGGCTCACTTCATCAAGGGCTTCGATCTCGTGCTTCTGCTTGGCCTGCCATTCGGTGACGGCCTCTCGGCTTTCGGCGATGGAAACTGCGCCGATCATCGCTTCCACGATGTTGGCGTTGCGTGGATCGGCATCGACGCCGACGTTCGCTTGGGTCTTGTCGTAGAGGGCGAGGCCGAACGGGTTGCCGAAGCTCTTCAGCGCTCTCTTAAGCGCATCGGTCACAGCTTCTTTGATGGCACTCTCATGGGCGAGGCCAAGATCGGTATCGTAGCCATGCCCAGCACCGAAGTCTTCGCGGACCACGCCGCCAACGTCCACACGAACCTTGGCCGTGTAGGTGACGCCCCAACCATCCTTCTGATCGCGCCCGATTTTGCGCTCAGCTTGCGACACGCACTTCACGTCGGGGGCTTCATAGCTCCAGCCGTCGAAGCCGAAAATGCGGTTGGCTTCGGCAATGGCGTGCCAGCCTTCGATGTAGTCGCCCTTCGGACCGAACGAGCCGGAAGGCTTCTTGACGTTCTTCGGGTCGAGTTTGCCGTTGAGGAGGGCGCTCTGTTCGCCAGTGAAGGCCATCACGCGACCCTCCGCTCTTCGCGCAGATCGACGCCGGGGAGATTGCGAGAGCCAGCGCCGACCATCTTCTGCGCCACATCCCGCAGGAACTCGTCCAGAAGGTCGAAGTGATCCGTCCAGACGAAGCGTGCGAACGCTCGCATATCGGTGACTTCCGCGACCTGATAGGTGCGAAGGCTGGCAGCGCGACCAGCGCCCTTGGCCTGTGCGCGATCCTTCTCGGCACGGCTGGCTGCGGTCTCGGCGCGCTGGGCGCCCTGTAGCAGGCGCTCGGCTTCTTCGCGCTCCGCAAGGTTCTCGACGTTGCTGGCACGGAAGGCGGCAAGGGCTTCCTCGCGCTTGCGTTCGGCTTCCTGGCGCGCGGCCTCGGCAGCTTCACGCTTCTCGCGATCCAGTTTCTCCAGATACGGCTGCATCGCCTTCTTGCAGGCTTCCACGGCCAGCTTGGTCTTGCCGGTGATCTTTGTCGTCTTGCCGATCAGCGGATTGTAGCGAGCCTGGATCTCTTCCTGCGCTTCCTTGTGAGGGCGAACTTCTTCGACGCGGCGCTCGTCAGCCAGCTTCTCGGCCGACTGGATGTTGCGCAGTAGCTTTTGGATTGCGTCACACTGCGCCTGAGTGGCGACGGGATCGCCATCCAGCCAGTGCTTGGCTTCCTCGTAGAGGTCGTTAATCTCCTGCTCGGACTCATCGAACGGAGTAGGCTCGGGCGGGTTGTTGTGGCCCATGCCGGCGAGCACGAGAGCGTCGTCGGACGCCATGGCTTCCTTGATAGCGCTCATAGCGGGCATTCCTTCTGAGCCTCAAGGAAAGCTCTGGAAGCCTCCGGGCCGCGTTCACGGATGATGTTGCGAATGGTCTCGGCGTAGCCGTGGAGGCGG
>Ga0182216_1000041_pt1 | contig 14538 bp, 16 predicted proteins | sample G5R1MG_17_FD_129669 | JGI IMG/M metagenome (GOLD analysis project Ga0182216, IMG submission 129669) | Switchgrass phyllosphere microbial communities from Michigan, USA - G5R3_NF_03OCT2016_LD1 MG | ecosystem: Host-associated > Plants > Phyllosphere > Phylloplane/Leaf | place: USA: Michigan... | reverse complement strand
CGCGTCCGCCATCCGGTCGGCCGCCTCCTCGACCGGCTTCCGTCCGGTCGCCTGATCGCGCAGCGCGTCGAACGCCTCGCCGAACCACTCCTCCACCAGCCGCTCGGCGGCGAAGCGGCGGAACACGTCGATCAGCCGGTTGGGCAGTTGTGCGATCGCGTTCGGCCCCTCGTAGATCGTCTGGACGAGGATCCCGCGCGCATCGTTGAGCGCGGACAGGTAGAGCTGCTGCCGCCGGCCAAGGCGCTCGACGACACGGTCCTGTGCCGACAACGCTTGGGTAGTCGCCAGCACCGCCTCGCGCTGCTGATCGTTGAGTGGCCCCATTTGACGCTGGAGCTGGAACACGGCGCGTAGAGCGTCGGCGCGGTCGGCGTCGCCAGCGGCGAGAAGCTGGCCGATCTGGAGCGACTGCCGCTGCGCGTCGACGTACTCGGCGAGCGGCCGGCCGAGACCGTCGCGCACGCGGTCGCGCGCCTGATCGACCTGCGCGAGGAGCCCGGCGAGGTTGGGCGGTCGCCGCTTCTCTAGGTCGGCGGCGACCGCGTCCAATTCGGAGAAGGCAGCGGCGGCCTGGTCGGCGAGCGTGCGCGGCTTGTCGAAGGCGTCGGCGATGCCGTCGATCAGCCCGCGCCGGATCGTATCCTTCGCGGCTTCGGCGCTGGCGATCAGCTCGGCAAAGTTGGGCGGCTTCTTGCGGCGGAGATCATCGATCAGGTCGTCGAGCTTCCGCACCTCGGCACTCGTCTTGCGGATCGCGTCGGGGGTAGCGTCGAAGCGTTCCGTGAGCGACGCCAGCCGATCGGCGGCATCGCGGCCGAACTCGTCACGCGCGGCGGTCGACGGCGCCTTCTTCGGCCGCCTGGTTCTCCCGGCCGTCGCGAGCAGCGGATCAATCCGGCCGGCATCGAGAGAACTGTCGAGCCGGTTGGCTAGGCGCTCGTTCAAGCGGCTTCCAGCGGCCTTTGAGATCGCCTCAAGGAAACCTTTCTGGTCGACCTCCGATCGTGCGAAGTCGGTCCGCCCGGCTGCCTTGATGACGGCGTCGAACGCGGCCTTGCGCGCATTCGCATCCGTCATCGCGTTGGCGCGGCGAGCCTGCGCGGCGAGATCGGCGACGGCCTGGTTCGACACGGGTCGATTGCCGGTCGCGAGGTTGTAGAGGCCGAATAGGCCGGCCACGCCCGGCGCATTCTGGGCCGTGGAGGCAAACTGGCTCGTACCCGCGCGATCGAACGCCTTTCGAGCGGCGGCGCCCTCGGTGGCGGCGTCCGCGCGCAAGCTGATCGCCTTGATACGGGCGTTCAACTGGAGCAGCTCGTTCTGCTCGGCAATCTTGCTCGACGCCTTTCCGAACAGGGCGGCGAGGTCGTTCTGGATGTCGCCGAGTGCGCTGGTCGCCAGCTCGGCGGACTTCGCGGCATCCGCCGTCTTGAACAGCTCTTCGACCAGCGGCGCGATCACGGCCGTCCCGACCGTCAACGCGATGCCCCACGGGCCGGTGAGGAAGGCGCCGAGCTTGCCGGCCTTGCCGCCCATTTCCGACAACGCGTAGCCGATCTGCCCGGCTTGCTGCCCGAACGCGCGCGCCGGGCTGATCCCGCCCGCGATCGAGAGGCCGAGGTCGCCGAACTGCTGCCCGAGGTTGCGAACGCCAAATGCGTGTCGCTCGACGGACGCCGCGCCCTCCACGTGCGCGCGGCTCGTTCGCCGCAACCTCGTCTCCAGAACGTCGACGCGGCCGGCGAGATCGGCGGCGGCGCGCTGTGCCTGACGCAGCTCGCCTTCCATCGCCAGCGCCGCCGCCTGCGCTTGGCGAAGCTCCGCCGCCATACCGTCGATTGCCGAGCCGGCCGTGCTCGTGTCGGCACCTAGCTTGCGCGCCTGCCCGCCCGCACCCTGCGCGGCACTGCCGAGTTGTGCGAGCGCCTGTTGCGACTCGCGGACCTGCCCGACGAAGCCGCTGCCGTCCGCCTTCAGGCGTACTTGGACCTGGAGATCGGCCATTCCTGCTACCTGCCTTGTCCGCCAGCGCTGGAGGGGAATGCGGAAAGGGTCGCCCGGAAGCGCTCGATCGCGGGCGTCGATTGGTGGATCGCCACACGGCTATGCGGGACCTCGAAGAGGTTGTTGACCTCGTCCGACGAACCGCCAATCGGAGCCGTGTTGTTGCCAGCTCTCTCGTAGCGAACTGACCGCTCCAGTCGCATGTGACTACGGGACTCGATACGCCACGCGTTGTACGGAACCAGCCGGCGCCCATCGATCTCGATCCGCTGAAGATCAGCTAGCGCCTCCAGGTTGTCCGCCAGTACCTCGGCGAACTGCTGCCGGAATCGCTCCAACAGATAGGGGTGCGCCGCCGTCATGAACGCCTGCCACTGGGCGGCACGCGCGACGTCAAGGTTCGCGATCTCGCCGTCGATCGCGGCGACTTCACCGTCGACCTTTTGGACCGCGAGGCGGAGGAGGTCGGACTGCGCCGCCGCAGCCTCTCTCGCCCGCCGTGCCTCCACCCGTCGTTCCACGGCGGCTTCAATCGCGGCGGCGTCGTGCTCGTGCGTCGGATCAGCCGCCAGCGCGTCCGCGAGGCTCGCGGTGTGTTCGTCCTCGTCAGCGGCGACGTAGGACGGCAGCTCGTCGATGCGGAGCTGCAACGCGGCACGCTTAGCCTGCGCGGCGCTCCGTCGATCGTAGGTGGCAGCGGTAACGCGATCGGCTTCTACGACGGCGGCATTGAGCGCGGCGATCTCCGTTTCCGTAAGAAGCGGATAGTCGGCCGGGAACCGGACGCACGTCGCATTCGCCGGCTCGTTGGCGTCGATGTCGGCGCGATCGTCATCGACGGGCGAGGAAGGCGGCGTGGAGGTCATGATGGTTCCGATCGAAAGGTTGGTGGTCAGAGCGCCGGGTCGGCCCGCACCGCTGTGAAGGCTTCCCAGAATGTCAGGTTGGGATGGGCGGCGCGGTGCGCGCGTGCTCGGATAAGCACGGCAGCATCGCCGCTTGCGTCGCCGTTCCCGCGCTCGGCGAAGCTGACGATCGTCGACTCGTAGCGGGCGCGGGAGAACGCGTCCCAGATCGACAGGCCGGGATTGTCCGTCACCAATTGGCGGGCACGGGCATGGAGCGGCTCGTGCTGCTGATCGACCACGTAGCCGGCCGGCGCGGCGAACGACACGAACGGAGGTACGATCGCGACAGCCGATGCCTCGGCGGCTTGCGAGAAGGCGACGGTGCCGAGCCCCTTGATGGCCGGCGCCGCGCCGCCGAGGAAACCGACGTGCTGAAGATACCAGCTTCCCGGCTTAGGATTGGCGTTGGCACCGGGTGGGTAGAGCTGGGGAGAGACCTTGCGATAGCGCCCCGCCGCGACCGCTTCCGCGAAGGCCGGCGCGACCTCGGAAGGGTGCGCGCGCAGCTCGTCGCCGACCAGCTCCACGCGGCCAACCCATCCATAGGCAGGGGCGTCGATCGCCGGGTGACCGACGACCAGCGGCGCGGGATCGCGGACGGCATCGTAGGATGACGCGACTTGCTCCAGGTCGCGACGGGTGAAGGTAACGTGCGTCCCCCGCATGTCGACGAACGTGCCCGGCTTCAGGATCGCGATAGGCGGGTGCGCCTTCATGCCTTCAGCGTTCCCACCGCGCGCTCCAAGGCGGAGGCGTGCGTGCCGAGCACCATCATCAGCTCGCCCAGCTCGGCGGCGTTCGGAGGCTCTCCTTGCGGATCGTAGTGGCGGAGCAGCCCGCCCACCGCGCGTAGAGAGGCGGCGAGCCGGTGCGCGTCGCACTCGGCCGCGAAGCGCGGCAGGTCGGCGCCAATTGGCGCGGCATCGGCTGCACTGCTGTGGGCGGAGAACGCCCGGATCGCGGCGTCACTCATTGTTCGCAGCTCCCTCGTCGGATGCACCGCCGCCGTTGGCCGCGGAAAGAATGGTGGCGTAGATGCCGGCGACCACGCCCGGCTCGACTCCGGCAGCGCCGAGCTGGACGATCAGCTTGTCGAGTGCGCGCTTCACGAGGCGCGGATCGCCGGGCTCCGGTAGCTCGATCGGTGCCATGCCGACGCCCTCCGTTGTTTGATTAAGCAGGTGCGAGGCGTAAGTTCGCGACGTGCCAAGGATGATCGCCGCCTGCGCGCCGTTGATGTGTCCGGCGCGACAGGCAGCAAGAACACCAGCTCGCTTCGCTCGACGAATTTGCGATTTAGCACATCCGATCCACACCCAATCACCGCCATAGATTTCGGACAGGGTCTCGACGATCGGTGCCGGAACGATGTTGATGAAGGGATTGATCGAGACGTCTTTGGGCATCCAGACGCGCTCTCCGGCGCGAGCTTCGTAAATCGTCAGGGTGTAGAACGGGCCGATATGGTCAGCCATTTCGAGCATCTGGCGACCCCAACTATCATCGGGTTGCAGCCGCTCGGGCAACGGAAGATCGTCTAAGCGGATGATAGGTTTGGGGGTGCGGGATAGTACCCGTTCGCTGACTGCAACGTCTTCGACTGCTTCGGCCTCGACCATTGCGGCACAATGCCGTTACACATGGTCGGAACACGCCGTGTGCCAGTCCACGGGCGGTCATCCCGTAGCAGCGGCTTCGAACATATCGAGTTGACGCGGGTCGTGCCGCTTCCGTCGATCGAACGCCGGGCACGTCCCGACGCCCTCGTCGGTGTGATTGACGAGGCGGGAGGCGTAGTCGCGGCGAACGCCCATGATGCGTGCCGCGTCGGCGACGGTGAGATCGCCGGACCGGACGCTGGCGATGATGCCGGCGCGACGCGCGCGGCGTAGGGCGTAGTCGGCGCGCGAGATCGTGATCGTCTCCCGCCGGAAGGCCCAACTCAACCGCTTCGCCTTGGCGGCGCCGATCAGCGGCAGGAAGGGCGACTTGGCCGCATCGGCCGGCACGTAGAGATCGCGACCGCCGAGGCCGTCACAGACGAGCAGCGTTTCGTACGCGCCGATATGATCGGCCATCTCGAGCATTTGCGGGCTCCAGCCCTTTCCCGGCGCGACATCGCGCGGGATCGGGAAGTCCTCGAGAGAGGGGAGCGGCCGCGCCATGGCAGCTTACGCCGCGCCTACCTGCCGGAGGCGATCGGCCAACTCGCGCGCGGCACTCTCCAGGTGCGCCGACGACCAGTCGTCGCGATCGGCGGCGAGCGGGCCGGTGACGGGCGACCCGGCCTCGGCGAGGCGAGTGAGCTGCGCGCCGACGAGCCGATCCTTGAGCAGCCGGATGCGCGCCGTCGTCGGTAGTCGCGAGGGCACGCGATGATCCCACCCGTGGCGGTCGGCGATCGCCTTCAATGCCTCGATCAGGCGGAAGCCCTCGCGCTCGTCCGCCCACTGGAGCCGGTCGACGCCGAGCTGCCGACGACCGAACGTTTCCAGCGCCTTCTCCGAAGCGTCTTCGATCGCGCCGAGTTGATGGAGCGAAATCCAGATTGCCCGCGCCTTCCGCGCAACGGGGCTTGCCGCCGGGGCGCGGCGAGCGGGTCCGCCGGTGGACTCCCAACCCATTCGCTCGAACTCGGCGAGCATGTACGCGAGCTGCCGGCCGTCACACGTCGCGGCGCTGCGCTGCCCGGTCACCCGCATCAACAAGGCGCGGTAGTCGTCTTCGGCGATCCCGAGCGCCTTGCGGCCGATGTGGAGCTTGGCCAGCAGGGTACGTCGCTGCTCGCCCGCGACCGGAGCGGGGCTATTGTCGACCGCCAGCCTAACCACGACCGGCCTCGCGGAGCACAAGGCAGGGGCCAGGGTCGTACGCCAGACGGTAGCGCGGGTGATCGTCCGCCACGTCGCCGATCGCGACCAGAATGTCGGCGGCGACCAGCTCGGCGAGCAGCGCCTCGACGCCAGCGCTGCCCACCGCCGCGACGAGGCACAACATGGCGGCGTCGAAGCGGCGGAGGACGCGGATCGTGCGCCACAGCCGATCGCGTTCCGCCGCGATTGCCTCGTCGGTGGCGGCGGCTTCATCCAACGCGCGCGCGAACGTGTCGGCGGTCGTGGCGAGCCGAGATCGGTCGGCGATCGGCCGCGCATTGTCGATCGACATCGTCGCGAACGACGGCGATGCCGCCGTGAAGCCCCGTAAAAGGGTCCTAAAGCCGTCATCGCGGGTATTCGGGCTGTGGATGTCGCGAACGCCGCCAGCGGCGCCCTGCGGGCTTCCCAGGGCGGTCATGCCCTCGGCTCCAGGATCAGGAACACGACCGCACCGCCCGACCACATGCCGAGGATGCCGAACGCGACGATGACCCGCCATGCGACGTCGCTCGGCGACCGCCCGGCGGCGAGCACGCGCCCGATCCGCGCCAGGGTGCCGCGCATCACAGCCCCACCACCTTCACGTTGCGCTGGCGAGCGGCGTCGCGGAGGTGCGTGATCGATAGCGCCTGATCGGCGCTGAACGCCGCCATCAACGCGACCTCGATCGTGTGCGTCATCTCGCGCAGGGCGCCCGGCAGGTTGCCGAGCCGGGTCAGGAACGACCGTTGCCCGACGTCCTCGATCCCCCACGCATCGAGGAGCGCGTCGATGTCGCCGGCAAGCGCCCCCGGCTGGATCATCGGCAGCGAAATGCGGCTTGTGACCTGTGCGAGCGCACTCTTGCGGCTGTCGAGCTGCCCGACGACCTTCTCGTTGCCGAACAGCGCGATACCGACGCCGGTCGCATCGTGGAGGCCGCGCAGCTCGTTGAGTGCCTTGTCGGTCAGCTCCTGCGCCTCGTCGATGATGATGAGGCCGCTGCGGTTGGCGATCCGCGCCCTGATCTGGCGCGAGAGTTGTTGCGGGCTGCCCTTGATCTCGCCGAGCCCGATCGCCGAGCCCATCTCGATCAGCATCGTCGCGACGCCGGCCGTGGACGGGGACATGGTGGCGAGCCAGACGTTAGGATCGCCGGCAGCGAACCGCTGCGCCGCCTTGGTCTTGCCGATCCCCGGCCCGCCGACGACCATGACCATCTTGCCCGACTGCGCCCACTTGAGCATCTGCGTGATCCGCTGCGCGGTCGGCGTATCGTACCAAGCCGGCACCATCGGCAGGTCCGCCGCCAGCTCGGATTGCACGGCAATCCGGTCGCGGTAGGCGAGGACCTTGGTCGCGATCGACGCATTGTCGCCGCCGTACTTGCCGCTGGCGAAGGTCGAGATCGTGTTGCCGTTCACGTCGGCGAGCGCGCCGAGCTGAGGCCAACTCTTGCCGGTCTCCGCCTTGTGCGCGTTGAGCCAAGTTCGCGCGTCTACCTCGTGGGAACTGTTGCTTGCGACGACTTCCATGCTATTCAGTCCTTTCTCTGGTCGAGAGGCGGACCGCGTCGGGACACTGTTCCGGCGCGGTTCTTCATTCGACGATCCTCAACCGGCGCTCGGCACCGGCCAGGAAGCTGTCGAGGAAGTCGGGGGCGGCAGGCGCGGCCGAGGACGCGGTCTGCTGAAGGGGCTTGAGGGCGGCGGCGACGACGCCGCGCGTGCGGACCGGCGCGACCACGGCCGGCTCCGGCAGCGTCGTCTCGTCCTCGTAGTCGGGCATCATCGCGGCGAGCTGATCGGCGGAGAGCAGGTCGGCGGCATCGGCTGCCGCCTTCACCTTGCGCCGATGGTTCTTCTCCAGCTTGGCGCGACGAGCCGCCGCCTCGGCATCGAGGAAGCCGGTCGCCTCCCACAGGTCGGCGGTGGCGACGAAGCGGCCGGCGGCATCGTAGACGTGGACGGGCTGCGCGGCGTCGTCGGGATCGAACCGGACGACAACCTTGGTGCCGGCGAGCGCGACCAGGTCGGCCGACCAGTAGCTGTTGCCGAGCACCTTCACGGCACCGCTGTTGCCCGCCGCGCGGACCTGCTCGGCGGTGTAGAGCGCCATGCGGAGCTGTTCCGGCAGCGCCTTGCGGATCGGCGCGACGGCGTAGGACCGGGCGAATACCTCGTCGAAGCTGTCGACGCCGCCAGCCATCTCCGTGCGGCGACCGACGCGAGCGTTGTGCTCCGCCATCCCGGCGTTCCACACGGCGATGAACGTTTCCCAGGGGACGGCCTTCTCGCCGTAATTGTCGGGCTTATTGAGCGGGCTGTTGCCCGTGTAGGCGCCCTCGAAAGCGGGGTGCTTGGCGATGGCGCCACAGAAGTCGCGAAAGCCGCGCTCGATCGGCTTCGACTGTCCCCGGTACGGGAGCGCGAAGTGGATGTTGATGCCGAGCGACGTCAGCAGCCCGACCGGATCGTCCTCGCGCACCTTGAACCGGAAGCGCGTCGGCGCGCCGCCCGTCAGCCACTTGGACGCGAACGCCCGGCCGTTGTCAGACAGCAGGTGGTAGGGGATGCCGTAGCGAGCGAAGAGGTCGGCGAAGCATAGCCGCGCCGTGATCGTGTCCTCGCTCGGCGCGTGCCGCCAGACGAGGAACTTGCGGCTCATGACGTCCTGGATCGCGACCATCGTCGGTCGACCGATCCGGCCGTCCGGCCACTCGACCCGCACGTCGCACGTGTGGCCGTCGATGTTGACGACCTCCAGCGCGTGGAGGCCGGCGACGGTGCGCTGTTGCGGCGGTAGGTGCTGCCGAACCGCGTCGAGCCCTTCGCGGCGGAGGGTGACGACCTGCGGATCGACCAGCCGTTCGAAACGCCGCCACAGCGTCTTGGCGGTCGGCATCTCCCAACCGTGCTTCGTGGCTTGCCTAGCGGCGCGACGGTAGCAGTCCTCCCACCCCGGCTTCGAAAGGCGGAGGTAGTCGGACGTGATGAACTGCCACAGGTCCGGGTGGACCTCCGCTTCCTTGCCGCCGCCTTTGTACGCCGGGGCGAGGTACGGCAGCCGGCTGGCGACCGGGATGCCGGCGATCGTGGCGAACCATCCGTTGAGCGTTGACGCGCCGACGCTCCACCGCGCCGTGATCTCGCCGATCGCCGCCGTCTTCTTCATCCCGGCCGCGATGAGCGCTTCGACCTGCTGGAGGATCTTCAGCCGCCGCCCGGCCTCGGCCTTGGTCGTGTCGGATTGGCCGTCGAACCACGCCCATCTGACATCGTGCGCCCGGACGGCATCGTTCGCCGCGATCGGCACGGCGGGCGCCGCGGCGAGGATCGGTTTGCGCCGTGCGAGAGAGCGCTGTGCCGCCGGTGGCAGCACGTCGGCGTGATACTCCCATCCGCCGCCTCGACCTGCGCGCTTTCTCGCCAGGGGCTCGCCTCGCGCGTCCGTTTGAGCCGCCCACCCCGCAGCGCGCGCGCGGTCGAGCACGCCCTTCTTCGTCGAAGGCATGCCCGGCAATGCCAACGCCGCCAGCTCGGCTGCGGAGTGCCAGAGAGGGGCATGCGAAGCGGACATGGGCTAGATCAGCCCCCGCTTGGTGAAGCTGGCGATCATCTCGGCGGCGATCGACACGCTGACCGTGTCGGCGATATGGATCGCCAGCGGGCGGCGGGTCTTCGGAGACAGTCGATCCCAACTCGCGAGGAACTTGGCGTCATCGCTGCCGCCGCTGCGGTTGCCCTTCCGGCTGGCACCGGCGACCCGCGCGCAAGCTTCGTCGACAGACGATACCGCGGCATCGGCAAGGATCGCCTCGGCGACGACGCGGCGCCCCTGATCGCGCACCTGCGCGAGGCGGGTCATGGCCGTGAGGCTCGCTCCGAGCGGGTGGAAGTTGAGCGCCTGTGCGAGGTCCGGCAGCGCCTCCACGATCGTGCGGTGAAGGCGGAGGTGGCGCTCGAGGGTCGGGATCGAACATCCAGCCGCCAGGGCGCTGCGCTTCTTCCACCCCTCAGCGTCCATCATCGTGATGGACGCTGATTGACGCGCTCGACCGGCGCGGACCTGAGACGCTTCTCCGACACGGCCTGGATGATCGACCGCTTCCTCCAACCGGGCGCGCTCGACCATGAGGATCGCGCGCTCGATCGGGCGGCGCTCGCGATGGTCAAGGTTCTCCGACAGCTCCAGCCGGCGAAGAGCGTCAGGGGACACGCTGGCGTCAGCCACTTGGATCGCGTCGATCGTGTCGAGCCCGACGAGGCCGACGCCGCGAAGCCGATGAAGCCCGGCGACCAACGTCCACGGCACCTTCGCCGCATTGCCGTTGCACCGCACATGAATAGGGTCGCTTTGCCCCTCGATCGCGATCCTTGCGCCGAGCTGCATCGCGTGAGGTTCATGGTAGAAGCCGAGGCGCTCGCCGATGGCGATGTCGGTAATGGGGAGCGCGAGAACCGCCCGCGTCACTGACGCTTGCTCCAGAACTCGTCGAGCGCTTGCCAAAACCGATGGATGGTCGAGCGCCCAGGCGCGCGCTCCTCACCGAAGCGGGTGACGATCGCGGCTCGTGCCATGTCTAGCGTGAGGAAGCCGTGCTCGACTATCAGCAGCCGGCGCACATCGGCGTCAGGCCAGAAATGCGGCATCCGGCCGCGCCCTACCGTAGCCCACAACGATCGCTCGACAGCGCCGATGCGCTCGCGCGCAGCCTCGTCGTTCGCCAAGCCAGCGTTCTCCGGCGGCGACACTAGGCCGCAATCCGCAGTGCGGCCTTGACGGCCTCAACAATCGGCATCGCGTCATCGACGATGACGCCGTCCTTCATGCCGAGCGCGACCGCGACCTTGTGCGCGTCTCCTCGCGCACCACGAAGGCGGCCGTAGATGACGCCGCGAACGACGGTGCGATCGACGCCTAACTCGCGCGCGACATCAGCGTGAGACTTGCCGATGCGGGAAAGGGCTTCCCGAATCAGCAAAGGGGTGACAGCTATGGCCATTGGGTAGGCTCCTGTGCGTCCTGCCGCACCGCATTGGTGCATTCTGGCGCACATAGCAATAGCTGAAGGGTTTATGGTGTCTCTAGGCGCACGTCTCCGGGAAGAACGTCAGAGGCTGGGGATGAACCAGACGGAGTTTGCGGCGCTGGCCGGAGCATCGAAGCGTGCGATGGTAAGTTGGGAAAAGGGCGAGTCTGCACCCGTCGCCACCGCGTTGCTCGCCTGGGCGGAGGCCGGTGCCGACGCGGGCTATATCCTTTTGGGAACCCGCCCGAACGAACGAAGGTCCGAAGCCCTCTACGACATCAAAGACGAGCTGATGCTCGTGCGTCGGGCGTTGTTCGACCCAGAAAACAGCGACGAAGAAGTAGCACGTCGCCGAGCCTTTTACCGAAACAGCATAGAAGCGAAGATCAGGTACGACGCTAATATCATGACGCCAGATCTGCGTCGCGAGGCGGACGAGCTGCTGTCCCTTATCAACGATGACACGAAACTGCGAGAGGCACGCCGTGCGAAGCACGGCGCTCAGCGCACGCTCCGTGATCGCAATAGACGCGAAATCGCGAGCTGGTTTGAAGGAACACCGTCGCCCCCAACTGAAACCAGTATCTACATGCTCGCGTCCATCGCTACCGAATTTGGCGTGCCAGTCCGAACCTTGGTCGACGTGGCAGAGGAGCTGCGCCACGAAGCCATGCGGGCCGATCGCCCCGACCCCTACGAACATGCACGATAACCACTGGAGGTGTGGCGCGCGGCGAGGACTTGCATCCCTCGCATAATGCTCCCGGTCTGAACCGGTGCCACGGCCGCAAGATTCACCGTGTCGCGCGCGCTGCGTCCCTATATACTTCCAAAATCAGCGGCCACCAAACCGCGCATCGAAGGGAGCGAATATGGCGAGGTCGGATGAAGGTACTGCTATTTTGGGGAGGCTGCATCATGCCCAGGGTGCTAGCGCCTATCACTTGGAGTTATTCGGCGACCAACTAGCAAAGCGCGAAGGTTATAAAGAACATGACGGCCTCGATGCCATCCGCTACTATCTTATGCTAGAGCACGGATGGCTACCACGTGAGGTGCGGGCGATGTCCGTTGACGATCTTCAGTTTGCCACCGCCGAGCTATTCTCCGGATGGACAACGCCTAAAGCTTCTCACGACGCATACCCTGGATTTTAGAGTGCTGTGACCACCGGCCACGCACCAGGCAGCAGCGAAGCTCTCGCTGCGCCGATGAGCATCGATCAGCTCTTGGCACGATCAGCGCTGATCATACCTTTGTTGCACGTCGTCACCTGCGCATTGTACATGGTTGGTTATGGTAGGACGTTTGGTGGAGACGTTATCGGATTGTTTAATGCTAGTGACTTCTTAACTATAACGCTCCGGAATCTTGTATCTACATACGTTTTTGCATTAGGGCTTCCGGCATTACTGCTTCTTAGACGCCACAGGTCGGGAAATCCGTACCTTGCTGATCAGATCGCAGCTGAGCCGGACGAGGTAAAGCGGGGTAAATTGATTGATCATGGCCGTGCGATGAGAAGGCTCTTCTCCATCGCCTTGCCGATCCTGGGACTAGTTGTAGTAGTACCGTTTATCATCAGCGCTCTTCTAGACCTCTATCTCAGCTATTATCTTACTGTAAGCTACCTTGCAATGGTGGTATCGCCGCTATGGTGGAAGTTCGCGGCATCGTTAAGACTGTATGGGATAGCGGCCGAGGTGGCATGGGTTGGGATCGCATTTGTCTTTGGGGTGATAAGCCTCGGCGCCGATCAAGGCCAATTGGATCGCAGGTTGCCTTTTACTAGCTTCAAGGCCGATTTCATGAAGTGCGGCCACAACGTCATTATAGGAACTGCAGGTGGTAAATTCATAAGTGTCACCCCCGATAATCGGCGGCATATCATAGACGGTGATTGTGCAACGAAGTTCACTTTCCCACTGCAAACGACCCTCGGGACGATTAGCTTCTACGACGAAATAGTCGAACGGATGACCAGAAGGGCGACCGACGAGAAAAGGTGATGCGCGCGCGAGCGTTTCAAGCGGGCCATTACGACGAGGCGAGGCAGGCGATCTCGGCGGCTATCTCGCGGGCTTGGCGCTAGCGATAAGGCGACCAGGGATGGCACCTTGGATCGGGCCGGAAGAGGTAACGGTTCGTCGCCCGTGGAAACGGGATACAGACGCCGTCAGACAAGTGTAAGTGGCTGAGTTTGCTGGCGTTCGCCGTAATTGTTACCTCCCCCGGCTCACTCGCCATCTACGTTACAGTTCAGAATAGGATTTTGCGGCCCAGTAACGATATGACCAAGCCAAATTTGGGAGCCGAGAAGCGCCGGAAACCGCCATTGCACGGTTCCTGAAGCATCGATGCACAACCACACAAAGGCGACAGGCACTCCATCTAGAGATGGGTGATTTAGCCCTCTACTCCAGAACCAAACGACCCTCTCGCTCCGGCCCCTCCCGCACTGCCAGGACCGCGGAAATCAGGCGTTTCCCGTCCCGCTTCGGCTCGGGACATCCCGGTACATCTCACTCAGCCGTCACTCCAAAACCTCTTGTCTCCCCACACAGGACTTCCGGAATGACGAGCGGACCGCCCTATCCGCCGTTCGCGTCGACCGAAGTCGAGACCCCACGCGCCGCGCTCGTAACCTGTCCCTCGACTTCGCTCGGGACGAACGGGGTGGGCGCGTTACGCTAGGCTGACCCTTCCGCCGGCGTGCCGTTCGACGCGTCCGGCGAGTTCCAACTCCAGCAGCACCGTCTGGACGATCGCGGGTGGGCGCCCCGCCTGGCGGATCAGTTCGTCGATCAGCACCGGCACGGGGCCGAGCAGGTCGGTGACGGCGCGGCGGTCGGTGTCGGTGGCGTCGTCGGGGGGCGGGGCGTCATAGCGCGCGGCGGGCGCTCGGACAGTTCCGGCGAAGGGGCGGATCAGCTCCAGGATGTCCGCGGCGGAGCGGACCAGCGTGGCGCCGTCGCGGATCAGCAGGTTGCAGCCGGCGGTGCGCGGATCGAGCGGGCTGCCCGGCACCGCCATCACCTCGCGCCCCTGCTCGCCGGCGAGCCGCGCGGTGATGAGCGAGCCGGACTTCTCGACCGCCTCGACCACGACGGTGCCCGCCGACAGGCCCGAGATGATGCGGTTGCGGTACGGGAAGTGGCGCGCGCGCGGCTCGGTGCCGGGGGGCTGCTCGGCCAGCAGCAGCCCGCGGGTGGCGACCGCCTCGTGCAGGTCGGCGTTCTCGGGCGGGTAGGCGACGTCGATGCCGCCGGCGATCACGCCGATCGTGCCGCCCGTCGCCCCGTCGCCGAGCGCGCCCTGGTGCGCGGCGGTGTCGATGCCGCGCGCGAGGCCCGAGACGACGGGGACGCCGTCGGCGGCGAGGTCGTGCGCCAGCCCGCGCGCGAAGCGGCAGGCGGCGGCCGATGCATTGCGCGCGCCGACGACCGCGACGCAGGTCCGCGAGGCGAGACCGACATCGCCCCTCACGACGAGCACGGGTGGAGCGTCGTCGAGTTCGGCGAGGAGCGGCGGGTAGCAGGGAGCACCGAGGAACAGGTAGCGTGCGCCGAGGCCAGCCACGCGCTCGATCTCGCGGCGAACGAGCGCGGCGTCGGCGATGCGCGGCGGCTCGCCACCACCGCGCCGGGCGAGGCGGGGCAGCGCGTCGAGCGCGGCGTCGGCGTCGCCGAAGCGGGCGAGAAGCTGGCGGAAGGAGATCGGGCCGATCGTCGGCGTG